>Ga0302320_10021584_pt1 | contig 12766 bp, 10 predicted proteins | sample Bog_T0_3_FD_202130 | JGI IMG/M metagenome (GOLD analysis project Ga0302320, IMG submission 202130) | Peat permafrost microbial communities from Stordalen Mire near Abisko, Sweden - Bog_T0_3 | ecosystem: Environmental > Terrestrial > Soil > Wetlands > Peat | place: Sweden: Abisko, Stordalen Mire...
CAAGAGAGCAAGACCGCATTGTTGAGTTTATTTCGCCGCGTGTTGAAGGACACCGCGCCGGTGCATATTGTTGACACCCGCGCACAGGCCGACGCGCTCATTACGTCCGCGCTGGAAGAATTGCAAGCGCTGGACGTGTGCGCCGAACAGGGCGTGCGGATGACGTTCCTTTTGTTCCCGACCGACGACACCGAAAGCATGATGAATCTTGGCCGCTTGTTTCTTTATGCCGGCGACCGCGTGGATTATGTCATCGTGGAAAATCCGGCGAAGGCGCGCGGCGATTTATTCAAAGGCTCGCAACTGGAAAAGCAGTTGCAGGATTTTGGCGCGAAGGCAATCACGCTGCCGACCGTCACGCCAACAACTTTGCTGGCGATTGAAAAGGCCGAGGCCATTGCCGGGCGCGGCTTGAGTTTCGCCGAATTGTCCCGCGTTGAAGCGGGACACCTTGAACGGTTGCTTGCCGGTGAAATCCAATGGGCGATGCAAAAAATGTTTCGTCAATACGACGCGGTTGCTAATTTGCTCGTGCCGACTGATTTTATTCCGAAAGAAAAAACGGTTGCGAAAAAGAAGGCCGAGGCGCAGCCGCAACCGCAACTGAATTACGGAGAATAATTTTATGGACGACACCGATTTTGATTTTTTGTGCGACGGGCTTCCAGCCGATGAAGCAAAACGTCTGCGGAAACTTTTCAAGGAATGGTGCGACGGCGATGAAAATTCCTTTCCGGTGCAACTGGCACTTTTGACGCGGGCGCAGTGGCGCGCCGCCGCACAAGTGCCGGTGCAGATGAAACAATCGCTTGAACAGCTTGACAAAAAATTAGCCGAATACCGCCAGCAAACCGGCACGTTGCTCAAAAATTTTAACGCAGCCGTCAACACGAAAACGAAGGAGCTAGAAGATATTCTTGGCGACCAGCGCGACGAGGCGAACGTCGCTTTGAAGGATTTGCGCGTTTACACGGCCAATGCCAAAGACGCAACCGAGCAGCTTCAAGAAGAACTGGACAAAGGCCAACGCGAAATGAAACGCATTCTCGAATATACCGAGAAGGAGCGCAAACGTCTGGAAACCGCCGTCCGCGAATACGACGAGCAACGAAGCCAGTGGTCAGTCATTTGGTTTTTGCTGCTCCTTGTCGCAGTCCTGATTGTCGGCTATTTGCTCGGCAAGTATTGGCATTGATCCCTTGCGAAACGTCATTTTGACTTTCGAGCCATTTGCCTTGCTCGTGTCAGAATTTCGCCCAAGTCAATGTCAATCGCCTCGGCAATTCGCAACAGCGTGTCCAGTGTGGGATTTCGCAAGTCGCGTTCAATCAGACTGACAATGGAATGAGAGAGGCCGGAGCGTTGAGCAACGACATTCATGGAAAGCCCGCGCTTTTCGCGTTCTTCCCGCAAAAGCCGAACCACGTTGGCAGTGATAATATCGCGCAAGCTGTTTTTTGACACAACGTAGTCATAAGAGAGAAACAGGTTGACAGAGGATGTGACAGGAGTCACAATGCGCCGAAATATGTCGGGCATGGCGAAAATTTTGATTGTCGAGGATGATATGCCGGTTGCAATGATGATTGCGTATTTGCTAACGCGCGCCCAATGCGAAGTGGCCTTTGCTCACACAGCGAAGAAAGGAATGCAACTGGCCGAAGAAGGCAATTTCGATTTGATTACGCTGGACGTGGATTTGCCGGACGGCAACGGATTCCAACTTTGCAGCCGCTTGAAGGAGCATCTCCGCTTGCGCGACACGCCGGTTGTCTTTGTGTCCGCGCGTTGTTGTATTGAAGATCAACAACACGGCCTTGACGTTGGCGCAGCCGATTATATCACCAAGCCATTTGAAACATTTGAATTTGTTCCACGGCTTTTATCCCACATCGGGCAAAAAGAAGTTTTATGCTGATTGAAAACTTATCTGCCGCGTTGCTGAATGGCTTCCGCGTCAGCGATAAGCCTTGAAAGCGACACATTCAACGCCTTTGCCAGAGCCTTTGCGACGTTCACCGTCGGATTTCGCAAAGACCGTTCCAGCATCCCGATATATGTCGGATGCAAGTCCGCTTTCTCCGCTAATTTTTCTTGAGACAACTTTTTCCCGACCCTGTGCCGTCGCAGGGCGAGGCCGAAAGCGTCCGACATTTCCAATCGCCGCATTTTCGCAGGATGCAGCCAATTTCATGCGGCGAACACAGACAGTTGTATTGAATACAATAGTCTTTTCATTTCCGCTTGACCGTCATTTGGAAACGTCTAAAGTCGCAACGGGAATGAATCGGAAGGCAAATGCCATGAGGCGATGCACACAAACGAAAGCCGTCTTGTCACAGGGCGAACGACTATCAGAAATTTTTTGCCAAGTTGCGACCCACGCAACAAATATTTTTTCCATTTTCGCGGGCGGAACAAGTCGGGAAAGCAACTTTTCAAAAGGTGAAACATGAAAATACTAAATCAAATAAAACTGAAATTGTGCCGTCCGATTTTTATTTTAACCTTGCTAGGCTTTCTGGCAGACGTTGGACACGCCGCCGGTCCGGGTTTTCCGAGTGGCGGCGACGAGCCGACAAACGCGCCGCTTGATTCATGGTCTTTTTACGATCACACCAACTGGACGAGCGACTATGGCTATTTTCCAGTTTCCTTCACCAATATAATTTCATCGCCGCTTGGCGACTTCAATTCGCTCGTCATGGACACCAACGTTCCCGCTTGGCTGCAATATAATGTTTATGAAAATGACGGCACGACCAATCTAACGGTTGATAACGGCACGGTTACATTCTGGTTCGCAGCAAACTGGAGCGGCACGAATCAAGGTGGATTTGGCCCGCAGGAATGGGGACGCCTTTTTGAAGTCGGCGGCTACACGACCAATTCAAGCTACGGCTGGTGGAGCATCTATGTTGATGATGTAGGCAACAACATTTATTTCTCGGCGCAGACCAACGACCTTTCAAGCAGTTTCACCCCTTACCTTTCCGCTCCGATTTCATGGACGACCAATGTTTTTCACTTCGTTGCGCTGACATATTCACCGACGAATACGACCTTGTATCTTGACGGCTCATTTGTGACCAACGGCGCACCATTGACGGTTTATCCGGGCACGGACGTTCTTTCAAATGGCTTTTACATCGGCAGCGACAACAGTGGCATTTATCAAGCTGAAGGCTTGTTCAACACCGTCGCAACTTACAATTATCCGCTCAATTCCAACGACGTTCAGACAATTTATGATTACGAGGCTGGCATCTATCGGATGAATCCGTATAACATGGCAATGGCGCAAATTTTTTCTGCCGGTTCAACTCCATCCAGTTCGCCCACTGTTTATGAAGCGATAACCGGAATTGGCAACTTGCAGCTTGTTGGTTCGGCTTCAAGTTGTTCTAGCGGCACGAATGCAAATAACATTTGGATTACGAATGTTGTAGCGACAATGGCGGGCAATGGCACGATGAATCTGACCTTCACGATTGAAGGCGGTTCAAGTGGCGTTCCGTATGATGTTTTCGCCAATTCGGTTTTATCATTCGGAACAAATGGTATGCCGTGGGCGTGGGAGGGACAAGGGTATCAGTGTAATGTTTATACCATAACAAACCTGCCAAGCACGACGTGTTTCCTGATTTTGGGGACGCCACAAGATTCGGATGGTGACGGATTGACGGATGCTTACGAACTGCTGGTTTCAAAATCCAATCCATATATTTACAACACGAGCGGCGACGGCTTATCCGATGCTTGGGACGTATTACTCGGATTAAGTCCGCTTGTCAATCAGCTTGCTCAACCAAGCGTTCGTTCAAATTACTCCTATGACTTGGCGGACTGGCTTGAAGGAATTACGGGGATAAGAACCGGCTCTGTCAGTTTGGACAACGAGGGCAACGTGCTTTCAGTTTCACAATAATCAGAAAGGCAAATAAAAATGAAAACAATACGATTTTTGATTTGGGGATTGCTGGCAATGACGGCGATTTGCCGCGCGCAAGATATTGTGTTGACCAATGCAGGTTGGTTTCCAATTGGGACGTATGATACGACAAACGATCCCCCCGACGACCCCAACGGGACGGTTCAATTTCAGGCGAATATCACGCCAATGACGCCGCCAACCCCACCAATCATTGCCGAAGTTATCACACCAGAGATTCAAGCATTGGCTGACGGCCTACAAGACGACCCTGTAAAGATTTACAATTATGTGCATGACCACATTCGTTATGTGATTTATTTCGGCTCAAAAAAAGGAGCGGAACTGACGTTGCTCGAAAAGAGTGGCAATGATTTTGACCAGTGCGCCTTGCTAGTAGCCATGCTCCGCGCGGCAGGTTATACAAACGCGGGTTATCAATTTGGCTGGATGGCAATGCCTTTTGATAACCCCGATGGAAGTCATCGTGACATTCACCATTGGTTTGGACTAAATTTTACAAATAGCAACTGGTCGGCGACTAGCGCATACCTAAACAATCTTTTAGTGTTTTGGCGGAGTTATCCGGGCGTCACATATAATTTTTCGAGTAATTTTGGAAATAACATCTACGCATTTCAGCGGGTTTGGGTCACGGTGACAGTCGGCGGAACAAACTATCTTCTTGATCCGGCATTCAAAGTAACAGAGCCGATTGCCGGAATTTCTTTGCCAGCGGCAATGGGAAGCAGCGCTACAAGCATCAGCAATGCCTTGATGACCGCCGCTGGCGGCATAGATTTCGGAACTTACACCAATAATTTTTACACGACCAATTTGAACGAAGCTGCCATAGATAGCGCGTTGACGGGCTATACAACTAACTTTTTGGCTTATATTCAAAGCAACTATCCCAACGCCAGCGTGGATCAAATTTTGAGCGGCCAATATATCGTTCCTTCAACGAATACGACCTTGAGCCAGAATCTTTTGTTTGCTCCTACCAATATAAACGGAACGATGCCCGTAATAAGTTGGGTCAACCAGCCGACGAACTTGATGTCCACTCTAAAAATCAATTTTGGCGGGAAAACCTATCAATGGTTCATGCCGCAATTTCAAGGCCAGCGATTGTCATTGGTCTATGGTTCATCCACCGTCCAATTGTGGCAGGACGATACAAATCTTGCGTCAGGAACATTTAGCACCGCCGATAATGTGACATTGACGGCCAGCCATCCTCGCGGAAGTTGGGATACGACTAATAATGTATTTATTCCCTCATATTATATTGCCGCCCATACCGCCACCTACTCGGCTAATTCTAGCTACGCGATTTTATATGCGTTTGAACCGGATTGGGGCTGGCTGACAGAACGGCAAAAACAATTGGACTCTTATCGGCAGCAAGGTTTGTCAGATACATCTCGGCAGGTTGTGACTGAAACCTTGAACATCATGGGACTCAATTGGCAAATGCAGGTTGAATACTTGAGCCGGACATTGGCGGCGCAAATAGGCGTCTTGCCAGAGTTTTTGCAACGGATGGGTAGAATGGGACAAGAGAGTGGCAGAGGCTACTATGTAGATGTTTATCTGGTTACTTCAGGCACGGCGTCAAGCACCGGCCAGTCATGTGATTACACTTGTGATGTAAATGAACAGGAATGGTTTGACCAAATGTGCTATTTCGCCAGTGCGATGGAGCATGGAATGATTGAACAATTACAATCAAGCAACATTCTAGCGGCTTCGTCGGTAAAAATACTTGAACTAGCCAATGCAAACCATAAGGCCGTTTATCTCGCCAATAGTTCCAATTGGGCAAGTGTTCAAACTCATCTGACAAATTATACAATAAGCGATTTAACCAGTATTATCAATGGAGGCTATATTCTTTTGTTGCCGCAAAATGGCAGCACCGCAATCGGCGGATCAGGGAGTTGGACTGGCTTTGGTTTTCTCGCAAAGCTCGCCAATGGCGGCGGAACACAAATGTTAATCGGCCCCGGTATCTTCGGCGGCTATGCGGGGGATTTGGGCGCGACAGTTGACCCAGGCTTCATTGACTATGCCGGTGATTCACAGCCGATATACTTTAGTTCGGCTCCAGTGTCCGTTCCCGACATCACCGGCGCAGACCCGGTGAACATGGCCGACGGCACATTTCAAGTCCAAGCGACGGATTTGTCTTTAGGCCAGACCGAGCCGCGCGGATTAAATTTTTCGCGCTATTACAACAGCAGCCGACGCAACAGTAATTTGGCGGGTATTGCTTCAGGCTGGCTTCACAATTATTTCATCAACGCCGCCAACGTAAGTTCGCCACAAGCAGGTTTGGGCGGCACAACTCCGGCGCAAGCAGCCTCGATGCTGGTGGCGACGGCATCGGCAATCAGTGTCTATAATGGCGCGCAACCTGACCCAAAGAATTGGTTGACCACAGCCTTGATTGCCAAATGGGGAATTGACCAACTCACCGCAAAAGCCGTGTCTGTCACAATGGGCAAAGACACAATTCAATTCATTAAACAGCCGGACGGAAGCTTTACCCCACCAGCCAATTGCACCATGACATTGACACAGGCGACGACCAACTCCCCTTACAGCTTGCAAGAACGGCACGGGCGCACGTTCAATTTTAATGCTGCGGGCTGGGCGACCAACATCGTTGACCAATACAATCAGTCTTTGAAACTGGCTTACAATGCGAGCAATTGGGTAACGACTGTTACGGATTGGAAAAGCCGGACGCTTACTTATACTTACAGCACCACGAGTCCAAAGCATTTAACTTCCGTGGCTGACAGCACAGGCCGCACCATTGGTTTAGGTTACAGCAGCAGCAACGATTTGGTTTCCGTCACCGACCCTGAAAGCAAGACGAACAAATTCCTATACGACACCAATCATCAAATCACGGCGACGTTCAACGCGAACGGCCAGGTGGTAGCCAGCAACATCTTTAACGGATTTGGGCGCGTGACAACACAATATACGGTTGGCGACTCTACGAAAGCGTGGAAAATCTTTTGGTCTGGCTGGCAAACCGTCTCGCAAGACCCCGCAGGTGGACAGCAAATTTATTCTTACGATAATAAAACCCGTCTCATCAGCCAGCAGGATGCGTTAGGCCGCTTGAGTCAAAAGTTTTATGACGGGCAAGACCATGTCGTGATGACCGTTTCGCCTTTGGGTGAAACTAATCAGTTCGCCTATGACGGCAATAATAATCTAATACAGACCACCGATCCATTAGGTTTCAATAATCAACTTACTTATGACGGCCAAAACAATCTTATTGCCACTGTGGACGCGCGCGGCAATGCAAAGACATACGGATATAATTCGCAATTTTCGCTGACAGGCGAAACCAATGGTGCGGGCGACTTTGTTAATTATTCCTTCAATTCAGATGGCACAGTGGCGAGTCGCACAGACTCTGGCGGTATGACGAGCTACACTTATGATAGCACCTACGGCCAGTTGATTGGAGTCAGCTATCCCGGCAGTCTCGGTAGTGAAAGTTTTGCAAACAATGCTTTGGGCGACGTGACCAACCACACCGATGCGCGCGGCTTTGCGACCGGCTTCCAATATAATTTGCGTCGTCAACTGACCAATAGCGTCGCCCCGACGAATCTCACTTCACGGGTTGCTTATGACGCCGTTGGCAACGTGGCAAGCAAGACCGATGCGCGTGGCAATGTCACCAGCAACATTTGGAGTGCCACGCAAAAATTACTTGCAATAAGACTTCCGGCCATGCCCCAAGGAACGCCAATAGTCACCAACCTTTACGACAAACGCGATTGGTTGACCGTAACGCTTGACCCATTGCAAAAGACTACGCAGTTCACAAATGATTTGGCTGGCAATTTGATTGCGGCTACTGATCCGTTATCACAAACGGCCAGCCTTGGCTATGACGCCGACGGCCACACGCTCGCCGCGACAAACTCGGCTGGCGAAGTCATTCGGCAACAATGGGACGCGCGCGGCAAATTGGTAATACTTACTGACGGCGCGGGACACACCGTGTCACGCGGTTACGACAGCGCGGGCAATCAAATCATTTTGACCAACCGCAACGGCAAAGTCTGGCAATTCCAGTTTGACGCGGCAAACCGCTTGACCAATACCATTACTCCGCTTGGCCGTAGTGCCACGCTGGCCTTCAATCATCAAGGTCTGCCCGTTTCTCTGAAAGACCCTGACGGCCATGTGACGACTAACAGTTACGACGCCAAGGGACGTTTGAGCAGCCGCACGGATAATGTAGGCACGACAACATTCAATTCTGATGCAAATAATAATATCACAAGCGTAACCGAAAACGGCTTTACCAACACTTGGACATACGACGCCTACAATCGTCCTGCCAGTTTCCGCGACGTTTTTGGAAACCTGATTCAGTATCGCTACGACGCAAACGGGAACGTGACCAATCTTGTTTATCCGAACGGGAAAAATGTTTATTACGCCTTTGACAGCAACAATCACATGACGAACGTAACGGATTGGGCGGGACGCAAAACCGCAATCACTTATGATTTGGCCGGACATCTGACCGGCATCACGCGCCCGAACGGAACGCAGCGCACCATCGCCTACGATGCCGCAGGTCAGACCACGAACATTCTTGAAACGACCGCAGTTGGCTTCCCGATTGCATGGTTCAAATTCAATTGGGATGGAGCAGCGCGAGCGCAATGGGAATTTGCTACTCCGTTGCCACATACTAATTCAGTGCCATCGCGGACAATGGCCTATAACGACGACAATCAGTTGACGACGGTGAACGGTTCGGCAGTGTCGAGTGACTTGGACGGAAACTTGACCAACGCCCCGCTGCCGAATGGAGCTTTTGGAGCGTATGTGTTTGACGCGCGTAACCGTTTGGTGAGCGCGGGGGGCGTCACCAACGCCTACGACCCCGCCGGAAATCGTGTTGGCATTACTTACGGCACTAATTCGGAAGCCTACGTTGTCAATCCCAACACAAAACTTCCGCAAATTCTCATGCGGATTAAAAATGGCGTCACCAATTATTACATTTATGGCGTTGGATTGCTTTACCAAGTGACCGAGACGGCAACGGCGACAAACACGCGCGCCTATATTTATGATTATCGCGGCAGCACGGTTGCCTTGACGGATGACAACGGAAATGTCACCGACCGCATTGAATATAGCGTATATGGTTTGACGACCTATCGCGCAGGAACGAGCGACAACTCATTTTTATTCAACGGCAAATATGGGATTCAAACCGACCCCAACGGTCTGCTCTATATGCGGGCGCGAAATTACAATCCATATTTGTGCCGCTTCATCGGCGCAGACCCGTCAGGATTTTCAGGCGGCTTGAACTTGTATGCTTACGCGAATGGAAACCCTGTCAGTCTGGTTGATCCGTTTGGATTGGGAGCGGTGAGCGATGCTTTGGCGGCGGCGGCTTGGTTTAATGCGCCCACCCCAGAGCAAATACAGGTGCAGAATTTTCTGGCTGGCCTCGTGAACTTTGTGACGTTGGGCGCAGCTAATTTAGTGTCTTCTGCGATCACCGGAACAGATTTGACAGGAAACCAATTGGATGTTGGAGATGCGTTTGAACAAACTTTGCAAACGGGAGCATTTGTGGGTTCATTGGCATTGGCATTGCCGACAGACGGAGCTTCATTAGAATTGGAAGAAGCTGCGCTTGGTTCGACAACGGTAGCTACGGAAGAAGCCCCTGTTTTCTGGTCAGGTGGTCGCCTTGCTGAAAATGCGGCTCAAGATTTTGCAAACGGAAATAACGGAATAATTCTTGGTGATACCAGTGCTGGCCAAGCATTGTCTCAATCTACACAAAACATTCCGTGGGCGCAGGCTAGACCTCAATGGCTTCAACTATCACAAAACTTCGCAAGCACTGCGTCAGGCGAGGTGCATGTTTTTCAAAGTGAAGCCATATCTCTTAACAGCATTTGGCGGGACGAGTATCAAGTTCTTGTCAATAATCCAAACGTAAGCAGAATCATCTATCACGTTGTCATGCCTGACGGCTCTGTAATTGACTTGCCATAAATTATGTTCACCACGCCAAAACCTAATCTCTATGTGAGTTCTGACGGTTTTTCCGTTGAAGTGCTTGGGCGAACTGGACTTTGTTATCGTGAGGGGGAAAGAAAAATGTTTGTGGATTCAGAAGTGATAACAGGCCCTTCGGGCATGGTTGTCTATAAATCTCGAATCAAAAAATGGGATTCGCCTCACGAAACGCAGCCTATAACTGATGCGGATCGCGATAAAATAGTTGAAAATATCCGCAATGCGTTCCGCTTTCAGAACTTTGAAATTGATGTAATATAAGCGCCAAATTGCTTTGCAAAGTTATGAATTTTAGTTCACAATCTTTTTTATGTGGAAGCGAGTCATAGCGACATTCACTTTAACAATTATCATCTTTGCGAGCGCAATGACATTGACGGCGCGTGCGGATGAAAGGTTGTCACAAATTCAAACTGCGTTGGATTCGACCGTTATCAGTGGCTTTAGTCAATCCGACTTTACATTTTCTCCGCATCGTAACGCATCCACAACATTTTCCGCATTTGAGAGAGGACGTGATTTTTTTCAAAGGCAAAGAAATGACTCATCGCTTTTGCCAATTCCGCCGACATCGCTTACAGATTCATTTGGCGGTTTGGAGTCATTCGCAATGATGCCCGTTGGAGTAATTTTGGAACCGCTTCCGTCAGTTATCGTTGACGGTTCGCCTCTTGAAATTCAAGTGCCAGTTCAGAATTCAATGAATGTTGATTCTGAAAGCGGGGTGAACTTAACAATGTCGGAGGGCGCGAGCATGATTGAAGCAAGTCGCGCCGGAGATGGATTCATCATGCAGCCAGTGCAAAATGTTCTACCGCCAACGCCGGATTCTCAAATTCAATTTGCCCAAGCATCGGAAATACAGCCCGCACCCGAACCTTCGATACTTGCGCTTGGCGGCTTGGCGTTTGGCTTAATTGCGCTTTTTCGCGCTTCTGTGAAAGCAAAGAAAGTTGCTTGAATTGGGATTGCTTTTAGGGTGGCGTTCGCCGTGCAGTCGGACGCCAGTTTGAAAATCTTCTATGTTCTCGTTGCAATCGGGCGACCTTTGGCCGAGTCAGGTTGCGGTTTGCGCTCTTGCGCCGCGCGGCGCATCGTGATTGATTGATTTTTAATGACGCAATCAATCACTTATGGATTTCCCGCGCCGGATATTTTGCCACCTTTTCGCGCACTAGACACGTTGGGTTTTTTGTGGTTATTTTTATCTGATTTTTATGTCTGACGGCCAAAACACATTGGAAAATTCCAAGCCCGTTTCGTTTTCGGATGCCGCCCGTTTTCTCGGCGTGGACGTGTTCACTTTTTATTCAATGGTTCAGCGCGGGGAAATTCCATCATTTTCCGATTTGTGGGGTGAATCCGTCGTTTCGCAGGACGATTTGGACAAACTCGTTGCCGAAAAAAATGCCCTATGTTGAAACGTGACGGCAAACCGATTGAACGGCGCGACGTGCCGGGAATATCCGAACGGCTGACCGAAACCGAATTGGCCGCTTACAACGCTGCTTTTGCCACCATTCAGCGGGATTTCAAACAGATTGAGGACATCAAAGGCCAGCTTGAGAAGCTTGGCCGGACTCCTTTGAAACAGTCTGACTCAAAATCGCTTGAAACCGTGACGACTGCGAACGGAAAAAATTGGAACGCACAAGCGGTTTTGATGAATCTGCCGAAAGGAGAAATTTTGCTTTGCCGCGAGCCGGAAGGAAATCAGTGGGCGATTGTTCAGCGGCTTAATACAGCCGGACGTTACGCGCAGACTCACGGCGAGGCATCCGTTCTTTTGACCGGCAATTCCGCCCGCGAGGTGGTTGACGATTATTCCAGCCAAGCCAATCACACGTTGCGTTTCATGGCTCGCAATCTCACGGCCAAAGCGCAAGGCGTGGTTTGGGAAAAATATCCCGACAACAATCCGAGCCGGGTCATGCGCGCCATTTCTGAACGCTGCGCTTTGGCGGTGGACAATCCCCAAGCACTGCGGCAGGAGCAACAACAAGCGATTGAGCAAAAGATTGAACAGGGCGTGAAGCGATCACGCGGCATGAGCATTTGACGTATGCCTTTGGACGACGCCATTTACAAGCAACAGAAAACCGAGCGTGAGCAGCGGGATAAATTTCTCCAGCGCGAACGGTTTCTCAACTTGAGGCATTTGCCCGCGATGATGAACCCGGAGGAGACCGCCGCGTTTTTGGGAATGCCCCCGCATGATATTCCAATCCTTGTGGCGCACGGTCTGTTGACCCCGTTAGGCAAGCCGGTTCAAAGCTCGGTGAAGTATTTCGCAAAGGTGGTTCTCGAAGAACTGGAAAAAGATGTCGAGTGGCTTCACCGCGCGAAAGCAACCGTGCAAGAACATTGGAGCATGAAGAACGCCCGCAGATCGGGCAATGCTGAGTTTTCTCCGCTGCCGGAAAAAGCGCGTGCCTTGCCGCGCCATTCTCCGACGGCGCGCGCCGCCGCAAAATAGTCGTCCATTTGCGGACACCAACGGACACCAAAACGGACACCAAACGAGTTAAAAAGGGTTAAACCAAGTTACGCCGAATTTACTTGAATCCCCAATGAAATCAGGTATATTTGAAGCACGACGGTAAGGAAAAACAGCCGATTCCGACCTCCGCCTCCAGCTCTGATGCTTGGGCATCAATGAGTTGCGAAGAACCAAGTTGCAACTGCCAGCAAAACTGCCAGCAGACGGCGGACTTGGTGAAACTCGGAAACGACTCGCCA
>Ga0302320_10021587_pt1 | contig 12766 bp, 14 predicted proteins | sample Bog_T0_3_FD_202130 | JGI IMG/M metagenome (GOLD analysis project Ga0302320, IMG submission 202130) | Peat permafrost microbial communities from Stordalen Mire near Abisko, Sweden - Bog_T0_3 | ecosystem: Environmental > Terrestrial > Soil > Wetlands > Peat | place: Sweden: Abisko, Stordalen Mire...
GTACGACGGAGTTTAGATACTCAAGTGTTCGCGAACGTGCCCAGTAAATGTCGGTGCCTTCCTCGAAGATGATGTAAACATAGGAGTACCCAAAATCTGAGAAGCCCCGAATGTCCTTCACCTTCGGCAAGCCGAGCAACGCCGACGTGATGGGATAGGTGACCTGATCTTCCATAATGTCGGGGCTGCGGTCCCACTTGGAATAGACGATGACCTGCGTGTCCGATAGATCGGGGATCGCATCCAGCTTCGTGTTCTTCAGCGAATGCCATCCCATCAGCACGGCCGCGCCGACGAACAGAAGAACGAGGAATCTGTTGTTTGCGCAGATGTCGATGACTCGATTGATCATTGCTGGGCCTCGGCCAGCACTTCGGGTAGGCTCCGCAAAACGCCGCCGTTCCCGGCCACAAACTCTTCCGCTGCTTTTCGGTCGCTGAACGCGAATGTGCCGGGCGAGCAGCGGTCGAATTGCAACTGTTCCGCGTGCTTGGATTCATCCATCTTCGACATGTCGTGCTCGCACGCGATCACGCGGCTGTCCTCAACAAACCATGCCCCTTCCGGGCTTACCATCCTTCCCGTGGGATAGTCCGTTACCGCGATCAGCCGCAGGGGCTTCTTTTCTTGCCGGGCCTCCGTCACCGCACAGTGCGCGCAGCAGACATTGCGCCGCCGGCCGCCGACTTCAGCCACAACGTGGGCTTTCGGATTGATGTGACGCCGGCAGAATCCGCATTCCGTCTGCGAGCGCCGGCTCATCAGCAGATAGCCTCCGGCGAACAGGCCCGCCACCACGATCAGGACGATTACCGAATAGATCGATGCTCTTCTTGCCATGACCAGCTCCTCAGTGCTCCATCCCGCTCATCGCACTCTTCAGGCGGCTTTCGGAATCAATCAGGAAATTTCCCGAGATCACGATGGTTTCCCCTGCCTTCAGGCCAGACAGCACGACCACTTTGCCTTCGAGCTTCGCACCCATCTGGATCACCCGCGGTTCGAACACGCCGCCGTCATGAACCACAAACACGTACTGCTTGTCCCCGGAATCCATGACGGCTTCCTGAGGCACTGCAATCTGCTTCCCGTAGTTGATCTTTAACTGTACGTCGGCGAACATCTGCGGCTTCAAGTCGAACCTTGGGTTCGGAAACTCGATACGTACCTTTACCGTGCGGGAAACCGGATCGACGGTTGGGTAGATATAGGTGATCTTCCCCGTGTAGTTCCGGCCAGCGTAGTAGCTCAGTTGCATGTCCGCCGTCTGGCCCACTTTCACGAACGGCACTTCGTATTCGAACACGTCCGCGTCCACCCAGATCGTGGATAGGTCGGTGATCGAATACAGATCCATGTCCGGAGTAACCGCGGTTTGCGGAAACGCCTTGCGCTCGGTCACAAAGCCACTCACGGGTGAATAGAAGGTCAGAGTCTTCGTGACTTCACCGGTCTCGTCGAGCTTCTTGATTTGCTCCTCGCTGATGTCCCACAGTTTGAGCCGTTCCCGAGTGGAGCGCAGCAATGACTGCGATCCCTGCGCTACGTCCGGGAATTGCGAGGAGCCCATCTCCTTTGCGCCGCGCTTGGCGATCAGGTATTCCTCTTCAGTAGCTACAAGATCCGGACTGTAAAGCGTGAAAAGCGGCTGGCCTTTCTTGACCAGTTGTCCAACGTAATCAACGTATTCCTTGTCGATGTAGCCGTTGACCTTTACATGTACATGCGCCAGCTTGGTCTCATCGCTTGTCAGCTGCCCAGTTGTGCGCACGGTTCGCACCAGAGACTGCCGCTCGACTGTCCCCGTTCTCACGCCGATCATTTGTTCCCTGTCGGGTGCGATGGTGACAGTGCCAGCAGGCATCGCCGCTGCGGTTGTCGCATTGTCACTGTGAGACGAGCTGTCCTCCGCGTACTGAGGCGCCAGGGCCATGCCGTCCGGCGCTTTTCCGGGCTGGTTGTAATGATGCTGCGGGCTCATAGTGTCATACCAATAGAGAACCTTGCGTTCGCCTTCTGTTGCGTGCGTTTGCGAGGCCGGGTGCGAGCCCTGGAAGAGAGCCGAAACCTTTCCGCTGAAAATGACTCCGGCAGCCAATACTATTGCGGCCGCGAGTGCTGAGATTCTAAGAACTTTGTGAAACATCGTTTTACTCTCCTCTCGCCGGGTGCTGGTCGCCCGGTTGCGCGCGCGTCGAAGTCAGGTCCACGCCCACCATGCTCTCCATGCGCGCCAACGAAGATTGGTAATTCGCCAGCTCGCGGTAATAGTCGATTTCGTAATTGAGAACGGTTGAAAAATTTCCCAGAACGCTCAGGAAATCCACAGTGCCCACCTGGTAATCGGACATCGAAGACTCCAATGCCAGCGATGACTGCGGCACCACGCCCTGAGAGAACAAGCGTAGAAGTTCATCCGAGGCTTTTGCGGCCAGGTACTGCTGCTTCAATTCGAAATTCAGTTCGTTCTGCCGATTGTCGCGGCTGCTCTCGGCGGAAAGCCGCTCTTCCGTAGCCTGCCTGACTTCCTCGCGTTGTTTGCTTTTGTAGAAAACCGGAATGTTTATCGCGAACGTCATGCCATACATGTCGGGCAGCATCGGGCGCTGTTGATACATGAACCCAACGCTTAGATCCGGATAGGAATCTTTCTGCGCCAGGTTTACCGCGAGTTGGTTGCGTTCAATCGTCTGCTCCTCGCGGCGAAGCCCGGGATCATTCTGCCGCGCCAGCCTGTACAAATCCTCAAGCGAGTAGTTCAGAGGCGACCGCTCGATATTTTCGGCTGGCGGGAGTGGCGCTTCCGGACTGCGCGCCAGCAGCGTGTTCAAACGCGCCTGGGAAGTGTCTCGTTGCTGTTGCAGCACGGTCATCCGCTGCAGCAGTAGTGAAATTTCGACTTGCGATCGAAGAACGTCCTGCTGGATGCCTTTGCCAACCCGGTAACGGGCTTCGGCGATCTGGGAGAGCTTCGTCAACAAATCTTTGTCCTTCAGCGTGGTCTGAAGCGCTTTGTCATAGAACCAGTATTCGAAATACGCCGTCTTCACGTCCTCGGTTACGCGCCGCCGAACCGCTTCCACGTCCGAAGAGCCGGCATCGGCCTCTTTCGAAGCAATCTCACCGCGCAACTTCAGCTTGCCGGGGTAAGGCAGGGTTTGCATTGCGTTGACACCGCGATAGCTTGAGGGGTCTCCGGTTTGCACAGAGAACGGTCGAATGTTACCCATCCAACTAACGCCGAGACTTGGGTCGGGCAGCGCCTTCGCTTGCGGCACGCGCCGCCGCTGCGCCTCCACACTATGCAGAGCGCTCTGAACAGCCGGATTTTTTTCCAAAGCTTCGCGGACGAAGTCCGCGAGAAGATGGCCTTCGAGGGGAGCAGGCGACGGGCTCGCAGTCTCTGTAGCTCCGGTCGCAGACGCCTGAAGCGTTACCGGGGCTTGAACCTGTTGTGAGACACCGAGGGCTGGCCACAAACAGCCAAAGGTAAGCAAAGCAACTATTTTGCTGGTCATAAACGTGTTCTCTCTTGCTCAGACGACGCTAAAAATGCGTGTTCGAAATCTTAGGCAATCACGCCTAAAAGGGATGAGCAAAAAAGGACAGCCTAGATGAGGAACGTGCAGAAGACAGACTGGAGGGAGGGACGCGATGCTCGGGCAAGCGGATCAGGCGGTTCGGCTTTTGCCGGTCCGGATGGAACATCCAGCACCGAGGCAATGAGCGTTGGAGCCACATCGCCACCGACACCCGGAACCTGCGCGATTGGAGCGGGCACCGGCCTGGCAGCAGAGATTTGGCAGCAGGAGCCATCTGCGGGAGCTTTTTGCATGCTGAATGAAGGCGCATGTCCGCCCATCATCGGGCAATGCGATGTGCAATGTCCGGCCGCAGCTTGCAACCAGCACGAACCCAGCGCCGACAACGGCATCGCCAATACAACCATTACCAGCGCCCAACCGACGAGTTTGAACCGGCACGTCATATTCCTATTGAAGATACTACGGGCGTCCGCCCTTCCGTGGCTGTGACCCGCGTCACCCCCGCTTAGCGTCGCACTCACACCGGCTCTAACTTCGACCCGGTCACTTAGTTTCCGCTGCCTCGGTGGGAGCGGGATAGTCTTCTTACCTTATACTACCGTCTCCAGAGTTGTCGGATAGAGTTGTCGGCTGGCTGCCAAGGGCGTCGCCTACAGAGAGGCAAGATTAAATGGCGCGAGTGTTCATCACAGGTTCTTCCGACGGACTCGGCCGAATGGCCGCACAACTTCTCCTCGAGCAGGGGCACGGCGTAGTCCTGCACGCTCGTAACCAGCAGCGAGGACAGGAAGCGCTGTCCCTCGTTCCAGGGGCGGAGACCGTCGTCATCGGCGATCTGACCAGCATCGCGCAAACCCGCAACCTGGCGGAACAGGTCAACGCACTCGGCTCCTTCGATGCCGTGATCCACAACGCGGGTATCGGCTACCAGGAACCTCGGCGTATTGCGACCGAAGACGGCTTGCCTCATGTATTTGCCGTCAATACCCTTGCACCGTATATCCTTACCGCGCTGATTCAAAGGCCGAAGCGCCTCGTCTACCTGAGCTCCGGCCTCCATAAGGGCGGCGATGCGAGCCTGAAGGATCTCGCATGGGAGCACCGTCCCTGGCAGGGACAACAGGCTTACTCCGATACCAAGCTGCACGATGTGCTTCTGGCCTTCGCGATCGCACGCCGCTGGCCGGACGTTCTCTCCAATGCACTCGAGCCCGGCTGGGTGCCAACCAAGATGGGAGGTCCGGGAGCGCCGGACGATCTGGACGCGGGGCACCGCACTCAGGTCTGGCTCGCGGTCAGCACCGACCCGGCTGCGATGGTCACGGGCGAGTACTTCTTCCACATGCGGCTTCGCACCCCGCTCCTCGCCGCCCGCGACGCGGACCGGCAGGAAAAACTCATCGAGGCCTGCAAACACTTCTCGGGAGTGGATCTGCCCACGTAAAGTTCCGCACCCTCACGGTCGGCAGCCATGGAGCATCCCGGCTCCGTCCCCGAACCGAATTGAAGGAGTGTCCAAAGGTTTCCCTTCGGGCACGGGTGCTCTCTCCAGTCCTGTGTAATATTGAGGATGACTCGTGCATCTGCTCGAAAACATTCCGCTCGCGCCGCTTACCACCCTCAAGGTCGGAGGCTCGGCAAAATACTTCGTCGAGGTGAGCGGTATCGCTGACTTGCAGGAGGCCATTCGATTCGCGCGCTCGCGCGATCTGCCTCTCTTCACTCTGGGCGGCGGCAGCAACCTGGTGGTCGCCGATGCGGGTTGGCCGGGCCTCGTATTGAAAATCGCGGTTCAAGGCATTGAACAGCATAGCGGACACGATGAGGATGGCAAGGTTATCTTCGACGTGGGCGCCGGCGAATCCTGGGACAAATTTGTTTCTCACGCCGTGATGGCCCGCTGCGCTGGCGTCGAGTGCCTGAGCGGCATCCCAGGCAGCGTGGGCGGGACTCCCGTGCAGAATGTCGGCGCCTACGGTCAGGAGGTTTCCGAGACGATTGTCTCGGTGCAGGTTCTGGATCTGAAAGACGGCCAGGTGCGCGCACTCTGCCGTGAAGCCTGCGGCTTCGGCTACCGGACCAGCATCTTCAATACCAGCGAGCGCGGACGCTTCATCGTTCTCCGCGTCACCTATGCGCTCACGCCGGGGGGCAGCCCACGCATCGCCTATGCCGATCTCAAGCGCCATTTCGAAGGACGCGAAACGCCGCCCGATCTCGCCGAAACCCGCGAGGCCGTGCGCCATATCCGCGCCCTCAAAGGCATGCTCATCATCCCCGGAGACGCCGATTGCCAGAGCGCGGGCTCGTTCTTCAAGAACCCTGTGCTTTCCGCCGGGCAGCACGACGATCTGAAACAGCGCGCCGTCGCACGCGGTTTAACCTTGCCCAGCTATCCCGCGCTCGAAACCCGCAAGAAAGTTTCCGCGGCCTGGCTGGTCGAGCGCTCCGGGTTCAACAAAGGATTCGGCTTTGGCCGCGTCGGCATTTCCACCAAGCACGCCCTGGCCATCATCAATCGCGGCCAAGCCACAGCCGCCGATGTCATCGCTTTGAAAGAACACATTCAGCAGCGTGTGGAAGAAATCTGGGGCATCCGCCTGGAACCGGAACCGGTCATGGTCGGCTTCTGAAGCTGATCTGCGATTATCCACCACGTCGCGGAGAAGTAACTTGTTACGTCTGTCCCACGACGTCCACTTGCATTCGCGCCAACACGGAGTCGAGTGCCTGCCCCGAATTGAACCGCGCAGAGGGGCTGCTAGCGACTCGCCCGCTCACTCGCTTGCCCTGTCTGATTCCAGCCTGATCTCCGTCCACCCCCCCGCGGGAGTCCACATTCTTATCGGCCGGGGATGCAGACGTTCCGGACAGGTCTCCAGCGTGTGATCCACCTTGCCCTCGCCTTCAAGCTTGCGATGCAGCATGTCATAAGTCGAGTCAAACCGTACCGATACCGCTCTCACTTCCCGATCCGCTCTGAGCAGGTAAAGAGTCTGTAGGCCACCATTACTCTCCTTCTTGCGCAACTCGATCTGTTCATCCTTCACGCTTAACGCAACCACGGCATCTTCGTGCATTTGCTCTAACTCGTTGATTTCCGATCGTGGAAACTCGAAGTAATAATCCACATCTCCCGCCGTACAGCTCACGCACTTATGCCTCGTCCCAGCGCTCTGCGGAGAAGCCGCAAACGCTTTCGCCTCGTTGACAACCGCCAAGCTTCCCGTATCCGGCTCGTTGTTAAAGCCTCCGGCCAACAGGAAGTCCCCTTGCGCCGTTCTGAGTTCGTTCAGCACGTGGATGCTTCCCGTGTTCACAAAGCGTAGCGTGTCCTGTCCCGTCCCAGGATCGAGACTCACCACAAAAGAATTCCCCCACACCGCGTGGCCGATAGCAACCCAAATTTGCTTTCTCTCCCCGCGCGACGAAACAAATAAGGCCGTACCCACCCACGGCCCGTCAAGCTCGTGCTTGCCAAATTGAAATCGCCCCCGCGGAACGTAGGACCAGAGCAGTTTGCCCCGGCTCGAAAACAGATCCACCTCGGTTCGCGTAGGCTCCGCCGCATTCAGGCCAGGATCGAACGGAACTATCACCAGCACCTCGTGGTCTCCCTTCCCTCTGAAGTCGCCGATGTAGGAAAAGTAGGCAAAGTCGGACGCTCGGGCCCCGTCTATCGGCTTCGGCTGAAGCAGACCCTGGAAGGTGTGGGTCCATAGCAATTGATTCGCCCCGTCAAACGCCTGCACTGCGTTCAACGTGAACCCAACGCGAACCGGAAAGCTCACCGGCGCCGCACGCCAGCGGTACCCAAACACGGCGAAAACCAAGACGCAAGCCACCGCAGCCGCAATCAGATAGTAGTATCTCAGCCCGGAATGCCCGGCATTCGGCTCGGCAGCCGTGTCCGGGAAGGGCACGACCTCGGTCGTCCCGTAAGCCTGCCCACTGGAGTTGGGCTTTAGCCCATGAGGAATTGCCGCTGCGTCTTCCTGCCTTAACCACGCGTCCAACTCCGTGATATAGGCAAACACCGCCTGCCGCTGGCCGCCCGGCACCCTTCGCACCGGCAACCCCTTCTCCTTCTCCCAACGAATCGCCGTCCGCACGTCGCGGCGCAGATAGCCCGCGATGTCCTTCCATGAATCCAGACGGCCATTGGCCACCGCGCCCTGGGACGGGTTCACCATAACTCAAAATTTCCGGGCCGAACCGCTTTGGGGGAAGGAAACGCTAGCCAAGTACGGGCATGTCAGCAAAAGTCACTTCCTGTCGCCTCTTGCCGATTGCCAAGTTTACCGTTCCGAAGTCTACTTCGCAACTGAAACCCGGAGGGGAGGAAAAGAACTTCCAAGAGATTCTTCTCTACGGAGACGACCGTTCTTATCAAGGAGTTGCCCATGCTTTGCCCAACCTGCCGGAACGAAACCGATACCGCCTCTCTCTTCTGCCGTGTGTGTGACGCTTACTCTCCAGATCCCTTAGCAGGATCAAAGGCCAACGTAGGTGTGCGACTCTTCGCGCACTTCCTCGACATGGCAATAGCCCTTGCGATTTTCCTAAGCATCGCACTAGTTTCCTGCGGAATCGGCGCCGGCATTTCAAGTGCGGGGGCTTCCGACCTCGGCGGCGCAATGGGATTTGGGAGCTTTTTTCTGGCCATCGCCGGATACACCGTATTCCTGCTGTTCTTTCTTTCTCAAGGCAAAACCCCAGGTAAATCGCTCTCGGGTCTCCGGGTCGCGGACAAGCGGAACGGCAGCCTGCCCGGAGCTGGCCGAATGTTGCTGCGCGAAACGCTAGGAAAATTCGTTAGTGGCCTGTTCCTTGGCTTGGGATACCTCTGGGCAATTTTTGATCGCGACTCTCAGGCTTGGCACGACAAGATCGCGGGAACCGTCGTATTGAAGACTAGGCCTTCATCGCAGTTGGCGCCGGCTGCGGATGCCGCGTCCGGCGACAAGCTGGCATGAAAGATCGAACAACTTCCATCCGGCCTTCGAGGGATGGGGAGGAGACACTAGGAGAATTGAAACGCAAATGTTGGTAACGCAAGCGGTCTAGAAACCGCGTCATGCAACGGGCAGCGCCCCTAACTAATGAAAACCCGCAAGGAGAATCCAGGGATGCAATCCTCCAAACGAATGTCGTTCCGGTTTGCAAATATGCTTGCTGCCGCTCTGATCGCGTTCCTTTTAGCGAGTCTCGCGAGCGGTCAGGCCAAGAAACCACTCACCTCTGATGACTTGATCCAGATGAAGAAAGCTGGCTTCGACGACCAGATGGCGATCAATGCAATAGCCGCTAACGGAGTCTCCCTGGACACTTCGGTCCAGGGCTTAACCACACTTAAATCGGCAGGCGTGAGCGACCAAGTGATCAACGCGGCGCTCTCGGCAGCGGCACCGAAGCCGGCAGGGTCCGGCTCCGCCGAACCAGATAAAGGGCTTCCCGATGAGATCGGGGCGTACGCGATTGTGAAGGATTCCTTGACGCCCCTTCCAGTGGAAATCGTGAACTTCAAGACCGCCGGGCTCTTGGGTTCAGCTTTCACATACGGCATAAAGAAAGGAAAGGTTCAAGGCACAGTCAACGGGAGCAGGAGTTCTAGTCAGCTGACAAACCCGGTCATGATCGTGCTGCGATGTCCAGAGGGAACAGCGCCAACAGAATACCAACTCGTGCCCCTCGACGCAAAAAAGGAAAGCCGGGAGTTTACCGAGGCTAAAGTTGGTCTAACTGGCGCATCTGGTGGAGTAAACAAAGAGGCGATCAGCTTGAAGTTCGAAAAAATTGGCCGTAGCACCTACAGAGCAGCGCTTTCCGATCTAAAAGCCGGCGAGTATGGCTTTCTCGCCCCCGGCGCTCTCGCCTCAGCAAATGGCGCATCCTCAGGCAGGCTCTATACGTTCGGACTAACCGAGTGAGACACGAAATGTAAGCGGGAGCCCGGGCAGATCAATTCCGGCAAAGAGGCCGAGAATAGTGAGACCTCATCCCCGTGCGCTAGCTTCACCAGCGCATTGCTCGCGCTTGCCTTAACCCTCCTCCGACTCGCCTCCGGAGAAGGAGGGTCGAGGCCGATAAGAGTGACATCCCGTCGAAGTGACCGACAGCGGCCGAGCGGCCCCGGCTCACTCCCCAGGTGCTTTCTTCTCTTGTTTCATCTCTTCTTTCATCAACTTCCGCAGCGCTCCATTGATGCGCGTCTGGTAACCGCTCCCCGATTTCTTGAACCAGGCCAGCACATCGGCGTCCAGACGTAGCGTGACCGCCTTCTTGAGCGGCTTATACCACTCCATCCTCTCCGGAAGCGAAAAAGAACGCCGCTTCGGCTCCTCTTCGGCCACGGCGCTCAAGCTGATCGTCTTCTTGTTCTGGTTGTTCTTGCGGGTTGCCTTCCGGACCTTCTTAACTCCTGTGGCTCGTTTCATTTAGGAGGAATTATACATACAAAATCGTGCTTATGCCTTTGCAGGTACAAATGTTCCGACTGGAACATTAGCGCAAACTGCTCTGGTGTTTCGGCGGGAACGTTTCGTCATTGCTGCGTTGAGGTCTTCGCATCCGCGGGCAAGAGCTTGCCTTGTGCTCGCAGGCCATGAGCGAAAGGGACGCTCACGCCACACCAGGAAAACGGCGCCGCCCCGGTTCGTGACCCCGGTTTCTCAATTGTGACCCCATTGCATGGGGCAAGGTGCAACGATCCGCCCGGCGGCGCTAAATTACTCATCGGCAAGTCTTGCCGCCTGCTTAAATATCTTCACAAACATTTCTCGCGTGAGCTTGCCGGTCTGTGTGTTCTGGTTCGAAGGATGGTAAGAGGCCAGTAACACCTTACCATTGGGTAACCGGTAACTGGCGGCGTGTTTGAAGGGGTATGATCCCCGATTGAAGAGCAGGCCGCGTCGTTTCAGATAATTCAGATAGGCATCGAAGCCGATTTTGCCCAGCGCCACCACGACCTTTACCTTCTCTAATCCTGCCATCTCGCGGTCGAGAAAGTGGGAACACTCGGCGAGTTCTTGCGGTGTGGGCTTATTGTCCGGCGGGGCGCAGCGGACCGCGGCAGTGATGTAAAGATCTCTTAGCTTGAGTCCATCGTTGCGATCGGTGGCATTGGGCTGGCTGGCGAATCCGGTTTCATAGAGCACAGGGAACATGAACTTGCCGGAGGCATCACCGGTGAAGGGGCGTCCGGTGCGGTTGGAGCCGTGGGCGCCGGGAGCCAGTCCCATGACGAGGACGCGCGCTTCGGGATCGCCGAAGCCGGGCACGGGCTTGCCCCAGTATTCTTGGTCAAGGTAGGCGCGGCGCTTCTCGCGGGCGACCTGCTCGCGATAGGCGACGAGGCGCGGGCAGCGGGTGCAGGCGACGACTTCGCGGTTGAGGACGGTTAGCCATCGGGGATTGTTATCGTTCATGTATTTACTATTAGTTATTGATCACTATTGAGGGCCTTGAGGTGCCGGCGGATCCAATGGAGTATCTTAGCGAAACGAAATTCGTGGCGCTCCATGGAGCCGCAGATGAACTCGTATCCGGCCGTGGCTTCGACTTCGATGTAGAAGCCGTTGCGGCGGAGGAAGACATCGGCGGCGGTGAAGGCGATGCGCTTGTTGCCGTCGAGGAAGCCGTGGTTGTTGCCGAGCGACTCCATCAGTGCCGCTGCCTCTTCTTCAAGTGAGTTGTAATAGCCGGTTTGCGGACGAAAAACTGCGGCCTCAACCGCGCCTCTGTCGCGGACTCCATGCATCCCACCGAACATTTCGATGAGTCGATGCTGCATCTGATAGACTTCCGCGACCGTCAGGTAGTCCGACATTTCGGTAGTGGTGCAAGCATATAAGGAAGCGAGCAAAACGCGCGAGTGTCGCGTCGCAAAGAACGCGACGCGTTGCGGGGCTCGCCCAGGTCCTTCGTTCGCGCAAAGAACGCGCTCCTCAGGATGACAATTGCTACTTGGCGAGACGCTCAAGCAAGTCACGGTTCACGGCGACCGACTGCTCGAAGGCGTTCATCACCTCGGGGCGGACCAGGTGCTGCGACGGGACCACGTTCTTAAGGTAGAACTTCAGTGCTTCTTCCAGCACGTGCCGCTGCGATTGGCCGTTGCGCTTGGCGACAGCGACGAACTCTTTGTAGAGCTTGGCGTCGATCTCGGGGGTGAACTTCTTGGTCGTGGCTGGCATCGCACGGGCCTCCGACCTCTATTCTAGCGGACTCGAGCGGGAAATCAAGGTAAATCTTGATTTATCAATATCACCACAGAAAGCTCGTTGTGCGTGCATTGGTGGCGCCCATCCGTCGAAAACCGCGACGGATGGGGCAGCCTCGGCCGTGGTGGCGCAAGGATGGGCCAGCCCCCGCAGGCTCAGTCCTTGGGCCACTCGTAGGGGAAGAGTTTTCCGGCAGCCTCGGGCGAGATCGTGACGCCGAACTCCTGCGCGGCACGTGACAGGACGGGATCGCGCCCAGACTCAAGGTCTAACGGTTGCGGGAACGCCACCTCATCAGGGTTCACGCCGGTGTGTTCGAGACTTTTGCCATCGGTCATGATCAGGTTGGCGATGGTAACTTCCGCGCCGTAGTCCACGCCGGAACTAGCGAAGTAGTAGCCGGTCGCTTCCATTACGCTTCCGGAGCTGCGGTCCCCAATTACGGTGCCACGCTTTTCCAGTTGCATCACCCGCGCGAAAATCTCCGACGCCGACGCCGATTGGCTATCGACCAGAACGATCACTCTTCCGGGAAAGTAGATGGAGCGTTCGCTCTTGACGACTTCCGAAGTGGTCTTCTTGCGCTCCACCTTGTCACCCAGTTTCACGTCATGATCGAAGAACATCCCGAGGAAATACTTGAGCGTCTAATCGGCCCCACCGGAGTTACCTCGCAAGTCCACGATCAGAGCTTTGGCGTTGCGGATTTTGTGCCTGAGGGCAAAGAAGTCATCGGCATCGTAGAAGAACCACGGAAACTTAAGAATGACCACATCGCCGACCTCTGCCCATTGCATTCGCATTCGGTGTCTTACGTTCTGGTTGCGGCGGTAGAGATCGTAGCGGACGCTCGCTCCCGGCTGGTAACCTATATCCGGCGACAAGGTGGTTTTCGCCTCGATCGCCAACTTCTGCTTCTCCCCCGAAGGGTACTGCACCTCCAGGTGCATTTCCGGCTGGGGATTCAGAACATAATCCAGATACTCGATGCTGCGAAAG
>Ga0302320_10021592_pt1 | contig 12764 bp, 13 predicted proteins | sample Bog_T0_3_FD_202130 | JGI IMG/M metagenome (GOLD analysis project Ga0302320, IMG submission 202130) | Peat permafrost microbial communities from Stordalen Mire near Abisko, Sweden - Bog_T0_3 | ecosystem: Environmental > Terrestrial > Soil > Wetlands > Peat | place: Sweden: Abisko, Stordalen Mire...
CAGGCTGTTACGAAACGCTTTTCCTGGCGACGAGGTCCAGGCCTTCGCATAGATGGGTTGATGGTTGTCCGTCGGGCAGAACAAAACCGGACCGGGTCATCCCGCCAGTGCGGCGATCAGTTTCGCGCCGCCGAGCACGTTGATCATGCGTTTCAGGTTGTAGGCCATGATGCCCAGCCCCATCTCGGTCTGTGCGCCGGCCACTCCGCGCAGCAGCAGGCGCGGATGCCCGAAGATACGGTATTTCAACGTGGCGAACGGATGCTCGACCGTGCATCGTCGCAAGCGCATCACCGCCGCAGTGGCACGCTGGTTCATACGCTCCAGCGCGGCGTCGTTCAGATGCACTTGAACATAGCGCTGTCGTGACGGCGTGCATTGGCTCTTTAAGGCGCAGGCGCCGCAGGCCGCCGCAGATGCACTGTAGACCACACAACGTTTGTCCTTCTTCAGTTGCTTGCGCGTCAGCGTTTGGCCGGCAGGACAGCGCAACGTATCGCTGACCTCGTCATAGTGGAACCGGCTGCGGTCGAACAGCGTACCGTCGCCCTTGTTGTTGATCGCGCGCTGGGCGGGCACATGGGGCGCCATGCCGCGGGCCTCGCAGGCTTCGGCTTGCGGACCGTTGGAATAGCCGGCGTCAGCCACCACGTTCAACGAAGCCGGATCGCCCAGCGCCTTGCGCGCAGCTTCGGCCATGGGCAGCAGACACTGGCTGTCGTTCTTCTCCGTGGTCACCTCGTGTGCCACGATCAGCGCGTGCTCGGCATCCACCGCCGTCTGCACGTTGTAAGCCGGCGCAGCATGCCCGTGGGCGGTGCGCATGAAACCGGCCTCCGGCTCCGGATCGCTGGCCAGCTTCTTGAGCGCAGCCGCCACTCGGCTGGGGTCGATCTCCACTTCGTCCTCGGCGTCGCCGGCCTCCACCGCGTCCAGATACCGCTTCACCGCTTCCCGCTCGGCAACACTGCGCGCACTGGCCACGGCTTGGAACTTGGACCCATCGATGGCCACCCACTCGCCCCGCACCAGACCCACCGAGCGCGCCAAACGCACCAGCTCGGCTCCCGCTTCCGTCACCGCCTCCCGATGCGACCGGCGGAACTCGGCGATCGACTTGTGATCGGGAGCCAGCCGCCCCAAGAGCCACATCAGTTCCACGTTGCGCCGGCACTCGGCCTCCAGCCGCCGCGAGGAGCGCACCTGCTGCAGGTACCCGTACAGGTACAATTTCAGCAAATCGCGCGGATCGTAACCCGGACGGCCGGTTTCGGCGGCCTCGGCGCGCTCGAATCCAAGTGCATGAAAGTCAACCCGCCCCACAAACCCATCGATCACACGGCAGAAATGATCCCCTGGAACCAGCTCCTCCAAAGACACTGGAAACAATGTCTGTTGCCCTCGCGCCTCACCTCGGATATAGCCCATGCACGCATCTTCCCATGCATCGCGCTCCTTGTCACAGAGTTTCGTAACAGCCTGTGGAGGCCCGCACTACAGCCGGTCAGGAGACCGGCGGTACACGTGACCGATGCGCCATGAAGATGGACGCTCTATGGGATGGCGGGGGTCAGACGCCGAGGGCGAGGGAGGGGTCGGCGATGAGGGTGGAGGTGGCGAACTCGCCGGCCTGGAAGCGGGGCCAGGCAGCGGCGGCGATCATGGCGGCGTTGTCAGTGGAGAGCGCGAGGGTGGGGAAGGCGACGCGGAGGCCGCGGCACTGAGCCTCCGCAGTGAAGCGGGCACGAAGCTCGCGGTTGGCGGAGACTCCGCCGGTGACGAGGATGCGGGCGGCGCCGAGGGATTCGGCGGCGGCGAAGGTCTTCTTGATGAGGTCGCCGACAATGGCGTGCTGGAAGCTGGCGATGAGGTCGAGGGTTTGGGGATCGCACTGGGCGAGCGCGTCTTCTATGGTTGGTTGCGCGGGAGCATCGGGACCGATGAAGAGGGCCTCGCGGCGGGACTCAGCCTCAGGGCGGAGGTTGTGAAGCTCGACGTAGCGCAGGACGGCGGTCTTGATACCGGAGAACGAGAAGAGGAAGTGCGGATCAAGGCGGGCGATGGGCGCGGTTTTGGCGGCCTTGGTGCGCGCCGGGGCAGCCTTACCGGCCAGGTGAGCTTTTGGTTTGAATTGTGCAAATGCGAATGGGACGGCGTGGGGATTGCCGTGGAGTGCGAGAGCGTCGATCCAGGGACCACCGGGGTAGCCGAGGCCGAGAAGCTTGGCGACTTTGTCGTAGGCTTCGCCGGCGGCGTCGTCAACGGTGCGGCCGACGAGGGTGTAGTGCCAGGCGCCGTGGGCGGGACGGGCGAGATAAAGATGGGTGTGGCCGCCGGAGACGACGAGGGCCAGGGCGGGGTCGGGGTTTGAGCCTTCCCAGGTCTCAGAATCGAGACCTGGGGCACCCGCTTCTATTGATTCACGCTCGTTGAGGAGAACGGCGTGGATGTGGCCTTCGAGGTGGTTTACGGCGATAAGGGGAAGTTTGCTGGCGTATGCGAGGGCTTTGGCGTAGGTGATGCCGACAAGGAGCGCGCCGGCGAGACCGGGGCCGGAGGTGACGGCGATGGCATCGAGATCGGCGAGAGTGACGCTGGCCTCGGCAAGGGCGGCGCGGACGACGGGGACAATGGCGCGCAGATGCTCGCGGCTGGCCAGCTCGGGGACGACTCCACCATAGCGAGAGTGGGTGGCGATCTGCGAGGCGACGGCAGAGGAAAGCGTGCGGGCGCCGCGCTCAACGATGGCCGCGGCGGTTTCATCGCAGGAGGTTTCGATGCCGAGGATGAGGCCACGGGACATGGTTTTAGTTTAGCGAGTTGGCACGCCGCTGCGCGGCGGGTTAGCGAGTTCGCAAGTTCGCGGGGTTGGTGGAGCATGCAGGGATTGCACAAACTTGCGGCTGCGGTTTCCCGCTTTTCTCGGGTTCTTTTTTTGATTGGCGGAGCGAGGAGGCGCGAGGGGCTGTAAAAGGGCGAGAATGGAAGCAACAATGACAGGCATGGGACAGTACGAGGCGGCGCTGGGGATTGTGGAGAAGCTGCGCGCGATGGGGTATGAGGCGTATCTCGCGGGAGGATGCGTGCGCGACTTGCTGCTGGGGCGCGAGCCGGTTGACTACGACGTGGCGACCAGCGCGACGCCGGAGGTAGTGCTGGCGGCGTTTGAGCGGACATTTGCCGTGGGGGCTCACTTTGGGGTGGTGCTGGTATCAGACGCTTCGCAGGAGACTGCGGCTGAAGAATCGGAAGGCGGAAGATTCGTTACAGAGGTGGCGACGTTCCGGTCGGATGGGGCGTATTCGGATGGAAGGCATCCGGATGCGGTGCGGTATACGCTGAGCGCGGAGGAGGATGTAAGGCGCAGGGATTTCACGATCAATGGGCTGCTGCTCGATCCACTGCCTGGGGGCGGACTTTTGGATGAGATTCGAGACGATCCGAAGACTCTGCGCGGGGCAGTGATCGATTATGTGGGCGGGTTGGCGGACCTGGATGCGGGGATCGTGCGGGCGATCGGGCGGGCGGAGTTGCGCTTTGAAGAGGACCACCTGCGAATGCTGCGCGCGGTGCGATTTGCGGCGCGGTTTGGGTTTGAACTGGAGGCGGGGACGCGGGCGGCGATTCGGGCTCTGGCTTCGCGGATTCATGCGGTGAGCCGGGAGCGGGTGCGGGACGAGCTGACCAAGATGCTGACCGAGGGACAGGCGCGCAGGGCGTTTGAGCTGCTGGATAAGACGGGATTGCTGGCCGAGGTGCTGCCGGAGGTGGCGCGGATGAAGGGCGTGGAGCAGCCGGCGCAGTTTCATCCTGAAGGAGATGTCTGGATTCATACGCTGATGCTGCTGGAGCAGCTTGAGCCGGGATGCTCGATGACTTTGGCGTGGGGAGCGCTATTGCACGATGTGGGCAAGCCGCCGACGTTCCGGTGCGCTCCCGACCGGATTCGTTTTGATGGGCATGTGGAGGTGGGCGTGGCGATGGGCGCGGAGATCTGCCGGCGGTTCCGGTTCTCGAACGACGAGACGCGGCAGGTGGTGGCGCTGATCGAAAACCACATGCGGTTTATGGATGTGGGGCGGATGAAGGCTTCGACGCTGAAGCGGTTTTTCAGGCTGGAGGGTTTTGAGGAACACCTGGCGCTGCACCGAATGGATTGCATGGCGGCGAGCGGCAACCTGGAGAACTGGGAGCTTGCGCGTGCGCGTTTCTTGTCAATGCCGGAAGAGGTGGTGAGGCCAACACCGTTGATTACGGGACGGGAGCTGATTGCGGCGGGGTATGCACCGGGAGCGGGGTTCCGGGAGATGCTGCGGGCGGTGGAGGATGCGCAACTGGAGGGGACGATTACGACGGAGGATGAGGCATTGAGGCTGGTGCGGGAGCGATTTGGGGTTGGGAAGGCAGCGGACAACTAAGTTTCGGCTTTCGGCCTGCGTATCCGCGGAGCCATAATGAATTGAATCGTCAGGCGATTTGAGCCCATCCATAGTCTGCGGGGTCCGCGTCGACGGTGGGAGCCGACTCGAACGCCCGGGTCACCCCCGAAATCCCCCCAAGTCATTCATCCCAAATCAAGGAGAAAACCGATGAAGATTACCACCATGATCGCGCGCCTGCTGTTAGGCCTGATATTTGCGTTCTTCGGCTCCAACTTGTTGCTCAATTTTCTTCACAGCCCAATGCCCACCGGGATCGCCGGGCAATTTTTCGGCGCGCTGTTTGCCTCGCACTTTATTCAAGTGGTCGCAGTTTTTCAGGTTGTGCCGGGAATTCTGCTGCTCATCAACCGCTATGTGCCGCTGGCGCTCGCATTGCTCGGCCCGGTCATCTTCAACATCTGCCTTGTACACATTCTGATGGCTCCAAGCGGCTTGCCCATGGCAGCCTTCTTGGTCATTTTGTGGATTCTGACGGCGTATCGAGTTCGCTCTGTGTTTTTACCCCTGTTGCGGCAACGTGTTTCAGAGTAGTTTGAACTGGTTGTATAAATGGTCTGGAGACAAGCAAAAGCATCCCTCAGGGGCTAAAGCCCGCATTCATTTTTTGCGGCATTTGCGGCACGACTGAAGTCGTGCCCTTTCAAAACGCTGGCCAATTTTTGATCGCTAGAATTGAAGAGATCGATGATTGAGTATCTCTATCTCGGGCGCGTGGCGTATGACGAAGGGCTGCGCTTGCAGGCGGAGCTGGTGGAGCTGCGGCTGAAGGGGCGCGTGGAAAACGCGCTTCTGCTGCTGGAGCATCCGCCGGTGCTGACGCTGGGACGGAACGCGAACCGCGCGAATGTGCTGGCCTCGGACGAACTGCTGGCACGGCGGGGCGTGACCTTGCACGAGATCAACCGCGGTGGGGACGTGACCTATCACGGGCCGGGCCAACTGGTGGGCTACCCCATCTTCGACCTGCGCAGTTTGCGTAATCCGAAAGGCGGGCGGTTGGGGCCGGTGGATTTTGTGCGGTTGATGGAAGAGGCGCTGATCCGGTTGTGCGCGGAGTTTGGCGTGGCTACTGGGCGCATCTGCGGCCTGACCGGCGTCTGGTGTGCTGGTCCTGCGGACGGCAGCCTTTTGGACGGGAACTGTGGAAAGGATGCAGCGAATGGGGAGCGCAAGATTGCGGCGATCGGGATTCATGTGGCGCGCGGGATTACTTCGCATGGGTTTGCTTTCAACGTGACGACGGACTTGAGCGAGTTTGGGCTGATCAATCCCTGCGGCATTACGGACCGGCCGGTGACCAGCCTGAAGAAGGAGATGAGAGAGGCGCGGGTTGGGGAGCTGCCGGATCTTGAGGCGCTTGCGCACCGGGCTGCACGGCAGTTCGGGATGGTGTTCGACGAGCAGGTGCTGGCGGTGGAGAGCATGGAGGCGCTACGGGCGCAGGCTGAGGAGCGGACGGCTCGTGTTTTTCCGGCAGAGGACACGCCAGTTCAGATTCCGCCTGAGGTTGAGCGGCTGCGTGGGGCGAAGGAGCGGCCGGTTCGGGCTTGAGAAGAGCGTTGCGCACAGGCATGTTGGCTGCGATTTATAATCCGGCAGGAAGTTGCGGCGCGAGGCGCCAGGAGAGGGATTGATGCCAACCGACGTAGTCATGCCGCAGATGGGCGAGTCGATCTTTGAGGGCACCATTACCAAATGGCTCAAGAAGACCGGCGAGGCGGTGGAGAAGGACGAGCCGCTGCTGGAGATCTCTACGGACAAGGTGGACGCGGAGATTCCCTCGCCGGTGGCCGGGGTGCTGACGGAGATCAAGATCCTGGAGGGCGCGACGGTCCAGGTGAATACGGTGTTGGCGGTGATTGCGGGCGTGGGCGAGGCGGCACCGGCGGCGAAGAGCGCGACCAAGGTTGCGAGCGGAGCCGCGGCGGCCGGCGCGACGGTTGCGGTAGCTGCGGCTCAGGCGGAGACGCAGGCGGCGTCAGCGCAGGACGATGGGCGGCGGATTCGGTCGTCACCGCTGGTGCGGCGGATTGCTCAGGAGAATCAGATCGACCTGGCGCTGGTTCCGGGGACCGGCTCGGATGGGCGCATCACCAAGGAAGATGTTCAACGCTACCAGAGCCAGAGCGGCGCGGGCGAGCCGACGCAGGCAAAGAGCCAAATCGAGAAGAAGGCGCAGGCGGCACCGGTGGCTATGACGGACGATCTTGTTCCGCTGTCACGGATGCGCGGGATTATTGCCGAGCGAATGCTGGAGAGCGTGCAGACGAGCCCTCATGCGCACGTGGTCTACAAGGTAGACATGACGCGGATTGCGCGGCTGCGGGAACGCGAGAAGGCCCGGTTTGAGCAGCGGCATGGAGTGAAGCTGACTTATATGCCGTTTATTGCCGCGGCGGCGATTGAGGCGCTGCGGAGGTTTCCGGTTGTGAATGCGTCAATGGAAGTAACGGCGGGTGAGGACGGGGCCGGCAAGGATAAAGCGGCGGCCAAGGCGATCCGGTACCACAAGAACATTCACCTCGGCATCGCGGTGGCGCTGGAGTGGGGACTGATTGTGCCGGTGATCCGGCAGGCTGAGGAGCGTGATTTTGCGGGGCTGGCGCGGGCGATTGCCGATCTGGCAGGGCGGGCGCGAACGAAGAAGCTGGAGCCTGACGAGGTTGGAGGATCGACCTTCACGCTGACCAACGCGGGCGTGTTTGGCGGAGAGTTTGGCACGCCGATTATCAATCAGCCGGAGTCGGCGATTCTGGCGATTGGCGGGCTGCGCAAGGAACCGGCGGTGCTGACTGACGCGGAGGGCAACGATTCGATTGCGATCCGGTCGATGCAGTACTACTGCCTGGGGTTCGATCACCGGACGATCGACGGCGCGGATGCGGGACGGTTTATGAGTGCGTTCGCGGAGGCGCTGGAGGGATGGGACCGGGCGATTGGGTGAGGGCTGTGGTTTCCCACCCTAGCCGTAAAAACAAAGACGCGGCGAGGGTGGGGCACCCGGGCCATCGGATTGACATAGAAAATGCGAACGATTCGGGGGCGAATCGATTAGTGAGGAGCCCAGGGGTCGTAGGTTCCGACGCTCCAGGAATGGCCCTCGGGATCTTTCACTGTGAACTCGCGGCTGCCGTAGTTGGTTTCCTGGAGAGGGCGAACTACGGCGGCTCCGGCGGCGAGGGCGCGGGCATAGGCGGCGCCGGCACCTTCCATAACGAGATAGGCGCTGCGGGTTTCAACTCCGCCGAGCTCGTCGGGGGAGCGGAAGCCGCTGCCGTAGTCGTCGTCTTTGACGGCACCGAGCATGATCATGCTCCCGCCGAGGGTGAGCTCGGCGTGGGCGATGGATCCGTCGGCTTCGAAGTGGAGAGTGTGGGGCTCAAAGCCGAAGACGCGGCAGAGCCAGTCAATAGCAGCTGGGGCGTTGCGGTAACGCAGCGCGGTCATGATATTGCCGCGGGATGCTTGCATGGACGACCTCCGAACATCGAACGGTTCCACCGTTGCCGCTTCACAAGTACACTCTCTTCGGTGATTTTCCTCAGGGGAAAACCACGCGCCGGTGCTTCAGAAATGGCAGGGGGAGTTGTGGAACCCTGCTAGAGTATCGCGAAACCGGATCGTTGGCAATAAAGAAGGGCGGCGCGATCGGGTATTCTTGCGCACATGCGCGTGAAGGCGGGGGATCAGGAACTGGTACAGATTGTGGATGCGGCGCTGGCCGAGGCGGCGCGGCGCGCGGGGGAGTGGCTGGCTTGCCGCTTGGGATGTACGCAGTGCTGCTATGGGGCCTTCGCAATCAACGCGTTGGATACGGAACGGCTGCGCGAGGGGATGGATGCGCTGCGCATTGCGCAACCGTCGCTGGCCGCGGAGATTGAACGGCGCGCGCGCGTTTGGCTGGCGGAGTTTGGCGGCGACTTCCCGGGCGATGCGGAAGCGGGTGTGCTGGGCGCGTCCGATGCGGAGCGGGAGCGGTTTGAAGAGTTTGCCAACGAGGCGGCGTGCCCGGCGCTGGACCCTGCGACCGGGCGCTGCGATGTGTATGCGTGGAGGCCAATGACGTGCAGGGTTTTCGGTCCGCCGGTGCGGATGGAGGACGAGGGCGCAGAGGGGCTGGGGCACTGCGAGCTCTGCTTTCACGGAGCAACGGCGGAGCAGGTGGCGGCGTGCGAGATGCCGGTCGAGCATGATGTGGAGGCGAAGCTGCTGGAGGAGATGGCAGAGAAGGGCGAAACGGTGGTGGCGTTTGCGTTGCTTAAGTGAGAAGCGGTGGATGCCTCCGCGTTAAACTGGTGATTGGAAAACCCCATGCCAATGCGCCCCTGCCGGGTTGAGATTTGCACTCAATCGTTTGAAGATAACTACCGCTTTCTGGCGGGTCTGGCCGCGCCCCATGCGGAGCTGCTGGCTATTGTGAAGGCCGACGGATATGGCCACTCGCTGGCGCTGTGCGGTCCGGCGGCGGCGCGCGCGGGCGCGCGGTGGCTGGGCGTGACCCGCGCGGAAGAGGGCGTGGCGGCGCGCGGCTTGTGCCCCGATGCGCGGATTCTGCTCATCGGCGGCATCTTTCCGGGTCAGGGCGCGGCGGCGATCGAACACGAACTGACGGCAGTGGTGTGGGAGCCCTGGCACTTGCAGGAGCTGGAGGCGGCGGCGCACCGAGCGGGGCTGGCGCCGGGATCGCTCGCTATGCATCTCGAAATCGATACAGGAATGAGCCGGCAGGGCGTGAGCCTGAATGGGATGGCGGCGGTGCTGGCAAGGCTGACTCCGGCGTCTCCGCTGAAGCTGGAGGGCGTGATGACGCACCTGTTTGCCGCCGATGAGGCGGACGAGCGAGTGACGGCTGAGCAGTTGGCGCGCCTGGAAGATGCGCTGCACAGGATTGAGGCTGCAGGACTCTATGCCGATTGGCTGAATGTGGGCAACTCCGCCGCGCTGCTGGCTGGACAGGCGGGCGCAATCGCGGAGCTGGCCGCCCGGCACGGAATGAAGGCCATGCTGCGGCCCGGACTGGCGCTGTATGGGCTGGCTCCGAAGTACGATCCGGAGTTTGAGGCTGAAGAGCCGGCGACGCTGCGTGCGGCGCGGGCCGCGCTCAAGCCGGTGCTGAGCTGGAAGTCGGCGGTGGTGGGGGTGCGACCAATTGCCGCCGGGACGGTGGTGGGCTACAACGGGACGTTTGTGGCGACCGAGCCGATGCGGCTGGCGCTGGTGGCGGTGGGCTATGGCGACGGGCTGGACCGGCGGCTGGGCAACCGCTTCAGCCTGCTGGTGCGCGGGCAGCGCGCACCGCTGGTGGGCCGCGTCAGCATGGACCAGGCGGTGCTGGACGTGACGGAGATTGCAGGGGTCGAGGCCGGGGACGAAGTGACGATCATCGGCACGCAAGGTGACGAGACGATCACGGCCTTTGACCATGCCGAGGCGATGGGGACGATTCCGTGGGAGGTTTTTACGCGGATTGGAACGCGGGTACGGCGGGTGGCGGTGTAGCAAATTCCGATATGAAGATCAGCTTGCGGCTGGCTCTGGCGCGCAAGAAGCGAGGCTGGCGGCGCCCTGGACGGCGGCGATCATGGCTTCAGATCCCATGCAGGAGTTGAGGAGCATGTGGTAGAGGCCGCGGGAGCACCAGTCCTGCTGATAGAACCTGCGGATGACGGCGGCGCGGCGCTTGTCGAAGGCCGCGAGATGCTGGTCGGCGTGCTGGGCCTTGTCAGGGAAGGCTTTGACGAACCACTCGCGCTTGGCGCTGGCGGTAGCGTAGACGAAGACATGAAAGCAGCCGGGATGGCCGGCGAGCGCGCAGGCCGAGCCGCGGCCGACGAGAACGCAGTTGCCCTGCTCGGCGGCGTCGAGAATCTCCCGATGGATGAGCGAAAGCATGCGCTCGGAGTCGAAGACCTGGTCCTCGGCGATGCCGGCCGCGGAATAGCCGGAGTCGTGCCAGAAGGCCTTGCCGTAGCGGTAGTACCAGGGATCGAGGCGCTCGTCGAATTTGGCGGCCATTTGGGGATCGACGCCGGCGATGCGGGCCGCTCCGCAGACCAGCTCGGAGTCAAGCAGGCGCCAGCCAAGGCGGTGGGCAAGATCGTGCGCGAACTCTGCGCCGTGGGAGCCGTACTCCCGCTCGACGGTAATGACCTTGACCGGCATATGCATCATGGTGACGAATGACCCCCGCGAGTCGAGGATACAACGGGCGGGGTTTGGAGCAAAACCGGTGTGGTGGATTGAGAACGGACGGGTGGGTTTGTGCTGTCCCACCCTTTCGCCCGCTGCGGCGGACAAAAGGATGGGGCACGGGGTGTTTGCGGCGGGTTGAGAAGCGACCGGCTCAGATACTCTTGCCCGCCCTTATTGCGCGACGGGCTGCTGGGGCAGGGGGCGCGAGGTTCTGAGGTGACGCGCGCCGGGCGCGGCCGGGGCAGGGGGCGCGATCTGCGCGTTGGGCGGAGGCGGCGCGGATGGGAAGGCGGGGCCTTTTTTGATGCGCAGATCGCCGTTGTCGGAGCTGAGAACGATTCTGACCGCACCGGACCCGATGCGGCCGGTGACGGTCTTGTCCTGGTCGCCGCCGATGGCGAGGCCGTAGTCGGTGACGATGTCGCCGTTGTGGGTGTGGCCGTCGACGGTGGCCGAGGCGTTGGGCGGCAAGGTGATCTCGACATCGCCTTTGCTATTTTTGGCATCGACCGCGTAGGGGCCGGCTGGCTCGACGGCGATGCGGCCATCGCGGTCTTCGACCGAGGTGTCACCGTAGATCTGGCTGAGGTCGACGTCTTTGGCGTGAGTCGTCACATGCACCGCGCCGGTGGCTTCGTTCACGCGTAGATCGTCGGAGTCGAGGGTCAGGTCGCCGGGCAGCGAGGCCAGGTGCAGATCGGTCACGGAGGTATGCAACTGCACCGGCCCGGTGACGTTCTCGATATGCACGTCGCCAAGAATCTCGCCGCTTTGCGTAACGCGCCCCTTGACCTCGGAGAGCGTCAGATCGTTGCAGTCGCCTTCCAGCTGGATGTCGCCCTCCACCTGGTGTGCAGAGACGTCGTCGTGCCTGCCATTGATGAAGTGCGCCTCGACGGGGCCGGTAATAGAATTGAGACGAATGTCTCCGCGCGCGGTCACGTCAATCCCGGCGCCGAGGCCGGAGGCGGTCACACTGTCCCATCCCGAGTTCACCGATACCCGCGCGGATTTGGGTACAGTGATAACCAGGTTTACCCGCCCTCTGTCGTTGTTTTGGGACTTGATCTGCACGGTGTTGCCGCTCACGGTGATGTTCGCTCTTTCGGCGGCAAAGATGGTCTGAGCGTCAGAGTCCGAGTTGGCGTATGCCACTTCATGGGCCTGCACCTGGAGATCGGGTCCATCGCCCGCCGTCACGCTCACGTCTCCGTGGGGAATCTCGATATCGACCGAGGCATTGGCGGGAATCTGCTGGCTCAGCGCCGGCTGGTCGAAGTCGTGCTCCGGCATACCGAAGAAGTTGAACATGCCGTTGCCCTGGTCATTCCACTGGCCAAACCACGGTCCCATGTGGTTCCATCCGGTTGCACTGACGCCGATGAGAGCGAGCAGAATGAGGATACCGACAAAGCCGCCGCCGCGGCGCACGGGTGTGCTGCGGCGCAGGTCGAGCGCCCACTCGCCGAGCAGGGCGAGTCCGGCGACGATGAGCAGGATGGGCCACCAATGGCCGTACCAGGCCCAGAAGGCCGAGCCGGTGATGCGGCCGCTATAGATGAGCAGGCCCACAACGCCGATGGCCACCAGGATGATGGGGCCGACGACGGAGGGGGTGCAGGGAACGTAGGAGGCTTTCCAGGCGTAACGCTGGGCCTTCCAGGCGTCGCGCTGCGCGCGCCACGCTGCTTTCTGCTGCTCGCGGTAGACGCGCCACTGGGTTTTGGGATCGTAGGGCGGATACGGCGGCGGCGGACCACCTGCCGGAGGCATGTTGGGAGGAACGCTGCTCATGATTGGCCTCCGTCAGGACCGTTGTCGAAGTCGCGGCCGAAGTCAGGGGTTTTGGTGGGGACGATGGAGGGGGACTGTGTTCCGGGCACCTGCTGCTGCGAGCCCGCCTGGCCAGGACCGGCTGCGCCGGGGTACGGGTTGGCGGGATACGGGTTGGCGGCCAGGGCCGCGCGCTCAGCCAGCTTGAGCACGCCGATGAGAATCAGGAGCAAGGGGACGAAGATGCTCCAGTGGACAAGGTGGGCCTGATGCAAGAGAGCGACTACTCCAAGCAAGAGCAGGACGCAGGGGCCGATCAAGCGGTGAATGAGGATGTAGCGGTTCATTGGGAACCTC
>Ga0302320_10021593_pt1 | contig 12764 bp, 10 predicted proteins | sample Bog_T0_3_FD_202130 | JGI IMG/M metagenome (GOLD analysis project Ga0302320, IMG submission 202130) | Peat permafrost microbial communities from Stordalen Mire near Abisko, Sweden - Bog_T0_3 | ecosystem: Environmental > Terrestrial > Soil > Wetlands > Peat | place: Sweden: Abisko, Stordalen Mire...
CAATTGGCTGTCGAACCGCATCTTCAAATCCTACCCGGACATCCTCGACCGTTGCTGCTACGCCTGGAACAAGCTCGCCGACCAGCCCAGGCTCATCATGTTAATCGGAACACAACAGTGGGCCAATAGGTCATAATCACAATGATCTGGTTAGCCGTGGCCACCTTGCTGTTCAAACAAGCCAGCCAGTTCTAAGATCACCGTCGTATGGATTGCGTTTCAGTGATTCTTGGACAACAAGTGCAAGGCTCCCAGAGCCGTTCCTCATATTCATATGGCTGGTCGCCAGCCACACGCGCATGCCATTCGGAACCGGAATCATCGGCGCTCCACAACGTCGAGCACGCGACCAAGCGCGTCCGCGTCGACATCGGTGTCGACGCGAACCCGTTTGCCATCACGGAGATCAATCTCGATCAGCCCTGTAGATCTGGCCGAACGCGTCGGCTCTTCTACGGACACTCTCTGATGCGTGGCGGGAAGATTCTTGACACTCCCTACTCTCGTCGGCGAATTACTGAAGCGCCTGGGTTTCAGCCCGCAAGCCAACCGCAAGACCAGAGAGGACGACAGCCCCAACCACCAGCACAGTTTTGTACAATCAACGCGCAGGTTACTGCGGCGCTGGCTAAGAATATAAACTCCTACTGCTACCGCGGCAAAGCCGAGCGATCTTCCTATCGGTTCAGTGGTGCGTATCTGCCACACAAGTCCGGAGCACTAACATTTGAGGTCGGTCGATATAGGCTCCTGCCGCTTTGGTTGGTTCGATTGACATGGGATAGCTGCCCCACCACGGCCCGCCTGCCCAGTAAGTGCCCCCCTCCCATATGTCGGAGTTTTGCTTCATGAAGTTCAGCAACGTGCACATTGCCATTAGGCTTTGTGTATCTGACGGCACGCCGAATTCTCCGAGGAAAAGCTTGTTACCCGTCTGTTGCGCCCAATTCGTAACCCCGCTTAGACGCTTTACGCCTATATCAGAATCGGCAACCGGCGTGAAGTGGGTGCCGCTGCCGTCGCTATCGAAATATTGATGTACTTCAAAGGCGAAATTGTTCAGCGGGTCCTTAATTGTTGCAAGGAGAGCCGCGGAATTCCCGAATGAATCCCAGTGCATACCACTGTCCCAGTAGGTGTTGGGAACGAGGATTTCCTGTTTGGCGCCAACGCTGCGGATAGTAAGTATAGCAGCTTCGGCGCTGTTTGCCCATTGCTGTCCGGATTGTTCATGGGGCTCGTTCATAAGCCCGAACAGCACGTTAGAGGCACCTGCAAAATGCTGAGCCACTCGGCGCCAGAAGTCAGCGAACGCGCTGTCGGGGCTGTCGATCGAGCCGATATTGGCGCCCCATGCGTTACCGAAATTGTGCGGATCGAGGATGACCTTTAGTCCTTTGCTGCCTGCGTAGCTGACGACAGCGTCGATTTGGGCAAGCTCAGACGTGCTCAACGGACCATTCTGTGCCGGCTGGACCCGCTCGAGCCGGAACGGAAGACGTATCACATTTATATCCCTTGTTGCATAATAATCCAGTTCAGCGGTGCTGGGATAGATGTAGTCAGTACCGGAAATGCCGACAGCACCCCCTTGTTTCCCATATTGCGCACCTGATAGATTCACGCCCACAAGTGAAAGCTGGGAAGACTTGGTGTTCGTCTCACTGCGGGCGTCATTGATATAGGGTATCGATAGAGAATAGGTCGCGGAAAAAAAATTAGCTCCTAGATTCAAGCTACCGCTGACAATCACAGCAATAACGACTATAATTATCGGTATCTTGAGAAGTATAAAGCTATGCTTTTGCCCGAGAGGTTCTTGCATCTGAGATTCCGTTTCGAAAAGGGTTGAGTGATTGAAGCCTACTTGATCCGAAGTGGTTGCTACTTCTCACTTTGGAGGGAACATATGGATTCCCGCTACTCGGAAGAAGTATAGTCGCAATGCTACGCGTTACCTGAGCGAGCTCGCCGACATTGAATGGAGCATGTTCGAACCGCTCCTTCCGGGACCAAGCGGCAGAGGACGACCGCGTTATTGGCCGCTCCGCGAAATCGTCAATGCGATCTTCTACGTGACGTGATCCGTGATCGGGCTTGTCCGTCGCGGCGGCGTTTGCCAGCCGATGGCCTGGACCGAAATCACTCAACTTCCTTTTCGGCCAGAATCTTAGAAATTAAGAGCGTTGTGTCTTTTTCAAGGCCAAGAAACCATGCCTGCACATTTACTTGGTGACTCCGGGGTGACCGTACCGAGTGCTCTTGCGAAGAAGTTCAAGAAGCGTTCTTGTCGTGCCGCGACCAAACATCATCAGGGTGCTCACATAAATCAGGGCGCCCGCGGGACAGAGCACGACCAGCCGCACCGTGGTCCCAATCGCATCCAGCTGGCTTCCGAGCAACCGCACGCTAACAAACATGAAGAACGCCGCACCGACCGCCGGAGCGGTTGCACGGAGCCAATCTCCCAACGTCACACGTGTAACGAGGGTGACCATCCAAGCGGAGATGGGGAGCGTCAATATAAACGGCGCGACGAAAGGGAGCGCCAGATAGGCGCTCCCGAACGGGGCGCAGACGGCAAACCCAACGACCGCCAGTCCGGTATAGATAATCGACACGTAGAAAGAGCAGAGTGGCCGACCGCGCACAATGAACACGGTGTCGTTGCAGCCTATCAGCACCGAGACGAATCCGCCTGCCGCGAGCCATGCCAGCACCGGCGCGGCCGCCTCCCAGCGTGCCCCGAACATCAAGTGTACCACGTCCTCCGCGACTGCCGAAGTTCCTAAGAATAATGGGGCGCAGACGGCGCATATCAATAGTATCGCGGACAGTAGCGCTCGCCGCAGCCGCTCCGGGTCGGCCTGAATGTCTGCCAAAATCGGCATGGCAATGCCCGTTACGGGCGTGGCCACCGCCAACTGCAGCGCTAGCCGCAGCCGCTTACCAGCACTGTATATTCCGGTGCTGGACGAACCGAAGAAATACGCGACAAGAATGATGTCGCAGTTCTGGTTCAGAATCCCGACGATGCTACCCGGCATAGTTTGCAGCATGAAGTGGAGGATTTCCGCAGCGGCGCGTCGTGAGAAGGCCAGTTCCGGGCGCCATGGACAGCTTACCCAAAGCAGTGCTAGCGCCACTGTAAATGTCAATACTTGCTGTACTACCAGCGCCATCACACCATAACCGAAGACCGCGAGAGCAGCGCCGGCTGCACCGCCGACAGCTGCGCCGACTATGCCGCGGATGGTAAGTGCACGAAAATGGAAGTTCCTTATCATCCAGCATTCATGCGTGTGACCCAGGCCCATTACGAGCATGATAGCACCCATCTCTTGCATAATATGCGCGAGGCCAGCGATGTCGAAGAGCCGCTGCAAGAGGCCGGCGGAAGCCTCGATCGTAATGAACGAGAGGCAAGAAACTCCAACGGTGAGCCAAAATGCGGTGCTGTACTCGAGTGGCGTGGTAGTGGATTTGCGTGTCACCGCATTGGCAAAATTGTCTATAAGCAGAGACTTCGAGGTCTGCAAGACAACAAAGCACACGCTTATTAAGCCAAAGTCGGCTGGGCTCAAGAAATGTGCCACGGTCACGAATACAGCAAGCGAAATTACTTGCATGGTGACCATTCCGACAGTAATCCAAGCCCCGCCGGAGACGGCCCGCCCCACAAAGTTACGTCCTGCGGACGGGACTTCAGTCATTCAACGATGCGCTCCCTACAGAAAACCACCTCGAATAGTCTGCAAAATACCAGCGGCGCGCGCTTCGAGGGCGTGCCTTCCAGCGTCATCGGTAGAGAGGCGTTGCGCTAGGCGGAGACAATCCTCGTGGTTCCGCAATTATCCCACGCGGATTCGCTTTTCTTTGAAGTTTTTCGGCATCCGGCGGATGGCCGCACCGACTGCCCGCAGCGAGTCGCGGAACGATAGGTTCTCGGGGTGGACAAGGGGCAGGCGGAGCGTGTGGTCCGCCCGGGCGAGCACAGGATAGGTCGCCAACGCCGTCTCCTCGCAGAACACCAGAGCGTTCTGGCGGTACCAATGAGCAATTCCGTTCTCATTCCAGATGCGAGGCCGCAGAGCATCGCAGGTGACAAAGCCGAGGTCATTGAAGATCGATGCCCACCAAGTCTGCCATTGCTCATTAACGTGATTGACGCCGCCTTGACCCGGGATGGCGGCCGAGAACAGCACGACTGGGGCTAAGCGCGTCAGATTATCGACGAAGCTGCGAGCGCAGCGCTCCGGCAGATGCTCGGCCACTTCGAGAGACATTGCCAGGTCGAACCTGCGTGGAACCCGAAGCTCTTCGCGTAGATCCGCCCCGCGGAAACTCTCCCCCGGGATGCGAATCATACTCGTGTCGACATATCCGCCATCAATGCCAAGGATATCCGAGACCCCTCTCTCGCGAAATACGGAAAGCCAGGTTCCGACTCCACAACCGACATCGCAGACCGAGCTGATCGGTATCAACTCTTGCAGAACCGGGACGACTACCCGGGCCGAACGGTAAGATCCCAACATCTGATTTCGGTAAAAATTGCAATCATATACAGTCATCGATTGCTCCACACTGAATTTTACAGATCCAGCGAGGCGCCGAGACCTGCATTTGCCGCCATAATGATCCCGCCGTGTCAGCCTAGCCGGCAATTTTGCGGGTTAAGATAATTGAACAAGCGGCCGTGTCTCAGACTCTCTACATGCACTTGCTAGCGCTGCGCGTCCCGCCAAATGCCCGTCTGCATCAATACATATCATACCTTACGTGCGGGGTGCTCCCGTCGCAGTATCCATCATTGCGCATTTTGATCTGACCAGAAGCCAGGAAAGCTAGCGTCGTTTCCACAGAGACGGCGCCAGCTGCTTGATAGGTATTGCATATCCTTGGATATTAGCAATAGGTCATTCAGATTAGCCATAGCGAGAATCATACCGGTCACCATAGTAGTGTCCGCGATAGTTCTCGAACCGCCGAAGCAAATTCATATCTGTCTTATTGAGAACTACCCCGAGCAACCTATCGTAGACGCCACGCGCCGATTCCAAAGCGGCTTCGACTACCTCGGTCTTGGTCTGACCCCATTCGATCACGTAGATGTAGGAATCGACAAAATGCGGCGTCGCACGGACATCAATCACGGGTGAAAGCGGCGAAAGGTCCACAACGACATAGTCATAGTGTTCCCGCAGACTGTCAAACAGCTGCCTCATCCGAGCTGCCCCTAGAATGTCGCCGGTGTGAGGCACTCGCGACTTCATCACCACAGGAAGGAAGGCCAAATTTGTGATCGGATCCGTCCAGATAACTTCTTCCGCGGACATCTTGCCGGATAACACATCAAACATCCCTGCGTTCGCATTTGGAGTGAGGTTTCGTGACAGCGATGGATTGCGAAGGTCACAATCAACTAGAATTACTCGCGATTCTCCAAATGCTATATTCAACGCAAGAGCGGTGGCGATCGTCGATTTACCCTCGTTCGAAAGAGAGGATGTAATTCCAAGGACCTTATTAGATCTATTTATCGCCAAGAGATCAGCGGCCATCTTGACAGAACGAATGCCCTCCGAAAATCGCGAAAATGGGCTATCGACAATATGCCAACATGGGTTAGTTCCACGAACGATTGACCTTGGCCCTGCTACATTTTGAACGTTTCTGTCCGAAGTTTCCGCTGAGCGTTTCAGCACGGGCAGAATTCCGATGCAGGCCGCCTGAAACGTGGCCTCGACTTGGCTGACCGTACGGAAGACATGATCTGACAGGTCACGGAAAATGCTGATTCCAAAAGCGAACATCAACCCGCCCGCCAACGAGATCGAAAGTACAAGAAGCACGTTGGGGTGGGTGTTCTTCGTGGGAGCAACCGCCGGACTGATTACCCGAGCTTCTGTGATGGGCAAAGATTGCTGCTGGACCGATTCCGTATACCGCTGCAAAAAGTTATCATAGAGAGTTCGATAGGTTTGAGCATTACTCTCAAGGTTGTGGAGCGTGATTTGAGCTTCGCTGGTCGTGTTTGATTGCGACACGATCTCGGACAAGCCTTTTTTGGCTGCCTCTTCCCGGGACTTCGCAATTTCGTAATCACTCTTATAGGATTCCGCGATCCGGTGTAGTTCATCATCTATGGAACGACTTATCTCCGCCATTCGGTTGCGCACCCTGATCACGGCGAGGTGCTGTGGTCCATATAACTTGGACCATTCGGACTCGTGGGTTGCTAGATCGAGGTATTTCTGGCGCAGCTGCGTTATCATCTCATTGTGCAACGAATCGGTTACCGCTTCAAATTCCACTTTAGTTGCGCTGGCTCCTTCCATGCGAATGATGTCATTGGCCCGATCCATTCTGGCTTGGGCTTCTGCTGTCTGTGTCCGAGCCTGAATCAGCGCACTTGTGAGCTCTGTCAGCTGCTGCTGATTCATAAGTTTTTTATCGCCGCCACCAGTATCTACAATATTGTTTTTAGTCCGGTAATCGACGGCGGCTCGTTCGGCTGCAGCCACCTGCTCCCGCAGTTCGTCCTCCCGACTCTGCAGCCATACCGCCGCACGTCGGGTTGCTTGATACTTCGTTTCAAATAAATCAGCAATATAGGCATCGGCAACTGCGTTGGCGATGGCTGCGGCGCGCCTAGCATCGAGGGACACATAGTAAATTTCGATTATGTAAGTCCCCGGCCTCCGCTTGATTGTTAAATTGCTTTGGAAGATCTTTAATGCTGCTTCATCCAGCTCTAGCTCGGTGTGTTGCCTAGCGGAGCCGAAAATGCTGAAAATGGCTTTAAACACTGTGTGTGCAGGGCCCCCTTTCTCGCCTGTAAATTCGGGATCGCCAATCAGATGCAGATCACGAATTACTGACCGCGCTAGACCGGCGGATTTCAGTATTTCCGTTTGAGTATCTACTGTGACCGAATCAACTGTAGCGACATCGCTTAGGATCGCTTGCTGCTGCTCAGACAACTGAATCCTGTGCGTGTCGAGAATCACTTCTGCTTCCCCGGTGTACTTTATTGGAGCAGCAAATAAATAGACTATGCCTATAGCCAGTGCCAAAAACAGCACGAGCAGGATGATTGGGTACTGGCGCCTCAAGAACGCAACGAAACCACTCCACAACTCTTTATGCGACGGCGAAACCTCGGACGCAAACACTTGAGTATCCGTGGCGAGTCGAGACTTTTCGATTTGAAGCATCCATCACCCTGATTCAATGGGCACACAGCCCCACGTTTGCTTTCTAGTTCTCTGAGCCAACGGCATGACGTCGCCGACCTATCTCGTCTTAATATTTAGCACATCGATGACCCTCGCCCGCCACCGACGTTTATTGTCAGTATCAATCGCTACAAAGCCAATTGGAGCATCGGCGTTAGCTCTTGCCAGGAATGCGGGAACCGTATCTTCGACGTCGCCAATCACAAGATTGGCAAATGTCGGCAACGCCCGAGTTAGGAATTCGACCTCAATCGGAAAGTCGCTTTCCCGAAAAGCGCGGGCAAATCCCTGTAGTCCACGGTAGCCGGCATGCCCTTCGAGGTGTCAAAACCGAATACGTGAAATTCGATGCCGGTCACCCTGTGGGTAAGTTCAGCGATATGGCACATGTTGATGAGCCCGGCGCCACTAGCGACGCCGAACTCGATAATGGCGACCGCCTTTAGCCCAGATTTAGGTACCGAACAGCGCAACGAAAAGGGCGAGGAGATTGAGATGAATTGGTTCCGTACCTCGTTCCAACAAATACCTTCCGAAGTTTCTCGCGCGTGAAGAGGCGACGCTGGACGTAATTATACGACTACTCATATCTAAACTAACCTATTTGTGTTCATGGCATCTCGACCAATAGAGGCCCGCGACGCAAACGGTGCCTGCCTTTGAGATCGATATAACTTCTTAGCGACAATGCGGTTATCGCCTCTGGCCACCGAAAGAACTCCGAGAAGGAACCACAAAAGAGACGCTGTTTTTATTGTAAATTGCGCTTGGCCTATGCATGACATAGCCGCAAAATACGCAGCGCTGGCATTGCGAAACAAAATAAATTCGCGACTTGGTCCATGAATGCTCATAACTATGCACCAAAATACAGCTAGTCCAAATAACCCAATGCTGCTGATTATGTATCCATAGCCTGCGTCGAATGTTTGCAAGTCCGAAACTTTGAATCCAAGCCAATGGAAAAAATCGAATTCGGTAAGAACTTGAGCCGAATATATAAGACGGCCGCTGGTCGTATTTTCAACCTCAGTAGGAAAGTTATGAATCAATTGTCCGGATATGACCAGGGCTGTAATAGCAGCACCCGGCAAGATGGCTGCGGCAATCGTGCTAATGCGGGGAGGAAGCATCGTTAAGAGGAGTACAAAGACGGAGAACAGGGCGCCGAAGCGACTGTCTGCCAATATAATGAACAAGAGCCCCGCCGACAAAAATCCGAAGCGAAACCTGTGCACGGAGCGTGACCTGACGATACCCCACATAAATGTAATAATGCCAAAACAGGCCAATCCAATGGGCTCGAGGAAAATAGAAGATACTCGGTGATCCCCCAAGAATGAAAGTAATTCACGGCCCTGTCCTTGGGGTCGAATGCCACTTACCATCAAGTTGCCCGAGGCAAGCAGCACTTGCTTGGACTCCTGGAGAGTTCCGCGCGCTATATAGTAATGAACAATATCAAAATTCTGTAGAAAAACATCTAGGTAAAAATATTCAAGCAGCGCCAATGGCGCCACTAAGACAATAGCAAACCAAACGGTACGATCCGCAGATGTCACGTCGGTTACTTGCGTGCCGAGCATGAAAAATGCAATTGGTATTAAGAAGTCCCGAATTAGCTTAACATCAATACCCTGTGTTGGGGAGTAACTTGTTCGAATCATCGCTAGCGTTAGACAATACACAATAGTACCAGCAATGAGCCCTAAATTCAGATGATTAAACGATCGGTTTGATACAACAAAGGAAACCGATATTAAGAGTAGCTCGGCTCCAACGACGTGAGCGGAGCTTATGGCAGTCAATTTAGTGTTGACGAAACATAGCGCCGCATTGAAAGACATCGCCCCGAGGACGAGCGCGGGTATTACGGCCGAATTAAAGTCGTAGATTCGAGAAACTTTCCGAGGGTTCTGGCGCCAGCTAGTGCCGAAGTCTTTCACGATTGGCCGCCGTTGGGAGGAAGCTCGTTGCAAATCGCTTTTCATGTTCTATTGACACCGCTAGGTTTGATACTCCGAGAATAAAGGCTGATAATGCGACCAAATAATTTGTTTCCGTCTTGCCGAGGGCGCGCAGCCGACTTCCAGTTTGGCGATGATCTTGTCGGCAAAGGGTCACACGGTCTTGACCAGCTCGTACGTAAGAGGGTGAAAACGATATCACAGATCTCCAATCCCTCCTGAAATGTATGGGACGGACCTTGAAAACGGCCACGCCCCTTCAACGTGATCACCGTGTATTCACACGCGAATGGCAAGGCCACTATAGCGCCGATACCGATTCTCGTCCTTCAATAAGTTGATCAGGGCCTGACTTAGCAAGAGCAAATCCCTTCAGCATCGCCCTAAGGCATCCCAGGAAGACGTCGATTGAACGGTAACGCAACGTGCGCGATATGGCGATCAGAGTAAACGTCAAAACAAAGGGTAAGGCCCCAAGAACGCCCCGATGCTTAAGCACAAAATATGCTGTCGAGGAAAAGCGTCTGTACTCCGTTTCAATATTATTCGCTACGCGGACACCGCCGGTGCGAATTGAAAGATGCACCAATTCAGCTTCAGGTTCAAACATCAAAAACCAACCTGCTTTCGCCACCCGAACCGAAAAATCTGTGTCCTCTAGCATATTAGTTTTTCGATCGAACCCGCCAACTTGTGCAATGGCCGCGGCCCGAAAGCTCATGTTGGACCCCTTGCACGAACCAATCCTCTGACGTTCAGTGCCAAACAAATTGAAAATTGTGCGACCTCCCCAGGAGACGTAACAGGCCGTGCGCCGGCAATTCATCGTGACCAATCGCTCAACATGTCTCCCGGTTACTCCTCCAATTTTAGGGTCATTGTAAGCCTCAACGTGAGCGGTAAGGAAGTCCGCCGACAACAGGATCACATCGTCATCTACAAAGAGAATTATCTTTCCTTTCACGCGCCGCAATCCTTCGTTCCTGGCATGGGGCAATCCCCTCGTTGCTAGGTGGAGATATTGCAAGCGGGGGTCCGCAGCTTTCTCCACATAGGCGGCGTTCATCACGGCTTGTTCGTGGGTTGATTGATCAACGATCCAGAGTTCGTAGTCTCTGTAAGACTGCCGCAGCAAATCATTTATAGTTGCAGCTAGTGCCTGTGATCGATTAAATGTTGGCACAATAATAGATAGGGTTGGGCTTTCGCCATCGGACCGCTCGCGCTTGGACGCTATCCTGCGACGGCCAGGCGCCGAATGGGGCGGCGGTTCAGCGGGTGTCAAGACCGCGTCTGGATATGTCGATGGGTTCAAAATACGCTCCTCGTTACTTGTTTTCAGTTCAACGGCCTGACAAGATCCGGCGCATGCCCTGTTTGAAAAGCAGACTTGATCGCGGCCGAGATCAACTCGGCGTCGGTCGTTTTATACCTTATTATCGGACACGATGCCGGTCTTGCGGTTCCGCATCCAATCACATGAAAGGTAATGTCGGGGAGAAGACGTCCTGCGATTTCGAAGAAGGAGGCGTCAAATCGATACGCACAAAAACATTTAGACGTGATAAGTAGACAATGGTTTGAGGCTGCCGCATTTCAGCTTTCGATTTACGCCTATCGCATATTCCTGGATCAATGCGGGAGAAGGTCTCCTCTCCCCATGCTCAATAAAGAGGCGACTGAAACGCAAGGTCATCACGTCTACTGCCGACCTCCAGGCCGCCATCAATCGTCCATTTGCACGAAGAACTGTTTCTGCCTTCGTCCTTGAGATCAGCGGTCTTGTCTAGAAAGTCGTAAACCTCTACCTCGCAGCCTTGGTCAAAAGGATGCGCACTCCTATGCGCAGGACCTCTGTCAGATAGTCGGTCAAAGTCCGGCATAAATCAGATTGACGACGTTATCGTGGGGCACGATGGCATAGTGCTCCTTCGATGGAGAAGTGGAGGCTCGAACACCCCCATGATGTGCTGCCCTCGCCAATTCGCTCCGCCACCAACTTTCAGTCAATAGGTCATCCAAGCGCCTTACGGTACACATCAACCAAACGGTCAGTGCGCTCTGCCCAATCATAGTGCCGAGCAAAGGCGATGCATTTTGCTCGTGCAGCCTGGCCCGCCATTTCTAGCGCCGCGTGAATGTGTTCAATATTGTGCGCTGATTGATCGAGTTTTGTTTCATCAATGACAGCACCTAGCCCCAACGCATTACGCAATTTCTCAAAAGGAGGGATAGGGCTTAACAAAGGCACAAGTCCTGCCGACACGCCTTCGATCACACTGATTCCAAAGCCTTCGTAGCATGAAGCTGAAGCGATGTAGCTCGTCCGCCCGATCAGCGTGGCAATCTCGGCCTCGCTCGGCCTCTCGTACACATAAACCTGCGACTCGATACCAAGCCGTCTAGCGTGCTCATTCAGGCTGGTAATAGTCACCTCGCCTGGAACCCCAACGATGATCAACGACCAAATTGCTCCCTGCTGTTTCAGCACTGACACAAGGTCTATTAGAACAGAAACCCGCTTATTTTCTGACCAGCGTCCGATGAAAATCATCGCTCTTTGCAACATAGCGTTGGCACAGTTTTTCCATTTGCTGACATTGACGCCATTTTCGATTGTTACGATCTTGGAAGGTGCGATTCGCCGGAAGGTCACGGCATCGTTTTCGCTCGACGTACACAGCGCCTCGTAACTGCGCGCTGAAAAACGGGTGATTGTCAGGAAATAGATTTTCTTCAACTGCGATGCAAAGGACGTATGGAAAAACCCGCCATGCGTTGAGGCCACCAAAGGCTTCCGATGAAGCAGTCGTGTCAAGGCCAGATAATCGAAAAAAAAGTCGATCGCATGAACATGTACCAGCGAAGCCGAGCGAATTTCTCTCAAAACCTGAAGCGCAATCGGATAACGCGAGGAACCAAAATAGCTTAAGCGTGTAACAGAAATTCCATCCAAAACTTCATGTTGAGGCAGTTTCTTGTTAGGAGCCGTAAACACCCTATCCAAGGTGATGATGCGAACCTTTATTCCTTCACGGTGAGCAAGACAGACACAGAGGTTCTGGACGGCATCCTCGAGCCCGCCAACCGAGGGCTTATACTGTCGTACAATGTGAACAACTTCCATACTAGCCTGCTTTTTGTTCGCGCGCTGTACTCTGATACGATAATCATTGACGCTACCGCACAGTCAAACCCGTGTTGCCGCGCTTGTACTTCTGCGTGTAAATGATCACCGCTGTATAGAAGAGGAAAAGCGCTCCTTCGACAGTATAGCGCTGCCATAGGCGTCGTGGCTCCTGTCTCAATCGGAACAACCACTCCAATCGTAACCGGCGCCACAATTTGGGTGCGCGGGGGAAACGGTCTGCCATAAAATCAAGAATCGCACCGCCATTAAGAATTAGAATTGGCCTGACAAGTTTATTGGTAAGAAAAAGGGCTACCTCGTGTTGTTTAGGAACACCCATGCCCAGAACAATCACATCAACTTCATTTGTAAGCAACTGGCGCGCATATACTTCCGGCTCTTGAAAACCATCCATTCTTAAAGCAA
>Ga0302320_10021595_pt1 | contig 12763 bp, 5 predicted proteins | sample Bog_T0_3_FD_202130 | JGI IMG/M metagenome (GOLD analysis project Ga0302320, IMG submission 202130) | Peat permafrost microbial communities from Stordalen Mire near Abisko, Sweden - Bog_T0_3 | ecosystem: Environmental > Terrestrial > Soil > Wetlands > Peat | place: Sweden: Abisko, Stordalen Mire...
CCAGCACGCCCACCCAGTCACCCTTGACCGCTTGCACCTCGAAACGGGCGCCCTTGGGCACCTCGCCAACGACCTGTTGACCGAGCCTGAGCGTGGTGTTTTGCAGGGTCACGACCGCGTCGCCCGGCTTGAAATCTCGGCCCCCGGCCGGCGGCGCCTTGGCCAACAACGACTTCTTGATCCAGCCGTTCTCCTTCTTGTCGTCGATGAAAACCGCACAGCCGACCCAATCGCCTTGGACGTCGATGACCCGCAGTTGCACGCCTTTGGGCACGGGCGTGGTCGTTTGGCCATTCTGCAAGACGCAACGGTCCAGCGTGACAACCGCGTCGCCGATTTTGAGTTCCGGCGGCGCGGCTGCCGGCAACAGAGGTTGTTGCGCGACGGCAACAGCGCTTATGGCCCAGATCAGGCCAACCAGAAAGACACAATTCGCCAGCGCCCTTGCGTTAACGGGCACACTGCTCACATCCTTGTTCGCCGTCACCGTTTCGCCTCCGCCTTGATTCAAGGTGTCATGCGCTTCCCATCATCCGAACTGGTAATGCTTGCGGACGGCCTGATTCACCGTCCATGTGCAATCGAGCCCCTCGGGGAAGACGACATAATCGCCGGGGCCGAAGTTGACCTTCTGTCCGCCGCCTTCGACGGTCACGTCGCCTTGAAGGATCAAGCAGGTTTCCTTTTCGTCGTAGTGGTAAGGGAACTGCGACGGTTCCTTCTCCCAAATCGGACACGCCCGCATGCGGCTCTCTTCTGCGGCGGTAGGTTTGCGAACTTCGATAGGCATGGTTATTCTCCTTTCGAACGCCATGTTACCCCACCGCAGGCCATTTGACAACTGCGATGTGCGCAATGCTAGCAATGCTGTCAGCTATCGTACTTCCCTCCGTTGGTATCTCTTGACCTGCCTGGGCCGAATTGCTATCGTTCGGCCCCTGATTGAGTTTTTCCCGCGACGGCCCCCGTTTACGGTTTTTGGAAGCATGAAACGACGTTCCTTCCTCCTGTCGTGCGCCGCCGCGGTACTGACCGGCTGCTCCTCGTGGAACCTCTTCTCCCCGGGCAAGGCGAAAGTCGTTGCTGACACGCCCAATGACGAACCGCATGCCGTCGGCGACCTGGCCGTGCCCTTCGGCATGTTCCCCGTGAAGCTCGAAGCGGTCGGGCTGGTCGCCGGCCTGCATGGCACGGGCAGCGACCCCGAGCCCTCGCCGCAACGGGCGATGCTCATGGCCGAAATGGAACGCCGGGGCGTGGAAAACCCCAACCAACTCCTGGCCACGCACAACTGGTCGCTGGTGATCGTTCGCGGCTTTCTCCGCCCCGGCATTCGCAAAGGCGACCATTTCGACATCGAACTCCGCGTGACCGACCGCAGCGAAACAAACAGTCTTCGCGGCGGCACGCTGCTGGAAACGCGATTGTCGGACATGGCGGTGATCTACGGACGGCTGCTGGACGGCAAGGTCCGCGGCATCGCCCAGGGGCCGGTGCTGGTCGATCCCTCGGCCACGGAAAAACACGACAGCCTGCTGCTTCGCCGCGGCGTCGTGCTGGGCGGCGGCGTGGCCTGGCAGTCGCGGTCCGTGGGCCTGTTCCTCAACGGCGCCGAAGACACGAACATGACGACCGAGCAACTCCGCAACGCCGCGGTGAAGAGCGCCACGGTGGCCAACGCCATCAATCGCCGCTTCAGCACGCACAAGCACGGCATCAAGGAGGGCGTCGCCCAGGCCATCCGCGGCAATTATGTCGACCTGACCGTCGATCCGGCCTACAAGGACAATTTGCCCCGCTATTTCCAAGTGGTGCGGGCGATCGAGATCCGCGAAACGTCGGCCGACCAGAAGGACCGCGTCACCAAGCTGCGGGCGAAACTTCTCGACCCGGCCACCGCGGCCGAGGCGGCCATCAAGCTGGAAGCGATCGGCAAGCCGGCGGCCGACGTGCTGATCGCCGGCACGCAGTCCTCCGATGCCCAGGTGCAATTCTACGCGGCCGAGGCACTGGCCTATCTCGACTGCCGCGAGGCGGCCGAGCCACTGGGCAAAGCGGCCCGCAACTCGGCCCTGCGCAGCCAGGCCTTGACGGCCCTCAGCGTAATGCACGACTCGGCCGCTTACGACCAGCTTCGCGACCTGTTGGCGCAGCCCAGCGCCGAGACCCGCTACGGCGCCTTCCGTGCTCTGACTGTGATGTGCCCTGACGACGCCCTGGTCAAGGGCGAGGAACTGGGCGGCGAGTTCCACTACCACGTGCTCAACACGCCCAAGCAGTGGCCCATGATCCACGTCACGCGGAATCGTCTGGCCGAAGTCGTGCTCTTCGGCCAGGACCAGCGTTTCCTCACGCCGCTGGCCATCAACGCCGGAAACGAGATCATGGTCAACAGCACCGGCGAGGGCGAAATTTCGGTCAGCAAGTTCGCTCCGCACCAGGCCGATCAGAAGCGCGTCGTCTCTACGCGGGTGGACGACGTGATCCGCGCCATTGTGGAACTGGGCGGCACCTATCCCGACGTCGTCCAGGCGATCCAGGAAGCCAGAGCCGCCAATGGCCTGGAAGGACGCTTCGAAGTCGATGCCTTGCCCGAGGCCGGACTCAAGTACGAAGCCACGCCGGAGGAAGAGCCCAAGGACGAACCGGCGGACGCGGAGAAGCAGGAGTAGCACTTAGTACTTAGAACTTAGTACTTAGATAATTTGTGCGAAGTCCGAACTCCTAAGCACTAAGTTCTAAGCACTAAGGACTAAGTTCTTTTTCCTGATATAATAGGGAATTCCGTCCCCGCGGTCGCACCCCCATTTTGCCATGCTCAAGGCGTTGGAACTCGCCGGCTTCAAAAGCTTCGCCGATAAGACGCGCTTCGAGTTTCCGGCCGGAATTACCGTGGTCGTCGGTCCCAACGGCTCGGGCAAATCGAACGTGGTCGACGCCATCAAGTGGGTGCTGGGCGAGCAGAGCATCAAGAGCCTCCGCGGCAAGGAAATGGCCGACGTCATTTTCAACGGCTCGCCCACTCGCCGGGCGATGAACGCCGCCGAGATCACGCTCACCTTCGACAACTCCAACCACCTCCTGCCGATCGATACGCCCGAGGTCCATATCACCCGCCGCGTCTACCGTAGCGGCGAAGGCGAGTACCTGATCAACCGCAATCCGGGCCGCCTCCGCGACATCCGCGACCTGTTGGCAGGCACGGGCTTGGGCACGCAGGCCTACAGCGTGATCGAGCAGGGCAAGGTGGACGTGCTCCTGCAATCGTCGGCCAAGGACCGCCGCATGATCTTCGAGGAGGCGGCCGGCATCAGCCGCTTCAAGCTCAAGAAGGTCGAGGCCTTGCGGCGGTTGGAGCGCGTCGAGCAGAACCTGCTGCGGCTGGCGGACATCGTCGACGAAGTGGAAAGCCGCCTGCGCAGCGTGCGGGCGCAGGCCGGCAAGGCCCGCCGTTACAAGGAACACACCGATCGGCTGCAAGAGTTGCGGACCCAGGTCGCGCTGGTTGATTGGCGGCGACTGGGCCAGCGGCTGTTTGAAACGGAAGGCCGCATCCGCGATCTCTCGGCGGACCGCGATGCCACGCTGGCAACCGCGGAGGCCGCGGAGGCCCGTGTCCTGGAACTCGACGCGCAAACGGCCGAGATCAATGAAGAGGTCCGCCGGGGCGAGGCCCAAACCGCGGCCAATCGCGAGCGGATCGCCGCGCAGGAATCGTCCATCGAACACGAACGCCGGCGCGGCAAGGACCTCGACGAGGAGATCGAGCGGCACCGCGGCCGGGTCGTTTCGCTCAGCGCCAGGGCCGACGACTTGCAGCAGCAATGGCGCGAAACGGCCGAGGCCGTCCAGACCGCCGAGGAACTCCATCGCACGATCGCCCAGCGGCTCGTCGAAGGGGAACGCGCCTTCACCGAACTCATCGCCCGGCTCGACCAGGTGCGGGGCGAGCACGAACAGCATCGCGCAAACCACCTGGCGCAGATGCGCGCTGCGGCCGCGCTGGGCAACGAGATCAGCGCCCTGGAAAACCAGGTGGCGGCCACCGCCGCGGCGCGGGAACGAAGCCGCGGCCGAATGGCCGACCTCGACCGCCGCATCGCCGAAGTCAACGGCGAGTTGGATGGCCTGGGCCGGCAGCACGACGAGTTGGCCAAGAACGTTCAATCGCACGCCGAGTCGCGGCAGGCGACCGAACAGCAGCTTGCCCAGCAGCAGCGCGAATTGGCCATCCGCCACGACGAACTGGCCGCTTTGCGGCAGCGGCGGAGCGGGGCCGCGGAACGCGCGGCCGTGCTGGAAGAACTGCATCGCCGCCAGGAAGGCGTGACCGCCGGCGTGAAAGAAGTGCTTGCCAAGGCCATCGCGGCCGACGCCGGACCGCTCCGCGCGGTGCATGGATTGGTGGCCGACCTGCTCAGCGTGAGCGTGGAAATGGCCCCGCTGATTGAAGTTGCCCTGGGCGCCGCCGCACAGCACGTCGTCGCCCAACCGAGCCGCGAGTTGACGCAGTTCCTGGGCGAAAACGCCGCCCGCTTCGCCGGCCGCGTGGGCTTCGTCTGGCGCGAAGAGCAGGGAGCAGGGAGCCAAACCCCCTGCTCCGAGCTCCCTGCTCCGAGCTCCCTGCTCCGAGATCCCTGCTCCCTGCCCGATCTGACCGGCCGGCCGGGCGTCGTGGGCCGCAGCGACCGCTTCGTCGAGGCCCAGCACCAGTATGCTTCGCTTGTGACGCGATTACTGGGCCGGACCTGGATCGTCGAAACGCTCGATCACGCTTTGGCGCTGGCCGCTAGCGCTCGTAGTACCGGCTTCAGCCGGAGTGCTGGGGCGCCGGCTGAAGCCGGTACTACAAACGCCGCCGGGGTACACTTCGTCACGCTGGCCGGCGATCTGCTTCAGGCCGATGGCACGCTCGTCGTTGGGCCACGCCAGGGGGCCAGCGGCCTGATCTCCCGCCGCAGCCAGTTGCGGGAGTTGAACGAGCAGTTGGCCGCGCTCGATACGCGAGTCACTGCCGCCGAGGCCGCTGTCAAGGAAACGCAAACCACCATTGCGCAACGACAGGAAGAACTCGATGGGCACGCGGCCGCGCATCGCCAGGCCAGCGATGCCCTGGCCGAACATCGCCTGAAACTAACGGCCACCAAGGAGCGCCACGCCCAGTTTCGGCAACAGCGGGCTGCGTTGGACGGCGAACTGCGGGCCGCGTCCGTGCAGCACGACGGGGCCGTGGCCCGGCTGGCCGAGTCGCGCGACAAACGCACGGGGCACGAGGCGGCCCTGGCGGAAATGGAAACCCGGCTCACCGGCCTCCAGCAGCAGATCGCCCGGCATGAAGTCGAGCGGCAGGCCCGCACCCGCGAAACCACAGACTCCAAAGTCGAACTGGCCAAGAGCGAGGAGCGGCTGCGGAACCTGCGGGCCAGGCTGCGGCAATTCGACGAGAGCCGCCAGGAACGCGGCCGCGCCATCGACGAGGGCCGCCTGCAACTGGAACTTTGCATCCAGCGGGCCGAGGCATCGCGCTGGAACATCCTCCGCGCCGAATCCGAGATCGCCGACCTTTACCTCCGCAAGGAGGCCTTCGCCGCCGAAACGCTCCGCTTCCTCAACCAGCGCGACGCCTTGCAGCAGCAGCACAGCCAGTTGAATTCCGAAGGCCAGCGGGCACGGTCGCGGGCCCGCAAAATCGACGAACAGGTGCATGCCCAGGACCTTGCGGCCAACGAGGTCCGCTTGGAGCGCGAGGCCCTGGCCGCGCGGCTGCGGGAGGACTACGGCATCGAACTGGCCGAACTCGAACACCAGCCCAGCAGCGAAGAACAACGGCACCGCGACGAGGTGCAGCAGGAGATCGACGAACTGCGGCAGAAGATCAATACCCTGGGCAACGTCAATCTCGAAGCCCTGGAGGAACTGGAATCGCTGGAGACGCGTTTTCAGACGCTTTCCGGCCAGCACCACGACCTTTCCGCGGCGAAGTCCTCGCTGGAAAAAATCATCGACCGCATCAACGCCGACAGCCGGCGGCTGTTCGCCGACACGCTGCAAACGGTGCGGGGCCACTTCCAGCAGCTTTTCCGCGACCTGTTCGGCGGCGGCCAGGGCGACATCGTGCTGGACGAAGGCGTCGATATTTTGGAGAGCGGCATCGAGATCGTCGCTCGTCCGCCCGGCAAGGAGCCGCGGAGCATTTCGCTCTTGAGCGGCGGCGAGAAAACGCTCACCTGCGTGGCCCTGCTCCTGGCCATGTTTCGCAGCCGGCCCAGTCCCTTCTGCGTGCTGGATGAGGTGGATGCGGCCCTGGACGAAGCGAACATCGACCGCTTTACCCGCGTGCTGCACGACTTCCTCACCTGGACGCAGTTCATCATCGTCACGCACTCCAAGAAGACGATGACCTGCGCCAACACGATCTACGGCGTGACGATGCAAGAGTCGGGCGTCTCGAAGCAAGTCTCCGTGCGCTTCGAGGACGTCAGCGACGACGGCCACATCCGCCCCGAGCGCGTGGCCGAGGCCGAAAAAGAGGCCGAGAAGGATATCCAGGCGGCATGACAAATAAGGAAATTGAACCCGGACCGATTCGCCGGTAGAATCTAACCGGTACGGCACGACAGGTTGCCAACCGTGTTCCCCCGCGCCCCAAAGGCCCGATATGGCTACGACTCCTCTTGAAACGACGGTTCCTTCGGCATTTCTTCCACCGGTTCCACGGTCCGAGTGGACCGTTGCGGACTTGCTGGACCAACTCGGTGGCATCCCTCCGGAACGGATACGCATGACGCCCCATCCGGGCACCGCGACGGAAAAGGACGTTACCGACTTGGACGACCGCGGCGGCCCGCTTTGCGAATTGATCGACGGAACACTGGTGGAGAAGACGATGGGCTTTTACGAATCTTGGTTGGCGCTGCGGATAAGTCACTTCATTAGTTCTTTCCTGGAGCGGCATAAGCTGGGGATCGTTACCGGCCCCGACGGCTTTCTGAGGCTCTTTCCCAGCCAGGTTCGTGCGCCGGACGTAACGTTTATCCGTCACAATCGCTTGCCCGGTGGCCGCGTCCCCCGCGATCCGATTCCGGCGCTCGCGCCTACGCTCGCAGTGGAGGTGCTCTCACCAAGCAATACCAAGCGCGAAATGCATCGCAAGCTGTACGACTATTTTGCCGCCGGGGCGGAACTTGTCTGGTACATCGATCCCGACTCTCAATCGGCGGCCGTCTATACCGCTCCGGATCAATGCACGGAGCTTGGCCCGGACGGCGTGCTCAGCGGCGGCAACGTGCTTCCCGGTTTCGAGTTGCCGCTGCGGCGGCTGTTCTCCGAAACGGAGGGCGAAATAAAAAAGCCCTCACCCTAGCCCCCGCCCATCTTGCCGCCACCCGCACGCGGGTACCCGGCAAACGGGAAAAGGGACCACGAATCGGCGCATGGCGATTGGCTTATTATTAACGCCCGCTACTCGGTTCGATCTTCATCAGCCGAACCGGTCCCAGCAGTCCTGATTCCAGCGGCTTTGTGCCTTTGGGAAGTTGCACGTTGGTGTGCGTCAGCCGCTTCGGCGGCTGTAAGCTGCTGTCCAATGCCACGCGGTTGTACCAGGTGTTGACGATATCGATCTCCAGTTTGTTCCCGGCCGGTTTAACGTCGTCGGTGATTTCGACGCGGAAGGGCGGCGTCCAGACGACGCCCAGGCGGTGACCGTTCAGCCGCACCTCGGCGATGTTCGCCACCCGGCCCAGGTCGATGGCCAATCGCCCTTCGCCGGACGGCCGATCGAACGTCGTGCGGTAGGTGGCCGTGCCGGAGTAGTACCGTATGCCTTCTTCGCTGCGTTCGGTCCAGCTTACAAGCTTGTCGAACGTGACCGACTTCGGCCCGCCCCACTTGGGCTCGAAGGAAACCGACCACGGACCGCGGATTTCCGCCGCCGGCGCGTAGGAGGCATAGCCGTGTCCCTTGCCATCGCCGGTAATTGCGCGGCGAAAAACTACAAAGACCGATCCGTAGGGACCAAGTTCCAGCGGCACCCCGGTCTTTTTGTAGCCGAGCCGGAAAGCGGCGTCCCGACGGCTGCCCGTCATGGGATCCCACAGTTCGGGCTGCAAGCCGCTCACGCGAAAGAACGCGGTGACGGCGACCGGCTCCGCCTTCGGATTGCGGACGAAGTAGATTTCCGTGCGGCCGTCGCGGCGGTGAATATAGTCGAGGCCCGCGGACGCCGGGGCATCGAAGTCGGGGAAAGTCGCTCCGGTGAGGACCTGCCGTGCCGAAAGGTCTTTGTACATTGCGTGATCGGAGTTCCAAAGCCCGTCCGCGATCTTTCGCAATTCGGCGTCGCAGGCCGGATAGTTTTCCAGCGTCATCGTCTTCTCCGGCTTGGGACCGCAAACCCACGCTCCCGCGGCGACAAGCTCACGAATCTTCTTCAGCGCGGCCAGCGACATGGTCTTGCCCTGGGGAAGCGCCAACAGTTTATAGCTCGGTCCGCCGGGCGTTTCCAGCCGCCCGTCGCGGACTGTGAGCCGGTTGAGCAGGACGTCCTCGTTGATCACGTCGTAATCATAGCCCGGCAGGACGCCGGCCGGGTCGGCCTGCTTGCGGCCCACAAGATTGGGCACGTTGTCGCCGTTGTAATAGACCACGTCGGCCACGAACTGGCCCTGTTGCAACAGATAATGGCAACGGTTCATGTAGGCCACGAAGGCGTGGGCCTGGCTTGCCCAGGTGATGCCGGGGTCGAAATGCGTGCCGGCGAAGTATTGCTGGCCCGGCAGGCCCTCCTCCGGCGGCGAACAGGTGAAGGCGTGCCAGTACATGAGGTTCATTCCGGCGCACACCTCGTGGTCGAAGGTCGGTTTCTGCGAGGACCACAGCACGTCGTTCCAATGCGGCCCGATGGAAGTGAAGCCCTCGCCGCAGGCGATCTTGCGGCCGTAGACGTGGGCCGCGCTGGCCGCACCTTTCATAAAGAATCGCGACTCGTCCGTAGGCCGGTGGGCCGAGTAGACCCAGAACTCGCCCATCGGCATTTCGCAGTGGCTCCAGTTCCGCAGGGCGTCGAAGGGGCCGGCATGGGGACCGCCCGCCTCGCAATGGATGTACATGCCGTGCCGCCCGGCCAGCCGCTGCATCACCGCGTAATGGTTGTCGGCAAAGCACTCGCCGATCGTCTTCCGCAGATCGAAGAGGAAGCGGTTGCTCGCCTCGCGGCTTTCGACGATCGCCCCGCCGATCACCGGCAGGTAGGGCCAGATCTCGTAACCGCGGCGGCGGCGGAATTCCTCGGGCATGCGCGCGGTCCAATTCAAGCCACCGCCTTCCCAACTATCGGTCTGAATGCCTTTGAGGACGCGGCCGGCCAGCGGGCCGGCGTCGGCAATCAGCGGCTCGACGACGGCATTCCAATAAGCTTCCAGGGCCGAGGCGTCGAGATAGTCGATCACCAGTCCCTGCCACCGGCCGCTGGAAGTCGATACTCGGCCGCCGTTATTCTTGTAGCCGAACCGCAGAATTTGCCAGCGGCCCGGCGGAACTTCCCAGGTGAGTTGGCCGTCCTTGAGGGAGGCGGTGAGATCGAGCACGTCCTTGGCGGCCACATCCTCTTCGCCCGCTTCGGCCGGCACGTCGCTCAACAGGGGCGAACAATCGGGCGCGTTGCCGCCCAGTTCGTGGAAGAGCGATTTGGCCGCCAGGTCGCGGATCGGCCGGTGGCGCTCGGCGCCGACGAGCGGTTCCACCGCCGGGCCGCGGGTAGGCTTGCCATGCGGCTTCTTCGCCTTGTTGCCCGCTTTATTCGGCACGGCAGGCGGGACACCTGCGCTGTTCCCCTTCAGCCGATAGGCCACGACGAACGAGTCGCGATAATAGCCGATCGAATGTTGCGGCACGGGCAGCGCCACAGAGATCTTTTGCGGCCCGGTAACCTGATATTGCGACCAGGCGATGTGCTTGCCCGCCATGTCCGGCGTGACGCACGGACCGCCCAGGTTCCAGCCGCTTTGCGGATTGAGCGTCAGTTCCAGCCCCAGCCGATCGGCCTCGTGCAGGGCATGTCGAAACAACTCGCGCCACTCGGGCGACCCGTACAACGGGCCGCAAGGCGTCGGCCCGGCGGGGCCGCCCGCGTCGAATAGCAGTCCGCCGCCCATGCCGATCGAGTGCATCCACTGCATATCGCGCGTGATGGCCGTCTTGGTGACGTGGCTGTTGAGCCACCACCAATACGCCCGCGTTCGTGCCGAAAGCGGAGGCCGCTCGAAACCCGCGGCCAGCGGATCGTCGGCCGCCGCGTTCGCCGCGCGTTGGGGACTGTTCTTCGGCGCTTCCTCCGCCATGCCGACGGCGGCAAGGGAGAGGAACGCCAGCATAGCAAGCGGAAGTTTCCAATCGAGAGTAGTCATTTTGCCTTACTCAGCTTGACATAGGTAAGGTTTATTAGCCTCCATTGCGCCGGGGCCGTTTACTTGCGGCCCGGAATCCATTCTACTTTCCAATATCCGAAGTTGAAACCATGACAAAGGATCTCCGTGAACGATTTACGGCGATGCGTATAGGATGTAGGCTGACAGCGCGGTTGCAACGACCACTCATATACGGTCAACTATTATCCGTGTTGTGCGCTGCTGACAGAGTCTTCTTGCCGAGAACCCGTCCGATGAAGTACAGAACCTTTCTCGTCTGCTTGCTGGCCGGAATCATTGTTGCCACCTCGCACTCGGTTCGAGCGGCCGATGACCCGGAGGCCGTCTTCCGCAACCCACCCGAATCGGCCAAACCGTTGGTCTACTGGTTCTGGATGGGGCGGAATATTTCGGCCGAGGGCATTACAGGCGACCTCGAGACGCTTAAGGCGGCTGGTTTCGGCGGCACGACGATGTGCAACCTGGGTGATGTCTGCACGCCGTGGCCCTATGAGATTGGTCACGGCTTGAATCCGGACATGGCGCCTTATGTAAGCGATTCGTGGTGGAAACTGGTCCGTCACGCGGCGGCCGAATCGCAACGATTGGGACTTGATTTCGGCATGCACAACTGCCCGGGCTACGAGTCCAACGGTGGACCCTGGATCACGCCGGAGCTTTCCATGCAGGAAATCTGCTTTTCACAGACCACGGTAGCCGGCCCGGCCAAGGTGCATGTCGCAATCTTGCGGCCCACGGTCGCCTTACGGGCAAACATGGCGTTTCCCGTTTACAACGCCGACAATGGCCAGGTAGAAAAGCCGGAAATTGCTGCCCGAAAGACCTACTATCGCGATATTGCCCTATTGGCGCTGCCTGCTGAGGGCGTCGTTCCCAAAGAGAAAATCGTCGATCTCACTGGCCGCATGTCCGCTGATGGCACGCTCGATTGGGATGTCCCAGACGGCAAGTGGACGATTTATCGCTTCGGCCACACCACGATGGGCGCCTTGATCCAGCCGGCGATCTGGAAATCGACCGGTCTGGAATGTGACAAGATGAATCCGGAGGCGGTCGCTTTCCACATGGATCACGTGATCCGCGAAATCCGCAAGCACCTCGGCGGTTTGGTAGGGAATGGCTTGAACTTCCTGTGGTTCGACAGTTACGAAGCGGGGACGCCCAGTTGGACACCCAAGATGCGGGAAGAATTCAAGGCCCGGCGCGGCTACGATCTTACGCCTTATTTGCCCACTTGGGCCAATCGCGTGGTCGGCGGCAAAGGGGAAAGCGAGCGGTTCGCGGCCGATTTTCAGCGCACGATTGCCGACTTGTATCGCGACGTCGATTTCGAGATCAGCCGCCAAAAAGCCCATGCCGCCGGGCTCAGGATCCAGAGCGAGCCTTACGGCGGACCGTGGGTGATCGCGGAGGCCGTGCCGAAATTCGATCAGGTGGCGGGCGAGTTCTGGAATCGCGACGGCAAGTACGGCCCCTACGGCGTCGCCGAGGTAGTTGCCGGCACCAGGTTGGCGGGACGCAATATTGTCAACGCCGAAGCCTTCACGGCCGGTCCCAACGTGAGCCAGTGGGACGAAACACCCGAGTCAATCAAGCCCTTGGGCGACATGGCCTATTGTGACGGCGTCAACCGCCTGATGCTGCACCGATTCACTCACGAACCGTGGAACGATCGCTATAAGCCTGGCGTCGTCATGGGGCAATGGGGCACACATTTCGATCGCACGCAGACGTGGTGGGAGCCAGGCAAAGCCTGGGTTCAGTACATGCAACGCTGCCAGGCGCTGTTGCAGTGGGGAAAGATCACCCCAACGCCCGGCGGTTTTCGGACGAGCGCCCGCGGTGGAGCGAAAATCAGGAGCATCGCGCGGACTGACGGGGCGTCCAACGTATTCTTTGTGGCGAACACGTCGCGCAATCCGGTGGCCGCCACCTGTTCCTTTGCCGTGACCGGCAAGCAGCCCGAACTCTGGGATCCGGTGACCGCGATCATACGCGATCTGCCCGAATGGGAGCTGAAGGACGGCCGGACCGTGATCCCGCTGCGTTTCGAGTCGGCGCAAAGCTATTTCATCGTTTTCCGCAAGACGTTGCCGATCTCGCAGGTTCCGCTTCAACGGTACAACTTCCTGCGACGCAAAGTGGTCTCGGAGGTCGCCGGTCCCTGGGACGTCTCGTTCGATCCGCGCTGGGGCGGACCGGAGACGCCCGTCCGTTTCTCCGCGCTGGAGGACTGGACCAAACGCTTGGAGCAGGGCATCCGCTACTACAGCGGCACGGCCGTCTATCGCACCCGGTTCGATCTTGCGGCAAGTTCCAGCTCGTGGCTCGAACTC
>Ga0302320_10021596_pt1 | contig 12762 bp, 21 predicted proteins | sample Bog_T0_3_FD_202130 | JGI IMG/M metagenome (GOLD analysis project Ga0302320, IMG submission 202130) | Peat permafrost microbial communities from Stordalen Mire near Abisko, Sweden - Bog_T0_3 | ecosystem: Environmental > Terrestrial > Soil > Wetlands > Peat | place: Sweden: Abisko, Stordalen Mire...
GACAAAGCTGGGAAAATAAAAAGAAAATAAATTTTAGGAAAAAACGAAATGAAAAAAAGAAATTTTTCAAATTAATTTTTCCGTAATTATTAACAGTTTCAATATAATTTAAAAAAAATAAATAAATATAATGTCCTCCACATTCAAAGTCTCATTTTTTTTTTCATCTTTGATATATTTTTTCCTCAGATGTCCCTGGAAAACTTTGATCAAATCACTCTGAAAGACCCAATCCTTACAAGGTAAAAAAAATTAGCAAAATTCATCAATAACATCAAAATTAAGTCCACGATCATTGAAAGCGTGTAAAATGCAAGGCATTGACCCATCTGAACTAATTCAAAAGTCAATGAACCAAATAAAGGAACTTTACAAGGGCAAAATCACTGATAGAGAGACCCTAGAACTTCAATATAAACATCATGAAGAGAAACGAAAGGAGAAACTCCGAATACTTCTCGAAGAAAGGGCCGATATCATCAACAATTCAGATCGCAACAATTCTAAAAACTCCAACGTTTATTGATTCGAAATTTAAAAATTATTCTTGTTTTAATGAATTTAGTCATATCAAAATAAATCATATCAAGGGTACACCGGAGGGTCCTCTACGTTGATTGAGAAAGAAAAGAAACAATTGGAAAAAATCAAATTAAGACAAGTTTTTCCATGTTTTTTTAATCAAAATTTCAAAAATTTTGAAAAAGCAAAAAGAGTTGGAACAAATGATGGAATACGAATTGAAATTACAAGAAATTCGTAAAATCAATGAAGAAAAAATGAGGAAAGATCAGGAAAAACAAGATAAGAGAGAAAGGGAACTACAGAAAAAACGGAAAGAAGCAGAAGAACAGAAAAAACTAGCTGAATTAGAGAAAAAAAAGAAATTGGAAGAGGAATTAGAAGCTTTTAAGAAGAAAGCTCAGGAAATGGCTGAAAAAGTAAAATAACCTTGAGAAAATTATTATGTATGCTATTTTTTTAGGAGCAAATGAAATTGGAGCAAGAGAGGATGAAAGATGATATAAGAAGAAAAGAAGCAAAACAGAAGGAAGAAGAACAAAGACTTAAGAGAGATGAAACCAAGAAGAAAACCGAAGATATTTTATCAAACCAACAAAAAGCATTGGAACAAAAGAAGGAGGAAATGGAAAGAAACGAAATGAAAAGAAAACAAGTGTTTTATATATGAAATTTGATGATAATTTATTGTAATTAGGCGATGGCAATACAACAGAAGCAAAAAATTATTGAATCACAAAAAGGAAGGATTGAACAAGAAGAGAGAATCAAGAATGCAAAAGAGAAAAATGACTCTGAATTACAAAGGAAAAGAAAAGTTAGGAAAACATTTAAAAAGTTAAAAATTAAATATTTTTGTTTTTGAAGGAATACGAAGCAAAACAAAATGATACCGAAGAAAAGAGAAGAATGTATGAACAAGAAATGGAGAAACAAAAAGATGAAAATGCCAAGAGAGCTCTTTTGAAGCAAACTCAAATTGAAAAAGTCTTAGTGCAAAATGTTCAAAAAGAGGAAGACAAACGTCAAGCCTATTTTAACTCACAAAAGGAAACCGAAAAGCGAAAAACAGAACTCGAGGAAAAAAGTAAACAGGAAATGATTCAAAAACGACAAGAATCCATTTTAAAGGATCAAAAAAGAATTCAAGTTTTGTCATATTTTTCACACTAACAAATTTTATATTAAAAAAGGTGAAAGAAAGTAATGAAAAACAATCTGAAGACAAAAAGAATTATTATTTAAATAAGCAACAAGCCGATGAAGAAAAACTTCAGAAAGTCAAGGAAGATCAACAAACCAAGCTTTTGACTCGACAAAGAGAAGAAATAATAAAAAGAAACGAAAAACAGGAAAATATTGAAAGAATCCAGAAAATGCAAGAATATCAAAAATCTCAAGTTTTAGAGAAAATCAAGGCCAATTCAGAACGTCTTGACAATATTAAGAAGGAAAAGCAAGAGTTGGATGAAACTAGGAGACTTATGAAGAAGGAAATTGAAAAGAATAAGCAAAAAATGATGGAACAGATGGAGAAAGTCAAACAAGGAAAATTGGATCCTCAAGTTCTGGCAGAGGAATTTGCTATATCCAAACCAATCAATACAAATAATAATATGAAGTCACAGCAAAATAATATTCGTCAAATTGAGAATTCAACCGAAAAAACCAAAACAGAAACCAAAATTCCAGCAAATCCAAATAAAAACAGTCAAAAACCAAAAGAATTAACAATAGAACAAGCTGAAAAGGCTTTGGAAGATTTGAAATTAAAGTTAAATGAGGAAATGATGGGGGTTTTGGATGAGGAACAAGCGAAAGATCAGGCGAGGGATGAGGAAATCGAAAAAATTCAGAATGAAAAGGTTAGGGATGAAAAGGAAAAAGAACATGGATTTGATAGAGCAAAGGCTCAGAAAAGAATACAAGAATTAGCTGAGAAACATGAAAAGGCGCTAAAAGTGTTTAAAAAAAAGAATAAATTATGATTTTTAAAAAAAATAAATTACTCAGAAATTTTATTTATATAAAATTAAAATTACTATTCATAAAAAAAAATAATTGGAAAAAATTTAAAAATCATAATCTAAAAAATAAAAACATGTGTCTAATGAATTCCAAATAAAGAAATAATTTTCTCTGTAAAAAAAAATCATTTTCAAAACAAAATAAATAATTTCTTCGAAAAAACAGATTAATGGTATCACTTCGGAACCTGCAAAAAGTAGTTTCGGCCTCCTCCTTTGCAGCCAAAACCCACAATTATCTCTTTGCTTCTTACGGCCGAAACTTTTCTCCTGCCAGCTTTTATTTCACCCCCCAAGATGAAAATCTTCAATCTGGCCATTCTCATGACCCATTTACCTTAGCTTTATTGGCATCTGAACTGACAAGAGAAAATCGCAACCTCACCCAATTCCTTGAAAGTCTTCCTGTGGACTCGAAACAAGAAGCCTTGCAAAATGATCTCATCAGCAATATCCAAGAAAACAAGGCATTCATCAAAAGTTATACTAAGGAACTGGCCCTGCAATTGAAGTCACAGACCTTTAATTTTCCAGTGGAAACGTGCAGTCATGCGATTTATGCCTTCGAACACAACAATGAATCCCAAAAAGACCTTTACCAGCAGATTTTATTCCCCATAATAAAGGAAAAACTCAATTTTATGAGTTTCGAAGGTCTTGCTAAACTCATTAGTGGATTGGTTCAGGCTCAAAGTTTTGAAGATAAGAACTTATTGAACTCAGTATTAGGAAGATTAAGAGAAAAAGCCCATCAAAGAGAAGGAAGACAATTTGTGGGGTTTAATGCTTGGAAATTGGATAGATATGAACTAATGGAGAAGAAAAATGAAGTGCAAGGTACAGTTCAGGATTTGAAAGAAAAACATAGTGGAAGCGTGGGAGCCTTGAAACATTGGTTGAGGGTAAATTGGGCTTTTTTGCAAAATAATCTGCTGTTTAGAGTTTTTTACAGAGAAACCAGGATTCATCGACAGTTTGATGAAGCTAGTGATGTAGAAGTCGTCAAAGGATTAATTGGAGATTTACAGAAATTAGTGCAGCTGGAACCTAACGTGAATGTGAAGGATTTATTTGAATTATTGAAGAAAGAAAAACAGGTGAAAGAATCAAATTAGTCTTAATTTGGTTTAAAAACAAAGAAAATAGGAAAATTAATAGAAATTATTGAATATTTGACGAAAAAATTAAATGATTTTAGAGTTTAAACGTTAAAAATCAGTATAGAGGCTGTTTTCGAATTGAATGAAATTTCGAACTGGAGATATAAATTTTATAAGTTTTTTGGGGATAAAGAGCTTTAATTCTACATTGTTGCTGAATCCCTTTTTTTTCTGATAAAATTAAATTAACAATGAAACATAATAAATTTTTTTTTTTTACTTTTATGAAGTTGTATAGTTGAAGGAAATTATCAGAAGATCCGGTTTTGTGCTCAAGAAAAATCTTGAAAATCTCTAATTTTTCAGGTGTTAAGCTTAAATTAATGCCATTTTCTCCTTTTAAAAATTTGTCTATTTCACAATAATTCATGCAAATCTCATTTTTTTTTGGGCGCACTGCGAATTCCTTTAAATCATCCATTATTTTTTCAATTATTTTCGTGATGTTTTTCTTTATTATTTGCATATCTAAAATCTCCTCAATTGAAAGGCGTTTTTCAGGCTCAATTTCAAGAATTTTCTTCAATAAATCAGACAAATCTTTGCTATATATCTCAGGAATTGATGGAAATTTCCCATAAATAATCTTTTCTTTGAGTCCTTTGAGGCCTTTTTTTAATATTAATTTTTCAGCATTTTTATTAAAAACTAATGAAACTTTTCGCATCAAAAGCTCTTCTCATTGTGATTAACTCATATAAAATACACCCAAGACTCCAAACATCAGTTTTTTTATCGTATTTTCTATTGAGATACATCTCCGGTGATATATAATATGGTGTTCCAATAAAACTGTCATTTGATGAAGAAATAATGGTCAAGTCTTTGGCTTTTATATTTGTGAGAAAAACATTGAAAAATTTAAAGGACTTTGATAATTTTTAAAAACCTATTCCAAAATCCCCGATTTTTATTAAATCTTTATCAGTCTGAAAAATATTCGCAGTTTTTAAGTCTCTGTGCACAATATTTGAATCGTGCATAAATTTTACACCGAGACATATTTGTGTGAACCAAAACAGGATCTTTCTTTCTCTGGATAGTATTTTCGATGATGATCAATGATAAATTCTTTACGAAAAAAGTCCCTGATTATTTTTCTTCCTGTTGTTGATCAGACTGTTGAAATCTCCTTGGGAAGCATAATCCATAACGATGCAAAGATTCTCACTTTATTCAAAGAAAACAAATTAAATATGAAAGTTTTTTTTAAAAAAGACCCATCCAGAAAAGATTCACGATATTTAATGATGAAAGGATGCGACAATTTCTGGAGAATAGTGATTTCATTATAAGCTTTTTTCCGTTGATTTTGATCCATTTTAGAAAAATCAACATTCTTTTTCAAAAAAATCAATGATTTTTATGAAATATTAGGAAACTTTCATGATATAAATTTCTTTATCAATCAAGGATTGAACTAAAGTGACATTTCCATAAGCTCCTTTACCAATAGGAGCGATGGTCTTATAATCCTCCATATTATAAAACAAATTTAATAATAATTATTTTAAAAACATGAATAATTCAAAAATTCTTCCAAACATTAATTTGAATAAATTAGGCCATGCCCAAAATATTGATTATCTTTATAAAAAACAAAACAAAAAATCAAAAATTTCGCAAACCCAACTCGTTCAAAATTTGAAATGCTTCTTTGTCTCCTTTCCTTCGTCATCAACCTCCTGGTTGGCCTCCTTTACCCAATTTATTCAAGTCTCAAGCTGATTTCCAAAGAATCCAAAGAAGTCTCCGAACCTGAAGTGCAACGATGGGTGAGTTATTGGATTCTTTATTCAATCGTAAGCAGAATGTTCTGTTGCGAATGCATGGATTATGAATATGTGGGCACTTTCCTAGCGATTTTGAAGTTGAGCGTTGTGGCGTTTTTGGCCTTACCGTATACCAATGGCTCTATGATGGTTTATGAGAGATTGTTCAAGAATGTTGAAGCGACCAAAGAAAACATCAGAAAATTGGTTAAGGGTGCCATGGATAAAGTATGTGCTGGTTGCTGTGGAGGTAAATGCAGTGAACCAAAAATCAGAGAAAATTAAAGGAAGTCTAAAGGAATTTACATTGAGTTTTTAGAAAATTAAAGAAAATGATATTTAAAAATATTTATTCCTTTTTCTGATGAGAAAAACAAAAAATCCCGTTGTTTAGCAAAAAATCAAGTTTTCTTAGCTTGAAAAACTCAAAAATGAATAATTGAACATTGAAAAAAATGAATTAAATAGAAAAATGCATGTTTTTTCCATTTCTAAACCATGATCCTTTCCTTTTTCTCGAGATCTATAGTATAAGAAGGTCTCAAAGATGATCTTAACAAATTCCTGTTTCTCTCTTTTTCACTTTTGTTCTCCAAATTACCATTCTTAATATTTTCTTCTTTGAAAGTCATTTGTGTTAATGATTGAGGTTCTTCCTGAGGGCACGTGTTAGCTGTTGTAAATCTTGATTGGAACTTCCCATCATCAAAATGCAAAGTTCGATCCGGTTTATAAGATTGCAAGAGGTTCGTGACTCTGAATTCTTCGTTTACAGGCTCTGGAACCTTTTGAGTCTCACAAAACATGTTTCCCATATTTATGGATGAATAAAGAAAAAGCGATTTAATTAAAAGAATTTGTTATTATATTTTTTCTCTAATCGCAATATTATCTATAAATAAAATGGATTATAAAGAAAAACTTTGATAACTTTTAACAAATTTAAAGAATATTCCTGATTTCGAAGGTTTTTTGGCTGGTTTTTTTATGATACTTCTTAACAATAAACGAATAACGAGGGAAATTTAAGAAAATAAATCTATTTCCTCGCCAACATCTTCAAATCATTAAATGGCTTCCAATTCAATAGTTGAAAGGCAAGAAAATGTCCGACCCCGAAAAAGAAGCCCATAAACAAGCTTTCCCACACATATTGTTTGAAATATTCGCCCCAAGTCTTCGGTTTGCGTTCATTGTTGGCCTCATCGAAATCCATGATTTTCTGATTTTTAATAATTTTTTTAAAAATTCCAAATCAAATTTTTGTTATTTCTTCCAAATAAATTATTTATCTCTTGATTTTCAAACATTTATTAAAATTAAAATCTAGAATAAACAATTTAGCGCTTTCTAATTTTTCAAATAAACCCAATGAACGCGATGTCAATCCTTGAAGAATTTTGTGCTGTAATCACCGATATTTCAGAAGAAGAAGCCTTGAAATTCGTCAAAATGAGCAAAGGAAACCTCAATCTTGCATTAAATTATTACTTTAATTCGCAATCGAAAATGATGAAAAAGTCCTCTCAAGAAACCAACAAAAGCGCATTTTCCGAATTGATGGAAGCCTCGAAAAATCAAGCCAAATTAGAGAAAATCTTCAATACGTTGAAACAGGATTATTCCAAGCCTATAGAATCTTCGATTCCTGTAGATTTCAATGAAAAAGACCGAAATCAGAATCATGAAATAAAGAAAATGAAGACTTTAGATTTGAATGTGGGGGGTTTCCAGGAAAATACCTTGAAAAAGGAAGTGGGATTAGCCAAAACCGAGCAAAAAATCATAAATAATAGGTAAGAAAAAGAAAAAATGGATTTTTTTTTTCATTTTTTATGTTTAATGTTATTTAGGATTTTTGAAGAAAAAGAGGAAACTAAAGATTCACGATTAAATTTAAGTGAGAAGAATAAGAAAAACAGTTTTTTTCCAATGAAAAGACCTTATTCCGATATTGAGAAAGGGGAATCTTCAATGGAAAAACCCATAGCCTGTCTTTCTGAGAGGAAAATTGGGGAAAAGAGCGATTTCCCACGAAATATTGGAAAAGCTATTATAAAAGGTTATACTTTGAGAAGCTTCAATCTTTCGCATTTGAAGAAAGGAGATGAACTTTTTCTTAAAAGAGAGAAAAAAGTCTTAATTGACGATAATAAGAAAAAGAAAAAGACCAAACCAATAACGAATAAGGGTCTTAATGATAATATAATTCGAATTTTGACTCGCAATCAAGAGGTTTTTTCTTTTAAATAAATAATGAATAATTTTTTTATAAATAAATAGATTGGAAAGCTTGAAAACCAATATGCAGAAATATTAGCACCTCTTTTGGATGAAAATTTTATTGTTTTGGAGGCGTTTTTGGTGCAAATCCCGCCTTTAGTTGAGACTTTCACGCCAATTATATTAGAAATTCAGGTTCATTTGCAGGAAAAAAGCATCACAAATCCAATAATTCGAATTATAGATAAGGGGAAAGTTAGTGAATTAGATCCAGAATCTAGACTTTTGAATTTTTTTGACAAAACAAAAAGGAATTTCGCTGCTTTATTTGATTTGTTAGCTTTAAGGAAAATAAATGATACGCTTATTAAACTTCCTAATAAAAAGTCGATAGAACATCTATCAGAATCTTCTCTTGACTTAAATCTATCGAAAAAGCCTTTATCGCTTAATAAAGTTGATGTGAGCAATCCTTATCAAAAGCTCCCGAAACAAGCCTCTTTATTTGATTTCACTGAAAAAAACATTAATAACCTTAATAAATCAAATGAAAACCATAATGTTAAAATAGAAGAAAAAACCCAAGATTCAGCAAATAAAGATTCTCTTATTGATTATGAGAATCTGCTTAAAATCGACACAGAAACTCATGAAAATTTGGACTTTTATGAACCTCCTTCATCCTTTAAATCCTCATTACATCCTTATCAGAAGCAAGCTTTATTTTGGATGTTAAAAAGAGAAGGAATTATTCTAAATAAGCCTGAAGTAGAATTGAAGGAAAATAACGATAAATTCAGGATTTTGCATCCTTTATGGGAAGAATTCGAATTGGAAGACAAATTCCGTCTTTATTTCAATCCCTATTCAGGCCAAATTAGTGTTGAAATCCCTTTGGCTAATAGTGATTGTAAAGGCGGGATTTTGGCTGATGAAATGGGCTTGGGAAAAACAGTAATGATGTTAAGTCTTATTCATGCAAATAGACCTGATGACGATTTATCTGAAAATTATGGATATCTAAGAAAAAAACCCAATAAAAACATCGCTGGAACACTAATTGTCGTGCCATTAACATTATTATCGCAATGGGAGGAGGAAATCCAAACCCATTCCCAACAAAATATGTTTAAATGCTGTCTTTATTATAATGATATGAGACCGAATAATCTTTACGATTACGATATTGTTATTACGACTTATGGTGTAATTAGTTCTGAGTTCGCAAGTCAAAAGAAGGAATTATTTAATTATGAATGGTTTCGTGTGGTATTGGATGAGGCTCATTATATTAAAGGAAGGACGATTCAAATCGCGAAGGCAGTTTATCATTTAAACGCCAAAAATCGATGGTGTATGACAGGAACCCCCATTCAAAATAAATTAGATGATTTGTTTAGTCTTTTACATTTCTTAAGGATTGAACCTTGGAGTGATTATCTTTGGTGGAATTCATATATTAATAAACCTTATGAGAAGAAAGATCCTTTGGTTTTCCAAATAATCCAAACGATTATAGCACCGATTTTATTAAGAAGGACGAAAAAAGGGAAAACTAAAGATGGAAAGAGCATTGTGGTAAAAAAAAATAGTTTTTTTTAAAGTTATTTATCAAAATATAGGATTTGCCTGAAAAAGAAACTACGATTGAATGGGTCACGTTCAGTAAGGAGGAAGAATGTCTTTATCAGGAAGTTTATCGGAAAAGCAAAAAGGAATTCGATGATTTATTAAGCAAAGGCGTGTTTTTGAGCAATTACATGCATGTTTTCGATATCCTAACTCGATTACGACAAATTTGTGATCATCCTTATTTAATGTTAACTCGTAGCGATTATGTTAATAAAGAGAAATTAGAGGAAACTTTAAGGAAATTCGTCGATCGTCGTTTATCCATTTGCAAACCCTTAAAAAATCATGAAAATCCAGAAGAAAACAAAGAATCCGAAAGCCATTTCGAGATTCTTTTCGATGAAGTCTCCAATCAAGAAATCGTTGTGAATATGGCGAAAAAATCTGATCATTCTTTTAATGCGAAATATTTTGATGAAGTCATTACGAAACTTAAAAACAATGAAATCGAGAATTGTGTTGTTTGTTTAGGTGATCTTGAGGATTCAGTAATAACCCTTTGTCTCCATATAACATGTCGATTATGTTTGATAAGATCTTTAGAAACGACTGGTATGTGTCCTCTTTGTAGAAAGGTTCTATCGCGAGAAGATTTTATGACAGTGCCAAGAGATAATAAATTCGATATAGATTTAGATTCCAAATTCAAAAGAAGCTCGAAATTACAGGCTCTTATGCAGAAAATCCAGGAATTGCTTATTACTGGTGAAAAAGCCGTGGTGTTTTCACAATTCCTCGGATTTCTAGATCTCATCGAATATGATTTCAAAAGAAATAATATCCAATATTTGAGATTGGATGGTAGTTTGAATCAAAAGAAAAGATGCGAGGTTTTGAAAGCTTTTAAAGAAGAGAAAAAAATACAAATTATTTTGATTTCATTGAAGGCGGGAGGAGTGGGATTGAATCTTACAGAGGCGAATCATGTGTTTTTAATGGATCCTTGGTGGAATCCAGCCGTGGAAGAACAAGCGATTGAAAGAGTTCATAGGATCGGACAAAAGAAGAAAGTCGAGGTGATGAGGTTTATTTGTAGAGGGAGTATTGAAGAAAGAATGATTGAAATGCATAAAAACAAGAAGGAATTGTTTAATTCGGCGATTTGTGGAGAAGAAAATGCGAAAGTCGAGAAAAAAATGCAAAACGTGGAATATTTCAAATATCTGATGAAGCATTTCTAATAAAAAGGGTTAAATTTCCACAAATATACATGAAAGTTCTAATTTAAATTTATTATTCGTGGGATCTTTAAAGTTCCTTTAATTTCATAAGAATGAGCCAAAATTGTGGGTTTTTTCATTTCGAAACAATTGAGCCATTTGGCTCTTTCTGCACATTTGCTTTCGAAATCTTGATGTTCACAATTGCCGAATTCCATCTTTCTATTATTACTCATATTCAAAGAAATTACATTTTCTCCTTTATATATTCCCTTTTTATTCCATTTCATCATATCTTTTAACGGAAATCTCCATAATCCAGTCTCATCCTTATCATTTCCCTCATCATCTTCTATTGGAATCACGAGGATATTCTTATTTCCAATATTATTCTTCAAAAACATACAATAATTTTCGAATTCCACATTCTCATGATAGGATTCCGAGGAAACCCCATGTGTTTCATCTCCAAAAATGTCGATCTCCTCATGATTTGTCTTGTTTTTGCTTTTGGAAATCAGATTCATTAAACTGGAACTCCTTCGTGGCTCGATTTTCCCAGAATCCATGAAAAATTGATTATAATGCAAATGGAAATCAAGCATTTGTGCTGATTTTATCGCTGATTTCTCTATAATTGGTTGTTGGAGCTTATTTACATTATTGTTGAGATCTTGATCTGGTTGATATTCTGGATATGAGGTTTCTCTTGATTTCCTCGAAGATTGGAAATGTGTTTTTTTCTTTATTTTGTAGATTTCCTCTTGAGAGAGAATCTGTTCGATATCAGGCTTATTATGAGAATTCTTCATGAATGCAAAAAAACGCGATAAAAAAAGGAAAATATGTTCGGATTCTTAAAGTTTGCCGGATGAGTCGAAATTAAAGAAGCTGAGTTTTATTGGAAGACAAAAAAAAAGAAACTATCAAAGACTTTTAAATTAGGAATTTTTAAACAATTGGAAGAACGAGTCTAAACAAATCCTCAGATTTTATCTTATGATATAATCCCCGTTGTGTTTCCTTGAGAAAAACGAATATTTCTTCTTCATAATCTTCATTTAAATCATTTTATTTTGTAAAATATCCTCAGTTTTTATTGATTTCTCGTTTTATTGATTATTTTTTTGAAATTTTTCTTTTTTTTGCTATTTTTTCTATCTTCCCATCGCATTTTCTAGTCATCTCCAGGAAATCCTTCTAGTTTATCTATATAAACGCAAATTAAAAAGAAAAGCGATTTTGAACTATAACCTTTTTTAAAACTTGTCTTTTTCATGTAATTAAATGGGTTTTTTAATGGAATCTTCAATTTCTTCGCTTTTTCGCTTATTTCAATAATTTGATGTTTTGATCTTTCTTCATTATCGCTTTCTCAAAATCAGGGCTTTTTCTTCTCCGACTGTTTTTTTACTGGTTTCCAGGTTTTTTCTAAGGAATTAGCGATTTCCTCGGAAAACTATCAAAATTTTATTTCGAAATCTCGTGTTGGAATATTTTGGCTTTTCTTGACTTTATTGTCATTTTCTGATATAATTCGAGAAAAATCAGCTTAGATAAGTGAAGAAATCTAATTATCATGAATTTGAGAAAAAGAGACATTATTATAGGCTTTAAAACCTGGCGAATTCTCGAAAACCTTTACTATTCTTAAGGAAAAAATGATGTTTTTCAACGGATCGCCAAAATGAACTCCTCATTTATAACTATGAAATTCAGGTACTAGCAAAATGTTATAATTGTGTTTTTATAATATCAAAAATTAATTCATTTAATTAAGGTAGTACTAAAATTCTTGATAATGATAATGAGTCTTCATTTTAAACTATAAATCGTTGTACTAGCAAAATGTTTCATTTTTAGCAAAATGTTCTCATTTTCATTATTTCATATATAATTATAAAAACTAATGCAAGGGAGCACTAAATTCGAAGAGGAAAACCAGTTTTTTCAAGAGAGTGGCATCAATATTCCAATAGAAACTGAGAAAAACCAATTGATTTCGCTTGAAGAAATGATGACTTCTGAAAGAATCCCTAAGAAAAAGCTCGTGAATTTCAATAAAAACACGGTTTCCATTTTCTCCATCAAAAGCGAAGACTTTATAGAAAAAGTCATCAGGAAATTGGCTTTGAAAGCTCCAGAAAATCGCAATGAAATCTCGAGAATTTTAAAGGAAAAATTCAAGGATTTTAAAGGCTCGAATTTCTCGATTTGGATTCATTATTATTTCCTTTATGTGGATAAAGATGAAGCGATTTTACAG
>Ga0302320_10021597_pt1 | contig 12762 bp, 18 predicted proteins | sample Bog_T0_3_FD_202130 | JGI IMG/M metagenome (GOLD analysis project Ga0302320, IMG submission 202130) | Peat permafrost microbial communities from Stordalen Mire near Abisko, Sweden - Bog_T0_3 | ecosystem: Environmental > Terrestrial > Soil > Wetlands > Peat | place: Sweden: Abisko, Stordalen Mire...
AAGTTTGCATATTTAAAAATGAACAAAAATTTAAATTACATATTTAAAAATAATTAAAAGTGTTTAAAAAGCAAAAAAGTTTTTGTATGATGACAAAAATTAAATTTTTTTCCCAAAAAAGCAAAAACCATTTTTTACAAAAAAAAAGAAGAAAGAATTTCGTTTTCCTTATTAATTCTTTTAATTTAACTTTAATGTAATGTTAACTAAAAACGATTATCGTTTTGTTTGAGTATTTTGATTAGACCAAAAAAAAGCGTTTATTTTTTTGATTTGAGGGATAGGACTTTTTATAAAATTTCGAGACAACATTGATTAAAAAAAAATTGAAATAACTCAAAGAGAAAAAGCAAAAAAATCTCAAAAAACAACTTATTTTTCATTTTTCTTTTAGCAAGTTGACATAAAGCTAAAAATGAACTCTACATATAGAAAAAACAACAATAACTGTTAAAATCTTTTAGACGTCTTGGGATTCTTGCACCTTGGTTTCTTTCCCCTCGCTTTTGCTTGGCAAAAGGATCGGGTTGATGTTTGGTAAGACACCTCCTTCAGCGATGGTGGTATTGGCCATTAATCTGTTAAGTTCCTCATCATTTCTGATGGCCAATTGGATATGTCTTGGGATGATTCTGGTCTTTTTATTGTCCTTAGCAGCATTGCCTGCCAATTCCAACACTTCAGCAGCCAAATATTCCAAGACAGCGGCCAAATAAACTGGAGCACCAGCACCGACTCTTTCGGCATATTTGCCTTGTCTCAAATGTCTGGCGAGACGACCAACTGGGAATTGAAGACCTGCCTTAACTGATCTTGAGGTTTGCTTGGATGAGGCGGTTTTGCCTTTGGCTTTTCCTTTTCCGGCGGTTGACATTTTTGTTGGGGATGAAGTTTTGGGAAATTTTTTTGTTTGGGATTGGGATTTTGAGATTATATATTTGGGCTCTCGGATGGCCCCTTTATAGAAAATGGCATGCGGGATGGACCAATGAAATTTAAGATCCAGAAATTAATTTGGACTGTAGAGGGATTTTGGAAATGTGAGGAATTCAAATTTTTAAAAATCCACCAATTAAATGAAAAGTTTGCCGGGAGTTAATTTTTAGAGGTATTTTGGAAATTAATTTTCTTTCTTTCATTTTTTTAAGGAAAAAAAAAATTCATTAAAAAAAAAAAAAAAATGGAATTTTCATTTTTTTTTTAGGGGGGGAAGCCTTTTATTATTAAAAGCAGGCGAAAATTTCGAAGTGTGGGAAACATATTTGAATCTATTATAATAAAATTTAGCAAGATTTCTCCTGGGTTGTCGTTTTTTATTTTAAACTGCAATAATAGAAAAAAAATTATTTTCAAACGCAAAAACCAAAACATTTTTCTCCTTCCAAAAAATGATCACCATTCAACAAAATCTTTTTCTCGATGACATTTTCTGCAAAGATTGCAAGAATCAAGACAGTATGCGTTACGATTATCGTGAAGGTAACGTGGTATGTATTTCCTGTGGGTTCATAGCAGTCAGAAGGTTCATCGACTTCACAGCAGAATATAACATTTTTGCAGATAACACAGATGGCATTGACCCTAGGAGAGCCGGAGGGGTCATTAATGAGAATTTAGAAGATGGTGGTTTGGGCACTTATTTAGAGATTTTGGGTGAAAGGAAATCTTATCGAAATAATTTTTATGGAGGAAACCAGAAACATAGTGAAGGTGTGAGGAAATTGAAAACTTGGGGCGATATGTTGGGCTTGGAGCAGAAGGTGATGAATATGGTGATTGATAATTTTGAGAAGCTGATCATGAAGAAAAATATTATTAAGAATACTGATGAATTGTTAGCTGCGATTTTGTTTATGACTTGTAGGTCGGAGAAAAGCTTTTTGAATATAGGGGATTTGGAGAAAATCAGCGGAAAATCAAAAAGGAACATTAAGAAATGCTTTTGGCTCATCAAACGGAATTTCAACAGGAACAGCACTAACAAGGAAACAACGATGAAACCTTCATATTTCGCGAAGATTTTTGCAGATAAACTGAATTTACCTTATTTTTTGATTGAAAAAATCAAAAAAATTGGAGAAAAATTTGAATCTGTGGGGTTATTGGAGGGGAAGAACCCGAAAAACGTCGCTAGTGTAATTATTTATAACGAAAGCAATTGCATTGAAGAAACGAGGAAAAGCTTTAAGGAAATTGCGGAGATAAGTGAAATTTCAGACTCGACGATAAAAAAGACGTATGATCATTTGCTGAAAAAATTGGGTGCGTTGGAAATTCAAATTACGCAGAAGGAATCGTTTGAGAAGGTATTGGAGGATCTGGAGAAGTTGGAACTTTAAATAAGAGATGCTAATATAAATTAGTTTAATAACTATTGCAATGCTATTTGGCAAATATGAACAATGCATTGGGCTTATTAAATAAAAAATGTGTTTTTGGTTATGGTTTTTGGTTTTAAAAAATTAGAGTAGAAAAAGATAAATTTTTCAATGTTTTATTTTTAAACGAGGGGGAAAATATTTGTAAAACTTATATAAAACAAAATACATATTTCATTTTTTCAATGAAAATAAAATTGTTCAAAGTATTTTTAAACGAAGAGAAAATTTGAAAAAAACATGCTTAAATACATATTTATTATAAAAATCTTTGAAAAATGTTTGTTGTTTTAAAAAAACTTCATTTTTTTTTAAATAAAATCCGCAAAGAAGAAAAAATCCCAAATAAAAAATGCTTAAATTATTTACAATTCAACGCATATCCACAAAAAACCCATGCAATATTTTTCAATTTTCCACTGAGATCAAGGCTTCAGATCCCCGGAAATTTGAAGAGCTCGCTCCAAAATACATACGAGGTCTTCACCGTCAAGCGTACAGCCTCAAACCAGGGGAAAAGATCTCGAATTTCGAAGTGTTGAAGATCGAGCATTTCCCAGACTTCCACATCACAGCCTACATTCTCCAGCACTCAGAAGCCAAGATTCCCTTTATTCATTTAGACACTGCGGACACAAGCAATTGTTTCGCTTTGATTTTCCGCACACCAGCTCTAAATAACAAAGGTTTCTTAAAAAAATGATCTTATTGAATATAAATTAAAGAAATGTTAATAATAAGGCATTGGGAATATCATAGAACACATGAACTTCTGCGGAAGCAAGCAATATCCTATAAGAGACCCTTTTCTGCATATGTCGAAAAGAAGCCTTAATGAATATTCTAATGCTTGGAATGGGCCTGGATATACGTGTTACCCTTTTTGCACAAATAATATTAAGGATTTTTACAATTTGTTGGGTGTGTATATGGATATTTCCTTTAACCCGTTGATGAGTTATTATGATTTCCTAAATGAAGGCTGGCGGCTCGAATTTTCAAGCCCAGAAGAAAGAAAGGATTTGAGTTTCAAGGGGGTGTGTTACGATCAAATGAAGGTCTATTTGCAAATGCCTGATAGCATTTTTCTGGAAAATATAAAGAAAAATCTCTTTAAAAATAACGAATATGAGTTCATAAACGGTGGGTCCCCTGAGGAAATTGTGAAGTTGAGTTATATAGAATTGATGGATTATCAGCAAAAGTTCTACCATCCATCGAATTGCAGGTTGTTTTCATATGGTGATATGGATTTTACAAAGCATTTAGAATTTATTGACAGCTATTTCACCAATAAATATAAGGAAAAAATAAAATCAGGCAACTTTCAGAGTTATAAATATAAGAAAACAGAAAAATTACAGGTGGCTCAAAATGTGGTTGTGAGCTGTCCACCCAATCAAGAGTTGGAAAAGGACCAACAATCACAATTCGGTCTTACTTTTCTATGCGGGGATATTAGCGAGGACCCTTTTTTAGCTATTTCGTTTAATGTTCTGGCCTATATTCTTTTCGAAACACCATATTCGTCTTTTTTTCAAAGTCTTCTAGCTTCTGGTAATTCAAAAATTTTTCTTTATTTTTGATTTATATTTTTTATGGAAAAGATGTGGCATCGGGATTTTGTTCTGGTTATGGATTTGATATGTCGACAAGAGAAGGCACCTTTACCATAGGAGTAAAAAATGTCTCCGAAAAGGAAATAAATAAAATCGAGATGCAAATAATGACCAAACTACAGGAAATAGTGAAAAGTGGATTGGATCCAAGCTTAATTGAAATGGCCATAAATCAAATAGAAATGAACGCGAAATTACCGAAAAGTGACTTCGGGTTGACATTTCTAAACAATATTTTAGGCGTTTATGCGACGAGTGATGATTTTGTGAGGAGTTCGGGGTTGGAATTTTTGAAATCCGGAGAAAATATGAAGAAATTTCTTGAGAGTTTAAAGAAGAAACAGAAATATTTCGAGAATCTTATTCAAAAATATTTTATTGATAACCAACATAGAGTGAGATTGATAATGAGACCAGATAATGATTTTGTGAAGGAAGAATATGATAAGGAGAAAAAACTGATAATGAGACTTGAAAAGGAAAAAACGAAGGAAGAAAAAGAGAAAATTTTCATTGAGGTAATGTGAGATTTTTTTTTTTTTTAGAATACAAATTTTTTTTATAGATTTTTTTTTTTTTTTTTTTATTTTAATTAAAAAATTTTTATTTTTTTTTATATAATTTAAAAAATTTTCTGTAATGAATTTCTTTTTAGAACAACAACTTAAAAAAAGAGTTGGCAAAAGTGCAGGATGTGCGATGTTTGCCTATGTTGCAATTGAATGAGATTCCTTTGCAAATCGAAAAATCCGAATACATTCTATCTGACATCAACGGTTCCCATTTTGTTTTATTTCAAAATGTCTCTAAAAATCTATTTTTTTAAAAGAAATACCATTTTATTTGGTTGATCAACCAATGAATGGAACAACTTTTTTAAGGGTCAAATTCGATTTAAGCGGTTTGAATGAGGATTTGCGAAAATATTTAGATCTTTTCGCAATGTATTAACCATTTTTCTCATAAAAAACCTTATTTTTTCTATAAGTTTATTCCCAAAACTCGGTTCCAAAACCATCAATTCTGACGCTATGTCAGAGATGTTCGCTATAAATTCAAGCCATTTTGAGGTTATTTACGAGGCGTTTTCCTCTAGCCAAAACACTGAGAAAATCAATAAGTTTCTAGTGATTCAATTGGCATTTTTAGATAGAAACATCGAGAAAATAATGAATTCTTTCACTGATTTGTTATCAAGTAAATTGTGGTTAAAAATATTGAAAAATCATGTTTTTTTGAGTGAAGCTCCGGATTTTACTGATTTTAGCAATATCTCTCAATTATTGAATTTTTTCGCTTCCGAAAAAGTCAATGATCTAGTTGAAAATACATTGGAATACGCAATTAGTCAAGCAAATGCTGATGTTTCTGTAGCCTCGAATTGGAATAATCAATTGGAATTTGTGATGTTTTTAAGCCAAATGGCTTTGAATTTCCTTAAAACAACAAATGTGAAGAAAACATTGGTTGAAATCTCGAAGAATTTGGAAGTTTTGTTTGATTTCTTCATGAGAAAAGTAATCAGAATTTTTTAATGATATAAAATGATCAAAAATACATAAAAAATGATCAAAAATACTTAAAAAATGAACAAAAATATATAAAAAATAATCAAAATTCATAAAAAATTTCCTAAGAAATTATAACAATCATTAATATTCCTTTATAAAGAAAAGAATTAGCTTTATTGTGCACACCAACAAGGAAAATAAAGAGGAAATCGAACAAAGATTGAGCATTTTATATCATAACTTGAAATTGGCCAGGAAAAGTCAATTTATTATCAAAAAGTTTAACTTTAATGAGATTTATTTAAGATTTTCTTGAAAACAATGAGCCAGATCCTACCGCAACTGCCTTTTTCAAGCTCCAATATCGAAAACATTATTTTTCTTTGCCCATAAGCAGTAATCATGTCATTGAAAGCTTCCGAATCCCGAATTTCACTCATCCTGATCTTCCAAAACTGCGGATTTTCGGTTTTTAACATAATATAACTGATATATATATATATATATTTATTTTTTTTATAAAAAAAGCTCAATTGTTTGAAGAGGAAATAAATCGTGAATTGGTAGAACAAGGAGGAGCTTATGGCTCAGGCTGCATGATGAACTCCAATGGATCCTTGAGCTTTTATTCTTTCAAGGACCCTCATACAATTCAAACATATGAGTCATTTGAAAGAGCGGCTGTTAAAATAAAAAACGGTGTGTTTAGGTTTTATAATGAGAAATTTTCTATTTGGTCATAAAAAGTGATTTTTAAGTGAGGAGGAATTGAATTGTGCGAAATTGGAGATTTTTTCAAAAATCGATAAAACTGTTGAGCCTCAAAACAAGGCATTGAACAAAATCATTTACAATATTGAAGATGAGTTATGGGGGAATTACCGTGCTAACCTATTGAATGTCACTAAGGAAGTAATATTTTGTCAAAGGTTTAGTCTTGGATAAAATAAAATAAAGGATGTGGTGTATGCCGCTAATAAATATATAATTGAAGCAATGGTCAAGGATCTTTCCAATAAGATAATCTTCGGATCTTCTAATAACAATTTAGAGGGACTACTTTCAAAAGGTTCATAACTATTAATTTTTTTGGTTTTTTTATTTAAAATAATTATCACAAATTGGAAATAAACAGGATGGGCTATACAAAGAACTTTGGAGGACGTTTCGATAAAAGAAAGCAATTATTATCAAAACAAGGACGTGAAACCAATTTTAAAATACCGAATTTAAATAAAAAAATTTTGGAATGACATGCAAAAATAACTCAATTTTTAAATGATTTCAAAACAAAAACAAAATGACTAACTATGATTTCTAATTTTGATTTTTAAACGAATTTTGTTAAATTATTAATTTTCATCATCACGATTTGTTAAAATAATCCAATGAACAAGCCTGAACTCGATGAGGCCATTAAACTGTTCAAGGAGTTCCACACGAAACAAGTCGACTCAGTCCCTTCCATAAAAGAAGATTGGGAAATCAACGGGGAAATCAACATCCCTAGTGAGCCGAACAAGCTTCAGAAAAAGAGCATGAATTCCGAACCAGAGGAAACCGTTGAGCTCAATACTCTCTCTCCCCAATCGCAACCAAACGGCACTACAAAAAAGGTCATTCACATACAAAATGACTCAAAAAGTCATGAAAAGAAAAATAAAATAGGTAAAAAAAAAAAAATATTAAATTTTTTGAAATTTGTTCAGAATATAATCCCTTTGCCATTCCTCCGAATTGGGAATTAGCCAGGAAACATGCAGTAAATAAAAAGTTATTGAAAAAAATTTAATAACATGTCTAGAATGCGAGAAGAGCCAAACGAGAGTTAGGAGATGACGAAGCTCCTGCTGAGATAAAGGATGAAATTTGTCCGTGTTGTAGTTACGAAGTTAACAGAAAAGCAATCAGATTGCTAGAAAGTTCTTCCAATTTGAATTTTCTAGGTGCGGGATACCCTCTGATCTTTAACTATTACCTCTACTGCATCATAATTCTGATAATTCTTTTCCTTTCGTTCGGCGTTTATGGAATTTATAGTAATAAAAACGGACATTTTTGTGTTACACAGGCCCCCACAAGTTCAAACACTTCCACAAGCACAAATAATATATCATCCCAAGGATTAAGACGACTACTTTCCTTTAATAATGGAACTACAAATGAAACAGGAACTGATTCAAATGAAGATGTATGCATTCTTGATTGGGTCACCGTGATCAGTATAGCTAATAAATTAGATAATCCAGATGATGAGCAAATACAAAACTATTTTGCCATAATTGCAGAGATATTGATCATAATCATTTTGATGTACTTCAGAAAACATCAAAGACAAATTAATAATTTGGTGGATGAACAAACCAACACTCCGGCTGATTATACTATCATGGTTTCTGGCATTCCGATTGGGTTGAAATGTGATTATGAGATAGAGTTAAGGAAATTATTTGAAACCGACCCCAAAACACAGAAGAAATATTCAGTTGAAAAAATTAATTTGGTTCATAACACGATGGAAATTGAGGAGTTTGAAAAGAAACTGAAGAAAGTCGTGGAGAGAAAGAAAAAACTCTTGATAAAAAAATCGTTTAATTTCGAAGATCAGGACATTGTGAAAATCGATGGGGAGTTTGAAGAAATTGAGCATGAATTGAATAAGTTGAGAATGAATATGATCACAAGCAATGAGAAGTTCGCTGGAATTGCTTTTATTTCGTTTTCGACAGAAGATGGTATTTTTTTATTGTAAAAATTTTTCTTTTTTAAGTTAAATATTGTTAATTGTTTTTTTTAATAATTTAAGTTTATTTTTAATAATTTAAATTGTTTTTATAACTATTATTAAATTACTAGAAAAGCAAGAGATAATAGAAAAGCAGCAGGTTTCCTCATTGGAACGCATGAAAATTTACATCTCAACGCAGAAATCTGAAAAAAATGAAAATGATGAGCGACTTTATTTCCAAAACTCCCTTCTATTTATAGAGGAAGCCCCTGAGCCTAACGACGTCAATTGGGAATTCATTTATTCTTCAACAAAGGATAAAATAAAGATCAGAATTATAGTGAACATCTTGTTTTTTATTCTGTTGGCAAGTTGCTTCGGGATTATTTGGGTGATAACCTATTTCCAATCGAAAAGTTTGGATCAGGCATATGAGAACGAGAAATTAGGCATTCCAGGAGCTGTTGATGAGTTTGATAAGGCGAAGTCTATTACAATTCTCATATCGGCGATAATCGTGGTGTTCAATAAATTTTGTCTGGGGAGAATGGTGCACATCTTGTCAGAGTAAATGATTAATAATTGAATTTTAAGAAAAAAATAATGTTTTAATTTTTTTTTTTAATTTTGCTACACATTGCATGAAAGCTGCGAAAAATACTCAAATTTCACCAAGTTGAACATAAGTTTCGGAACTAAGCTCTCCTTGGTAATAAGACACACAATATTTATTAATAAATTCGCTCAATATTAGGCCTTGTTCTTCAATACAGCATTGATTACTTTATTCGTCGAAATGATCACTTTCAACAACTATTATGGATATGGTAACACTCTAGAAAAACTAAAAAACGATTGTTTTAAGGGGGTATGATTGAAACGGAGCACACCATCTTCATATTGAACGCCTTTTTGCCACCTTTCGTCTGGATGGTCGATCCCTGGACCATCCTCAAATATTTCGAAAAGAAATTTCTGATGCGTCAAGTCAAGAAAACTGACAATAAAGTTCCAATAACTCAAATGGAAGCCAATGAGTATGAAAAATTAAATTTTTTGTGATTTTTTTTTATACATATTATGAATTTTTTCATAATTTACCAAAATTTTTTTTAGAATTTTACCAAATTTTCATCATTTACCAAAATTTTCATTGGACCATAATTTTTCCAAATTTTCAAATTTATAAATTTTTCATGATTTCTCAAATTTTCATAATTAATTTTTCATCATTTCTCATAATTATTTTAAAAGAATTATGGAAGATGTTCAATATAATATGGCTAAAAGATACGCTGAAATCATGAAAACGATGTGGTTCACCTTTTTTTACGCCCCCGCACTACCAATAGGAATCGTATGGTCGACAGTTGGGATCTTTCTATATTATTGGGTTGACAAGGTACTGTTTTGAACATCTAAATAATTATGAATAGATCATTTAGTATAATTTAATAAAAAGAAGAACTATCAAAGAGAACATTTCAATGAACCTGACAATTAATATGATAGAACTTTTGGAGTATTCATTGATATTTTTCGGGGTTCAATAAATTTTTGATTACAATTTTTTGCTATTTTTTGTAGTTTTCTTGCGTCCTTCTCGAAAAGCAATTATACAATACATTCTCGATTCAAAGCTTTGTGGTTTTGATTATAGGAGTCCTGCATTCAATTGTCCCGATGGAGGAAATAAATGAAAAGCTGTTCCCTTTGAAAAGCCAGAATGAAACTGCGAATTATCAGGAAAGCGTTCTTGATTTTGACACTGTATTAAATATATTAAATTTCATTTAATTTATTTTTGTTTTAATAAGGATTATGATAGAGAAAACCCCGTGACAAAAAACGAGTCAATTCAAATATGGGCGAAGATGAGATCAAGGAGAAGCTGTAAAAACAATTTTCTGTTAAAAATTTAATCATAAATTTACAAAGTTGTGAAAAGTCAGGCAAGTATGCATGCTAAAGGGATATTGAATTCTGAATGAACTGATTTCTCATATTTTTCGTTTTCTTTTGCTTTATCTATATATAAATTACTAAAATCTCAAAGGACCATTAAATAAGCTTTAAAAAAAAATAGAAAAAGTTTTTCAATTATGACCTTTTTGATGTATAAAAATATCATTAAAAAAAACCATCACATACAAAAAGTTTCTTCCGAACTTATAAAACTTGATATTTGGTTTTTTTTCATTGAACATTTTTATATTTATTACAAAAATTATTTTACCCATCTCATTAAAATTGAGGCAATATTTATATTAAAAATATTGAACGAATATTGCAAAATCGCTCTTTCCTGAAAATGGGGTCTTCCTTTCCGTTATTTTCGAAAAGACAATCCGAGTCGCCCCAATTCACCCCATATTCAAGTCAAAACTACAGCAAAAAGGGGTCCAAATCTCAATTTCCTAATCGCAAGAACAGTTATACAGAACTGAATTCCAAATACCTATTAGCAAATCAACGGTGGACCACCATACGGCAATATCAGAAACTCAATTCGATGGTGATGCGTAATTTCAGCAAAATTGTCGAAAAAGGCATACAATTCACTAAAAATAACAACACCACAACAGCCCTCGCACCCGATTTTTCTGTTTCCGAAACAAATAATAGAAATTACTCTAAGAAACAACCAAATGAAGAATGGGGGGATGCAAATGGGTTATCTGAATCTCCGAACATGAAAAAATTCGAAACTTTAGCGCAGGTATCGATGATGGAAGAAAATCATGAGAAAATCGGTGAATTGCTAGATTATTCTAACCAGCTTTTGATCAATCAAGATGAAAATTTCTTCGAGTGTGATGAAAATAATAGACATGTGGAGGACAATATTGATGAAAATATATTGGACCACATAGCGATAAAGAAAACAGAGGAATTTGAAAAGAAAATCAATAAAAATAATAATTTTGATTTGGAAGCTCAACAGGGTGTTACTCAAGAATAAAGTGAAGGTTTATTTTTGAGTAGTATGTTTGAAGAAATTTTTTTTCAAAAAGTGTTGAATGATGATGTTTGAGTTACAAAAGATGAAAAATCGATATTTAATGATGAAAGAGATATTGGAAAAAAGATGGATTGGTTTTTACTTTATCAATTTTCCCCAATTTTTTTATAGAGTATTCGTATGTTTTTGATATTGTTTTATTTTTTTTTCAAAGTTCTTCTCAAAGTTGAAAGAAACTCATATATGAGAGAAAAAAAATTTGATCCTTTTTTAAAAAATAAAATGTTATTTTCTTCTAATTTTCAAGAATAAATTTTTCCAAAAACCAAAAAATTAAAAAAATTCAAAAAATAATAAATGGAAAATATATTGATTGGAAGTGGAAGTTCAAGGCCTCATCCTTATACTTTATTTCAAGAGAAAGTGGCTCTCTTGGAAAACATAAAATCTCAAATAAAAGCTAAACAGGTAATCTTTATTTTTTATCTTTAACAAAAACAAAATGAAAATGAATTAAAGAATAACAATAAAATGCCTACTCCTTTGTTTCCTGTAAATGATGTTATGAGCAAATACAACATTTTGCAAAAGAAATTGGATTCAAAAATTCGACAAGAAAAACAATATAAAAACCCAGATGATTATGAAACTATTTTTGATGAGCCTGTTTCCATTGATCAAAAAGATCTAAACCAGGTAATTTTCATTTATCTACCCAAATTAATGAAATTACAATAATAACAGAATAATTTCTTAAAAGAGAAGTATTATCAAAATTACATTGTGAAGTTGGAAGAAATATATGATCCGGAAGAAAATACTCCAAATGATAAGAGTTTAGACACTTCGAATATTATCTTAAGAATGCCGAAAAAAGAACCTAAGCTTGATATTGATTTGGAAAGAATGCGGAAGGAAAATGATCAGAAAAATAAAGAAAAAGTGAAAGGATTGAACAAAAAAATGGAAGAATTGCTCATTTTTCAAAAGGAAAATTTACAACAAAACAGTCCGTTTTGTCGAAATGAAGTTCTACTCAATAAACTACTTTATAAAATGAAAGATAGCCTCTTGTCTTCGATTATCGTCTATTATGATGAAATTTTCGATTTGATGATGGATGAAATTTTGGAAGAAGAGGCATTAATTTTTTTATATTTAACATTTTATGATAAAATTTGCAAATTTTTTCAAGGTTAACTTCCTCAATAATTTGGAAGATATTCCTCAAAATTTAGAGGAAGAACCTCGTTTTACAGAACAGGAAACATCTCGCAACTCACGCCAATATTTATCCCCAAATGTCTTAAATTTGTGCAATCAATTGGAAGATTTCATTGACCTCAAATAAAAACTTTTAAAAATTAAAAAAATTCTGTTTTTATTACTACAAAAAAATTAATTGTAATTGTGAGATGAATTTTTTTATATAATTTTTTTGTTTTTGGGTTTCTCCAAATTTTATTACTACGAAAGATGGCAAAATCAAATTTTTTTAAAAAAACGAAAAAAAAAAAATTTTTTAATATACAACGAAAACACTTTCCAAAATGAAAGAGGTTGG
>Ga0302320_10021599_pt1 | contig 12761 bp, 10 predicted proteins | sample Bog_T0_3_FD_202130 | JGI IMG/M metagenome (GOLD analysis project Ga0302320, IMG submission 202130) | Peat permafrost microbial communities from Stordalen Mire near Abisko, Sweden - Bog_T0_3 | ecosystem: Environmental > Terrestrial > Soil > Wetlands > Peat | place: Sweden: Abisko, Stordalen Mire...
CATTGCGCATGGGTGCCGGAGCATTGAGACCGTGGCGATTCTGCGGCCTGATCTGGATGCGGAAGCGGAGAACCTGGTCATAGAAGGCCTGGAGATCGAGGACACGGATGGCGTGACGGTGCTCCCAGGTGTGCATCGGCTGTTGGCCGCATTGCCGAAGGGGTCATGGACGGTTGTGACGAGCGCTACTGAGCCGTTGGCGCGTGTACGGCTGGCGGCCGGGGACATTCCGGTGCCGGATCGGATTGTAACGGCGGAGAGCGTGAGTGAGGGGAAGCCTCATCCTGCGCCTTACCTGGCTGGTGCAGCGCTGCTGGGACTTGCGCCGGAGGAGTGCGTGGTGTTTGAAGATGCGGCTTCTGGGACTAAAGCGGGTCGGGCGGCTGGATGCACGGTGGTGGCTACTACGTTCTCGCATTCTGTTGAGTCGCTTGCGGCCGCGCACTATTTGATCGAGGATTTGACAGGTGTCGAGGTGGCAAACCTCGACGGTGGCGCGGGGCTGGAACTACGGTTTACGACGATTGGCAACCTGTAAGTTTCTGACAAATTTGGGTGAGTCCGGGCCTGAAGTCCGCTGAAATTCCGCCATTTTTCAGGGGGTTGAAACCCCCTGCTCCCTCCGATTCTTCTCTTTTCGCAGTGTTCTACTCGTTGGCTTCGATGCGGCGGCCGTGGGGGTCCTGCAAGGGGCGGGAGTTTATTTTGTAGAGGGTGCCGAAGGCGCGAAGCTGGTCGCGGCTCATTGTGATTTCCTGCTCGAAGATGAACCAGCGCACTCCTTCTGTACAGGGCGGGGCGGTGAGTGAGCCCGTATATGTCCAATAGCCGCGGTCTTCGGGTAGCAGGCCGCCGGGATTGACGAAGTCTGCAACCTTTTCCGTGGCGCCGGGAGTTTTGGGCAGGTGCGGCCAAAGAGTGGAGAGCACGGCGTTGGGCGGGGTGGCGATGTCCTCGCTGAGACGAATTGCTATGACCAGCTGCTTGCCGTCGGCGCTCTTGTGTACGAGGTGGATGTCCATGTCGGTCAACTTGCCCTTTACCGCTTCTTCGCCGGGATGATGGAAGTGGAACTGGATGAGGTCGTAGCGCACTCCGTCGACAACGACGTAACTGCCGGACAACGGGTAGACGCGGATGGTGTTGCCGGTGTTCTCAAGGGTGACGGGGCCGGCCATGTAGTGAAACTCGATGGGCTTGAGCGCCTTGTTGAGCTTTGCGCCGCGAATGTCTATAGGTGACTGTTCATGGCCTTGGGAGCAGGCTTTGAAGGCGGGGTCGAGTTTGCCCCAGTTGAAGGTGCCGCGCTTGCCCTCGTAATCCCAAGGGGTGGTTGTTTGGCCGGATGCCGGCAGGGTTTGCGCGGTCATTTGAGCGACGGCCACGGTGGCCATGCCGAGGAGAACAGCGGCAAGTGCAGGAAAACGCATCGATTGGACCTCGAGGAAAGGACGCATAGAGTGCCAGAAAGCATTCTAAGGCATTTACAGGGCCTGCACTGCCGCGGACTCATATGCCGCTGCGAATTTCTAAGCGACTAGTCGGTATGGGGTGAGGTGGCGTCGATGTAGGTGTCGAGGACGCCTGTAAATGTGAAGGGATTGCTCTCCGGGAGGAAGTACTGCGGGTGCGGCTCCCAGGACTGAAAGAGGACGTAGTCGGGCTTGCCGCCTGAATCTCCCTGATAGGAGTAAAAGCGGGCGATGGTCTTGGCGGCCCATTCGGCATCGGTAAGGTCTGCCGGGTCGCCGATGTAGATGATGCCGAACTTCATGTCGAGCTGATGGGTTTGCTGCTCCAGTTGCGAGACGAGGTACGGCCAGGCCTGGTTGGCGAATTGGATGTCCGCGAAGAAGAACGGGAAGGGCTCGCCGGTGACCTGGCGGTAGGCCTGGTGCCACTCGCCTATGGCGGCGACGACGCCGGGAGGGTAGGCGCTGTCGATAATCGGTTCTACGTCGCCAATCTCAGCGTCGGGATATACGGTTTTGACCAGATGTGCGTACTGGCCAACGTACTCCGCGGTCTGCTGTACCGAGAAGTGACACGAGCGCGGATCGTTGACTACGACGCCGAAGTAAAACGGCTCATCGACCTTGACGACGATGCGCTGTGCGCCGACGGCTTTCAGCCGCTGCAGGTAGCCGAGCGTGAAGGTGGCGAGCGACTGGCCGTAGGGCACGTAGCCTTCGACGCCCGAGCCGCAGGTGGGCTGCGCCTGCAACGACGGCGCCTCGATTTCGATGGTCATGTCGTGGTCGTTGATGAACTCGACGACTTGCCGCAGGACTTTCGGGTTGACGGCGGAAATCCACCCGGCGTAGAGCCCGATGACTTGTGTCCTGGCCATGGCGCGCGGCCACGGAGCGTCCGGCTGGAAGAGCGGCAGAAAGTCCGGCAAGCCGTTGGACCGCGGGCCAGTGAACGCCGGCTGCGGATGGAACCAGATGGAGGCGGTGGACTGGATGGGAGGAGCGGAGGTCTGGGAATCGCACAGGACAGGTGAAAACGCTGTGAGCGCGAGGCACGCCAGGGCGGTGAGCCAAGGGCGGTTCGCGGTGGGGGCGACTCTTGAAGCGACTTCTGAGATGTACGGAATCTGCATTGGAATTCCTTTCTGGCCCGGACGACGCCCGGGCGGTTTGCAGGATTAAGAGGGTTTGCGCCGGAGTTCCATCAGCTTGCTCTGCTGAGCTTCGGTGAGCAGGTTGCGGATGCGCACCAGCAGCGACATCTGGGTTTTCTTGACGGTGCGTTCGCGATCCAGCACTTTGTCGACCTGGGCGAGGACCGCGTTCTCATCGGCAGGGCGGGCTTTCAGCAGCAGGACGAGTTTTTCTGTTTCCGATTGAAGGTCCCACTGCATATCCACGAACCTCGCCTGAGCTTTCTGGATCTCGTCGCGGATGGCCCGGGATTGGCCGTCACTGAGGTTGATCTCCTGGTGGTATTGCATGACCAATTCGGGGGGAAACAACTCCTGAGCTATCGGGTCGGTAGGGGTTTGCGAGGCTTGTCCCCAGGACGCCGCGCACCAAAATGCGAACAAGAGCAGTGTGCAAAAGGACTTCAAAAGTGTTCCTCCTTATGGCAAAGCGGGTTTTCTAACTTGCGGGCTTCTGCGATGGGGCGTTGGAGTTATCAAGTCGCCCTGGAAGGCTCCAATCGCCGGTACTGTTCCGAGCAATTGGCGGCCGGGTGTATCGAGCAGGAAGTCGGTTGGCGGTTTCCATTCCAAGATGGAAGCGACAGGCTTGCCCGGCTGTGGTTGTGGGCGTTGCCAAGGCGTCTTAAACAACAGGCCGGCTACGACGATTGCGACCAGGCAGGTAGCGGCGGCGATGGGGGTAACTTTCAAGCGTGGGCGGACCGGCTTTCGGACGGAGTTTGGCAGGGCCGTAAACTCTGGAGCCTGAGCCTCTTCGTGCCGGCGTAAGGCGGCGAAGCGGTCGCGCAAATCATGGTCGTTCTCGGTCATCGTTGTACTCCGGATGGGTTCAGCATTTTGCGCAACTGGCGCTTGCCTCGTTCGAAATGGGTGCGAGCCGTTCCCAGGTTGAGGTTCAGAATCTGAGCGGCCTCTTCAATAGTGAGGTCCTGATAGAAAACCAAGTGCAATACCTGCCGCTGACGGGCGGACAAAACGGCCAATGCCTTGAGCAGTGTGCGGCTGTGCTCCGATGCGCTTGCCATGTGCTCCGGATCGGGTGCATGCATCGAAACCGGCAGGGCGGTTTGCCATCGATCGAAAATCTGCAGGCGCAGCCATCTCTGCCGACGCTGCTCGGAAGCGGTTCGGCGGATCACGCCAAACAACCAGGTGCGGAGGCTGGATTCTCCGCCGAAGGTGGCCTTTCCCTCGAGAACCTTCAAGTAAGTTGTCTGCAAGACTTCCTCCGCCTCTTCCCGCCGGTGGTTGCAGCACAAAAGAGCCCAGCCGAAGCTGGCGGTGTGCATCCGTTCGAGTTCATCCTGGAGATCGGTTTGTTTCATGACCCTCCAGGCGCGCCCATGCTTTTCGCATTGGTTCACAAATAAGTGACCTGAGAGGAGACTTTATAGGACAAGCGGCGACAAAAAACCTGGATGCAGTCTCTAGAGTCTCAGCAAAAGACGCGGATTTTGTCCGGATCGTCGATCGATCGGATGCGACGCCAAAAAAAGGACCCATCGGCGAATGTTGCGCGATGGGTCCCATTTGTTTTGGCGTTGTGAGTGGTATTATTTCGCTGCGGCGACGAGTCCGGCCTGTTCGGCTAGTGTGGCGGCCTTGTCGGTGGCTTCCCAGGTGAAGTCCTTCTCGGTGCGGCCGAAGTGACCGTAGGCTGCGGTCTGACGGTAGATGGGGCGGCGGAGGTTGAGGCTCTCGATGATGCCCTTCGGGGTTAGCGAGAAATTCTTGCGGACGAGCTCGGTGAGCTTGGCTTCCCCGACCTTGCCGGTGCCGAATGTTTCGATGCGCACGCTTACCGGCTCGGCGACGCCTATGGCGTAGGCAAGCTGGACTTCGGCGCGTTCGGCCAGGCCGGCGGCTACGATGTTTTTGGCGATGTAGCGGGCCAGGTAGGCTGCGGAACGGTCAACCTTGGTCGGATCTTTTCCACTGAAGGCGCCGCCGCCGTGACGGCCAGCGCCGCCGTAGGTATCCACGATGATTTTGCGGCCGGTGAGACCGGTATCGCCCATGGGTCCGCCGATAACGAATCTGCCAGTGGGATTGATGTGGTATTTGGTGTGCTCGTCCAGCCACTCGGCGGGGAGAACGGCCTGTATCACGTACTTGAGGATGTCGGCGTGGAGTTCCTCGTTGCTGACGCTCTCAGAGTGCTGGCTGGAGATAACAACGGCGTCGATGCGGGCGGGCTTGTGGTTCTCGTCGTATTCGACTGTGACCTGGCTTTTGCCGTCGGGGCGAAGGTAGGGAAGCTTGCCGGTTTTGCGTACATGGGTGAGCTGGCGAGTGAGCTTGTGGGCCAGGGAGATGGGGGCAGGCATCAGCTCGGGAGTCTCGTTCGAGGCGTAGCCGAACATCATGCCCTGATCGCCGGCGCCGCCGGTGTCAACGCCCTGGGAGATATCTCCGGACTGCTTGTTGATGCTGGAGATGACGGCGCAGGTGTTGGAGTCGAAGCCGTAGAGGGCGTTGTCATAGCCGATGGAGGCGACCACGCCACGGACCAGGCTTTGGAAGTCGACGTAAGCCTTGGTGGTGATTTCGCCGGCTATGACGACGAGGCCGGTGGCTGTGAGGGTCTCGGCAGCGACGCGGCTGTAGGGGTCCTGCTCCAGGCATGCGTCAAGGATGGCGTCAGAGACCTGGTCGGCAATCTTGTCCGGATGGCCTTCAGTAACTGACTCAGAGGTAAACAGGAAACGGTCGCTCAAATTAGAACTCCTCCCCATTGAAGGGACTTAACGTTTAAGTTTGCTTCGTCGACATTGCTTGGATTATATAAGCGACCGAGGAAAGCCAAACCGGACTCTCCCAAACTCTATAACTTTGCCGGCCACTTGCCACATGGGTAACACGAGCCTTCACCGGCAGACCTGAGCCTGGGGTGTATCCATCTATGGTACCGCAGGGGATTGCTGAGGACAAAGACTAACAGCGAACGGGAGGAGGTGGGACTTCAAGGGTGTCAGGGATGCTTTGAACGGCATCTTTGGTATCGGGAGTGTTGGGCGGGGAGGGAATTGAAGTGTTGCCTGGTTCTGTCACTTGATCAGCGGCCGAGCCATAGGAGGACGCGGGAGATGAGGTGCTGGGTTGAGGAAAGAAAGCCATGGAGAACGGCCGCCTGATGGAGGGGCAGGACGGTGGACCACCAGCCGGCACGAACGCCGATGTAGCGCAGGGTGAGAAAGGCCGCAGCGGCGACGATGAGAAGCAGGAGGATGGCACCGGCCCAACGAAGGCGCAATTCCATTGCATCGCGGCGCATCATGCGGGCTTTGCCTACATTTGAGGCAAAAGCTGTCCAACTGCGGTCGTCGTCGATGACGAGACCGGAAGCGCGATAGGCTTTGAGAAATCTTTCGATCCAGTCGTGCTGGTCGAGGCCGAGGGCGCCGGTGTAACCGCGGACAATGCCTTTGCAGAGGATGCCGCCGGGGAGTAGGCGAAACCGTTCCTGCTCCAGCGCCACGAGGTGGTGCTGGCTGATTTTGGTGACTGCGGTAATTTCTTCCAGCGCAACGCCGCGGGCTAGCCGCTCCATGCGCAGGTCTTCACCAAAGTTGCCCATCTTCAGACCCGAAAACGAGTAACGTACCCTAAAGTTTCACCTTCCACAATAAACCCGGATGGTGCTGTCGTCAAAGAAAACCTTCGTTTTTCCTTTGTTTTCACCGATATGGGACGATTTTGCCAAATCGGGAATTGTTTGTGAAGTATACAACCGACCGTGTAGCTCGCGATGCCAAAGGTCGCGGTGGTTCCTGATGGGGAAACTAAAGTGGTACTGGGCATGGCGCATGGGGAAAGGCTGGATGAGGCTGATACCCTTACGTCGAGGGTTTTTTGTTTTTTTGGCCCCTGGAGCCTTTCACAAGGAATGAACAAGCTTATCTTTGCAAATCTTGTACACCGGCCGGTGCGGTCGATCATCAGCGTGCTGGCGGTGGCGATTGAAGTGATCATGATTCTGTCGATCGCGGGCATTTTCATGGGGATGCTGAACGACACGAAGACGCGGACCAGCGGCATTGGGGCGGACCTGATGGTATTTCCTCCGGGTTCTTCGAATTTTGTGGCCATGAGCGGCGCGCCGATGCCGATCAAATTCGCTGATGCGCTGCGCGTTTTGCCCCACGTGACCGTTGTTTCGCCTGTTAATCAGAAGTTCTCCACCGCCGGAAAGATTGAGATTCTTTATGGCATCGATTACGACAGCTTTAACGCGATGGAGCCATTTGCCTACGTTGCCGGAGGAAAGTTTGAGCACCCAGACGACGTGATTGTCGACGATGTCTTCGCTTCTTCGGAAAAGGGCTACCATGTGGGCGACACGATCACCATCCTCAAGCACCCGTTCCATATTTCAGGTATTGTGCGACACGGCAAGGGCGGCCGGAAGATGATCCCGATCGACACGATTGGGGAATTGACGGACGCGGAGGGTAAGGCATCGCTATTTTATTTGAAGGTTGACGACCCGAAGAACGACGATGCCGTAATTCAGGAAGTCCATGCCACCCCCGGTCTGGAAAACTACCCCGCTTACACTGTCGACGACTGGCTTGGAGAAATGACGCCGGACAAGATTCCCGGCTTCAACATCGCGTTGGAAGTGGTCACGTTTATCGCGGTCGTTGTCGGATTCCTCGCAATTTTTCAGGCCATGTACACGGCGGTTCTGGAGCGGACGCGGGAGATCGGAATTCTGAAATCGATGGGCGCATCGAAGTCCGATATTGTGTCCGTGGTGTTGCGTGAGACGGCGGTAATGGCAGCGGCCGGTGTGTTGCTTGGCGTTACCGGCACGTATGCGGTGAAGTTCATGATGGCCCACCTGTTCCCGATGCAGCAGTTCGATGTAACCGGCGTGTGGATTGCGAAGGGGACGATTATTGCTTTCCTCGGGGCGATATTCGGCGCCCTCTATCCAGCTTGGATGGCGGCACGGAAAGACCCGATCGACGCGCTGGCGTATGAATGAGGGGAGTAAGCGGAGTTAGCCGAGCTCCGCTGGTTAGCGGGGTTGGTGGTTTGTGCGATTCCAAGAGCGAGAACTTTAGCGCCCAGGCTTTATGGTGTCTCAGAGATGGCCATCCGCCCTCTTTCTGAAATAGATTTATTTGCTATCGGAGGGCAAATCATCTTCCATCCCACTCAGGATTCTGAACTTGTGCTCCTTCGCCCTACCTTTTGACCCGGTTGATAGATACGCTCAGTTGTTGTCCACTCGAATCATGAACGAATCTCCAAGGTCGATTTGAATTGCGTCTATCTCGCATGGTTCGAGGGAGCATTCCAGCATGTAAACACTCTTGTCTGACTGGAGGCGGAGGATGTGCACCCAAGGCTCCGGTTCGCCGACTCCACCGCCGCCACCGCCGATTCGTATCATAGATCGCCCTGCACTGATGGGCGCTCCACCCGCCGGTACTCCCGCGGGCGGCCCGGTCGCAATTCCGACAATCGGCGCGCCGCCTGTAACGGGAACGCCGGTAACCACACCTCCACTCGCTGGCCCGGTGGGAATCACTAGGAAGGGTGCGCCACCTGTCGCGGGAACAGCCATTACGGGACCGGGGGTAACATCGGGAGCGGAGGGTGAGGCCATGGCAATGCTGGAGAAATGAATGTGCGAATTCGAACCGGGGGTGCCGACGGACTGCGGACTGGTGGACCACCCCATCGCCTTTTGCCCCCTTATATGGACGCCGGTCCCGATCACCAGGGCGGGTTCTCTGCCGAGGGTGGGACTGGAGCTGGCGGTCTTTGCGCTATCCGAAGCCGTTGAAGTAGTTGGCAACCGGGGAATCACCCTCAGTTCGGTGTTGAGAATGCGCAGGCCCTCCTCCGCATCTTTCGCTTCCTGCAGATAGGCCCAATCGCCATCGATGCGAAACTTGACCGTATCTCCGGCTGCAATGGGCCGGTTGTCGACTTTGCACTCGGGTAAAACCGGGTGAAAGCTATCGCCCTTTTCGCACATCAAGAGGTAAATCCGGTTGTCGGTTGCAACCTGATAAAAATGTGCGTTTTTGGAGGCAATGGCAAGCACCTTGCCGCTCAGTGGATAGCGGTCGGGTTGCTTGTCCTCTGCGCATGCCGGCAGAAGGCGGGCGCCAAGCATGCCGCAAAGTACTACACTGAAGAAAGGACCACTCCGCGGGATTCTTGCCATGTAACTCCGTATTACGAAGCCGGATATTGACCGTGAGAGGTGACTTACAAAAGATTGTAGCTTTGTTCGGAGATAGTAGGGTAAACGTATTGAAACTCATCTTGCTTCGAGGCGAGATTCCAGTGCTGCGGCGGGTCTCCAAAAGCGAGACCTGGGGCATCCGGAATTGTAGCTACTTTTTGTCGAGGGCGTATTCCATGGACCAGATCGCGCCGGGGCGCATGTACATGCTTGCTCGGAAGAGGCCGTGGATGTCATAGGCTTCGGGGGTACGGAAGAAGTAGCCGCGGTCGCGCCAGACTACGTTGTTGACGCCCTTGGCGGTGGCATAGCCCTCGTCTACGAGGCCTTCGTCGATCATGTGGCTGGCGATGGCGAAGGTTGCGCCTGTCCATACTTCTTCGACCTGGTCGTTGCTGTGTAGCAGCGTTCCGTCGGCGCCGATGCCGTTTATCGCGCCCATTTCGCCTTTGGCAAACTTGCGGACGTTGGTGTCGTAGACCTTGTGAAGCGCGGAGACACGCATGTCTTTGGGGACCAGGTCGCCCAGGCCGGTGAGTCCGGCGTACCACTGGCCGGCTAGCTGCTCGGCCATCACGGCTTCAGTGTCCTGGCCTTGAACGGCGTAGCGGAAGTAAGTGCCGGTCCAGAGTTTTTTTACGTAGGCTGTGGCAGCGCGTGTTTCAAGGGCGTCGTAATCTTTGGCTGTTGCGGGCTCGCCCAGTTTGTCGGCCATGCGCGCTGTTGCCCTGAGGGCGGCGAGGTAAAGGCTGCCGGTGTAGGCGCTTTCGCCGGTGGCGATCCAATCATCGTATGTCTGGTCAGGGAAGCCGCCGTTTTCGATGAGGCCGTCCCCATCGGTGTCGTATTGCTTGAGGTGCTCCATGGCTTGCTTGACGGCGGGCCAACTATCGCGAAGAAAGGCTTCGTCGGTTGAACCGGTGAGGACGTAGTCGCGCCAGATCATGAGGACGTATTTTGAATTCAGATCGCGCCAGTTGGAGACGTCCTGGTAGTTGTACTGGTTGGGATTGACGACTGGATCTTCGCCGGGAGAGCCGAGGTCGTGAGGAGCCGCGCCGGGGACTTTGCGGGTGTACTCGATGAGCTTATTTTCGCGGGTGGATTTCCAGCCCCAGACGTAGTGCTGCGGGTTGGATTGGGGAATTGTGCTGGAGTATTCGCGCATTTCCTGCTTCTCGATTTCGGGCCAGAAGCGGAGGAGGGAAAACGATCCGTAGAAGCGGACATCGAGACTTCCGTAGAAGGGGTAATCGAAGCACTCCATGTAGGTGAAGCTGTCGGTGGTTGGCGGTGCTTCCGCGCCCCCGGTACGTTCATGGCCCCAGAGCGTGCCGCCGTCGGCTAGGAAGTAGAGTTCGTTGAAGAGCTCGCCGCGATACCAGGCTGGTTTTTTGCCATCGTTGATGATGGGCTTCTGCCAGGCGTCGATGGCGTTGCTCCATTCTTCGTGATGCTGGAGGGCGGTGCGGGCGATCTCCCAGGCGTGCGTGCCTTCCGTACCGAAGAAGCGTGTGTAATGGCGATTCCACTGGCGGCCGCCGCCGAATTGAACGATGGGCAGGTCCCAACTGAGGGCCATGGGGACGAGACGTTTTTCATGCGGGGCGAGGGTGAAGCGAACGGCAAAGGCTCCGGCGAATGACTCGCCGGCGGAGGCGATGGGCTGAGCCTGGTTGGACAAGCGGCCGTCTTTTGAAAATGTATTCCATATCGCGGCGCCATCAGTGGCGGTGGGGTAAGTGGCGAGGTATGTGACTTCGGCGTTGTTGCCGGGGAGGGTTGCAATGGCGAATTGGCCGTCCCATTCGTCCTGCACAGCGCCTTGGCGGAGGCGGTCGAAGACTATGCCGGACATCTGGCCGCTTCCGGGCGCGCTGTCGATCTTTTCCGAAACAAATTTGTTGAAGTTTTGCTGATTGGAGGCGTTGTCAAAGCCGCGTGATTGGTCGCGAAACCAGCCAACCATGTTGGTCCACGAGAAAAGGATGGAGACCGTCATGGGCTTGTTGGTGGGATTTTCGGCGGTCCAACGATAGACGGCTACGGGATAGCTGGTTTCTTTGTAGTTATTCGGGAGGATGGGCGAGAACTGCTCGACGGTGAGCTTGACGGGGAGTGCGCGGGTTCCGTAGCTGAACCAGCTTTTGGGGTAGAGAGCAGAGTATTGTCCGTCACCAGCGGCGAGGTTCCAATTCCAACCGCTGAGGGCGCCGCCAGTGGGCCGTCCGACGGCGAGGGCCATGGATACGGGCGTTCCGCCTTCTGGTTGCGCGAAGACGGCGAACTGGTTGGTGGGGACGTCTTGATATTTGTGGACGCCAGCCTTGATGTGCCAGCGCTCGAAGTGGCCGCGCTCGCTGCGGGAGAAAGTTCCGGCACCGAATCCTCCGACGGGAGCGCCTTGCCAATAGCCGTCATCAATGTTGACGCCGTGGAGTTCGGCTCGTTGGCCGCCGGGGTTGGAGGGGGCGGTGCCGATGGGGATGTGCCATGCGACGCTGGGAATTTGATTTTGAGACACGGCGGTTGTTACGCACGCCGCGAGGAGCGTCAACGTATGAATGAAGCGGTTGATTTGCAAAGGGTGGAATCTCCGTGGCTGGGACAAAAATAGTATACGTGGCGCGATGGGGTACGCTCACAGGTCGCGAAATTGGAAGTAGGCCACGCGTCCGTGGAGTTCCCCAAATGCAGGTCGTTCCACTCCGCGGGAGTACGCTCCGCTCCCCATGAACAAAAAACTGGTTGAATATATTCAGCAAGTTAGCCGCGGCTTCGCCGCGATAGCAAGTTAGCGCAGGGCCCGATCTGAGACAACTGTTCATTTCAACCGTAACTCTGCGCGGCGAGTCGGGCTGCTCCTGATGAACGGGGTTTAGATTTGAGGTTTCCCGCCCTTGCGATAAAAGGAATTCGCAAGAGCGGGGCACGGAAATTTTGAGCGGCAGCGTTCATCCCACTCGCCGTAACTTGCCGACGCAAGTCATGATGCTCGGGACGACAAATTCATCTTTGACATGAGCATTGGACTCAGGACGCTAATTCATCTTCATGCCGGGCATGGTGGAGTGATCCATGTTGTCGTGTCCGTGGTCGTCGTCGTCCGTTGACCAGATTTTGCTGGGGGTCGTTTCATATGGGTAGACGTGGACCATCCACCCGAAGATGTGAGGGTGGAACACACCGCCGGCTGCTTCACAGGCTTCCCTAGTGGTGATGGAGCCCATCAGGCCGAACTTCGCATCGGGGCCGAAGTATGCTGCCTTTTGATCTGCGGGGGCTTTGCAGAAATTTGTGTGTTGATGCCAATGGGCGACGCTGAGGGGGATGCGGTCGTTCAGTTCGTCTTCATTTGCGTCGACGCGGTCGGTGTACATGGCACCGACGAGTTTGTACCCGCCATCCGGTTTTTTGGTGTAGAGGAGCGACGTTGGCTTGAGGGGGTCGAAGTGGGTCGCTGCCGCGCGGCCGTTTTGGTAGTTCGTGAAGTGGTATTGCGGCTGCGGAATATTCGGAAGAAAGATTTCGTATCCATCGGCGAGGGCCTTGCGGTAGTCCTGATAGGGCTCCATGGCCGTTTTTGCTGCCGCTACGATGGAGTCGGCTTTCTCCTTGTCCCCTTGCTTCAGTGGCCGGAGCGAGGTTAGGTACATGTGGCCGGCCATGTGCGCCATTTTGGTGTCTGACATGGTTTTCGCGGAGGCGTCATGACTCTCGGCTTGGGAGCCGGGGCGAGGCTCTGCTGCTGCGATGCCGAGGGTTAGACAGAGGATCGCTGCTGACTGGGATATTGTGCTGAGTTGGAGACGGAGTGAAGGGGAAATCATTCGATGCACCTCTCGGTCTTAGATACGATGTGATGGCGTCGCGGGTTCCAAACGGTAA
>Ga0302320_10021600_pt1 | contig 12761 bp, 10 predicted proteins | sample Bog_T0_3_FD_202130 | JGI IMG/M metagenome (GOLD analysis project Ga0302320, IMG submission 202130) | Peat permafrost microbial communities from Stordalen Mire near Abisko, Sweden - Bog_T0_3 | ecosystem: Environmental > Terrestrial > Soil > Wetlands > Peat | place: Sweden: Abisko, Stordalen Mire...
CCCCGCGCCGACGCCCATCAGAACGAATATGTCGCGCCTTGCGAGGAGCGACTCGCCTGGCTCACCGGCTTTACGGGCAGCGCAGGCTTCGCCATCGTCCTGCCCGACAAGGCGGCGCTTTTTGTCGATGGACGCTATACCGTTCAGGCGCGCGAACAGGTCGATTCCGCCGCTTTTACCAGCGTCAACATTGTCGATTCATCGCCGTCCGACTGGCTGGCGAAGGAGGCGCGGAAGGGCGCCCGCATCGGCTACGATCCCTGGCTGCATACGCCGGCGCAGGTCGCGCGGTTCACGGCGGCGCTGGAAAAAACCGGGGTCGAACTGGTCGCGGTCGAACAAAACCCTATCGACATTTTATGGGCCGACCGCCCCGCCCCGCCGCACGGCGCGGTGACATTGCATGCGCGAAAATATGCCGGCGAGTCGGCGGAGAAAAAGCTGGAAAAGATCGCGGCGGCGCTCAAGTCCGACGCCCTGCTGGTCAGCGATCCGCACGCCTTGGCCTGGGCCTTCAACCTGCGCGGCGACGACGTCGCCCATACGCCAATCGCGCTGGGCTTCGCCCTCATTTTTCGCGATGGAAAACCCGAGCTTTTCATTGAGCCGCACAAGCTCAACAAGAAGGTTGCATCCGGTCTCGGCGCCTTGGCCAATCTGGCGCCGCCTGAGAATTTGCCCGGGCGCCTCGCGGAATTGGGGAAAGCCAGCAAAAGCCTGAGTTTCGACGCCGCCACCGCGCCGGCCAAACTGATCCAGTCTTTCACCGCCGCCGGCGGCAAGCTTGAGACCGCCGCCGATCCCATCGCGCTGATGAAGGCGCGCAAAAATCTGGTGGAGCTGGCGGGCGCCCGCGCGGCGCATTTGCGCGACGGGATCGCCCTGACGCGCTTCCTGTGCTGGTTCGACGCCAAGGCGGCTAAGGCTAAGCTCAGCGAGATCGCCGCGGCCGAGGCGCTGGAAAGCTTCCGGCGCGACAGCGGCGAATTGCGCGACATTTCCTTTCCGACCATCTCCGCCTTCGGCCCGCACGCCGCCCTGCCCCATTACCGCGTCACCGACAAATCCAGCGTGACCATCGGCAAGGGGGTTTATCTCGTCGATTCCGGCGCGCAATATTTTGATGGCACCACCGACGTCACCCGCACCGTCGCCGTTGGACGCGTGAGCAAGCGGGCGCGAAAAATCAATACGCTGGTGCTCAAGGGCCATATCGCCATCGCCCGCGCCGTGTTTCCGCGCGGGACCAACGGCGCGCAGCTCGATTCCTGGGCGCGACGCTATTTGTGGGAGGCGGGACTCGATTTCGACCACGGCGTCGGCCATGGCGTCGGCTCCTATCTGTCGGTGCATGAGGGGCCGCAACGCATTTCGAAACTGGGCGGAACCCCGCTGGAGCCCGGGATGATCCTGTCCAATGAACCCGGCTATTATCGCGAAGGCGACTTCGGCATCCGCATTGAAAATCTCGTCGCCGTCGAAGCGCGCGACATTCCTGGCGCCGAGCGACCCATGCTGGGTTTCGAGACCCTGACGCTGGCGCCCATCGATCTTCGCCTGATCGAAAAGAAACTTTTGTCATACGAGGAAAAGGACTGGCTCAACGCCTATCACGCCCGTGTGCGGAAATCCCTTGCGCCCCATCTCGACGCTTCGGAGCGCGCGTGGCTGAAGAAGGCCACCGTTTCAATTTGAATTGAGAACCGAAATGCCCTTCCCCGCCCCCTCGCCCGACAAGAAAATCCTCGAAGAAGGCGAAGTCTTCACGCCGAAATTCGACGCGCATGGCCTGATCGTCTGCGTCACGATCGAGGCTTCGAGCGGTGAGATCCTGATGCTCGCCTATATGAACGAACTCGCCCTCGAAAAGACGCTGGAAACCGGCGTGGCCCATTACTGGTCGCGCTCGCGGGAAAAACTCTGGCGCAAGGGCGACACCTCCGGACAGGTGCAGCAGGTCGTGGACATCCGCACCGATTGCGACCAGGACGCCCTGTTGTTGCGCGTCAACGCCGGTGGCGACGGCAAGGCGTGTCACACCGGCCGCAAATCCTGCTTTTATCGCCGCATCGAAAACACGGGCGACGGCCCGCGCCTCGTGTTTGATCAAGCCGCGCGGACCTGAGCGCGCGCCGCGCGTTGCAAATTTGTCGCTTGGCGTCGGGAGACAGCCTATTAGGCCGGCCGCAGCTTGTTTCGCCCTTGTCCATAGATTAAGAACGGGACAGTATCCGGTAGTCACATTCTATTCGGGGAATGTCGGTCTTTATTTGTGCCACGCGGCGGGGGCGAAGATGAAAGTTGTTGTTGCGTTGGCGGCCGTGTTGATCTGTTCCGGCTGCGCCAGCAAAACGGTCGATCTTTATTACTACCCCAATGTTCAAAGCACCGAGCATTTTTCTCGTATCGCCCAAAAAGAATGCGCGAAAATGGGGCTGGACGCTGTTCCGCAGTTCGGCGCCATCAACTGGAGCGGCGGCAAAAGCTATGTGTCGTTCCAGTGCGAAGCGAGACCTGGGACGCCGGCCAACCCGATCTCCCCACCGCCGGATTTACCCACCAGCTTCCTGCCCGATTTTCTGAGATAAGCCGCCAGAAAATAAGCCGCGAGGAGAAGGCGCCGTTCGGGCGGCGTTCTCCTTGCGCGCGAAAGATCAGCGCGCGGCCGCGCCAGGAATCAGATTATGCAGCGACTCGTCGGCGCCGTCGAAAAAGCGCCTGAGTCCACGCGCCGCCTGCCGGATGCGCTGCTCATTCTCGACCAGGGCGAGACGCACGAAATCATCGCCGTGCTCGCCAAAGCCAATGCCCGGCGCGACCGCCACATCGGCCTTTTCGATCAGCAACTTGGAAAATTCGAGGCTGCCGAGCGCGCGGAATTTTTCCGGCACCGGCGCCCAGGCGAACATCGAAGCCGTGGGCGCGGGAATTTTCCAGCCTGCCTGGGTGAAGCTTTCCACCATCACGTCGCGGCGCTTCTTGTAAGTGGCGCGCATTTCCTTGATGCAATCGTCCGACCCGTTCAAAGCCGCCGCCGCCGCAACCTGGATCGGCGTATAGGCGCCGTAATCGAGATAGGATTTTACGCGCGCCAGGGCTGAAAGCAGGCGCTCGTTGCCGACGGCGAAGCCGATGCGCCACCCCGCCATCGAATAGGTCTTCGACATCGAGCTGAATTCGACGCAGACGTCATTGGCGCCGGGAACCTGCAACACCGATGGCGGCGGATTATCGTCGAAATAGACTTCCGCATAGGCGAGATCGGACAAAATGAAAATGTCGTGCTTTTTCGCGAAAGCGACGAGATCGCGGTAAAAATCCAGCGTCGCCACCATGGCGGTGGGATTGGACGGATAGCACACCACCAGCGCGATCGGCTTGGGGATGGAATGCATCACCGCGCGCTCGGCGGAGCGGAAAAACTCTTCGTTGGGCTCGATCGGAACCGAGCGAATCACCCCGCCGGCCATCAGGAAGCCGAAGGCGTGGATCGGATAAGAGGGATTGGGCACCAGCACCACGTCGCCCGGCGCGGTGATGGCCTGCGCCATATTGGCGAAACCCTCCTTCGAGCCCAGCGTCGTCACGACCTGGGTGTCGGGATCGAGCTTGACGCCGAACCGGCGCTCGTAATAGGCCGCCTGCGCCCGGCGCAGCCCGGCGATGCCCTTGGAGGCGGAATAGCGGTCGGTGCGCGGCTTGCCGGCCGTCTCGACCAGCTTGTCCACGACATGACGCGGGGTCGGCAAGTCGGGATTGCCCATGCCGAGGTCGATGATGTCGGCCCCGCCGGCGCGGGCCTTGGCTTTCAGACGGTTGACCTGTTCGAACACATAAGGCGGCAGGCGCCGCACGCGATAAAAATCGCTCATCAACCTCGTCCTCTTGCTAAACTCCGGAATCGTCTGGCGTCCGGACGCCGGGGGAAACGCCGTGATTAGCACGCGCGCACAACCAATGTCAGGGATTATGTCGAAGAAAACACGCGCTTTGCTGAAAAACGCGTCGGTTTCAGAAAGGCTCGGCCGGCGGCCCCTTGTTGGGCGCGACGGCTTCCAGCTTCTCGCCCTGCAATTTCTTTCGACGGGCGTCGGCATTGTCACGTGTCGCGATCAGCGCCGCCTTGTCGGCCTCGACCTGCTCCGGCGTCTTGACCGCAATGCGCGGCTTGTCGACCCCGGTCAGATGCGAATAATCCATTTTATCCGCGTCGGGGCGGGTCTGGCGGATGAAATCGGGCGCCTCGCCCGATTCGGTCGTCAGCCCCATGAAATCGGTCACGGCGCGGAAGGGATTCGGCGCCGGCGGAACCGGAGCCAGCTGCGCCGAAGCCGGCTGGTTTTTTTGCCCTGCCGCCGGCTGGCTTCGTGCGGCTTGCGCGGCTGCCGCCGGCTGGTTTTGGCCTGCCGCCGGCTTGGGATCTTGCTGCGCAAAGGCTCCAGTCCCGAAAAGGACGGTGGCGAAAGCAGCGACGCGCATTATATTATGCATAGGTTTCAAGACCATTTTTCCTCGCCTGCCGAAAATATGCGGAATCAAATCGACAATCATGGCGGCTTGGCTTTCGTCAACAGTGGGGTACATTAGCCTTACGAACTGCTTCCATCGGATCATTGCTCAAACTGTCGCATAAAGTCTTATTATGTCCGAAACGGGACGATGGGTTATCAATAACCTGAAATCAGTCCCGACGAAAATGTGAGGGAACGTCATGTCGTCGAGTCAGGATTCCCGGGCGGATCGTCCGGTCGAACGCACTATAGCGGCCGCCGCCGCGCGAAGCGGCGCCGACGCGCCAGAGCCGGCGGCCAAGAACCCCGTCCGGAAAGCCGCCAAAAAGACGACCCAGCCTGCCGCCCCCGTGGCCAAGGCAGAGGCCAAGCCTGCCAAAAAAGTCGCCAGGCCTGCCGCCGCGCAAGTCACTGCGCCGACGCCGGTCGCAGCGGCTCCGCTCGCTTCCGCTCCGATTGCCCCCGCTCCGATTGCCTCTTCTGCGCCGACGCCTGTCGCGCCCGCCGCCGCCAAGGCGCAAGAAACGCCTCAAGAAAAGGCCGCAGCGCCAGAACACGCCCCGCCCAATTTCGAGCGCATGGCCGACAATATGGCGCGGGCGATGGAGCAATTCGGCAAGGCGATGGCCGCAATGGTCAAGCCGGTCGAACAGGGCAAGGTCAAATCCGGCATCGCCGACGACGTGACCGATGCGATGAAAACCTTCGGCCATGTCGCCGAATATTGGTTGGCCGACCCGCGCCGCACCATCGAAGCGCAATCGGCTCTGTCCACACAATTCCTCGGTCTGTGGGCCAATACCCTGCGCCGCTTTTCCGGCGAGGAGAAAAAGCCTTACATACCGGCCGACCCCAAGGACAAGCGATTCGCGTCCCCCGACTGGCAGGATAATCCCGGTTTCGACTTCCTCCGTCAGGCCTATGGCATCGCCAATAACTGGTGCACCCATCTGGTCGAGGACGCGGAGATCGACAAGCGCACCCAGGACAAGGCGGCCTTTTATGTGCGGCAGATGGCCGGGGCGCTGTCGCCCTCCAATTTCCTGCTGACCAATCCCGAACTTCTGCGCACGACATGGTCGGCGGAAGGCGAAAATCTGGCGCGCGGCATGAAAATGCTGGCCGAGGACATCGAGGCCGGCAAAGGCAGTATCCGCATTCGCCAGACCAGCGGCGGCAAGTTCGAACTCGGCGTCAATCTCGCCACCACGCCGGGCAAGGTGGTTTTCCGCAACGACCTGATCGAATTGCTGCAATACACGCCGACCACCGAGCAGGTCTACAAGCGGCCCTTGCTGATCATCCCGCCGTGGATCAATAAATTCTACATTCTCGACCTTAATCCCGACAAGAGCTTCATCCGCTGGGCGGTGTCCGAGGGCCTGACCGTCTTCTGCATTTCCTGGATCAATCCCGACGCGCGCCACGCCAACAAGGATTTCGAAGCCTATATGCGCGAGGGCGTTTTCGCGGCGCTGGAGCAGGTCGAGAAAATCACCGACGAAAAGCAGGTCACCGCGGTCGGCTATTGCGTCGGCGGCACGCTGGCCGCCGCGACCCTGGCCTATATGGCGGCCAAGCACGACGACCGCATCAACAGCGCCACCCTCTTCACCACACAGGTCGATTTCAGCGAACCGGGCGATTTAAAAGTCTTCGCCGACGAGGACCGCATCAAGGATATCGAAGAGGAAATGAACGTGGTCGGCTATCTTGAAGGCCGGTCCATGGCCAATGCCTTCAACATGCTGCGGCCCAACGACATGATCTGGTCTTATGTCGTCAACAACTATCTCAAGGGCATCGAGCCGATGGCCTTCGACCTGCTGACCTGGAACTCCGATTCAACCCGCATGCCGCGCGCAAACCATTCCTATTACCTGCGCAATTGCTATCTCGAAAATCGCTTCGCCAAGAAGCAGATGAAGCTCGGCGACGAGGTGCTCGACCTCGGCAAGATCACCATCCCGGTCTATAATCTCGCCGCCAAGGAAGACCATATCGCGCCGGCCAAGTCGGTGTTCAACGGCGCCAAATTATTCGGCGGCGAAATGCGCTACGTCATGGGCGGTTCGGGCCATATCGCCGGGGTGGTCAACCCTCCCGGCCCCAAGCCGAAATATCAATATTGGACCGGTCCGCGTCCTGCGGGCAAGTTCGAGGACTGGGTCGCCAGGGCGGAAGAGCATCCCGGCTCGTGGTGGCCGGATTGGCTGGCCTGGGTCGACGCCCAGGCGCCGGAAAAAGTCCCGGCGAGAGAACCCGGCGGCGGAAGGGTTCCGCTGCTCGGCGACGCCCCCGGAGACTATGTGCGCATAAAGGCCTGAGCCAACGCTTCCGATCCGCCCCCGCCCGCCTGACGCAAGTTTGGCGGGCGCTTTTTTTGCGCGGCTTGCTACCTTGCGCGATGACCGGGCTCGGCTCGAAGGCGACCTTTGCCGATCAGGTCTCAGGTCGTCCCTTGTCATGCCCTTTGCCGACCTTCCTCCTTCGACGCCCAGAGGTCGCAAGTCGGAAGCGGCGGGATAGCGGTCCGTCTTCGATCGTAAGTCGAGATCTGCATATGACGCGTTAGCGCGGAGAGGAGCCTCGCAGGGGGCTGGCGGTGACATTTTCGTGTCTTGAACACGTCAATTTGCGCCGATAGGCTTCGAGCCGCGCTGCATAGCTGGGGAAGCAGACATGACGAAATGCTCGCAATTTCTTGGCTCGTTCTCATTTGGACTTCTCGCCTGTTGCGGCGCGGTGTTCGGCGCTTTCGCGCAAGACGTTCCAATCGACAGGACTGTCCTGCCAATATCGCAGCCGAGCTATCCCCCAGTTACCGAACTCGATGCCCGCAACGTCAAGCCGCCGCCATTTTTTCAAGTGAAGGCGCCTGCCGACGCGCCCAATGTGCTGATTGTGCTGATCGACGACATGGGCTTTGGCCAGTCGAGCGCGTTCGGCGGGCCAGTGCATATGCCGACGGTCGAAGCGCTGGCGAACAACGGCCTGCGCTTCAACGAGTTTCACACGACGGCGCTCTGCTCGCCGACACGCACCGCGCTGCTCACCGGGCGCAATCATCACATGGCCAACATGGGTTCAATCACCGAGACGGCGACCGCCTTCCAGGGCAATACGGGGGTCAGGCCCGACAGCATCGCTCCGCTCGCCGAAATGCTTCGCCTGAACGGCTACTCTACCGCGGCCTTCGGAAAGTCGCACGAAACGCCGACCTGGGAACTCACCTCCTCCGGCCCGACCGATCGCTGGCCGACGCGCTCGGGCTTCGACAAGTTTTACGGCTTTATCGGCGGCGAGACCGACCAATGGGCGCCGACGGTGTGGGACGGGATGAACAAGATCCACGTCGAGGAAAAACCCGGCTACCATTTCATGACCGACATGACCGACCATGCGATCCAGTGGATCGAGTCGGAGAAATCGCTGACGCCGGACAAGCCGTTTTTCATCTATTTCGCGCCGGGCGCGACCCATGCGCCGCATCATGTGCCGAAGGAATGGATCGCCAAATACAAAGGCCAGTTCGACATGGGCTGGGACAAGCTGCGCGAGCAGACGCTGACGCGCCAGAAGGCGCTCGGCGTCGTGCCGGCGGATACACAACTCGCGCCGAAGCCTGAGGCGATCAAAGACTGGGATGCGTTGAGCGCCGACGAGAAGAGGCTCTTCGCGCGGCAGATGGAAGTCTTCGCCGCTTTCGGCGAATACGCCGACACGGAGATCGGCCGGCTGATCGCAACCGTCAAGGATCTCGGCCAGCTCGACAACACGCTGATCTTGTTCATCATCGGCGACAACGGTGCGAGCGCGGAAGGGGGCATGAACGGCCTCTTCAACGAGATGACCTATTTCAACGCCGTGCCGGAGCCGATCCAACAGCAACTGGCGCATATCGACGATCTCGGCGGGCCGCTCGGTCACAATCATTACGCCGCCGGGTGGGCTGTGGCGGGCGATACGCCCTTCACCTGGACGAAACAGGTCGCCTCGAGCTACGGCGGGACGCGCAACGGCATGGTCGTCTCCTGGCCGAAGGCCATCAAGGCGAAGAACGAGATCCGCTCGCAATGGCATCACGTGATCGACGTAGCGCCGACGATCCTTGAAGCCGCCGGTTTGCCGGAGCCGCGGGTCGTCAATGGGACGCCGCAGACTCCGATCCAGGGCGTCAGCATGCTGTCGGCGTTCAAGGACGCTAAAGCGCCGGAAAATCACCTCGTCCAATATTTCGAGATGTTCGGCAACCGCGGCGTCTATTCGCAAGGCTGGCTGGCCGGAACCGTTCACCGGGCCCCTTGGGAAACCAAAGTGCGTGCGCCGCTGAGGGACGACAAATGGGAGCTCTATGACACCAGGAATGATTTCAGCCTGACGAACGACCTCGCTGCGAAGAACCCGGAAAAGCTGCAAGAGATGCAGGCGGTCTTCATGCGCGAGGCGATCGCCAATCACGTGCTGCCGATCGACGACCGGACCTTCGAGCGCGCCAATGCGGAACTCGCTGGCCGGCCCGATCTGATGATGGGCCGCAAATCACTGACCCTCTATCAGGGCATGTTCGCGATCCCCGAGAACGCCTTCATCAACGTGAAGAACACGTCTTTCTCGATCACAGCCGATGTGGATATTGCGGACCAACCGGCGAACGGTGTCCTCGTCGCCCAGGGCGGACGTTTCGGCGGCTGGGCGCTCTATGTGAAGGACGGCAAGCCCGTCTATCAATATAATTTTCTCGGACTGAAGCGGTTCAGCGTTGTCTCGGAAAAGGCGCTCCCGGCGGGTAAATCAACCGTGAAGTTCGACTTCGCCTATGACGGCGGTGGGCCGGGCAAGGGCGGAACGGGGACGCTGTTCATCAACGGTGTTAAGGTCGGACAACAACGCATTGACATCACCCAATGCTGCGGCTTCTCCGCGACCGAAGGCGCCGATGTCGGCCTTAACACTGGCACGCCCGTGTCGGACGATTACGAAAATCCATTCGCCTTTAACGGGAAGATCGCCAAAGTCACGATCGACCTCATCGATGGCAACGAGCAGAAGGCCGCAAAGGACGCCATCGTCAAGGAAGAGGCTGACGCTTTATTAAAACGGAAAATCTCCGACTAGAGTTGGCATGGCGCTTTGGTCCGTTCTCTGTTCCATCCTTGCCCTGCCGTGGCGTCGGCCGTTCCGCTACCGCCGATTCCCGTCGCTAGCGTTGTCGGCCGTCGGCTCCTCCAGAATACTGTTTTTAGAACGGCTAAGCGACGTCAAGCAAATGTCGCCGCGCCCCACGGGCTTCTACTGACAATAGCTGCCCTTGGTCGCGGTTCGAGCGGCCTTCCACTTTCCGCCGCCCGCGGTCATTGCGAGCGAAGCGAAGCATAGACCTTATTTTATCCACGCCCAGCTCCGCGCCAAGCGCAAAACGTCAGGCTCACAGCCCCAGCATGAGCTGCAAGTTCTGCACGGCGGCGCCGGACGCGCCCTTGCCCAGATTGTCGAGCCGCGCGACGATCAGCGCCTGACGGCGCGCCTGATTGGCGAAAACGCGGATTTCCAGATCGTTGGTGCCATTCAGCGCCTGCGGCTCCAGCTTGCCGCCGTCCGGCGCGACAATGCGCACATGTTTCTGGCCCGCGTAATGCGCCGCGAGCGCCGCTTCGAGGTCTCCAGCTTCCGGCTTGCCGGGCAGATCGTCGAGCGCCAGCGGCAGGCTGACCAGCATGCCCTGGCGGAAATTGCCGACCGAAGGCACGAACAGGGGCCGGTTGCGCAGCCGCCCATAAGCCATGATTTCCGGAATGTGCTTATGCTCCAGATCGAGCGCGTAAAGCTCGAAGGGCGCCCCCGTGCCGGACTCGTAAGCCTCGATCATCTGCTTGCCGCCGCCGGAATATCCCGAGACCGCGTTGATCGCGAGCAACTGGTCCGGCGCGATCAGGCCGACGTCGGTCAGCGGACGCAGCATGGCGATGGCGCCGGTGGCGTAACACCCGGGATTGGCGACCCTGCGGGCGGCGGCGACGGCTTCGCCCTGCCCCGCAGCCAGTTCGGGAAAACCATAGGTCCAGCCCGGCGCGACGCGATGCGCCGTCGAGGCGTCGAGCACGCGCGGCCCTTTGCCGCCCAGCGAATCCGCCAGCGCCACGCTCTCTTTGGCGGCGGCGTCCGGCAGGCAGAGAATGACCAGATCGACGTCCGCGTAGATTTCCGCCTTGGCCTCGGCGTCCTTGCGCTTTTCCGGCGCGATGGCCACCAGCGTGACATCGTCGCGCCCGCCCAGAATTTCGCGGATTTGCAGACCGGTGGTCCCAGCTTCGCCGTCGATGAATATTTTCTTGATCATGCCGTCAGCTTCCCATCAACAAACCGGACTTTTACGCGTAGCTGCCGCGTCGCTTGCCGTGTTCATCGACGATCCGCCAAGCGATTGCAATCGCTTTGCCAAGTCCTCAGCTCTTCCAGAAGGTCTCGCCCGACTGCTCGTCCAGACTCTTGACCAAACCCTGACACGTCGCCCGCAGCCGCGCCTCCCCGAGGCGTTCGCGAATTTCGAATTCCTCGGCCGCGGACGCGATCAATTCAAGCGCATCGCTGACCGCATCGAGATGGCTGGCGATGCGGTCCTTCCCTTCTCCGATCCGCTCCGCCATTTCGACTTCCGCGCGCGCATAGGCCAACTCGATGCCGGCGATCTCGGCCAGCGCTTTCAGCCGCTCGTTCATTCGGTTTTGCCCTGTTGGCTGCTTCTGGATGCTTGATTATCCTTTTCACGCTTTCGTGATCATTAACATGTGATAGATCAAATGCAAATGTAACCTGATTAAAATCAATACGTTTGCGTCGAGAGCGACGATTCAAGCCATTATGGCGTTTATTGGTAAGGTGAATAGCGTGCGTTCGCCTGCGAGGAACGTTCTATGCCCTGTTATTGAGCGCTGCATCGAAGGCGACCGGTCCGGGCCAGCCGGACATGACTTTTCCGCGGATAATAAAGGCGGGCGTGGCGCGAACGCCGGCGGCGTTGAGGAAATGCGCCGCGCCGATCAGGCCGTCGCGCACGGCGTCGCCATCGGCCTCGTCAGTCAGTTTGGCAATGTCGAAACGCATCTCCCGCGCGGCGGCGAGGGCGGATTCGCCGTCGATGGGGCCGCGATGGGCGAAAATCCGGCGATGGAAGGCATAGGCTTTGGCTGGCCCGTAAAGGCGCACCGCCGCCTGCCGCAGCTTGGCCGCCTGGATCGAGCCGACCGATAATTGCGGGCTGTCGATCAGCCCCAACCGCAAGGCGCCCGATTTTTCGGCGCGGCTGTCGAGGGCCTGAAAGGCGACGCGGCAATAGGGGCAGTTGTAGTCGAAAATCTCGATTGCCGCCGGTCCCGAACCAAACCACGACAGGCCCGGACATTTTTGGGCGTCCAGACCTTCCGGCAGAGGCGCCCATTCCATTTCCTGCGCGCGGGCAAGTTTTGGGCCGGCGAAGGCCAAAGCGAAGCCGGCGAGTAATGCCCGACGGTTCATAACGGGTCCCTTCTGTTCCCTTGGTCGTAGCATATCGGCGTCTCGAGCTTCCCTGTTTGTTTCGACATGACCCTGCGTCGTGCGCCAAATTCGTAAGAGCACATGCAATGCAACCGCAATCCAGCGGAAATCCTGAGAAGGGGGAGTCGCGCCACCCGGTCGGGCGAAGCGGCGAGTCCAAAATAGATATTTTCATTGTAAAACAATAAGTAAAGCAGATATACGTTGTTGAGTGAAAGATGGTTTCCAGCACAATTTTGTGCATTATGCCTAACGGCGCGCCATCGGAAAACCCGCAGCTTGCAATTAAATTTGCATTTAATATCAGATGATTAACAACACGCTATTGCGGTTTGACTTTATTCAATCTCAAATCAGGATTAAGCTTGTGCTTGGGTATTGCAGAGACTAAAATACTGGCGGAGAGCGCCTTTACCGCTTTCGCTACTTGGGGGATTTGTTGTCATGAAGCTTCTCAGCATTGTTTCTGGAGCCGCTTTGGCGGTTCTCGGCGCGTCAAGCGCCAATGCGTCGATCATTCTGCATATCGACGAAACCTTCGCCTCGGGCGCGACCGTGGTGGGCACGGTTACGGCCGCCGACAACTAATCGGCCTTTACGGCTGTTGACGCCACGCTGTCGGGCGGTGGTTATGGCACGGACCATTTGAACTGGATTTGGGATCCGAGCACCAACTTCAATAACAATGGCGGCAGCGTTTATGGCAACTTCCTG
>Ga0302320_10021604_pt1 | contig 12760 bp, 11 predicted proteins | sample Bog_T0_3_FD_202130 | JGI IMG/M metagenome (GOLD analysis project Ga0302320, IMG submission 202130) | Peat permafrost microbial communities from Stordalen Mire near Abisko, Sweden - Bog_T0_3 | ecosystem: Environmental > Terrestrial > Soil > Wetlands > Peat | place: Sweden: Abisko, Stordalen Mire...
CTGGAATGCAATCACGTCGGCTGCCCGGCCTCCGACGGCATGCGCAACGAACTCATGGCAGCCGTCTCCCGCGGAGACAGCGACAGCCTGGTCGAGCAATCCTTCGTCCAGAAATATGGCCCCACCGTTCTGGCTGCCCCCACCACCAAAGGCTTCGACCGCGCCGCCTATGTCATTCCCTTCGCCGCGCTGATCTTCGGTTTCGGTCTGATCGTTCTCGTGATTCGCGCCTGGAAGAACCGCCCCGCTCCCGCTCTCGCCGATGGCCTGCGCCCCGTCCGCGGCGCCGAACTCGAGCAGTTCCGCGATCAAGCCCGCAAGGAGACGGATCTATGACGGAACGACCTATGATGGAGAACGATCTATGAGCTGGCTCGTCTGCATCCTCCTCTTCCTCGCCACTTATTTTTATGTTTTTTACCTGCCCGGAAAACTCTTCCTCGGCCCGGAGAAGACCCGCGCCGGTTATCTGCGCGAACGCAAAGATGCCGTCTACGAAAACCTCCGCGATCTCAACTTCGAGTACAAAGCCGGCAAAGTTCCCGACGCCGACTTTACCTCGCTGAAATCTTCCCTGCAGGACGAGGCCGCCACCCTGCTGGCTGAGATTGCCCGCCTGGAAAAGAATCCCGCGCCACAAAAAGGAACCCGATCTTGAAAGATATTGGAATCTCGAAATCCCACAGGACTGTCATCCTGAGCGAAGTGGAAACTTCGCGAAGCGAAATTTCCACGCAGTCGAAGGATCCCTTGTCTGACCCCACCACAACGCTTGTCATCCTGAGCGAGGCGTTTTTTGCCGAGCGAAGGACCTGGGGGAGCCACCGCGCCGCGACGCGCTCTTCGCGTCGCAACAAGCGCGAGGCGACCTTCCTTATTTCTCCCTGCCTCGCCATCCTTCTCCTCACCTCCTTCGCCGCCGCTCAAACCCTCACCGGCACGGTGAAGAACGGCACCACGGGCAAGCCCGCCGCCGGAGATGAAGTCGTCCTGCTCAGCTTGAGCCAGGGCATGGAAGAATCCGGCCGCACCAAAACCGACGCCCAGGGCCACTTCACCTTCAAGCTCGACGACGCCCAGTCCCCACACCTCGTCCGCGCCATCCATCAGGACGTCACCTACCACCGCATGGCCCCTCCCGGAACCACTTCAGTCGAGCTGGAGGTTTACGATGTCGGAAAGAAGATCGACGGCATCTCGGTCGTCGCCGACATCATGCGTTGCCAAGTCGAGCAGGGACAACTCGAGGTGATGCGCGCCTTCGCCGTGCAGAACGACTCGAAGCCGCCACGCACCCAGATGAATGAGCGCAACCTCGAGTTCTACGTTCCCGACGGCGCCAAAGTGCTCGACGGCTCGGCCATGACCTCCGGCGGCCAGCCCCTTACCACCGCACCTGTGCCCGAAGGCGAAAAGAATCGCTACTCTTTCGTCTTTCCTCTGCGCCCCGGAATCACCCAGTTTCAAGTCGCCTACCAACTTCCTTACTCCGGCAGCGCCAACCTTGACCCCAAGTCGCCGTATCCGCTGCAGCACTTCGTCGCCATCCTGCCCAAGACGATGCAGTTCACTCCCGCCGCCGCATCCGCTGGTTTCAAGCCGATGGACGATCCCAACCAGCCCGATTCGAATGTGCAAGTCGCCTCGAACACCGCCGTCGGCCAGAATCTTGCCTTCAAGGTTTCCGGCGTAGGCGTGCTCGAAGCCCGCCAGGAAGGCGATGGCGGCCAAGGCTCAGGTGCACAAGCACAAGGTCCCAACGCAGGCGGCTCGGCGCAACCCCGCCCCGGCGGCGGACTCGGCCCGCCCATCGACGCGCCCGACCCTCTGCAGAAATATCATTGGTGGATCCTCGGAGGGCTCGCCGCCGTCCTGGTTGTCGGCGGAGTTTACGTCGCGTCCCGGCAACAGTCCGCGGCACGCGCTCTGGCGCGCCAAAGGGCCGGGTTGTCTGGACAGGGTTCGTCCGGTGCGGCGGCAATGCAGGAAGAAGACGACTACGAGCCCGCCGAAGTTCTCGCCAAGCCCACCGCCCGGCCCGCCTCGTCGCGTCCCACTTCCATGCTGCTCGAAGGACTCAAAGAAGAACTCTTCCAGCTCGAAGTCGAACGCAAACAAGGCCAAATCTCGCAAGCGGAATACGACACCGCCAAATCCGCCCTCGATCAAACCCTGGAGCGCGCCCTGAAACGCGAAGCCCAGAAAGCCTAAGTCGGTTCGACGCGTTCATTGCAGCCCATCAAGGATTGTCATTCCGACCGAAGCGGAGGAATCTGCTGTCTCTCGCCAGTTCACCTGCTTCGGAAATGCTCTAATGCCCTATGGCCTACACCTGGTTCATACTCCTGCTCGCCATCGTAGTAACGGCTTTCCTGTTGCTCTTGACCCACGGCACATCTTTAGGCCAGGTCCTCCACGATCGCATCCCTGACCGGCCGCGCCGCCGTCTCTTTGTAGCTTCCGTAAGTTTCTTCCTGACGTTCGCCGGAGTGCGCGCCGTAGTCTTCGCTGTTCTGCACAACATTCCGCCCTTTCATTTCATCGAGCACGGAGGCAGCCACATCCATCACCTGGTCTTTGGAATCATCATCCTGCTCGTAGTGGGATACGGCTGGCTGGCTGACATCGGCACCGGCGTGGATGACTCCTCGATTCTTCTCAGCCGCCTGATGTCGATCCTCTATGGCACAGGCGCAGCCCTGACGCTCGACGAATACGCTCTCTGGCTGAACCTGAAGGACGTCTACTGGTCCCCCCAAGGCCGCTCCAGCATCGATGCCGTCATCCTCTTCGGAGCGCTGCTCGCCGCCGGTGCTTGGGGCTTCCCGCTCCTTCAGCGCGGAACAAAACGGCGAAAATAGATCGCGCGTAGCTGGACATTGTGGAGAAGGCTATCTGGGGACAGCCGCCCTCGGCTGTCCTCGGGCCGAAGGCCCGACGCTTTTGCTTTTGGTGTTGTCCGTGGGGGTCGAACACTCCTGTCCGACGCCTTTGCTGTTGGGGTGGTAAGCGCCGTTCTTCGTCCGGGATCAAGAAGGAAAGGAGCAGATAGCAGCTCCAGTAAACTTTGTCATTCCGACCGAAGCTTCGCTTTCCCGCAGGGAAAGAGAAGCGCAGTGGAGGAACCTGCTGTCCTCGACCATGCCCCTGACGGATCGTAGCAGGCACCTTCTTCCATCCCCAGACTCGTCTTCCCGAGGTCGGCCCGCCCTCAGCTTCCGGTCCCGAAAATCTCTACGGGCGGGGGACCGAGCGTACCCTGCCCGGTGAAGTACACCTCCGCTGTTCTCCGGCCCGTCTTCTTGGGCATGAACCACACTGTCGCGTTGCAACTCGATCCCGGCTGGATCGCCTGTCCGGTGCAGTTGTCGCTCTCCGAGAAGTCATTCGCGTCGGCTCCTCCAACACCGACCGCATAAATACAAGGGCCGTGCTTCCCTCGTTCGTGACCGTCACCGTTTGCGGGGCGCTCTTGGTACCCACTTTCTGGCTGGCGAACGTCAGAGTCCTGGGCGAAACCTTGGCCAACGTTGCGCTGCCAGTGAGTTCGATGAATTGCGGCTTCGACGATGCGCTGTCCTTGAGCGTGACCAAACCCGTTTGTGCACCGGCAGAAGTCGGCTGAAACACGGCGCTGATCGTGCATTTCGCCCCCGCTGCCACCGAATGTCCGCAAGTGCTGCTGACCTTGAACTTCCCCGTCACCCTCATCGAACTAATCGTGAGCGGGGTAGTTCCGCTGTTAGTGAGGGTCACCTTCTGCGGAGCGCTGGTCGTATTGACCACCTGCTCCGGAAAAGCCAACGGCGCACTCGGCGAAAAATTCGCCTCGCCGGTGTTGAGCACCGAAACTACCTCATCGACATCGCCGCCCATTACCACGTCAGGCAGGTGGTCGCCATTCAAGTCGCCCAGTGCCGGAGGTCCCCCAAAAGGCACCGCGAAGAATTGAGGTGGCTGGAGCCTGCCGTCGCCGTTTCCCCAGAATACGTCGATGCCAGCGGAGCCCGCCGCGCTTGCGGGAATCGCTACGTCCAGCTTGCCGTCCAGGTTCAGATCGTTGACCAGCACTGCATCGCCCGAAATCCCGGTCGTGTCGTAAAGCACTGCCGGTTGGAAGCTGCCGTTCCCGTTGCCTAGCAAGACCGCGATGTGGTATCCGTCGTAGCTCAAAATGGCGTCCACATTCCCGTCACCATTCAGATCGCCTGCGGCCACAGAGAGGACAGACTCGACAGGATAGGTCAGAGAATTCTGCAGCGTCCCATCGCCGTTGCCCAGCAGCACTCCGATATCGTAGCTCGACCCAAACGAACCACTCACCAGTACGTCGAGCTTGTGGTCGTTGTTAAAGTCGGCGAGTGCAAGCCATTGGGCGTCGGAGGGGAAGGAGTTGTTGACGATCGGCGCCTGGAACGTCCCATCGCCATTACCCAGCATCACGCTGATGGAGCCACCAGCGATCGCGAGATCCGGGATCTTGTCATTGTTGAAATCGCCCACGACAACGAAATCGTACCCCACGGCGTTGGAATCGATAGGCGCCTGAAATGTCCCATCCCCGTTGCCCAGATACACGCTCACCGTGCCGGGATCAGTGAGATTGGCCACCACGATGTCCAGGTTCCCGTCGACATTGAAATCGGCGACGGCTAGGGAATAACCAGTCAGCCCCGTAGGGTAAGGAACCGGCGTTTGAAACGTCCCATCCCCATTGCCCAGGGCCACCGCAAACCCATTATCGACCTTCAAAACAACGTCGAGCTTGCCGTCGTTGTTGAAGTCGCCCGTGGCGATGGAAAACGCCCCCTGCGGGAAGGTCGTCGTCGCCCGCGTCTCAAACTGCGCCCACGCCGGCGCACCCACCCCGGCAAAGCAAGACAAAACAGCCAGAGCGCAGAGCGCGCGCCGAAACGAAAAAGAAGAAATCCAGCTCATGGCCAGCCTCACCTCTGGTTATTTGCTGCGGACAGGGGGACCCAACTAGCGGCATAGCTTACCACGACTCCGACACCCTCTAAGTGGCCTTTCTTCCCTGCGTATCGCCCACAAAGACCAACGCCAAGGCCGTCAAATGGCATCTCGGGCGAGCCGTGCGCCCCATCCTAGTCGCGCTCCGCGCGTCTGGCAGGGAGCAGGAGCATCTCCCGTAAGTCTATGTAATCGGCACTCGCCCCATGCGACTGCCAGCTCCGAGCGTCGATTTTCATCGCTATTTCTTCGCCCCGTGTCTTTCCTGCCACTTTTCCGGCGCATTGCCTAAACCCCTCCCGCACAGCCGTTTGCCGACCACCAACTATAGCTTTAAGGTGGTTTTCCGAGTTTTCCGAGATATCCACAGTGTTCCCGGTAAAACGCTCTAATGTTCCGACTGGAACATTTGTACATACAAATGTTCCGACCGGAACCATCGACGCCCACATGCTCCCGCCCCCATGCATCCCGCCTCATCGCGTAACATCCAATAGGGTGAGATCGAACCTGGTGTAAACAAATATGGGAAACACATTCAAGACTGCTTTTCTGCTGACCGCCCTCACGCTCCTGCTGATGTTCTTTGGCCGCTACTTTGGCGGCGAGAATGGGATGCTGCTGGCGCTGGCCTTTGCCGCCGTGATGAACTTCGTCTCTTACTTCTTCTCCGACAAGATCGCGCTGGCCATGTACCGGGCGCAGCCGGTCACGCGCGAGCAACTGCCGCGCGCTTACGAGATCGTGGAGCGGCTGACCCAGAAGATTGGCCTGCCCATGCCAAAGATTTATGTGATCCCAACCGAGTCGCCCAACGCGTTCGCCACGGGACGCAACCCGAAACACGCGTCTGTAGCCGTAACCCATGGGATTTTGGGGTTACTGAATGACGAGGAACTGGAAGGCGTGCTGGCGCATGAACTGGGACACGTAGGCAACCGCGACATCCTGATCAGCTCTGTGGCGGCGACCATCGCGGGCGCGATCACTATGCTCGCCAGCATGGGACGCTTTGCCATGATCTTTGGTGGCATGGGCGGCGGCAGCCGCGACCGCCGCGGCGGAGGCCTTGCCGGGTTGTTCATGCTGATTGTGGCGCCGATCGCCGCCGCTCTGATTCAGATGGCGGTATCGCGCTCGCGCGAGTATCAGGCCGACGCTACCGGCGCACATTACACCGGCAATCCCTATGCCCTGGCTAGCGCCTTGCAGAAGCTCGACACCTACTCGCGGCGCGTGCCCATGGCAGCCAGCCCATCGACGGCGCACCTGTTCATCATCCAACCCCTGTTGGGAATGAACTTCGGCAACCTGTTCTCGACCCATCCTCCGATCGCCAAGAGAATCGAGCGGCTGACCGGGCGTCCGGCACAGTTCCTGCAGTAGAACTCAGCTTCTAGCTACTAGCTTCTAGCTCAAACCAATGCAAGATCGTTTCGTGCTCGCGTTCTTAAGTTTGTCGCGGTGCGGAAACCAAGATCCCTCGCTTCGCTCGGGATGACAAAGCTAGAAGCTGGCAGCCAGAAGCTGAAAGCCCTATGACATCGGTAACTCCGCCGCCGCTGCGCCAGATAGTAAAATCGAAACAATGTCACCTGAAACTGCCATAGCTGTGTCCCACAAGGCTGCCGAACTGGAAAAGGCGCTTCGCCGCGTGATTCGCGGTAAGGATGATGTGGTGCGCCTCGCCCTGGTGAGCGTCTTCGCCCGCGGACACCTGCTGATTGAAGGCGTTCCGGGAGTAGGCAAAACCACGCTGGGACAAGCTCTCGCCCGCGCCATCGATTGCACCTTTCAGCGCGTGCAGTTCACCAGTGACATGTTGCCTTCCGACGTGCTGGGCATCTCGGTTTATTCCTCGTTGGACCAGGCGTTTGAGTTCAAGCGCGGTCCGGTGTTCACCAACGTTCTGCTGGCGGATGAGATCAACCGAACCACTCCGAAGACGCAATCCGCGCTGCTGGAGGCCATGAACGAAGGCCAGGTCACGGTGGACGCGCACTCTTACGAACTGCCGCAGCCGTTTCTGGTGATTGCCACGCAGAATCCGGTGGAGCATCACGGAACTTATCCTCTTCCGGAATCGCAAATGGATCGATTCTTGATGCGGGTGAGGATGGGCTATCCGGAAGCCGCGGCCGAGCGCGAGATTCTGCGCTCGGAAGCCGGAGCGGCGCATTTGCAGGACCTACGGCCCGTACTGACCGGCGCTGACGTGCTCGAAATGCAGGAGGCCGTCAAGCGCATTCGCGTCGATGAATCTCTGGTGACCTACGCGCTTGAAATCGTGCGCCGCACGCGCGAGTCGGAGTATCTGTCCCTGGGAGTTTCGCCGCGCGGCGCACAGGCACTGTATCGCGCGGCGCAAGCCATGGCCTTCCTCGAAGGCCGCACCTTCTGCACTCCAGAAGACTTTAAGCCGCTGGCCGTGCCGGTCTTCGCTCACCGCGTAGTGGTGAATGGAAACTACGCCTCGACGCTGAAGAAATCGGAACAGGCGGATCAGGTGCTGCGCGAGATTGTGGAGAATGTGGCCGTGCCGGTGTAGAACTCAGTACCGAGTACCTAGTACCGAGTATCGAGTATCGAGGGTCCGAATCTGGGTACTGGGTACTAGGTACTTCACACCGCGGGATATAATCCTTCCGCTATGTCTTTCCTTCGTTTTCTGATGCTGCTGTCACTCGTCGTCTGGATCGGCGGGCTGATCTTTTTTGCCTTCGTGCTTGCGCCTACGGCGTTCTCCGTTCTGCCCAGCACTCATCTTGCCGGCAACGTGGTTGGACGCGCTCTGGGCAAGCTGCACTGGATCGCCATTGTTTCCGGCATCGTCTTCCTGATCAGTTCATTGATCTACAGCCGCTTCACCGATGGCACGGCACACGTGTTTGCGGCGCGGCACGTGCTTCTATGTCTGATGCTCGCACTCACTCTCGTCTCGCAGTTTGGGATTATTCCTCGGATGGATGTGTTGCGGGCATCGCTGGGCGAAGTGAGCGCGGCGCCGATCGACAATCCGGAGCGCGTTCAGTTCGATGCGCTGCATGTGTGGTCCACGCGCGTGGAAGGCGCGGTCCTGCTGCTGGGGTTGGTGGTGGTGTATCTGACTGCGCGGAGCTTCTAGCTGCTGGCTTCTAGCCGAAACACCTTCGCATACCGTTGGGCATTTGCGCGCGCGATCATTTATCCTAAAAGGTTATTTGATCATCGCTGAGGCTGCTGTGTCGATCTGCTCGGGTTTCGCTTCGGCGTCGCAGCAGCTAGAAGCCAGGAGCTAGAGGCTAGAAGCTTCCCTTATGAAAACTGGAATCATTGGCCTGCCGCAGGTGGGCAAGACATCGCTGTTTCGGATTCTGACCAAGGCACATCTTTCGGATCAGGCGCGGGCTAACCCGCGCGAGGCGCACATTGGTGTGGCCAAGGTTCCGGACGACCGCCTCGACCGGCTTGCCGCGCTTTACAACCCGAAGAAGCTTACGCACACGTCGGTGGAGTATGTGGACGTGGGCGCGATCGGCCAGGAGGCGTTGAAAGACAGCGCCTACGCGGCTCACCTCCGCAACGTGGACGCGCTCGCGCATGTGGTGCGCGTGTTTGACGATCCTTCGGTGCCGCACGCAGGGGAGATCGATCCGCTGCGCGACATCAAGAACGTGGAATTCGATCTGCTGGTGAGCGATCTGGGGCAAATCGAAAAGCGGCTGGAGCGGCTGGAAAAAGATCTTAAGAAGATGAAGACGCCGGAACTTGAGAAAGAGTTCGAGCTGCTGAAGCGCGCCAAGGTGCAAGTGGAATCGGACAAACCGCTGCGCGAAATGGAAATGACTCCTGAAGACAAGAAACGCATCAAGGGTTTCATGTTCCTTAGTGAGAAGCCGATTTTCTACGTGCTCAACATCGGGGAGTCGACCGAACTGGGCAGGGAACTGGAAGAAGCGGTGGGCAAGTACGGGCTCACGGAAATCGCGGCACGGCCAAATGCCGCGGCCACGGCCATTTGCGGCAAGGTCGAGGCCGAGCTCGCCGAGATGAGCGACGCGGATGCCGCTGAATTCTTGTCGAGCTATGGGCTCACGGAGAGTGGGCTGGTGCGGCTGATACGCACCACTTACAAACTGCTGGGCCTGATTTCATTCTTCACAGCTGGCGAAGATGAGTGCCGCGCCTGGCAGGTTCCGGCGCACTCGCGTGCGCAAGAAGCGGCGGGAGCGATTCACTCCGATCTGGAAAAACATTTCATCCGCGCGGAAACCATTCGTTGGGATCAGCTGCTGGAAGCGGGATCAGAGGCGAACGCCCGCGCTAAGGGCACACTCAGACTCGAAGGGAAAGATTACATCGTGCAGGATGGAGACGTGATGCACATCAGGCATTCGGGGTGAAGAGTACCTAGTACCTTGTACCCAGTAAGAGCAGGCCCGATGGACTTGGGAGTCCCGACTTGGGACGAGGACGTCAAAACGAAGACTGGAAATGCTGAGTTTGCAGGCTTTGGCTTTAAGCTGAAGAAATGGCGCAGCATTACAAAGACTTGATCGCTTGGCAGAAATCGATGGACCTAGCCAATGCTGTTTACGACGCGACTGAGGCATTTCCTAAGCGAGAGATTTATAGTTTGACCGATCAGATGCGTAGGGCCGCCGTTTCAATCCCGAGCAATATAGCGGAAGGGCAGGCACACTTTAGCCGTCGCGAGTTTCGTCACTTTTTTCGACACTCTTGTGGATCCCTGGCAGAACTCGAAACTCAAATTGTCATTGCACAAAGAAGAAATTATCTTACTGAATCGCAGACGGCAGAACTCCTTAAACGTACGCATGAAGTGGGCCGAATCCTGAGTGGCCTCCTGAACTCCCTTAAAGAGCGCCTCCCCGCGGCGTGAGGGATTTGACTAGGTACCGGGTACTAGGTACTTTCTTACTTCATGCATCCCATCGCTACCAGCATACTGCTCGGCCTTACGGCCGCGGCCGCTAACGTATTTGGCGGGGCGATTATTGTGCAGCGCAGTTGGGAGCGGCGGTATCTGCGCTACTTTGTCGCGCTGGGAGCGGGATTCATGCTGGCGACCGCTCTCGTTGAGATGGTGCCGGAGAGCCTCGAACTACGCGGACGAAGCGCGGCGTATTTGATTCTGCTGGGCTACCTGCTCATTCACTTCTTCGAGCATACGGTCACGCCGCACTTCCATTTCGGTGAAGAGACGCACAAAGATGAGTTCATGCACTCCCACAAGGGATATTCCGTGTTGCTGGGGCTGATCATTCACACTTTTTTTGATGGCATCGCCATCGCGTCTGGATTTCTGGTTTCGAACGCTCTGGGCTGGATCATCTTCTTTGCTATCTTTCTGCATAAGATTCCTGAAGGCTTCACCGTGAGTTCGGTGATGCTGGCCAGCGGACGCAGCCGGGGCACGGCTTGGGGTGCGTCAGTGATTCTGGGCGGAGCCACGCTGGCGGGCGTTTTGACGATGGCGATCTTCCGTCAACACGTGGACGCGGGACTGCCACTGGCGGCGGGAGTGACGATCTACGTGGCGGCGTCAGACTTAGTTCCCGAGGTGAACAGGGAGCCGGGAGCGAAGATGGCTTTGCTGGTTTTTGTTGGGGCAGGCGTGGTGTTTGTGCTGGACGCTTTGTTCCATTGAGTCTCAGTTCTCAGCGGCTCGCGGGATCAGGTTACCGCAGCCAACTCAGTTGGGCGGTAGTGCAGTTTGGCTGACGCTCTATGCCGGTTGAGCGGGAGATCCTTCGCTCCGCCTGAAAAACGGCTGCGCTCAGGATGACGCCGGGCAAAAGCCGAACTGCACCACTACCCTTTTTTTCTTTGTGACTTGCGAAGGGATACCCTCGTCACACGAAAACAAAGCCCCCGCCTCCGGGGGCTGATTCAATCAATCCCTGCTAGTTCACGGTGATGCTGACTGCCGCTGACGGTATTCCGTTCGCCACCACTACCAGCGAACTCGCTCCCGTCTCCATGCTCGCGGGAACATCGAAGTTGGTGGAGACAACTTTCGTGCCGGTAGCGACGGCCATGGTGCTGTGGTCGTGCGTCTTGGCATAGAAGACGTGACCGGTGCTGTTGTTGGTGATGCGCACCAGGGGATAATTAGTCGCGGTCTGGTACTCGTCCCCGAAGGCAGCGGCTTGGGACAAGCCATTGAATTGGGTACCGCTAATCTTGTAGGTTGAGCCGCGCACTACCGTGGTCGGAACCGAACTAATCGAGGGAGCCCACGCCGGCAAGTAAGTGCCAGCGGAGTTGTAGAGCTCCGTACCACCAACCAGCACCTGTCCGGTCGGGAGCACCATCAAACTACCCGGCGTGGCTGGCCCGGGGGTGAGAGTGGTGCCATTGAAAACATATGAGGTTCCGGTGTCGCCTTCGACTAGAACATCGCCGCTGGTGAGGAGTACGGCGAAGGAGTCGCCAGCGTTGTCGCCGTTGGGGAAGTCGGGGCCGACGCTCCATCCTGCTGTCGGAGAATAAATCGCGGTGTGTCCGGGACCGCTGCCATCATTCGAATAGGAACCGGTAGCGAAGACTGTGCCATCGGGACGCAGAATCGCGGGACCGATTTCTCCAGGCGGATAGTAGCAAAGGGAACCGTGGGGACCGTAGGCAATGCAACCGAAGGGCGAGGGCGAATGTAGATCCACAATGGTGCTGCCCGCCGAAGCCCATGCGCCAGCGGAAGGCGCGTAGATTTCCGAGTTAGGAGCATTCAATACGTCGGCGGTGAGGATGGTACCGTTAGGCAGGAGAGTCCAACCCTCCTCGGCGTTGAAGCCATCCTTGCCGGTGGACGAGACCGCGTGCCAGGTCAGCGTTTTAGGATCGAGAGCCGCCATCTCTGTGGTGAGCTTGTTGCCCACGAGAAACTGGCCGCCGGGCAACACCACTGCGGGTGAATCTCCAATGTAATTCCAACCCTTGGGAGGTTGCACCGTGGTCCAGGTATTGGCCGAGGGATCGTAGATGGCGCCCCGGTTGGTGAGGGTGAAGTTTCCGTTGTTGTATTCACCACCCTCAATCACGAGACGGCCATCGGCCAGCACGGCGGAAGCGAAGGCGTCGGGCACGTATCCCGAAGGCAGGCTGGCGAGTTGCGTCCAGGTTCCGTTGACGTAGCTTCCGGTAATGTCGGGCGTAAGCTTCCACCAATCGGAGTCGGCGCCGCCTTGGGCCATCACGGTGCCATCGGTTAATTGAAAGGTTAAGATTGCGCCGTCGGGCGGCTGATGCTTGAGCCTGGTCAGAGACTGCGCTGCCGATATCCCGCAGACTGCGCACAACAGAGCTATAACAAACAGGAATTTCTTGGCCAAAGTTCCCCCAGTGATTGCTAGTGAACGGAAGTGAATGAAGAGATTTACGACCGAAGTCCGCTGGACAGAGTACTACAGTTCCGGCCGGAAGATCACATTCCGCGCGCGGTTTGATCGAAATTTTACAATTGCGGTGGTGCGGCCTCGCCTGACAAGAGACTTTATTCTCTGCCTGCGGCTAGAAAAAGTTAAGAGCTTTGCGTCAGTCCACCGTGTGCTTGGCGGTGTAGCCGTCGCGAGAGACAACCTCGATTTTCTGTTCTTTGCCTTTCTGGTCCTTCACCTTCAGCGGGCCGCCATCGGGAGCTACGACCTGCACCTTGAGCTTGCGGTAGGTGCCGTCCAGTTTGGCATTCGTGGGGTGGTAGGCGAGCGAATACTGATTGCGGATGTCGTTCGAGATCTCGAGAAAGTCCTCGCCGTACTCTGCCTCAAAGCGCGGGAAGTAGGCGCGT
>Ga0302320_10021605_pt1 | contig 12760 bp, 11 predicted proteins | sample Bog_T0_3_FD_202130 | JGI IMG/M metagenome (GOLD analysis project Ga0302320, IMG submission 202130) | Peat permafrost microbial communities from Stordalen Mire near Abisko, Sweden - Bog_T0_3 | ecosystem: Environmental > Terrestrial > Soil > Wetlands > Peat | place: Sweden: Abisko, Stordalen Mire...
CCGCGACACGGCCCTGCCCGGCTTCAAGCAGGTGCGCAACCTGGGCTGGCAGATCCAGGCCTGGAACCTGGCGGCCATCGTGGCCTGGGCGCTGTCGCTGAAGTGAGGGTGCGGCTCCGGAATCCGGGGCCGCTGCGACCATTCCAAAAGAAAAAAGGGCCGCCCCTGGGGACGGCCCTTTTTCTTTGCCCGGACCCTGGGGGCCGCTTCAACTCTCCTGGGACATCTGTTCCAGGGCTTCCCGGTCCTTGACCAGAACCTCGCCCCGGCCGCCGGCGATCCAGCCCTTCTTGTTCCAGGTCGAAAGGGTGCGTATGCAGGACTCGACCGTGGTGTTGACCATCTGGGCCAGTTCCTGGCGGGTGAAGGGGATGCTGCCCCCCTGAAACTGCCGGTCCAGGCGCAGCATGGTGGTGGCCAGGCGCGTCTCGACGCTTTCCACGTTCAGGGCACAGTCGCAATGGGCGTCGCAGAACTGGGGGGCCATTTCGGTGAGCAGGCGCCGTGCAAAGGCAGGCAGCTGGTCAAACAGCTTCTTGAAGGCGCTGCCCGGGACCGCCACCAGCTCACAGTCCGTGGCCGCCCGGGCCGAACAAGGGACCGGCTTGCCGATGATGTTGGCCGCGACGCAGAAGCTCTGTCCCGGACCGTAAAACGCGATCAGGCTTTCGGAGCCGCCGGAGGAGGTCTTGGTCATGTGGACCCGCCCGTCCTGGAGCAGCCAGATCGTGTCCGGCTCGTCCCCGGCCGCAAAAATCTCTTCTCCTTTGGCGAAATGGACGTTCCGACCCACCTTGATGAGGGTCTTGAAGTCTTCTGCGCTAAGGTCGAAGGCGCGCTGTTGGCTGGGTTGCATGGGCATCGTGGGCCGCCATTCTGCTGAAAATCGTTCGCTACACCAATAATACGCCTAGCCTTCACTGCGTCCAGCCCTGAATTTCAGGCGTTTCCCAGACCCGCCCCCCGGGAGCTGGCCTCGGCATGGTCATGGCGGGGGATGCGCCCCGCCAGATGGCTCAGGCGGCCGGCCTGGACCGCCAGCTTGATGGCCTCGGCCATGGCTTCCGGATCCTGGGCCTGGGCGACCGCGGTGTTGCACAGGACCGCATCCAGGCCCAGTTCCATGGCGATGGCGGCATCCGAGGCGCAGCCGATGCCCGCATCGCAAACCACCGGGATCCCGGCACGGGCCTTGATCAGGCGCAGGTTGAGGGGATTGAGCACGCCCTGGCCCGAACCGATCATCGAGCCCAGGGGCATGATGGCCGCCGCCCCTTCGTCCTCCAGGCGCCGTGCCACGACCGGGTCGTCGGTGGTGTAGGCGAGCACGGTGAAGCCGTCCTTGACCAGCTCCCGGCAGGCAGCCAGGGTCCCGGCCGTGTCCGGCCAAAGGGTTTGCTGGTCGCTCAGCACCTCCAGCTTGATCCAGTCGGTCTCAAGCAGGTCCCGGCTCAGCTTGGCCAGGCGCACGGCCTCGCGGGGCGTGTAGGCCCCCGCCGTGTTGGGCAGCAGGGTCAGGGACGTCCGGTCGATGAAATCCAGGATATTGGCCCCGCCGGGGGCGGACAGGTCATGCCGCCCCACCGCCAGGGTCACGATCTGGGTGCCGCCGGCCAAGTGGCAACGGCGCATGTGCTCATGGCTGGGGTAACGCCCGGTCCCCAGCAGCAGGCGGGACTGGAAGCTCCTGCCCGCGATGACCAGGGGCCGGTCCCGGGGCGCCTGGAGAATCCCGGGAGCCTGCAGGGGCCGGCCCTCCGACGCTCCCCGGCCTCCGGCGATCATGCGCACCACCTCGACCTTGTCGCCCTCCGCCAGCACGTGCGCGGTCCGTGCGTCCCGGCGGACGAGCTCGCCGTTGACGTCCACGGCGGCCATGGTGGGGTGGATGCCCAGGCCTTCGAGCAGCGCGGCGACGCTGGCTCCCTGGGTGATCTCGTGGTCCTTGCCGTTGAGAAGGATCTTCATGGCCTCATTTCAAGCGTTGGCAGCGGGGGCAGAACACGGTTGTCCTCTGGGACACCAGCGTCTTGCGCAGCGTGGATCCGCAGCGCTGGCAGGGCTCGCCCCCTCGCCCATAGACGGCCAGGCGGTCCTGGTTCAGGCCATGGCTGCCGTCGCTGCGGCGGTAGTCCCGGAAGCTGGTGCCGCCATTGTCCAGGGCCTGGGCCAGGACCGCCCGGATGGCGTCGAACAGGGCCCTGCGCCCGGGTTCGCGCACCCGTTCCAGGCGCTGGCGGGGATGCAGGCCCGCCGCGAAGCAGGCCTCGTCGGCGTAGATGTTGCCCAATCCGACCACGGCCGACTGGTTCAGCAGCAGGGCCTTGAGCATGCCCCGGCGCACGGCCAACGCGCCGCTGAAGGCCTCGAAGGTGAAACCCGGCCCCAGCGGCTCGAGCCCCAGCCGCCGCATCGAGGGCAGGGCCGCGACCGCGGCGCCATCGAGCAGGCGCAGGTAGCCGAACTGGCGGGGGTCCCGGTACTGGATGCGGTCGCCGCCGTCCAGGTGCAGCAGCACATGGGTGTGCCTGTCCACGGCATGCTGGCTGGCCGTGCGCTGCAGCCCCGTCAGGGGCGAGACCACGAAGCCGGGGCTATCCTTCTTCGCCGGGTCCCACCAGCTGATCTGGCCGCTCATTCCTAGATGGACCAGCAGGGTCTTGCCGCCGGAAAGCCGGAACAGCAGGAACTTGGCCCTGCGTTCGACGGCCTCGATGCGCCGGCCGGCCGCCTCGCGCTCGAAGCGGGCGGCGGCCATGCCGCGCACCTGCTTGCCCAGGCGGACCTCCACCCGGACCAGCATGCGCCCCCGGGCCCTGGGTTCCAGGCCACGGCGGATCGTCTCCACTTCAGGAAGCTCGGGCAGGGCTGCCCCCTTTCGGCGCGGCGCGGCGGCGGAAAGTGAAAACGCCCGGCCCAGGGGCCGGGCGTCCATGGCGCAGATTGTTCCGGCCTCAGCCGGCCTTGAGGGCCTTCTTGACCAGGGCCTCGTATTCCTCGAGCGGCCGGTACCCGATGAGCGAACCGACGGCCCTGCCGGTCCTGTCGATGACCAGGGTCGAGGGGATGCTGCGGATGCCGCCGTAATCGCGGGCCACCGAACCGTCCTGGTCCACGACCACCGGGTAGTTGATGTTCCACTGCTGGGTGAAGGGCCGCACGACGCCCTCGCCCTGCTGGTCGAGGCTGACGCCGACCACCGTGAAGTTGCGCCCCCCGTATTTCTTCTGCAGCTCGATGAGGTGGGGGATCGCCATGCGGCAGGGCCCGCACCAGGTGGCCCAGAAGTCGATCAGCACGGCCTCGCCCAGATGGTCGCGCAGGTGGAAGGGCTTGCCCGTGGACACGTCCGTGAGCGTGAAATCGGGGACCGCGTCCGAGGCCGCCGCCGGCTTGGACCTGTGTTCGGCCTCGGGCAGCGGACGGAACTTCGCGCCCTTGGGCAGCACCAGGACCTGCCCCTTGGTCAGGTCATAGGGCTTGGAAAGGCCGTTGGCCTCGGCGATCTCCCGCCAGCGCCCGTATTTGCCCAGGTACTCCTCGGCCAGGATGCCCAGGGTGTCCCCGGCCTTGACCGTAACCGTCAGCCCCGGTTCGGCCGCGGAAGCGGTGGCCGCGGCCCCGGAGGCTGAGGCGGACGCGCCCATGGAGGACGTGGGCGCCGCCGCGCCCGCGGACGCCGTGGCGCTCACGGCCGCCGGCGCCGCCGCCAGGAACTGCGGCAGGGCCGCGGCGAGCAGCGCTGCGAAAAGGGCGCGATTGAGGCTCATGGAGGGTCCTTGAAGGGAAGGCCGGCTCAAGCCGGGCCGCCGAAGCTGCGGGGCGTGCCCTTGGCCAGCATGTCCTTGACGAGCTGCTTGGTCGTCTCCGCGGACAGCTCGGCGATGGCCTCGGTCAGGGGGATCTCCTTGGGGCAGGCCTTGGAGCAGTTCTGGGACTTGCCGCAGTCCGCCACGCCGCCTTTGCCCATGACGGTCTGGACACGCTCGGACTTGCTCATGGCGCCGCTGCCGTGCATGTTGAACAGGTTGGCCTGGCCCAGCGGGGCGGGGCCGATGAACTCGCTGTCGGCATTGTACTGCGGGCAGGCCTCCATGCAACAGCCGCAGGTCATGCAGCGGGCGAAGGTGTACATGCGCTCGGCGTCCTCCGCCGAGATCTTGGGCCCGGGGCCCATGTCGTAGGTGCCGTCGATGGGCATCCAGGCCTTGACCTTGGCCAGGGCCTTGAACATGGGGCTGCGGTCCACCACCAGGTCGCGCACCACCCGGAACTTGCCCAGGGGCTGGATGCGGATCGGCTGGGCCAGGCGGTCCACCAGGGACGAGCAGGCCTGGCGCGGCTTGCCGTTGATGACCATGGAGCAGGCTCCGCAGACCTCCTCGAGGCAGTTGCTCTCCCACACCACGGGGTTGATCTTCTTGCCCGCTTTGTTGACGGGGTTGAGCTGAATCTCCATGAGGCAGCCGATGACGTTCATGTTCTCGGACCACGGGATCGAGAACTCGTCCCAGTAGGGGGCCGAGTCCTCGCCGTCTTGCCTGAGGATGCGCAGTTCGATGGTCTTGGGCATGCGGAGCCAATGAGGACGGGAGATGGGTGCGCCGCCCGCGGGCCCGGCCCGCGGCGGCTGGGGGCGCTGCCGGCGCCCCTAGTCGTACTTCCGGGCGACGGGCTTGAACAGGCTGGTGTCGATGTCCTTGAAGCTGAGCTTGACCCGGCCGCCGTCCCAGTGGGCCAGGGTGGTCTTCATGTACTTCGAGTCGTCGCGGTTGGGGAAGGCCGGCTTGTAGTGGGCTCCGCGGCTCTCGTCGCGCTCCAGAGCGCCGAGGGTGATGGCCTCGGCCGTCACGAGCATGTTGTACAGCTGGTTGATGAACAGCTTGGGGTGGTTGTACCAGTGGCTCTCGTCGACGCAGGACACCTGGTTCCAGCGCTCACGGAACTCGGCGATCCTGCCCAGGGCCGCCTTGAGGCGGGTGTTGTCGCGCACGATGCTGACGTCGTTGACCATCAGCAGGCCAAGCTCGCGGTGCAGGGCGTAGGGGTTCTCCTTGCCGCGCATCGAGCCGATCGAGGTGAGGCGGTCCTCCCAGCGCTTGCGCTCCCCCTCGAAGGCCGCGCTGGGCGCCTCGCCCGCGGCCAGGTTCCGGGCGTAGGAGGCCACGGCCGGGGCCACCAGCTGGCCGCTGAACACGCAGCTCAGCAGGCTGTTGGCGCCCAGGCGGTTGGCGCCATGGTACTGGTAGTCGCACTCGCCGATGGCGTAGAGGCCGGGGATGCTCGTGGCCTGGTTGCGGGGGCTCTGGCGGTTGAGGAAGCCGTCGCCTTTGGCCTCGTAGTCCACCCACAGCCCGCCCATCGAGTAGTGCATTGCCGGGAAGATCTTCATCGGGACCTCGCGCGGGTCCTCGCCGGTGAACTTCTCGTAGATCTCGAGGATGCCGCCCAGCTTGCGGTTGAGCGTGGCCTTGTCGATGTGGGTCACGTCCAGGTAGACCATCATGCCGCCGCCCACGCCCATGCCGAGGTCCACGGCCGCGTGGAAGATCTCGCGGCTGGCCACGTCGCGGGGCACCAGATTCTTGAAGCGGGGGTACTTCTCCTCGAGGAAGTACCAGCGCTCGGCCTCGGGGATCTCCTTCGGGGGCCGGTTGTCGCCCTTGCGCCTGGGCGCCCAGATGCGCCCTCCCTCGCCGCGGGCGCTCTCGGACATCAGCCGCAGCTTGTCATTGCCCGGGATCGCCGTGGGGTGGATCTGGATCATCTCGGGGTTGCCGTAGGCGGCGCCCTGCTGGAACACCGAGCTGATGATGGAGCCCGTATTCACCATGGAGTGGGTGCTCTGGCGGTAGATCTGGCCCGGACCGCCGCTGGCGAGGATCACCGCATCCCCGGGGAAGGTCTGCACCCTCAGGCTGCTGAGGTGCACCGCGCACAGGCCCCGGCAGGCGCCGGCGTCGTCGCGCACCACGCTGAGGGCCTCCCAGCCCTCGAACTTCTTCACGCGGCCCTCGGCTTCCCAGCGGCGCACCTGCTCGTCGAGCGCGTAGAGCAGCTGCTGGCCCGTGGTCGCGCCGGCGAAGGCGGTGCGGTGGTGCAGGGTGCCGCCGAAGCGGCGGAAGTCCAGGTTGCCCTCGGGCGTGCGGCTGAAGGCCACCCCCATGCGGTCGAACATGTAGATGATGCCCGGGGCGGCGTAGCACATCTCCTTGACCGGCGGCTGTTCGGCCAGGAAGTCCCCGCCCTTGATGGTGTCGAAGGTGTGGATGTCCGGGCTGTCGTCCTCGCCCTTGATGTTGACCGCGGCGTTGATGCCGCCCTGGGCGCACACGCTGTGGCTGCGCTTCACCGGCACGATGCTGAATAGGAGCACGTCATGCCCGGTCTCGGCCAGCTTGATGGTGGCCATGAGGCCCGCCAGCCCGCCGCCCACGACAATGAATTTCGACATCTTGGGGTATCCTGGTTTGGGGTGAGGTCTATCAGCGCGCCGCGGGCGCGGCGCCGGGCGCGTCCGCGGACGCGGGCGGGGCCTGGGGCGCGGGCGGCGGAAGGGGCGGGGCGGGCAGTGCGGCCCCGGCCGCGGCCTGGGCCTTTTCGTGCTGGAAAAGGTCGACGCCGCGGCCCTCGAATCCGGCTAGGGCGTTGAGCCCCATCAACGCCACGGCCACGCCCAGGCCCATGCAGGCTTTCCAGGCCAGGTCCATGCTCTTCTGCCCGCGGACGATGCCCCAGGACACGCTGAAGCCCCACAGTCCGTTGCTTAGGTGGAACGCCGCGCTGAGGATTCCCAGCACGTAGAAGGCCGCGACCAAGGGCCGGCTGTATTCCTCACGGAGGGTCTGGAACATCTGGTCCGACGCGATGCCGGCGAAGCGGGTGGTGTAGAGGTGGAAGGAGATGAACAGCAGCAGCACCATGCCTGTCGCGCGCTGCAGCGCGTAGGACACGTTTTGGGTGGTGGGATAGCGCCCCAGGTTGTACTTGGCCGCCCGGGCGAGCCAGACGCCCAGCGCCGCATGAAAAAGAAGCGGCGCGAGCAGGCCCAGCTCCACAAAATAGAGGTAAGGCTGGCTGCGGATGAACTCGACGACATGGTTGAAGGCGTCCTGGCCCGCCACGCTGTGCGAGTTTTCAAAGAGATGGAAGACGACGAAGCCGGCCAGAGGGACCACGCCGGCAAGCGAATGCAGGCGCTTCAGCAGGAAATACGTGCGGTCTTGCATGGGGGCCTTCCAGCGGGGGAGGTCTGACTCAGAACATACAATATAGGAAGGCGGAGGCCACTTGGTCAAGACCACGGCCCCATAAAAGGGATTTCTTTTGAAAAAAAGGCGCCACGAAGGGTCGAATGACACCTGTCATGGTGCGGCATGGACCGGCGAACCTACCATGGGATTGCCTTTGTGGGGGTTCTCATGCTGAGTGAAACGATCTGTAACTGCTGCCCGGTGCTGAAGGCCCAGCCCCTGTGCGGGCTTGCGCCCGCTTCCCGGGCGCTGCTTGAGCGCTGGGCCGCACCCCTGCGCCTGGATCACCGGGATTCTTTGCACAAGGCGGGACAATGGCCTGCCTTTGTCTTTGCCTTGCGCGAGGGCAGCCTGAAGCTGGTGCGCGAGGAAGGTTCGGATGGCGGCACCGTCGTGGAGACCACCTTCCCCGGTGAATGGGTGGGCGTCAGTTCGGTCCTGGCCGGCGAGCCTTACTCAGTGCGCGCCGAAGCCCTGGAACCCAGCGCGGTCTGCGCCATCCGCCGCGAGGACTTTCTGGACCGCTTCAACGCCGGCGGCGCCTTTGCCAGGGAGGTGGTTTCCCAGCTGACGCGCCAGCTGGACCAGGCCCGCACCCTGCTGCTTCTGCGCAGCCATCACGACGCCGCCTCCCGCCTGGCGTCCTGCCTGCTCCATCTGGACGGGCGGCGTCCCCAGGGCGCCGCGACGGGGGTCGCCATGACCAAGGCGGATCTCGGCCAGATGATCGCCACAGCCCAGGAGACCGTGTTCCGGCTGCTGGCGAAATTCGAGCGCAGCCGGCTGCTCCGTCGCGAGGAGCGCCGCATCGTGCTCCTGGACCGGGCCGCGCTGGCCGCGGTGGCGGGCAAGCCCAAGAACACCTGAAGCCCAGGCGACATAAAGCCGCCGCCCGCGCGATGCGGGCGGCGGCTTTTTTTTATTCCCGCCCCCTGACCCTTGGATGCATGAAGGCCACGGGAAAAGGGGCGGGCTGGGGGAGCCGTTTGCCCGGGAAGCCCTCTGGAAGCCGCCCGGACCCGTTCATGTTTCCCCCCACGGCCCGAGGGCCGTGAGCCCTTACTTCGCCAGCTTGAAGTCGTAGTCGATGGTGACCTGGTTGCCCACCTTCATCGGCCAGATGCCGAAGGGCTGCACGCCGTAATCGGTCTGGAGCAGGGGGTATTTGCCGGAGACCTTGAGGCCGTCGCCCGCGGCGACCGCCTGGGCCGTCAGGGTCACGGCCTTGGTCTGGCCGTGGATGGTCAGGTCGCCCTGGGCCGTCACGCTCGTGCCGGCAAGGGTGTAGCTCTTCATGCTGAAGCGGATCTCCGGGAACTTCTCGGATTCAAGGGTCTTGTGGGCGTTGCTGTCCATCATGCTGTGGCCTTCGGTGGACTTCAGCGAGTCCACGGCCACGGCCAGGTCCAGCTTCTGCAGCCCGTTCTTCGAGACCGCGTCGAGCAGGCCGCCCGCGCCGACGACGGCCTGGGCGCTGAGGGTCGCCGAACCGGCCGCGATCTCCCAGTGGTGGGGCGAGTCGCTCTCAATGACCACGGACAGCGCCGTGACGCTGAGCGCCGCGGGGGCGGGGACGGCGTCCTTGGCGCGGAGGGCGGAGGGCAGCAGGGCCAGGCCCGGCAGCAGGGCAAAGCCAGCGATGGTGCTGAGGGATTTGCGGGTCATGGGTCGATTCCTTTTCAGGGGTCGGCGTGCAGGGCGGCCCGGGCGGGCGCCTTCCACCAGGAGCTCCGTCGCCGGAGGCCCTGGTGGAAGTGGGGAGCCTCGCTCCCCACTTCCGGTCATGCCTTGCGAATGCCGCGGACTAGAAGGCCAGGGTGAAAGCCAGGTGGCCGATGCACACGAGCGGGTTGCTGTGGGTCGGGTTGCCGGCGAACAGGTTCGTCACCTGGGTCGGCTGCTCGATCAGCTCGTAGACGCCGTCGTCGCCGGAGATCTCAGGCGAGTTCAGGTAGAACTCGGCCTCACCGGTGAGGTGGACGTACTTGCTGACCCGGTAGGTGATCGCCGGGAACGTGATGTCGTAGATGGGCTTGCTGCCCAGGATCGAGTTCACGTGGTTGCTGGTGTTGCGGGTCCAGCTGCCGCTCGGGTTCGTGGTCTGGGCCACGCTGTCGTTGCCGGGGTTGGCGCTGTATCCCGTGATCGAGTCGACGTAGATCAGGTTCGGGTCCGGCAGGATCGCGTCGGCGCGCAGCCCCAGGGCCCAGCTCTCGCTGTTCACCGCCGCCACGAACTCGCCGCCGGCCAGGTTCAGGTGCGCCTGGCTCTGCCAGTTGTCCGCCGCGTAGGCCAGCTCGTTGTTGTTGTTGTACTCGGCGAAGCTTCCCTGCAGGGACACGATCAGGGTCTTGTTGTTGGCCAGGGCGCCGCGGTACTGCGCGTCGACGCTGGCGTTCCAGTAGCTCTCCTCCGTGGGGGCGGTTCCAGAGTCCGTGCCGTTCAGGAGCAGAGCGCTCTTGCCCAGGTAGGGGTTCCAGTTGGACCACAGCAGGGCGTTGCCGAAGATCGTGTCCGACGACACGGTCGTGGCGTTGGAGTTGTCCAGCGCGTTGTCCGTGGAGTGCCCGGCGTTGGAATTGTTGATGTACTCGCCGTTCAGGTGCAGGCCCCACTGCGACTGGTCGACCAGCGCCGCCTGCTTCTGCTGGTAGGGGTCGTCCGTGATGGTGCCCACGCCAAAGCGCGCATAGGCCAGGGGCGGGACGTTGAAGATCTCGGGAAGGTAGCGCTGCGGAAGGTCCGGGCAGCCGGAGATCACGCCGACCGTTCCGTCCCAGCCCTTGCCCGCGCCCTTCAAACCGACGCCCATGTCGTAGCCCTGGTTGAACATGTCCTGGAACAGGAAAGACTTCTCGCCGAAGAGCAGCGAGCCGTCGTCCGTGGCCGAAGCCAGGTTGCTGGGCACCTTGAACTGGCCGACCACGGCGCTCCACCCACTAAGCAGGGGAACGTCGGCGTAGAACTGGTACAGGTTGGCCATGTTGTTGGAGGTGCTGACGGACTCGCCGCCGAGCGCCTCCTCAAAATAGAATTTGGTGTCACCGAGCTTGCCGTCGAGGGTCAGCCGGTTCTCGGTCTGGAACAGGTAGATGCGGGTGTTGTCGCGGGTCCCGGACGGAGCCGTGACCGTCGCGGTCGAGCCCGGGGCCGCGTTCGACTTGGAGACGCTGGCGCCGGAGTAGTACCAGGGCGTGTCCTCGCTGTTGCTGGTGTTCTCAAGCTCCCCCACGGACAGGAAGCGCCCGCCCAAGTCCAGGGTCAGGTCGTCCTTGCTGATCAGTTCCACGGCTTTCGCCGCTCCGGGAGCCAGCGCGATGACCAGCGCCAGGCCCGCTGCTTTCAAGTGTTTCGTCTTCACTTCGTCCTCCTTGATGGTAGACCAGAGTTTCCTCAGCGCTGGTCCCAGGTTACTGCCGCGTCCCCGCAGCCAGGTTCCGATCTTCTGTTGCTGGTACAGTACTGCTTTTCAGACTGGTGCACGGATGATGCCGATCATATCTCGCCCAATTACGGGCACTGGCACTGATCTTCTTTCTTTTCGTGAATCAAGGTAGACCGGCCCCGTCTGCGGGGGTGACTTTGCCCAGCACCACGGGAACCCCGGCCCTGCGTTGCACATCCTGCCTGAGCTCACGCATGAGCGCCAGGGAGTTCTGCTCAAAGAGCTGGCGTTCCAGCACCTGGGGCGCGATGTCCCCGCGGCTGACGTCCAGCGTGTAATCGACCCGGCAGCCGGTGGGCGTGCGGTCGATCTCCCAAGAGCCTTCGTAGTGGCGGAAGGGCGAAGCATCCGCGCTGGAGAAATCAATGCGCCAAGGTGCCTGTTCCTTGATGTTGAGGCGCAGCCGCAGCGTTTTATGGAAGAAGAGGAACTGCCCGACCATCACCTGCTCGACCAGGGCCTTGTCCCCGCTGCGCTCCAGCACCCTGCTGGACTGCATGCCGCTGAGGATACCCTTGAGGCCCTCGTAGTCGCTCAATACGCGCCACACTTCCTCGGGCGCGGAATCCGAGAGAAACACGCCATGGATGTAGTAGAGGTCCTGGGCATCGAGCTGCGTCAGCGTGACCTGCGTGGTGGAGCTGTCGCCTTCGGGCGCGGCTCCTCGTTCGGCGCTGAAGGAACTCAGCGTCAGTGTGAGCAGGACCAGAAGAAGCGTGATCGTGCGGTTCGCCATGACTCCACTCAAAGATTTATCTTCGATCTCTTTCCGGACGCGGGAGCAACATGCAAACTCCTGTCCAAGGACAATCAAACTATAGGAGCAGGCCCTCTAGGCTTCAATGATATGGAACATATATGCAACTAGGACCTAGGGCATAGTCAAACCGGACTTCTCGAAGCTCAAAAAACCCTTTGTTTTTGGCCCTGTGGGCGCGTTATTGTACTATTTGAACAATGCGTTTGATGGAAGCTTTATTCGGAGAACAGAGAAAAAATATTAGCTGAAGCAAAATTGCTCCTGGCAACGGACTTGACCCAAAGTGCGTCCAAGATCAATGTTCGCTGGGTCCGCAGCACGGCGGCACCAGAGCGCACGAATGATATCCTAACCTGAAGCATTCTTTTCTGCAGGGGCGGGAAGGCCGGACCACGCAGACCCTTGGCCGACGCGATCAAAGGAACCGGATGCCCAGCTCTTCAACCCGCCTGGCCCGCTGCATCGGCCTGGTCTGCATGGCGCTTGCGGCGCAGCGGACTATGGCACAGGACACAGCCCACGCCGGGCGCTTCCGCAGGGAATGGGACAGCTCCAGCGCGGGCCTGCGCATGCTCCATGGCGAGTGTGGTGAACTCAAGGAGCCTACCGGCTGGCATTCCCGGGCCATCGACGACGGCTCCTGGAACAAGGCCACGGCCTACGCCGGCTCGTGGCTGGCCTGGACCCTGGGGCTGCCCTGGATGGCCAGCACCGCGGACGACGTGAGCGACGGGAACGACGACCTGCTCTGCCGGCTGGCCTTTGACCTGCCGGCAGGGGCGCGGAACTGCCGCGCGGACCTGCAGCTGGTGGTCGATGACAATGCCGCGGCCTGGATCAACGGGGTGCCCTTCCTGAACGATCCGCCCGCCATCGGAGTGGATGAACGCCAGCCCCGCACGCTGGCCCTGCCGGATGTCCTGCGCCCCTGCGGCAACCTGCTGGCATTGCGGGTGCACAGCATGCGCCCCACGCGCATCGGCGTGAAATTCCGCCTGAATGTCGTCGGGGATGCCCCATCCGGCGCCCGCTGCGGGGATGCAGCCCGCGATGGCAAGCCGGGACCCCGGCCTACGCAGGTGATCCTGACGACGCCCCTGGCGGCCCTTTCCCCTGCTCCCTTGCCCGTGGCCTCTCCGAGGTTTTTGCCCACGGACCGGCCGACGTCCGTGCCCACACCTTTGCCGACGTCTGTGCCCATACCCTCGCCGACGTCCGTGCCCACCCCCTTGCCGACGTCCGTGCCCACACCCTTGCCGACGTCTGTGCCCACACCCTCGCCGACGTCCAAGCCCGCTCCCA
>Ga0302320_10021609_pt1 | contig 12759 bp, 15 predicted proteins | sample Bog_T0_3_FD_202130 | JGI IMG/M metagenome (GOLD analysis project Ga0302320, IMG submission 202130) | Peat permafrost microbial communities from Stordalen Mire near Abisko, Sweden - Bog_T0_3 | ecosystem: Environmental > Terrestrial > Soil > Wetlands > Peat | place: Sweden: Abisko, Stordalen Mire...
GGTTCCAGCCAGCACCGCGAAGGGTGCGGCGGTGCCGAGGTCGACGGCAGCCTGAGAGGCGCCGGCATCGGGGATGCCGATGGCCAGCGCCAGTATGCCTACCACCCCGAGCACTGAGGTGGTTGCGAGCCAACGGCCCGCGCTGATATTCCTCAACTGATTGGATGTTCTGGACATGCTGGCGCTCCCCACATCGACCCACCACGGCCAGCTCGCCAGCTGACTGATCTCGAATACGCTGCTGTCGACCGATGGATGGGCCACGTGGCCGGCTGTACTTCAGATGCCAGGGTCGGCCTTGACCAGTCGAAGGCAAGGGAAGCTGTGAGCCGCATCGGCGGCTCCGCCTCTACTGTATTCCTGCATCCAAAAACATGCAATCAATTTCATCTATGATATTTTTGCGCCCGTGCCCGAATGGAGCTTCCTCACCAACCACGGACGCGTCCTCCAGTGCATCGCCCGCAATCCCAACGCTCGCCTCCGGGACATCGCCGCCGAGCTATCGATCACCGAACGCCGGATCCATGGAATCGTCAGCGATCTCATCGAGGCCGGATTTCTGTTGAAGGCAAAGGATGGTCGCCGGAATCGATACCAGGTTCAGGATCACGCACCGCTTCCCGATCGCACCCGGCAGGAGCGGGCCATCGGGGATCTGCTCGATCTGCTTGAAGGACCGTCCCGGCCCTGACAACCGGCGAACCGACGACGCTCGACCGCCCCAGCGCAACTGCGGAGTGTGGCGGGATCCCCACCGGTGGTGGGATGCCATGGTCGTCCAACGACGGGACAGTCCCCACCGACCTGTCCACTGTTCGTTGACGGCCTTCCGATCCAACCCAATTCACTGGTGGCCACAGTCGAGCTGGCGCTGCCATCAGCGCAGCCGCCGATAGGCGAAGTGGCCCTTCACCGAGCTGTCGGTCGGGTGCTCGCCGTCGTCGCCCATCTCGTCGAGGAGCTCGAACCGTCCGGCCAGGGCTGCCCGCACCCGGGCCAGCGGCACCGCCAGTTCACCAATCTGCTCGTGGTGGAGTGAGTACCGCGACCCTTGCACGTGCTCGAAGACCCGGATGTCCCACACCGACGACACCTCGCCGCCCTGCCCGACCTCCACGTCCCCTTCCACCGGCTCGCCCAACGCTTCGGCGCTGATGACGTCGATGACGGCGGTCCCACCGTCGAAGTCGTAGACCCAGGGCGGTTCCTCACCCAACCGAGCGAGCTCTCCGACCGTGTTCACGTCGAAGATGAACAGCCCGTCGTCAGCCAGGTGGTGGTGAACAGTTTCGAAGACCGACGTCCACTCGTCGAAGTCCAGCAGATGATTGAGACTGTCGAACACGCAGCACACCACCTCAAAGCGCTCGCCGAACGAACACGTCCGCATGTCCCCCTCCACCAGTCGGGCACCTGGGACCTTGGTGGCGGCCACCGCCAACATCTGCGGGGAGCTGTCGAGACCGGTCAGTACCGGCACCTCCGGTAGTCGGGCCAGTAGGGATCCGGTGCCACACCCCAACTCGAGCAACGTCTGGGCCCCAGGGCGGAACTCCCCGATCCAACGGGCCACACGGTCGGCTCGTGGCCCCGGATCATCCATCACCTCGTCGTAGAAACTGGCAAAGGCTTCGTAGGCGGGCACCCGTCCACCGTGCCACACACCGGACCGGCGTCCCGGTTCCGGCACCGGAACCCAAGGGGGGTCCGGATCAGCCGGCGGCGGGCTCCTCGACGGTGCGGGGCTTCAGGTCCTGCTTGGCCAGCCATCGCAGTCGAGCAGCACGGGCGTCCCACGAGTAGACGACGCAGGTGCGGGCGAAGTGGTCGTGCCAGCCGCGACGCTCGCGGCCGATCAGGATGCCCAGACAGCCGATGAAGAAGAACACCAGGCTGAGCGGCAGTGTCAGGGTGCGGATGACCGCCGACCGGACACCGACTGGCGTGCCGTCCGCCGACCGCACCTGAATCCCCAACAGAGCCATCCCGATGGTTCGCCCCCCCAGCGTCCACTGGTAGGCGAAGTACACGAACGACCACACCACCAAGGCGGTCAAGGCAACCAACTGGTGGTCATCGACGTGCAGTGTGCGGTCGGTCAGCAGCTGGACGGCGAACGACAGTCCGGCCACCCCCAGGGTGTAGATGCCCCAGAGGGCCAGGATGTCAAGGCCGAAGGCCGCCAGTCGGCTGACCACCCCGGCGTAGTGCCCCTGCCGGCCCATTGCCAACTCGACCGGCGGCGGTACGGTCACGACGCCACCGTCCCCTGGGAGAGCGGGGCCGGGCCCGCCGCCGAGGTGATGCCGACCAGGGACGGTGGACCCAGCGGAAGTTCCGACTCCTTCCGCCGGAGCAGCCGGTTGGTCCAACGAGCGAAGAAGTCGTCGAGACCGACTCCCTGAGCCCTGATGACGTCGAGCACCTCGGAGACGACCCCAGTGGTGGACCGGGCGATGATGGAGCCGAGTTCGGTCTGCTCCATCAGGGCGTCGATGTCCAGTTCACCGACGATGTGGTCGACGTCCACTCGCCCGACGATGGAGTTCACGTCCACCCGTTCGATGATCTTGTCGACGTCCACCCGTTCGATGATCTTGTCCACGTCAACACGGTCGATGATGGCGTCGACGTCCACCCGATTGATCAGGGCGTCGATATCCACCCGTTGGATGATCCGGTCGATGTCCACTCCGTCGAGCACCGCATCGAGGTCGATGGCATCCATCACCAGGTGGACCACCCGCTCGGCGATGGCTTGGGCCATCGACTCCAGCCGATCGGCGATCGGATTCGGGCTCATGGACGGCCACCGTTCAATGGTGTGAAGACCTGAGACACGCAGGCAGTTTCCCACCCGCCATCGACTCAGCCGTGGATCATCAGGTGCCGATGCCGGTGTTGGGGGTGAGCGGGCGGGTCAGGTGGCGCCGAGGGCAGCCAGCGCCCGGTCGGCGTGCACGCTCATACGGACCTCGCTCTGGATCACCGCCAGGATCTTCTGGTCCTTGCCGATGACGAACGTGGCCCGCTTGGTCGGCGACAGGGCGGTGAAGCGTCGACGGACGCCGTACAGCGTCGCCACCGCCCCATCCGGGTCGGACAGCAATGGGAAGTCGAAGGAGTGCTTGTCCGAGAACCGCTTCTGCTTCTCGACGGCGTCGGCACTGATCCCCACCCGCTGGGCACCGACCGCCTCGAACTCCCCCTTCAGATCTCGGAAGTGACAGCTCTCCGCCGTGCACCCCGGGGTCATGGCCGCCGGATAGAAGAACAGTGCAACTGGTCCATCCACCAACAGATCGGTCAGGCGTCGTGGGCGATCGTTCTCATCCGGGAGCTCGAAATCCGGTGCGGTGTCGCCCACGTTCATGCGGTGAGGATACCCAATGAGAGGCTGGAATGCCCTTCGCGGGTTGGGTGAGCCTCACCCGGGCAGGTTGCGCTCGAATACCTCGGTGCTCACCCGCAGAAATCGACAGACCAGCGCCACTTCGTCGTCGGTGAAATCGGACAGTGACGCTCTGGCATCCATGACCATCGGCATGTGGAGTTCCAGTGCCCGCTTTCGGGCCTCCGGGACCAGGTCGACCAGCACCCGTCGGCGGTCGGTGTCGTCGCGCCGCCGTCGAACGAACCCCGCCGCCTCCATCCGGTCGATGACGAAGGTCACCGCCCCGGTGGAGAGCCGACTGGCCTCCGCCAGCGCTCCGGCCGTCATCGGGGCGTGCTGGTCGAGGATGTCGAGGCATCGAAAGTCGGTGCGGTTCAGCCCGAGCTTGGCGGCGACGGCATCGTCAAAGAGATCAGTGGCCAACTGATAGTGGCGCATGGCCTCTCCCAGCTGGTTGGGGACGAATGGCGGTGCCGGCGTCCCGCTGCCTTCCGGATCGGGAACCACCGACGATGGGGTGTTGCTTGACACCCCATTATTTTACTACTTAAGATACTCAAGTGTAAAGGAATCATCGGCGGGATCGCCGCGCCACTTCCCCCACCACCCGCTCCCCTCTCAGACCGGATCGCCACGTGACCCACGCCATCGAAGCCGACAACCTGCAGAAGACCTTCAAGGGGAAGCGGCCGGTCCGCGCCCTCGACGGTGTGAGCTTTGCCGTCGAGGAAGGCACCGTCTTCGGCCTGCTGGGTCCCAACGGCTCCGGCAAGACCACCGCGGTGCGGATCCTCACCACCATTCTCCGGCCCGATGGCGGCGCCGCCCGAGTCCTCGGGCACGACGTGACCAAGGAAGCCAATCTGGTGCGCACCCTGATCGGCCTGGCCGGTCAGTACGCTGCCGTCGACGAGAACCTCACCGGTCGGGAGAACTTGGTGATGGTCGGACGGCTGAATCACCTGCCGGGCACCTACGTGACCAGCCGGTCCAAAGAGCTGCTGGCGGAGTTCAGCCTCACCGATGCCGCCGACCGACCACTCAAGACCTACTCGGGTGGCATGCGCCGGCGCCTCGATCTGGCTGCCGCTCTGGTGGCCCGGCCCACGGTGCTGTTCCTCGATGAGCCCACCACCGGCCTCGACCCTCAGAGCCGCAACGACCTGTGGGAAGTCATCGAGGGCCTGGTGGCGGGGGGCACCACCGTGCTGCTGACCACCCAGTACCTCGAGGAAGCCGACCGGCTGGCCAATACCTTGGCCGTCATCGACCGCGGCAACGTCATCGCCGAGGGCACTCCTGCCGAGCTGAAGGCCAACCTGGGCGCCACCGTGCTGGAGGTGGGCATGGCTGACCTGAACGACACCGACGTCACCCGCGGCGTGTTGGCGGCGGTGGGATCCCATCCACCCATCATCAACGGGAAGACCGCCGAAGTCACCGTGGAGGATGGCCCACGGGCTGCCATGGAGGCGCTGCGCTCGCTCGACCAACGGGGTGTCACCCCTGCCACCTTCGCCCTCCGCGAACCCAGCCTCGACGACGTCTTCCTCGCCCTCACCGGTCGCCGGGCCGAAGAGGACGAGCTGGGTGACAACCCCAACCCGTTCGACGATCCCCTACTCGCCGCCACCGAGACCGGAGGCCAGCAATGACCACCACCGCCAACATCACCATTCCCTCGGTGTCGGGAGCGCCTCTGGCCACCGGACCGGTGGCCCGCCTCCGGTGGGGCCTGGCCGACACCTTCACCATCACCAAGCGCAACCTGATCGCCCTCACCCGCATCCCCGAGGCGCTGTTCTTCTCGACGGTGCAACCCATCATGTTCGTGCTGCTGTTCCGCTACGTCTTCGGCGGAGCCATTCATCCCCCGGATGGGGTCACCTACACCAACTTCCTGATGCCGGGCATCTTCGTCCAGACGGTCTGCTTCGGTGCCGTCAGCACCAGCATCGGCCTGGCCGAGGACCTCCAGAAGGGCATCGTCGAACGGTTCCGGGCCTTGCCCATGGCCCGCTCGGCCGTATTGGCCGGACGGACCACCGCCGACCTCATCCGCAACATCTTCGTCATCATCATCATGACCATCGTCGGATTTCTGGTCGGCTTCCGTCCCAGCACCGGCGTCGCCCTCTACGTGGTCGGCTGCCTGCTGATCCTCTACTTCGCCTACGCCCTGTCGTGGGGATTCGCCCTCATCGGCCTGTCGGCATCGAACAGCGAGACCGCCCAGGTGATGTCTTTTCCCCTGCTCTTCCCCCTCACCTTCGCGTCGGCCGCCTTCGTGCCGGTGGAGTTCATGCCCAGCTGGCTGCAGGGGTTCGCCACCTACCAGCCGGTCAGCGTCACGGTGGCGGCCTGTCGAGCACTGATGATCGGGGGCGGCACGGCCAGCTGGGTCATCCAGACGCTGATCTGGACCACCCTGCTGCTGTTGGTCTTCGTGCCATTGGCGGTCTGGAAGTACCGCACCCGCATCTGAGCCCCGAGCGCCCACCCGAGCGGTCCGGAGTCGGAGACGACCCATGCCGATCCCGGACTACCGCGCTCCCTGGCCGTCCGTCGACCGGACCAGCCGCCGTCGGGGCATGCTGGCGGCATGAGGATCCCACCATCCGGCGGCCGCCGCCGATCCGGTGCACCGCTCGGCCCCGGTCAGGAGTCGGTGTGGGACTACCCCCGGCCTCCCCGCCTGGAGCCCGTCGCCACCCACATCCGGATCGTGTTCGCCGGCGTCACCATCGCCGACACCCTCGGCGGCTTCCGGGTCCTCGAGACGAGCCACCCGCCCAACTACTACGTGCCCCCCGGGGACATCCTGGACGGCTGCCTCACCCGCACCGGTCAGTCGTCATTCTGCGAATGGAAGGGCACCGCCCACTACTACGACGTCACGGTGGGCGAGGCGGTGGCACCGGCCGCCGCCTGGGGGTACGACCACCCGAGCCCGGCGTTCGCCGCCATCGCCGGCTTCGTGGCCTTCTATCCGGCTCCCATGGACCGTTGCCTGGTCGGTGAAGCGGAGGCCGAGCCCCAGCCCGGCGGCTTCTACGGCGGCTGGATCACCGCCAACCTGGTCGGGCCGTTCAAGGGTGGTCCCGGAACGCAGGGCTGGTAGCCGGGCAGCGGACGGTTGGCGGCATCATCCGGAGGGGCATCCGGACAGCAGTCGGGGATACCCCGCCCGGGACCTGACCAGATGGGGACGAAAGACCCTGGTCCACCGCGGTGGTCCGTGACATCGTGCTCTCATGTGGATCGACGGCAAGGGAGCGACGGTGCTCGCGGCTCCGGAGTGCCGGCGCCTGTTGGCCGAGGCCGGCAAGGTCAACAGCATCGGTCGGCTCGGGATCGCCACCGACCAGGCACCCATCGTGGTGCCGGTCAATTTCAGCGTCCACGACGGCGAGGTCGTCCTCCGGGTGGGCACCGGGTTCTTCTCCCACGCGGCCGACGGCCACCTGGTGGCGTTCGAAGTGGACCACGTCGACCCCGGGGCCGGAACTGCGTGGAGCGTACTGGTACGGGGCCTGGCCAGCCTGACAGAATCGCCCACCGAGGCCGAGCTCTCGGTGGCGGCCCACCCGCTGGTCCCCGAGCCCGGTGCCATGCTCCTGGTCATCCGGCCGGACCTCCTCACCGGCCGTCGATTCGACCTCCGGCCAGCGGTCTGGGGAGCGTCGGCGGTGCACGCTGATGGGCCGCCGGACCCGGACTGGCCGGAGGGCGTCGGAGGCACCTTCAGAGCCGCGGTGGCAGACTTCCAAGCGTGGCCCTGGTGATCGCTGGAACGGACCTGCTCGATCCAGCCGTCATCGACGAGCCGTATCGCTTCTACGAAGACCTACGGGAGCATGCGGCCGTATGGGAAGTGCCTGGCTCCGGAATTTTCACCGTAGCCACATTCCAACTCCTCGCCGACGCGGCCGGCCGAGTGGAGGACTTCTCGTCGAACATCAACTGCCTCCTTTATCGAGACACCGAGGGAATGCCCTGTCGCCTCCCCTTCGGCGATGCCGGGATCCAGGCCCTGGCCACGGCCGACCCCCCGACGCACGCACTGCACCGAGACACGGTGTTTCCCGAGCTGGTGGCCAAGCGCATGGCCGCTCTGGAGCAGGACATCGTAACGATCGCCGAGGATTGTGTGAGCCAGGCGATCAATGACGGATCGGTGGACTTCATGGCGGCCATCGGCAACGTCGTGCCCATCACGATGATCAGCCGCCTCATCGGATTCCACGACAGTCCGCTCGACCAGTTGTTGCACGCTGCCTTCGACTCGACCGCCATGCTGGGATCGACGCTGTCCTATGACGAGTTGGTTGCATGCATCGCCCGCACCGGCGGGATTCAAGCGTGGATTGCCCTCCAGCTCTCGGCGGCCATGACTGAGCCGACCGCCGACCTACTCGGGGCCGTAGCGGCCGGCGTCAAGAGCCAGGCATTCTCCGAGCTCGAAGCCTCCGTCATCCTGCACACCTTGCTCAGTGCTGGGGGTGAATCCACAACCAGCCTGCTCGGCAATGCCGTCCGGATCCTGGCCGAACATCGAGATCTCCAGCATGAACTGCGTGAGAATCCTGAGCTGATCCCGAGGTTCGTGGAGGAGGCGCTGCGGTTGGAACCACCATTCCGCTATCACATGCGGTTCGTGCCCCACGACACGGCACTCGGTGGCGTTGAGATCCCCGCCGGATCAACGGCCCTGCTGCTCTGGGGTTCCGCCAACCGTGATCCCGAGGTGTTCGACCGACCGGAGACCATCGACCTCAATCGGAAGGTTCCCCGGAGACACGTGGCCTTTGGCAGGGGGATCCATCACTGCGTCGGAGCGCCCCTCGCTCGGGTTGAAGCCAAAACCGTTCTCACCGTTCTGCTGGCTCGAACCGGTGACATCACGCTCGATGCTCAGCATCCGCCCAAGTGGGCGAACAGCCTCATGGTCCGTCGTCATGAGATCCTGCCTGTTCGCCTGGTGGCCCGCTAGGGACTGCCACCCGGGTGCCGCAGTGGGTCACCCTCCCGGTAGGGGACACCCGAGAGGCTGCTACCCCCGCTCACGCCTGTTTCCGGCAGCGGACCATGGTGACTGTCCCCACCAGCACGCTGGCCGTGGCGATGACGACGATGATCGCCACGAAGGTCCCAGGCGTGCCCGGCTGGGGCACGGTGGCCGAGGCGGGGTCGATCGGATCGTACTGCAGGGTGACGGTCTGCCCCACCCCGTATGGGAAGTAGGGACTGCGGTTCGCTCGTGCCATCGTCGTGGAGGACATGCCATGCACCGGGTAGCGGACGACGTTCTCCTGCCCCTGGCCACTGACGTCGTCGCACGACAGGACCGTGCCGGTCGTCGTGGCGGTCCGGTGGAGCGGCTTCGCAGTGAGGGCGGTGACGACGCCCACGGCAAGAGCGCCGACGATGATGAAGATGGCGACTCCGATGATGATCTTCTGGAGGGGTGGACGTTCCGGTCACGGATCACACCCCAGCGGCGGGTAGCCAGGGGAAGGGACGGCTGCTGGTGCACCCCACGACCCGGGGCCCGGCTGGACTGCCGGCGAGATCTCCCGTCCCGGGGGAAGGGGCAGAGATGGGCGCGTCCGGCCCCGGAGCGAGCTCCGGCGGGCAGAAGCGACCGTCCGAGGCGAGCCACCATCCCGGTCCTGACGAGTGGCCCGGGCGATCCAATGGGAGAGCCGGAGGTTCCACTGTCGATCTCTCAGGACCCGCCGGCCACCGCCCGGTTGATCCGGGCCGCCACCGCCGTCGGGTCCTCCACCTCCACCACCAGTCGGGCGTAGCGCTCGTCGTGGAGATCCACGATCACCGCCCGGTCGAAGTCGCGGACGTCCCAGAAGACATACGCACCCTGCTGCCGGAAGGTGCCGGCGATCAGACGGGAACCGATCCGCGAGCCACCTACCTTCACGCCGGTGCCCGAAGCTGCTCGGGCCTCGTCGGGGTCGACTCTGGCCCCCGCCACGTGGATCAGCGGGATCTCCAGCCGGCTGCGGAGCGCCCAGATGCGGTCGAGCCCCTTCATCGCCACGTAGAGCTCGCTCGCCCCAACCTCGATCGTCGCCACCTGGGAACTGTACCCAGGACGACCGCCCGGGCCCAGGTAGCGACTCCCTGGCCGGGCGGTCAGAATGGAGCCATGACTCCGTCACCCGCCTCTTCTTCCGCTCCTGACACCTTCGGCGCCCGCGCCCAGCTGGCGGTGGGTGACGCCACCTACGAGATCTATCGGATCGATGCCCTGGCCGACCGGTTCGACATCGCCCGCCTGCCGTACTCCATCAAGGTGGTGCTGGAGAACCTCCTCCGTCACGAGGACGGCGTCACCGTCCACCCGGGTGATATCGAGGCGGTGGCCGACTGGGGCCGGGCTCCTGAACGGCACGGCCAGGGGGGTTCCGACGCCGCCGAGATCGCCCTGACCCCCGAGCGGGTCCTGATGCAGGACTTCACCGGGGTCCCCGGCGTGGTGGACCTGGCCGCCATGCGCGACGCCCTCGCCGAGCTGGGCGGTGACCCCGCCAAGGTCAACCCCCTCGTGCCGGTGGAGCTGGTGGTGGACCACTCGGTGATCGCCGAGGCGTCGGGGACCGCCGGGTCGTACGACACCAACGTCGACATCGAGTATCAGCGGAACATCGAGCGCTACCAGCTGCTGCGCTGGGCCCAGCAGGCCTTCGACGGCTTTCGGGTGGTGCCACCCGGCGCCGGCATCTGTCACCAGGTCAACCTCGAGTACCTCGCACGGGTGGTCTTCGCCACCGACGACGGCCGCGCCTACTGCGACACCCTGGTCGGCACCGACTCCCACACCACCATGGTCAATGGGCTCGGCGTGCTGGGCTGGGGGGTGGGCGGCATCGAGGCCGAGGCCGCCATGCTCGGCCAGCCGCTGTCCATGCTCCTCCCGCCGGTGGTGGGCTTCCGCCTCACCGGCCGCCAGCCGACCGGCACCACCGCCACCGACCTCGTCCTCACCATCACCCAGCTGCTCCGCCAGCACGGCGTGGTGGGCAAGTTCGTCGAGTTCTACGGACCCGGGGTCGCCGAGGTCCCGCTGGAGAACCGGGCCACCATCGGCAACATGTCCCCCGAGTACGGCGCCACCTGCGCCATCTTCCCCATCGACGATGTCACCCTCGACTACCTCCGCTTCACCGGCCGGGACGAACACCACGTCGATCTGGTCAACGCCTACGCCCGGGCGCAGGGCCTCTTCCATCTGCCCGACGGGCCGGAGCCGGTCTTCACCGAGACCATCGAACTCGACCTCTCCACCGTGGTGCCCAGCATCGCCGGACCGGCCACAGGACCGGGTCTCGCTGTCCGGCTCGGGCACCGCCTTCCGGGAGGCGCTGGGCCGGTCCAAGCGGTCGGCCGAGGCCACGCTGGCCGACGGCTCCACCGCCACCATCGAGGACGGACATGTGGTGGTGGCCGCCATCACCAGCTGCACCAACACCTCCAACCCCCAGGTGATGGTGGCGGCCGGCCTCCTGGCCAAGAAGGCCGTCGACCTGGGACTCCGTCCCAAGCCCTGGGTGAAGACCACCCTGGCGCCCGGATCGCGGGTGGTCATGGACTACTTCGACCGGGCCGGACTCACCGAACCGCTGGCCGAGGCCGGCTTCGACCTGGTGGGGTTCGGCTGCACCACCTGCATCGGGAACTCCGGGCCGCTGCTGCCCGGGGTGTCGGAAGCCGTCCAGGCCGGCGACCTGTCGGCGGTGTCGGTGCTGTCCGGCAACCGGAACTTCGAGGGTCGCATCCACCCCGATGTGCGGATGAACTATCTGGCCTCGCCGCCGCTGGTAGTGGCCTATGCCCTGGCCGGCACCATGGACATCGACCTGGAGCACGACCCGCTCGGCGTCGACCAGCAGGGCCACCCGGTTCGGTTGGCCGATCTGTGGCCGACCGTCGACGAGGTATCGGAGGTCATCCGGTCGTCCCTCACCTCTGACATGTTCCGTCAGCGTTACGGCTCGATCTTCGATGGTGACGAGCGCTGGCAGGAGGTGGAGACCGCCACCGGCAACACCTTCGCCTGGGACGCCGACTCCACCTACGTCCTTCGGCCGCCATTCCTCGAAGGCCTCACCCCGCAGCCGGCGCCGGTGACCGACATCGCCGGGGCCCGGGTGTTGGCGGTGCTGGGGGACAGTGTCACCACCGACCACATCTCGCCGGCCGGCAACATCGGTCCGTCGACTCCGGCGGCTGCGTACCTGGTGGACCACGGCGTCGAGCGGAAGGACTTCAACTCCTACGGGGCCCGACGCGGAAACCACGAAGTGATGATGCGGGGGACCTTCGCCAACATCCGGCTCCGGAATCAGCTGGCTCCCGGCACCGAGGGGGGTGTGACCCTGCACCTGCCTGACGGCGAGCAGACCTCCATCTTCGATGCCTCCCTCCGCTACGCCACCGACGGGGTGCCGCTGGTGGTGCTGGCCGGCAAGGAGTACGGCTCGGGTTCCTCGCGCGACTGGGCGGCCAAGGGCACGTCGCTGCTCGGGGTGCGGGCGGTCATCGCCCAGAGCTACGAGCGCATCCACCGGTCCAACCTGATCGGGATGGGGGTGCTGCCGCTCCAGTACGCCGAGGGGCAGAGCGCGGCTTCGCTGGGGCTGACCGGGCACGAGGTCTTCGAGATCTCCGGGGTCGAGGCGCTGAACGCCGGAGAGGTCCCCAAGGAGGTGGCCGTCCGGGCCGTTGACGCTGACCGGGTGGTGGAGTTCGCCGTTCGGCTGCGGATCGACACGCCGATGGAGGCCGAGTACTACCGAAACGGGGGGATTCTGCCGTACATGCTGCGACAGATGGCCGGCTGATCCGACCGGTCTCCCGAAGGGGAGGACCTCCGCCCGATGCCCGGCCGGAGGTCCAATAGGGTCTTCCCATTCCCAACGACCCTTCCAACCACGAACCCGACCTGACCGGAGCCCCCCGGAGGCGGTCGTTGGTGTCCCTGTGGCCGATGTGGGTACTCGGCTTCGCCGTGATGATCGACAACATCGATCAGTACATCATCCGGGGCACATCCACGCAGATCGAGAAGGCGTTCGGCGTCGACGACTTCCAGATCGGGATCCTCTTCTCCGCCTTCATCATCGTCAACGGCCTGGCCACCATGCCGGCCAGCTACCTGGGCGATCGCTGGAGCCGAACCCGGATCATGGCGGTCACCATCGCCGCCTGGTCCCTGGTCAGTGCCATGGGCGGTCTGGTTCCGGTCGGCGCCTTCGGACTGCTGGTCGGCATCCGGGGCGCCCTCGGCTTCGGTCAGGCGGTGACTGATCCGTCAGGGTCGAGCCTGCTGGCCGACTACTACG
>Ga0302320_10021610_pt1 | contig 12758 bp, 11 predicted proteins | sample Bog_T0_3_FD_202130 | JGI IMG/M metagenome (GOLD analysis project Ga0302320, IMG submission 202130) | Peat permafrost microbial communities from Stordalen Mire near Abisko, Sweden - Bog_T0_3 | ecosystem: Environmental > Terrestrial > Soil > Wetlands > Peat | place: Sweden: Abisko, Stordalen Mire...
CGTTGCCGTGAATGCCCATCTTGTGCTCGAGGGAACCGCAGGCGACGCCGTTGCGGCGTCCCAGCGAGCCGTCTTCGTTGACCAGGATTTTCGGCGCGAGGAACAGCGAGACGCCCTTCACCCCGGCTTGGGCGCCTTCGATGCGGGCGAGGACGAGATGGATGATGTTTTCCGCGAGATCGTGCTCGCCCGAGGAGATGAAGATTTTTTGCCCCGTGATCGCGAACGAACCGTCGGCGTTGCGCACGGCGCGAGTCTTGAGCAGCCCGAGGTCGGTGCCGCAATGCGGCTCGGTGAGGTTCATCGTGCCCGTCCACTCGCCGGAAGTGAGCCTGGGCAGATATTTGGCCTTCAGTTCCTCGGACCCATGCACATGCAGCGCCGCCGCGGCGCCGTTGGTGAGGCCGGGATACATGGCGAAAGCCAGATTGGCGGCCTGCGTGTATTCGCCGAACGCGACGCCGAGAACCAGCGGCAAGCCCTGCCCGCCATATTCCGTCGGGCCGGCGATGCTGACCCAGCCGCCCTCGACATAGGCTTTATACGCGTCCTTGAAACCCTCGGGCGCGCTCACCGAGCCGTCGGCATGGCGCTTGCAGCCCTCGACGTCGCCGACGCGATTGAGCGGCAGCAGCACTTCCTCGGCGAGCTTGGCGCCTTCCTGGAGCACCGCCGCGACGAGGTCGATCGGCGCCTCGGCGAACCGCGGCAGGTGGGAAAAGCCGCCGTAGTCCAGCACATCGTTGAGCAGAAACAGCGTATCGTCGACCGGCGCTTTGTAGATCGGCATGCGAGAACCCTCGGCGGATTTTTACGCCACGAGTGCGGTGGCGCGCTTATAGTTCATACATGAACTATCTAGGCGCAGAAATCAAGAGGGGGGGGGATTCCCTTCTCCCGCTTGCGGGTACGGTATGCAGACAATTTTTCCCCGCCACCCACGGACCTGGTCCTGAGGCGCGAGCGAAGCGAGCCTCGAAGGGCGGGGGGAAGGTGGCCTATTTCCGCGTCACGGCGCCTTGCCGCCGGTCCGCGCCATCGAGGCCGCGGTGTTGGCGTAAGCTTCCTGGCGCTCGACGCTCCAATAACGCAATTCGTCGAGCGGGATCTGCACGCCGGTGACGGCGCAGAGCACGAACAGGCCGGGGCGTAGGACGCGATAGTCGCCGTCCTGATAAAGCACATGCGCCTCGCTCGCCGCGATCGGGCGCCGTTCGTACCGGTTCATCGCCAAGGCCTTTTCCTGAAAGTTACGCAAAACGGGCCGCCGGCTGGCGTCGGAGGCGATAGCCGAGTATCCCGATTTCGCGCGCCGAACGCAACGCTTATCCGATCCCTGCGTCGATTGAGCGGGGCGGAGCCGTGCGCCGCGCATTGGCGAGCGCCGTTAACCCGGTGTCAACCACCTTGTGAAGCGATGGATTTCGCGAGCGAATTGTTCACCCTAACTGCTTACCCGTGTTGGGGGACCACTCGACTCGGTCGCGGGAATGTCGCTTGCGATGATCATGCTCAATGCGCGCGCCGCCGCGCCCGGCTCCGAACAGGAGACGCTCGAAGCGGTGGAATCGTTCCTGCGAGAGCGTCGCCGGTCGTTGACCTTTCCCGGTTGGCTCGAACGTATGCTGGAGGCGGAAACCCGCAAGCGACACAGGGCTGAACCGATCACCGAGAAGCTGAAGCCGATCGCGTTTTACAACATTTTCATGATCGCCGACCCGCTGCTCGCGCCCGACACGGTCTGGCTCTCCGCGACGCTGCATTTTCTCCTGGTCACGCCGGCGATGCTGTTCGTCGCCTGGCTGTTTCGTCGCCGGATCGAGCCCTTGACGCGCGATCTCGCCGGCGCCGCGATCCCCATCCTGATGACCTTTCAGATCCTCGCGGTGTTCGTCGTCAGTCGGGCGCCGATGGTGGAGCACTATCCCTATTTCGTCCTGATGACCGCGATCTGCACCAATGTAGCGATGCGGCTGAGATACCGCGCGGCGAACTGGGCCACTTCGTCGATTTTCGTCATGCTGCTCGTCACCCTCGCGGTCACGCAAAAAATTCCGGGCGCCCTGGCGGCCATGCAATGCGCTTCGCTCGCCATGTGCGGCCTCGTCACGCTCGCCGCCAATTTCCGCATCGAGCGCGATTATCGCCGCGCCTTTCTGCAGACTCTTCGCGACCGGTTGCGCGTCGCGATCACCGACGCCGAGGCGCGCCAAGACGCGTTGACTGGCGCGGCCAATCGTCGGGGCCTCGAAGCGGCGGCGCTGGCGCTCTGGCGCGACAAGGACGCGGCGACGCCGGTATCGGTCATCCTGTTCGATATCGACCGCTTCAAGAGCTATAACGACATCTACGGCCATCAGGCCGGCGATTCCTGCCTGAAGAGCATCGCCGCCAGTGTCGCCGCCGAGTTGCGGACCCGGGGTCTTGAACTCGCCCGTTACGGCGGCGAGGAATTTTTGGCGATTCTGCCCAACGTCGAAGTGCGCGAAGCCCGCGAGATCGCCGAGCGTTTGCGGCGCGTGATCGTCGCGCTCGCCATTCGCCATTCCGGCTCGGGAGACCTCGGCTATGTCTCCGCGAGCTTCGGCGTCGCCTCGGCGAAGCTGAACGAGGCGACGTTCGAGGCGCTATTGTCCGCCGCCGATTCCGCGCTCTACGCCGCCAAGCGCGACGGCCGCAATCGGGTCGCCGGAAGGCCGCCGGCGCAGGAAGCGGCTTGAGAGAAGGCCTGGCGGCGCGGACTCCACGGACCTTCATCGTGAGGCGCCCCGAAGCGGCTCGAAGGATGTGGGCCAGACCGGGGTGGTCCCAAGCGTCGCGCGGCTGCCCGTCCTTCGAGGCCGCTATGCGGCGCCCCGGGACGAAGGGGTTGGTTTTGCTTACGGTAGTTCGAAGCGTTCACGGCGCTCTCATCCGAGCGCTCACGCGGATCGAGGGGGCGAAAAAGCCTTGAAAACACGATTTCGATGAGGATAAAATCGGGTACGTGATTTTGACCCGAGGTCAACATGGGCGGCATGAGTCCCTGGGCGCGGAGACGGCTGCGACGCGGCGGGGGCGGAGCCAGACGGCCGCCCGCCGCCAAGTCCGACGATCTCGACGCGCTCAAGAAGACGGTCGACGACGCCGCATCGGTCGGCGGCGGCCTGTGGTTTTCCTATCTGTTCGTGATGTTCTATCTCGCCGTCGCCGCCGGCGCCGTGACCCACGCCGATCTGTTCTTTGAAAAGCCGGTCAAGCTGCCGTTCCTCGCCATCGAACTGCCGCTGCTCGCCTTCTTCGCCCTCGCACCCTTCCTGTTCCTCATCGTCCACGCCTACACGCTGCTGCATCTGGTGATGCTGACCGAAAAGGCGAAGCGTTACGACGAGGCGCTCTATGAGAAACTCGGCGGAGAGGCGTCCAAGGCGAAACGCGACGCTCTGCGCGGCCAATTGCCGAGCAACGTATTCGTCCAGTTCCTCGCCGGCCCGCCCCGGATGCGCGACGGCCTGTTTGGAACGGCGCTACGCGGCGTCGCCTGGCTGACCCTGGTCGTCGGCCCGGTGCTGTTGCTGTTGCTGCTGCAATTGCAGTTTCTGCCCTACCATTCCTCGCCGATCACCTGGGCGCATCGAATCGCGCTGATCCTCGATCTCGGCCTCATCTGGTGGCTGTGGCGGAAAATTTTCACCTGGGGCGAGGGCGACGCCAAACGCTGGTGGACGAGATGGAACTGGTCGGCTACCGGCGTGGCGGTCAGCGGGATTGCGGTCGTGTTTTCGGTCGTTATCGCGACATACCATGGCGAACCGCGGCCGGACTTGATCGCTGACCTGGACAAGGGGAATTGGGTTCCGGCGGTCCATGAGGCGATCTTCAATTCGAAGGTCGATTCGCTGAGCGGCCGTCGTTGGCTGCCCTTGTCGGACACGCTCGTGCTCTCCAACGTCAACTCACTGGTTGAACTGGGCATCGACGATCCGAAAAAGGCGGAATGGCGAGATTTCATTTTTCGCGCCGCCGGCCGGCGCCTCGAAGGGGCCATTTTTGATCACGCGCTCATGGGGAGGATCGATTTCGGCGGCGCGCATCTCAACTGGGCGAAGATGATTGGCGCTCAATTGGATCGCGCTTCGTTTAACGGGGCGGAAATGCAAGGCGCCTCACTCGACGGCGCGTCGCTCCAAGGGGCATCGCTCGATAGCGCTGAGCTTCAGGACGCTTCGCTCGTTCGCGCCCAACTGCAAGGCGCGTCGCTCAGTGACGCGCGGCTTCAAGGCGCGTCGCTCGATAGCGCACAGCTTCAGGGCGCGTCGCTCTACATCGCGCGGCTTCAAGGCGCGTCGCTCGATGGCGCACAGCTTCAAGGCGCGTCCCTCCAATCCGCGCACTTTCAAGGCGCGTATCTTCATGACGCGCGGCTTCAAGGCGCGTCGCTCAATTTCGCCGAGCTTCAGGGCGCATCGCTCAATTACGCGCAGCTTCAAGGCGCGTCGCTCGACACAGCATCGATCAAAGCTTCAGACTTCGACGGAGCCTTTCTTTGGCGAACCCAACTCCTTGCCGTCGGGGACGAGAAACTTTCACTCAGTGAAGAGCGCATAAATTGGGGACCATTCTTCACTTCCGGCGTGCCTTGGAATCAGGCAGCCTATGAAGCCCTCCGCAAACAAATGGAAGCGTTGCCCATGGGGGATCTACGCGATTTCGCGCTCAAACGAATTCAAACTCTCGATTGCGCAGATGCCGCGCTCCCGACCTGCGAACCACCAAAAACGGAAGCTCCCCTGCTGCAACCGTCGAAAACCTTCGCCACTTGGGGCGTCCCGCGTGACGCTTTCCGAAAGGCGCTGGCTGAAACCTTGGCGAGCGTCGGCTGCCCAGGCGATGATCAGACCATTTATGTTGTTCGTGGTCCCGGATTTCGCGACCTACTTCGAGTCGCCGGCGCCGAGGCCAAGTCGCTCGTCGATGACTTGCTGGACAATAGCAACACGAGTTGCCCTGTCGCGGCGATGCTCAGCACGGCGGACAGATCGAGCCTCGCGGAAATCGAAGCTGGGTGGCCCCGCTCGCCATCACCGCCCGCCGCAACTCCCTTGACGCCCCCGCCCACGTCCCCTATAGACCCGCCACCCTAAACGCCCAGGGACGAACGGCGAGAGCTGATCCGTTTCCTTAAGCGCGGCGTTTGTGCAGCGAATTTTAGAGGAATACCCCATGTCGCGCCGTTGCGAACTGACGGGCAAGGCCGTCCAGAGTGGCAACACTGTGAGCCATTCGAACAGGCGGATGCGCACGCGCTTCCTGCCGAACCTTTGCCAGGTCACGCTGATCTCCGAGACGCTGGATCGTTCGGTGCGCTTTCGCGTCGCCGCGGCCGCGTTGCGTTCCGTCGAGCATCGCGGCGGTCTCGACGCCTTCCTGCTCAAGGCTAGCGACGAGGACCTTTCGACCTCCGCGCTGACGCTGAAGCGCGAACTGGTCAAGAAAATCGCCGAAGCCGCCGCCGCCGCCTGAGGGTAGCTGGGCTTCCAGAATTTCGCGCCGACGACGGAAACGTCGTCGGCGTTTTTACTCGTGGATTTTTCTCGCGCGAAATCGTTCGTTATGATCTTGAATGCATATTTTATTGACGCCCTCTGTGCTTTGCGCTAGTCTTCACCGATGGACTGGGACGTACGGTTCGACCCTGCGTTCGCCGCCGAGGCGAAGGGCTTTGCGAATGCCGTTCAGGCTGAAATCGCGGCGTTAGCGCTGCTTTTGCGGCGATTTGTGCCGCACCTTCGGCGTCCGCATTGCGACACTTTGGCAGGCTCAAAGCACGCGAACATGAAGGAGCTTCGCTTCGCGTCTTCGGGTGGCGAGTGGAGAATAGCTTTCGCGTTCGACCCGGAACGAAGGGCGATACTTCTGGCGGGGGGAAGCAAATCGGGCGTGAGCCAGAGACAGTTCTACCGGGATCTGATCCGATTGGCCGATTGCCGCTTCGTTGCGCATTTGAAATCCTTGTCGACAAGAGACGGAGGCCAGAAATGACGGTCACTTTGGAGCAATTCATGGCCGACTTCACGCCCGGCGAGCGCGCAAAGGTCGAGGCGCGCGCCGCGGAACTGATCGAGGCGGAGCTGACTCTCAGGGATTTGCGCCAAGCGCAGCGACTTACCCAGGAGCGGGTCGCGGAATTGATGGGCGTGGAGCAAGAAAGCGTGTCGAGACTGGAGCGGCGCGCCGATTTGTTGCTTTCCACCCTGAGCGACTATGTCGCGGCGATGGGCGGCAAGTTGCGGCTGATAGCGGAATTTCCGGATCGCCGCCCCGTGCCGATCGCGCTCGGCGACATAACCGAACTCGCTCCCCTGAAGCCACGCGGCCGGAGAGCCAAGCCTGCCGCGAACCCTCGGGGCGATCTCGGGAAATCCAAGCTTTCCACCCCAACGCGCGGCGCGATATGAGTGTTGGCAGCCAGACATAGGAAGGAAACCGCCATGCCGACAGAACCGATCGTCATCGCCAGCGCGGCGCGCACGCCGATGGGCGGCTTTCTCGGCGATCTCAAGGATTTCTCCGCTCACGCTTTGGGCGCGAAGGCGATCGAAGCCGCGCTGCGGCGGGCCGGCGTTTCCGGCGACACCGTCGACGAAGTCATCATGGGCTGCGTGCTGCCAGCTGGCCAGGGTCAGGCGCCGGCGCGGCAGGCGAGCCTCGGCGCCGGCATCCCCGTCGGCGCCGGCGCGACCACCATCAACAAGATGTGCGGCTCGGGGATGAAGGCGGCGATGCTCGCCCATGACCTGATCTGCGCCGAGGCCGCCGACATCGTTGTCGCCGGCGGCATGGAGAGCATGAGCAACGCCCCCTATCTGCTCGACCGGGCGCGGGCCGGCTATCGCATGGGTCACGGCAAGGTCACCGATTCGATGTTCCTCGACGGTCTCGAGGACGCCTACGACAAGGGGCGGCTGATGGGGAGCTTCGCCGAGGATTGCGCCGAGGCCTACCAGTTTACGCGAGACGCGCAGGATTCGTTCGCGCTGGCATCGCTGGAGCGCGCCAATCGCGCCATTCGCTCCGGCGCCTTCGCCTCGGAAATCGTCGCGGTCACGGCCAAGAAGAGCGGGGAAGTCTCCACCGACGAGCAGCCGCCCAAGGCCCGCCCCGACAAGATCCCGACCCTGCGCGCCGCGTTCCGCGACGGCGGCACGGTGACGGCCGCCAATTCCAGCTCGATCTCCGACGGCGCCGCCGCGCTGGTGCTGATGCGCGAGAGCGACGCGGCGCGGCGCGGGCTCACCCCGCTGGCGCGCATCCTCGGCCACGCGACCTATGCGGCAGAACCGGCGAAATTCCCGACGGCGCCGATCGGCTCGATTCGCAAATTGCTCGCCAAGACCGGCCTCAGAGCGGAAGACATCGACCTCTACGAAATCAACGAGGCCTTCGCCGTCGTCGCCATGGCGGCGATGCGCGACCTCGAACTGCCCCACGAAAAGGTCAACGTCAACGGCGGCGCCTGCGCGCTCGGCCATCCCATCGGCGCCTCGGGCGCGCGCATCCTGGTCACCCTGATCGCGGCCCTGCGGGCGCGAGGTTTGCGGCAAGGCGTGGCCTCGCTGTGCATCGGCGGCGGCGAGGCGACGGCGATGGCGATCGAAACCTTCGGCTGAATTTTTTTCCGGCCGATGTCGAACGGACGCCGGCCCGCGCGTCTTTGTATCGGGCGCATATGAGCGCTCTTCAGGAGGCGAACATGCAATACATGCTGCTCATCCACGGTGACGAAAGCGGAATGGAAAAGGCGAGCAAGGAGGACATCGGCGCGATGATGGCCGCCTATGGCGCCTATACGCAGGCGATGCGCGAAGCGGGCGTGTTGCGCGGCGGCGAACGGCTGCACGCCGCGGCAAGCGCCACGATCGTGCGCCACCGCGACGGCAAATCGCAGGTGCTCAACGGCCCCTATGCCGAGGCCAAGGAGCAACTCGGCGGCTACTACATGATCGAGGCCGCCGATCTCGACGCGGCGCTCACCTGGGCGGCGCGTTGCCCGGGCGCCCAGCACGGCTCGATCGAAGTGCGTCCGGTCTACCCGATGTGATTGCGGACGACGGCGAGGCGGCGCGCGCGGCCTCGCGCGCGGCGCGCGAGAGCTACGGCAAACTGATCGCCTTCCTCGCCAGCCGCGACCGCGACGTCGCGGCGGCCGAGGATGCGCTCGCCGACGCCTTCGCCGCCGCCCTCGCCGTCTGGCCCACGACCGGCCCGCCGGAAAACCCCGAGGGCTGGCTCATCGTCGCCGCGCGGCGCAAACTCGGCGACGCCGCGCGACGGCGCCGAAGCGCCGAAGCCGCGGCGCCGGCGCTGCTCAGGATGACCGAAGAATTGAACGACAACGAGCCCTTCCCCGACCGGCGGTTGGCGCTGATGTTCGCCTGCGCGCATCCCGGCATCGACGTGAGCGTCCGCGCGCCGCTGATGCTGCAGACCGTGCTCGGCCTCGACGCCGCCGCCATCGCCTCGGCTTTCCTCGTCTCGCCGACGACCATGGGCCAGCGGCTGTCGCGCGCCAAGGCGAAGATCCGGCAGGCGGGCATTCCATTCCGCATTCCCGAGGCGGAACTCTGGCCGGAGCGGCTGGAGGCAGTGCTCGAGGCGATCTATGCCGCCTTCTCGCACGGCTGGGCTTCCGCCTTCGCCGACGACGCAGTGGCAAGCGAGCTCAGCGAGGAGGCGATCTGGCTCGGCCGCGTCGTCGTCGCCGCGTCGCCCGGCGACGCGGAGGCGAAGGGGCTGCTGGCGCTGATGCTCTACGCCGACTCGCGCCGCCCGGCGCGCCGCGACGCGGCCGGCCGCTTCGTGCCCCTCGCCGATCAGGACACGGCGAGATGGAACGCGCGCGCGATCGACGAGGCGGAACAATTGTTGAGGGCCGCCAGCCTGTTGAAGGCGCCGGGGCGTTTCCAGTGGGAGGCGGCGATCCAGTCGGCGCATGCTGCGCGCCGGCGCAACGGATCGACCGATTGGCCCGCGATTGCGGAACTCTACGATGCGCTGCTGGCGCTCACCGGTTCGCGCGTCGTCGCCGTCAACCGCGCCGTCGCCATCGCCCACACCCGCGGCGCCGCCGCCGGACTCGCGGCGCTGGACGAGGCGGCGCGGGCGGGAGGGCTGGAGACCTTTCAGGCCTATTGGGCCGCCAAGGCGGACCTGCAGGCCCAGCTCGGCGACGCCCGGGCGGCGACCAGCTACGAGCGCGCAATCGGGCTGGAGACAGACCCCGCCGTGCAGGCGTTTCTGTGGGAACGCGCGGCGGCGGTGCGGGCTAGAACGGTTTGACGACCACGAGAACCACGATCACCAGCATCAACAGCGTCGGGACCTCGTTGATGAAGCGGTAGAAGCGGCCCGGCTTGACGTTGGCGTCGGCGGCGAACACGCGCACGCAGCGCGACAGATAACCATGGAAGCCGGACATCAGCAGCACGAAAAACAGTTTGGCATGGAGCCAGGGATCGCGGAACGCTTGTTCCTCGTAAGCCGTGAGCAGGCCGGTGATCCAGGTCGCGATCATCGCCGGGTTCATGATCGCCTTCAGGAGCCGCCGCTCCATGATCTTGAACGTCTCCGACTGCTGCGAGCCGACGGGGGCGTCGACGTGATAGACGAACAGTCGCGGCAGATAGAACAAGCCCGCCATCCAGGCGATGACGCTCACGACATGCGCCGCCTTGATCCACAAAACCCAATCCGCCACGTGCCGCGCTCCCCAAGGACGAAGACGAGCCGTTCCTTAACAAGCCGCGGGGGAAAGCGCGAGGGCGGACGACGCCGCATGGGGGCTCGCAACATCGTCGTTCCCACGAAAGGGGCGCGAAGAAATAGGCCGCATGGCTTGCCATTCCCTCCAACGCGGGAATCCACCAGGAAGGGGTGGTGCGGCGGCCCTCAATTTCCTTTTTCGCGGGAATGACAATAGGGGCGACGCTTCGCCGCTCAATTATTCAAGAGGCTTCTCGGCTTCCTGGACCGGCCCGGGGCTCCAACTTGCGCAAAGCCTCCGCCTCGCTCTGGCGAATGCGCTCGCGCGTGACGGCAGCGCGTCCTCGTTTCGCGGAGTTTCGATTGAATCGCCGCGTCGATCTTCAGGATCGCGTTCTTGTTCTCGATGAAATCGCCGAGGTCGCTGTATTCCTCGTCGCCGATTGGGGTCTCGACGCTGATCGGTTCCTTGGCGACCTCAGCGCCTCGTGCGCCTTTTCCAGCGGCATGGCGAGCTTTTCGACCAGCTCCTCCGCGGTCGGCTCGCGGTCATATTCGTGTAGAATATTATGTGTGTTGATACGGGTATTTACCGCTTGCCAACGGCGACCACCCCCACGCTTTGCAATTATGGCGACTTCAGGCGCTGAATTAATAGTCGAACTGCGTCCCGGTAATTGGAATTAATTCTTCCGTTTACAACCGCATCCGACCATTCATTCACCGTTTTTTCGCGCACTACCGGCGATTCCGGAACCGGCGCTTTCGACTCCGAAAAAGCTTCATTGTAAAGAACTCTCAAATTGTCATAGAGCGCGTCTACTTCTTTGCGGCTCGGTCCTAATAGACGAATGGGATCATTATAAAATAGCCTTTGCGGGACACTTTGATCTCCGCTGCTGCGAACAATCTCTTCAGCAACACTCTGGACCATATTGACCATAAGAAATACTTTGGTCGTCGTGAATTTTGACAAATCGTTTATCAACGGCAATAATTGTTCAACAAAGCCGAGTTGATTGCAATCATCAATTATAATTACCACAGCCTTAGTGTTAATTCTCTTGCCAAGTTCGATAATTTGCGCAATGGCCTGTTCCGGCTGCGCAAGCGAGGGCGCCCCATTGACCGCCGCCAGAAAATTGGCCCGCAGTCGATTAATTCCTGCGCCACTCGATTGGTTAAAATAAGTATTCACGAACGGCTCGAACGCTACCAGGTCACCAATGAATTCCTCAAATTTCTTTCGATAGTGAGTGTTGTTGAGGGATTTTTGGAATCGCTCGTTTACGCCTTCCAAGGCGGACCTGATTTGTTGGGCGGATTTATCACGAAGGGCTTCTTCCAGCTTTCCATAGAAGCCGCCGGTAAAAAAATCCGCCGTGCCTCGGCCCAACAACTTGAGAAATCGCCAAAGAATAGGCGGTTGATATTGCATGGCAAAATCCCCCGCAATCTTCGCCGCTATCAAACTATACGTTAGTTCCGGCTCCTCAATGTCACTTCTTCTGAGATTTGTAACAATCTCCAGACTTGTCTGGCTGCTAGCTTTTCCTAATGCAGAAATGTGTGAGTAGAGTACGTCAAATTTTCTCTCGGATTGACCTGATACTTTCGGTCCACGCGTTTCATTTTCGTCACTAAGAAAGCGGGTAAGTCTATTCGCCAAAAGCGTCTTTCCGTTACCATTCTCACCAACGACCAATTGGAAGCGCGACGGTTGTTTACCTTTAATCATTTCGGAGGTGACGACCCTCAATTTAATGAAGCTGTCGTTGAAATGACTACCTACGACAAATCGATCAAAATCATCGTCGGGAGCGACCGGGTTTGACTCAAGCGAAAGAAATAGCTCCCGGGCCTGCATAAAATGCACCTACGAAAGAATTCGAAAAGCCAACCCTACATGGACACCTTACGAAGCACGCGGTTATCGTCGGAGCCCGCTGACGACTCGGTTTTCCTCGCCTGCTCACGCTCCATGAGCGCTTCTATCGAGATTATGGATTTAGCTAACCCGGTAAGGCGGGCATCGATACTTTTTATTTCGTGGCTAACGTCCGCGGCTTCATTCACGAGAAGAAAGCAAATATTTGCCAGACGCAACAGCGCAACGCAGGTGACCGCCGAACTCGCAGCGATAACTCCAAGCAAGACGTAGAAAACGATATTCGTCAACTCTGCGCCGATCATTTCCATAGAATTGAGCGCCGTCTAGCAAAGTTAGAAAAATCACAGTAGGGCCTGCACGCCGTTGAGACGCCAGACCCCTCCAGTTAGGCTTGCGTTCTCGCAAGTGTCAAGCCCTTAGTAAATCTCCAAGCCCAATCCTAACCAAGTCGAGCATTCGAAGGGCCTCGTCGTCGCGGCTCCAGTATAGGCAACGTAAAAACCCTAATTGTCCAAAAAGCTCCTCAGCTTCCTGGACCGGCTCGGGTGCTTCAGCTTGCGCAATGCCTTCGCCTCGATCTGCCTAATGCGCTCGCGGGTCACCGAAAACTGCTGGCCGACTTCTTCCAGCGTGTGGTCGGTGTTCATGCCGATGCCGAACCGCATGCGCAGCACGCGTTCCTCGCGCGGCGTCAGCGACGCCAGGACGCGCGTCGTCGTCTCGCGGAGATTGGACTGAATCGCCGCGTCGATCGGCAGGATCGCGTTCTTGTCCTCGATGAAATCGCCGAGATGGCTGTCCTCCTCGTCGCCGATCGGGGTCTCGAGGCTGATCGGCTCCTTGGCGATCTTCAGCACCTTGCGCACTTTTTCGAGCGGCATGGCGAGCTTTTCGGCCAGTTCCTCCGGCGTCGGCTCGCGGCCATATTCGTGCAGCATCTGGCGCGAGGTGCGCACGATCTTGTTGATCGTCTCGATCATGTGCACCGGAATGCGGATCGTGCGGGCCTGATCGGCGATGCTGCGCGTAATCGCCTGGCGAATCCACCAGGTGGCATAAGTCGAGAACTTGTAGCCGCGACGGTATTCGAACTTGTCGACCGCCTTCATCAGGCCGATGTTGCCTT
>Ga0302320_10021613_pt1 | contig 12757 bp, 9 predicted proteins | sample Bog_T0_3_FD_202130 | JGI IMG/M metagenome (GOLD analysis project Ga0302320, IMG submission 202130) | Peat permafrost microbial communities from Stordalen Mire near Abisko, Sweden - Bog_T0_3 | ecosystem: Environmental > Terrestrial > Soil > Wetlands > Peat | place: Sweden: Abisko, Stordalen Mire...
GATCCCGACCAGGTCCCCCGAGGGCTGCGCCACCTTCAGCTCGCCCGAGGAGACATTGAACTCGAAGGGCTGCAGCGCGCGCACGGTTCCCACGGCCGAGGCGCCCGCCAGCGAGGTGTCAAGCCGGTCCACGCGCAGGGAGTCGCCGGAGCGAGCGAAGTCAAAGTCGGCCGAGACCCGCACGCGGCCCAGGACCGAGAGCGACTCCTGCAAGTGACCCAGCCGGTCGGCCGCCGACTCCACCTTGCCCTCGGCGTGGATGTCGCCGCTCGAGGTATCGAGGTCGTAGGTGCCTGCCCCGGCCATCTCGAAGCTGGGAAGCGTGCGCCCCAGGGCAAAAGGGGCGACATCACTGTCCTTCAGGTTGAGCTTCCAGCGGCCCGACAGGCGCTGCGATCCGTCCGGCGTGACCGCGTCGAAGGACGCGATCGGTGTCTGCTCCCGTAAGAGCGCCAGGGAGTAGCTTGTCCTGCCGGCGCCGCGCGCGGCCGTCCCGCCGGCCGAGATGCCGATACCCTGGGGGAACTGGGGGCCCGTGGCCGTGGCGCGCGCCTTCAGGTCCGCCTGCACCAGCGTTCCCGAAAGGTCCATCCCCACCGTGAGCGTTGCCTTCAGCGCCACGGACGAAACGGCGGCCGCGGCGTCCGAGAGCGACGCGTCGGCGCTCAGGTTGAAGCGGCCGTCCCGGCCGGCCGCCAAGTCTCCTCCTGTGAGGACCACATGAGCCCGACCCACGGGCCTGCCCTCGCCGTCGGGGAAGATCACCTCCCCCTCCAGGTCCACCCCGTCGATCGAATGCTCCGCCGGGACGTTGAACGCGGCGAGCAGGGCTCCCACGGCCCCCGAGGCGGTGAGCCCGCGGGCGCCGGCGGCCGCGGCCGCCTGGACCCGATGGGGGTGCGTGAGGTCCAGGGTCCATCCCCTTGCGACCAGGTCCCTGAAAAAATAGCCTTTCCCCAGGAGCGCCTGCACGACCCCAAGGCGCGCGTCGGCCTCGGGAACATCGAGAACCGCGCCGCCCAGCTCGAGGTGGAGCCCTCCCACGGAAACGTGACCGGGCCTCATCGAGACCCGCTGCAGCGTCGTGCCGGCGGGCGCGACCGAGGCGAGCGCCTCGCGGGCCACCCAGAGCTGCACGGCCGGGACAAAGCAGACGCCCACCGCGGCCGCCGCCGCCAGCAGCGAAACCCACAGGATGCGCTTGGCTCTCATTTCGTTGCGCCCCTCCCCGGGGCCGGGCCTCACAGTCTGCTTGGGGCGGGCGCCGGGCTCAGGGATTGACCAGGGCGTCGGAGAATCCGATGGCCTTGCGCACGTTGGCAAGCGCGACGAGATAGTTGTAGTTGGCCGTCAGCTGGTCCGTCTTCGCCTGGGTGAGGGCCACCTGCGAGGTCAGGACATCGAGCTGGGTGGCCGAGCCCGCGTGAAACTTGGCGTCGGCGAGCCTGAGCGCCTCGGCAGCCTGCTCGATCGTCTGGCGCGAGGCGTTGACCAGTTCCCCCGCCTCCTGGAGGGTCGAGAGCGCCTGGCGCACCTCGAGGTCGACCTCGAGCTCCTCGGAGGCCCTGGAGAGGCGGGCCTGCTCCAGCTGCGACTTTGCCTGCCTCACCTTTCCCTCGGTGGCGCGGCCGTCGAAGACCGCCCAGGTCGACTGGAGGCCGACGGTCCATCCGTTGGCCGTGGGGCTGCCGTAGAGCGGGTTCGCGAACGAGAAGCCGTCCCACTGGTAGGAGCCGAAGGCCTGCAGGTTCGGATAGAGGCCCGAGCGGGCCGTCGTCACGGCCTCCTCGGCCGCACGCTGCACCTTGTCGAGGCGCAATAGCTCCGGCCTGTGCTCGTGCGCCGAGCCAAGGGCGGCCGCGGGGTCGTAGGTGGCGGGCTCGAAGTTGAGGTCCCCTTCGACCTCGGGGAACGAGGCGCCGCTCGGCGTTCCCATGGCCTGGCGCAGCTGCTCGATCGCGATGCGGTAGTCATTGCGCGCGGTGATCAGGTTGGGCTGGGCGTTGGCCAGGTAGACCTTGGCGCGCAGGACCTCGAAGTTGGAGACGGAGCCCGACTCGTACTGGTTCTTCGTGTCGGCAAGCTGGTGCTCGTAGAGGTGGACGTTCTCCTCCTCCACCCGGATCTTCTCGCGATCGAGGAGCACGTTGTAGAACTTTGTGCGGACGTCGAGGAGCGCCGTGTCGATCGCCGTCTGCAGGTCGAGCGCCGCCGCGTCGCGGGTCAGCTTGGCGCCCCGGATGGAAGACATGACCCCGCCGCCCGCAAAGAGCGTCTGCGTGGCCTTCAGGTCGACCGCCCACAGGCTGCTCGACGCCGGGTAGGTTGACGAGATGGCGGCCGCGTTGCGCTCCCACTCGCCCTGGGCCCCGAGGTTGGGGATCTCTTGGCTCCTCACCTGGACGATGACGCCCTCCTGCAGCCGTATGGCCTCCTTGGCCTGCTGGATGGCGTAGTTGTGCTCGAGGGAGTAGCCGATCGCCGCCCTGAGGTCCAGGGGCGAGGGCAGCGGCGCCGGCGCGTCGCCCATGGCCGTTATGGCGGCGAGCGCCAGGACTGGAATAGCGAGTAGGGTTCTTTTCATGCGTTTTCGGGCTGAAGTTTTCCGGCGGACTGCGCCTCGGCCTGCGAGCGGGCCTTTGCGTGGTCCTTGGCAATGAGCACGTAGACGGAGGGAAGGACGAGGAGCGTGAAGAGCGTTCCGACCGACATGCCGCCGACAAGCACGAGGCCGATGGAGTTCCTCGCGGCCGCCCCGGCCCCGGTGACGAGCGTCAGGGGAAAGTGCCCCGCCACCGTCGCGACGCTGGTCATGAGGATCGGCCTTAGCCGGGTGAGCGTCGCATCGTGCACCGCCTGCATCTTGCTCACACCCTCAATCTGGAGCTGGTTGGCGAACTGCACGATCAGGATGCCGTTCTTGGCGATCAGGCCCACGAGGGTCACCAGGCCGACCTGCGAGTAGATGTTGAAGGTCGTCGTCCAGGAGTCCGTGAAGAACGGCATGTTCGGGTTCGGGAACTTCAGGAACATGAAGATCGCCGATCCGAACACCGCCATCGGCACGGAGCCCCCGAGGATGACGAACGGGTCGCGGAAGCTGTTGAACTGGGCCGCCAGCACGAGGAAGATCAGGATCACGGCCAGGCCCATGGTGGTCCAGAATTTCGCATTGCCGCCCTCCCGGCGCAGCTGGCGCGACTCGCCCGTGTAGTCGAGGCTGTAGCCCTTCGGAAGGATCTTCGAGCCCTCGTCCTCGAAGAGCTTCAGGGCGTCGTCGAGCGGCATCCCGGCCACGGCGCTGATGGTGACCGAGTTGAGCTGCTGGAACTTGTTGAGCGACCTCGGGATCGTCGTGTTCTTGATCGTGGCGATCGTGCTGAGCGGGATCAGGCTGCCGGCCGGCCCCGTGACGTAGATCTCCTGGAGCTGCTCGGGGTTCAGCCGGTCCACCCTCTTGACCTGGGGGATGACCTTGTAGCTGCGCCCGGAGATGTTGAACCAGTTGACGTAGTTGCCGCCCATCGCGGCCGACAGGTCGTCGCCCACCTGCTGGAGGTTGAGCCCGAGGGCCGCGACCTTGTCGCGGTCGAGCACCACCTCCGCCTGCGGGGCGTCGTACTTCACGTCGATCAGCGGGGGGAAGTAGAACCTCTTGCTCTCCATCACCTTGTCGGCGAGCTGCTTTGCGAACGAGAGGATTTCCTGGGTGTCCGCGGTTGAGGTGAGGACCACCTCGATCGGGAACGTGCCGCCGCCCGGCAGCGACGGGGGAACGACCAGCTGCATCTGCACCCCGGGGATGGTCGACACCTTGGGCTGCATCTGGGCCAGGATGGTCTTTGCGGGGCGCTTGCGCACTCCCCATGGCCGGGCGACCAGGCCCCCGAACATCGTGCTCGGGGTGGTGATCTGGAAGACGAAGTCGGTGTCGGGATCCGAGAAGAACGCCTTCTCGACGTCGGCCGCGTACAGCATGTTCTGGTCGAGCGTCGCGTCCGAGGAGACCGTGCCGATGCCAAAGACGATGCCCTGGTCCTCCGCGGGCGCGAGCTCCGCGGGCGACTGCAGGATCATGGCGACGCCGAAGAGGCTGACGGCCGCCCAGAGGACGTAGACGTAGCCCCGGTTCCTGAGTGTCAGCTCAAGGACGCGCGAGTAGGCCTTCTTGAGGCGCTCGAAGGCGTGGGTCACGACCCCGGCGAAGCCTTTCTCGTCGTCGCCCTGCTTGAGGAGCTGGGCCGACATCATGGGCGAGAGCGTCAGCGCCACGATGCCCGAGATCGTGACGGCTCCGGCCAGCGTGAACGCGAACTCGCGGAAGAGCGCCCCCGTCAGGCCGCCCTGCAGCCCGATCGGGGCGTAGACCGCGGCGAGCGTCACCGTCATGGCGATGATGGGGCCGACCAGCTCGCGGGCCCCGACCAGCGCCGCGTTGAGCGGGGTGAGCCCCTCGGCCAGGTGGCGCTCCACGTTCTCGACGACGACGATCGCGTCGTCGACGACCAGACCCACCGAGAGCACGATCGCGAGCAGCGTCAGCAGGTTGATCGTGAAGCCGAAGACCTGCATCAGGAAGATCGCGCCGATCAGCGAGAGGGGGATGGCGACCACGGGGATCAGCACCGAGCGCACCGACCCGAGGAAGAGGAAGATGACGACGACGACGATCAGCAGCGTGTCGCCCAGGGTGTGGAACACCTCGTGGATCGCGTCGTTGATGTAGGCCGTCGCGTCGTACGCGACCTTGCCCTTCATCCCGCCGGGCAGGTCCTTCTGGATCGAGTCCATCTCCACGCGCACGGCGTGGATCACGTCCAGGGAGTTCGCAGTCGGCATGACGAAGATTCCCATGCCGACGGCGGTCTCGCCCGAGAACCGGGCATCGGACTCGTAGTCCTCGGCGCCGAGCTCGACGTCGGCCACATCGCTCACGCGCACGATGGCATTGCCCTGCTCGCGCAGCACGAGGTTCTTGAACTCATCGACCGACTGCAGGTCGGTATTGGCCGTCAGGGCCACCTGGATCAGGTTGCCCTTGGTGTTGCCGAGGGCGCTCAGGTGGTTGTTCGCCGCAAGGGCGGCGCTCACCTGGGACGGGCTCAGGTTGAACGCCGCGAGGCGCTCGGGCTTGAGCCAGATGCGCATCGCGAACGTGCGCCCGCCGAGGATGTCGGCGCGCTGGACTCCGGGGATCGACGAGAGGCGCGGCTGCACGACGCGCACGAGGTAGTCCGTGATCTCGTTCTGCCGGAGCGTCTCGGAGGTGAAGCTCAGATAGGCGGACGCAAACTGGGAGTCGGCCGACTGCACGTTGATGGCCGGGACCTGCGCCTCGACGGGAAGGTTGCTGCGGACCTGGTCGACCTTGGAGCTGATGTCGGCCAGCGCCTTGATCGGGTCGTAGTTGAGCTTGAGCCTCGCCGTGATGGTCGAGATGCCCTGGACGCTCGTCGAGGAGAGGTAGTCGATGCCGTCGGCGGCGGCGATCGAGCGCTCGAGCGGGGTCGTGATGAACCCGCGCACAAGCTCGGCGCTCGCCCCGACGTAGACGGTCGTCACGGTGACCGACGCGTTCTCGCTTAAGGGGTACTGGCGGACGTTGAGGGTCCGGTAGGCCTGGACCCCCGCGATCAGGATCACGAGGTTGACCACAAGCGCCAGCACGGGGCGCTTGATGAAGAGGTCTGTGAATTTCACGTGGGCAGAGGGGTGCGGGTGGGGCCGTTCAGGAGTCGCTGGGCTTTGGCGCCAGCTTGGCGTCGGGGGCCAACGGGTTGTTGACGCTGACCTCGCCGCCCGGCCTGAGCCGGAAGACCCCGGAGGTCACGATCGTGTCGCCCTCCTTCAGCCCCGAGCCCACGGCGACAAAGTCGCCCTGCCTAAGGCCGAGCCGGACAATCTGCTGCCTGACGATCAGCTGCTTCTCGCCAGTGTCGGCGTTCACCTTCTCGTCGACCACGTAGACCGTGTCGCCGAATGGCGCGTAGAGGACCGAGGTGGCCGGGATCGTCAGCACGTCGTCGACGACGGGCAGCTCGACTGAGACATCCACATACATCCCGGGGTGGAGCCTGCCGCCGGAGTTTTCGAGCGTCGCCTGCACGCGCACATTGCGGGTCGAGGTGTCCACGTCCGGGTTGATGGCCGTGACCTTGCCCTCGATCGCCTCCTTGGGAAAGGCGTCGCTCTTGATGCGCACGACCAGGCCGGTCGTCACCTGCGCCAGGTCCTGCTGCGGCAGGTAGAAGTCGACAAAAATGGGGTTCAGGGCCTGCAGCGAGACGATCTGGTCGCCCGCCTTCAGGCTCTGGCCGAGGTTGACGAGCCTGATCCCGAGGCGTCCGGAGAACGGGGCCTTGATGGTCTTCTTCGCGATCGTGGCGCGTATGTTGTCCGCCGCCGCGATGGCCTGCTTCTCGGCGGCCGCGTCGGTGTCGAGCTGCGACTGCGAGACCGTCGCCTTCGAGAAGAGCTCCCGGGTGCGCTGCAGGTTGATGCGCGCGAGGTCGACGCCGGACTCGGCCGCCCGCAGCTGGGCCTCCTCGACGGACGTGTCCTGCCTGAGCAGGATATCGCCCGACTTCACCTCGCTGCCCGCCTCGAAGTCCAGTTCGACGATCTTGCCGTCGAGCTCGGCCGCGACGGTCACGCCCTGGACGGCGCTCAGCGAGCCAACCGAGGTCAATGACTGCTGCCAGTGCTCCCTCTTGACCAGGGCCGTGCTAACGGCCTCACGTTGCGCAGGCTGCTTGGCGCTGATAAGCGTGCGGATCTGGACGACCTTGATGGCCACGATGGTCCCGATGAGGACCAGCAGCGCGATGGAGAAGAGTACGGTTTTCTTGATCATTTTTCGGAGAGAAGACGGGTTGGGAGGTGTCAGGCGCTGCCGGCCGCCAGTCTGTGCAGAGCCTCTAGAGGCGCGGCCGACTCCTGGCCGGCCGCCTTGTTCAGGAGCTGGACGAGCGTTTTTCTTTCGAGCTCTGTCAGCCGCGCCATCTGCGCGGCCATCTGCTTGAAATATCCCGGCAGCATCTCCTCCAGCACCGCCTTGCCCCTGGCCGTCAGGTCGACCTGCATCATCCGCCGGTCCCCCGCGTCATGGCGGCGGGTCACGAGCCCGTCGCGCTCGAGCGTGTCCACGAGCCCAGTGATCGTGGCCCTGGCGACCCCGGCCTTGTCCGCAAGCTCCGCGGGCGTCCTCGGCATCGAGCAGCCCGAAAGCTTGTCAAAGAGCAGCATGAGCAGCGTGAAGCGCCCCGGGGTCATCGCGTGCCGGTTCAGGAAATCCTCGCTCTTGCTGTAGGCCTCGTCGCCTGCGCGCAGGAGCGTCAGGTAGGCCTCGCATGCGCTGGGGTCCATGTCAGGAAACCGCTGCATGGCCTCGAGCAGGCATTCGTAGCGCGGCAGGTCCTTGAGCATGAGCATGGGCATAGGCATGAAGAAAAAAAAGAGAGAGCGCCCGGGCCCGGGCGAATCGGGTAGTTAGGCGGCTAATTATCGGCTGGGCAAGCGCTAAAGTGCTCCCAAGCCACTCGATGGGAGCACAATGCGAGCCAAAGGGTACGCCGAAAGCAGGGGATCAGCCGGCTAGGGACCGGGCGGCGGCGATCACCGCCTCAGCTGTGATCCCGAGCTCCTTGTAGATTACTGGCGCCGGAGCGCTCAGGCCGAAGCGGTCGATCCCCACCACCCTGCCCGAGCTGCCCACGTACTTCCACCACAGCCCGGTGACGCCGGCCTCGACGGCCACGCGCCGGGTGCACGACGCCGGAAGGATGCTCTCGCGGTACTCCTGCGGCTGGCGCTCGAAGATCTCGAAGGACGGGATAGAGACGACGCGGCTCGAGGGCCCTAGGGCCTGGGCGGCCTCGATCGCGATCGAAAGCTCGCTGCCGGTCGCCAGCAGGATGACGCCGAGAGGCTCGGTTTCCTGGACGGCCACGTAGGCGCCCTTGAGGACTCCGGCCCTGCGCTCGGCAATCGGGATCGAGTTGAGCGCCGGCACCGCCTGGCGGCTCAGGGCGATCAGCGTGGGGCCGTTGGAACGCTCGAGCGCGGCCGCGAACGCTCCGGCGGTCTCCTCCGGGTCCGCCGGGCGGATCAGCTCCATGTTCGGGATCAGCCGCAGGGCCGAGAGCGTCTCGACCGGCTCGTGGGTCGGGCCGTCCTCGCCCACCCCGATCGAGTCGTGGGTGTAGAGGTAGATCACGGGCAGCTTCGAGAGCGCGGCGATGCGCATCGACGGCCGCGAATAGTCGGCGAAGACCAGGAAGGTCGAGATCGAGGGCCTGAAGAGGCCGTCGTAGGCGATGCCGTTGGCGATCGCAGCCATGCCGTGCTCGCGGATCCCGAAGCGGATGTTGCGACCCGAGCGGTTGGTGCTGTCGAAGTCCTTGTCCGAGGCGATGTAGTTGAGGGTCGAGCCGTAGAGGTCGGCGCTGCCGCCGATCAACAGCGGCAGCTCCGCCGCCAGCGGCTGCAGGACGTCGCGGCCCGCGGCGCGGGTTCCGCCCAGCTTGGCGTCCGGCGCGAAATGCGGAATCTTCGTGAGGAGGTGGGCCGCGCTCGGCACGACCGAGGCCGAGTCAAGGAGGGCCGCCCTGTCGGGGTTTGCCTCGCGCCACGCCTTGAAGAGCTTTTCCCAACGCTTTGCCGCGCGCAGCTGCCGGCGCTTGTGGTCGGCGAAATAGGCCCGCACCTCGTCGCTCACGAAGAAGTGCTTGTCGGCGGGAAGCCCGAGCGACGCACGCGCGCTGTCGGAGAACTTTGCTCCGCCCTCCCCGTGGCCCTTCTGCGTGCCCTGGACCTCGGCGATCCCCTTGGCGATGATCGTGTGCGCGATGATCAGCTGCGGCTTGCCGCTCTTCGCCTTTTTGGCCCTGTTGAACGCCTTCAGGAAGGCCGCCATGTCGTGGCCGTCCACGGTCTGGACGTCCCAGCCGATGGCCTTGAAGCGCAGGGCCGTGTTCTCGCTCTGGGTCTTGTCCGCCATCGCATCCAACGTGACGCGGTTCGAGTCGTAGATGAGGATCAGGTTGTCGAGCTTCTGGAACCCCGCGAACTCCACGGCCTCCATCGACACCCCTTCCTGCATGCAGCCGTCGCCCGCCAGGCAGACGACATGGTAGTCGAAGATCGGGTGCTCGGGCGTATTGAAGCGGGCGGCGGCCATCTGGCCGGCGACGGCCATGCCGACGGAGTTGCCCACGCCCTGGCCCAGGGGGCCGGTGGTCGCCTCGACTCCCGGGGTCTCGCCGAACTCGGGGTGCCCCGGCGTCATGCTGTGCAGCGTCCTGAACTTGGCGACCTGCTCCATGGGAAGGTCGAAGCCCGACAGGTGCAGCCAGGAGTACAGGAACATGCTGCCGTGGCCGGCTGAGAGGACGAAACGGTCCCGGTTGCGCCACCTTGGTGAATCCGGGTTGAGGTTCAGCGCATGGCCGAAAAGGACGGCGCCGATCTCGGCGCAGCCGAGCGGCAGGCCCAGGTGGCCCGACGAGCATGCGTGGACGGCGTCGATCGCGAGGCCGCGGGCCTCGTTCGCTGCATTCTGGAGGACATTGATCTGGAGTGTCATCGTGGGGGGGGGGGGGGAGAGCGGACACGGCCTATCAGGGCCGGGAGAATGTCAACTCAGCTTGCCTAGACGCTACAGCTGCGCATAGCCCGCGGCAACGCGGGAAATGAAAAACTCAGGCAACAGCCGCCCGAAAGGCTCAGCTGGCCGAGGGGGCGGCCGGAGCCGCGGCGGCGGGAGCGGCGGGAGCGGCGTGGGCGGCGTGGGCGGCCACAGGCACCTCGGCGCGCCTCGTCTTCACGTTCACGGCGACGGCGGCCTTGCCGGTGCGCTCGCGCAGGTAGTAAAGGCGGGCCTTCATCGGCTCGGACTCGAGCTCGACCTCGATGGCCTCGATGTTCGGCGAGTTCACGGGGAACACGCGCTCGACACCCTCTCCGTAGCTGATGCGGCGAACCGTGAAGCTCTCGTGGATTCCCGACCCCTTGCGGGCGATGACGATGCCTGAGAAGATCTGGATGCGCTCCTTGTCACCCTCCCTCACCTTTGTGTGCACGCGCACGCCGTCGCCGACTTTGAAAGGCGGGATGTTGCTTTTCACCTGGTTGGCGGTGATTTCCTTGATGATCGGATTCATGGCTTTTACCCTGTTAGTATTTGATTGAAAGTTATTTAAGAAGATCTGGCCGGACGAGCTTTGTCTTTTCCAAGGCACGGGCCGCACGCCACTTTTCGATCTCGGCATGGTTGCCGGAAAGGAGAACTTCCGGCACGGACATGCCCCGATACTCGGCGGGACGCGTGTATTGAGGAAAGTCGAGCAACTTGCCGGTGAAACTTTCGTGCGTCAACGACTTTTCCTCTCCAAGAACGCCGGGGATGAACCGGCTGAGCGCGTCGATCACCACGGCCGCGGCCAGAGTCCCGTTGGTGAGCACGTAATCGCCGATGCTCAGCTCCATGTCGATCACACGCTCGCGTATCCTCTGGTCGATGCCCTCGTAGTGGCCGCTCAGGAGAATCAGGTGCCTTTCCTTGGAGAGCGATGCGGCGATTGCCGGCGTCAGCGGGATCCCGTCGGGTGTCAGGTAGATCCGTTTGCAGCCCTCGCTCTGGAGCTGCTCGATCGCCGCAAAGACGGGCTCCGGCTTCATCACCATGCCGGCTCCGCCGCCAAAGGGCCGGTCATCGGCCGTGCGGTGCTTGTCGGTCGTCCACGCCCGGATGTCGTGAACCTGGACCGAGAGGAGAGCCCTCTCGAGGCCCTTGCCCAAGATGCTCTCGGCGAGAAAGCCGTCGAGCATCCTCGGGAAGAGAGTCAGTACGTCTATGCGGGGCATCATGGCCCCCTATTGGACCGCCGCCTCAGCTGGCGGTCGCCGGTGCGCTCTCGGGCGCGGCTGCAGGTGTGCTCGCGGGCGCGGCTGCGGGTGTGCTCTCGGGTGCGGCTGCGGCTGCGGCTGCGGGTGCGGCTGCGGGTGCAAGGGAGACGCCGCGGCGCGCCCGCTTGATGATCGAGTGGAGCGTGTCCGTGGGCTTCGCGCCCTTGGAGATCCAGTAGTCGACGCGGTCGAGCTTAACCTTGACCTGCTGACCCTTCGTGCGGGGATCGTAGGTGCCGAGCGTCTCAACGGCGTCGCCGTCGCGGCGTGAGCGTGTCTCGGCGACGACGATGCGGTAGTGCGGCTGGTGGGTCGAGCCGATGCGGGAAAGACGAATCTTGAGTGCCATGAGAGCGGGAATTCGGGTGCGTTCGATTTGGAAAAGAGGCAGATCAGACCTGCGGCGCCAAGCGTTGTCAAGCGCCTAGGGCCCACGGTAGTGGGTCAGTTTGAAAGACACCCTTAGCTTCCCATGTCGGTTTATGGGGCTGAGATTCGATTTCAGCAGTTCACATGGCAAGTTTGCCTTGCCAGTTAGGCTGTTGTGTTGCACCCTGCTGTCCGTCATGACGCACAACAATCCTGAAACCGACGTGGTTGAATTCATCCAATCCATGGGGCTGCTGCTGCGCCGCGTGCGTGCGGCGGCTGCTTCCCATGAACTTTCCTTGACCGAATCCGCCGTCTTGGGGCGGCTTGCCAGGGAGGGTCTCTTCACAATCGCGGACTTGGCGCGCGCGGAAGGCGTCAAGCCGCAGTCGATGGGAACCACGGTCGGGGCGCTGGAGGAAATGGGGTTGGTCGGACGCAAACCGCATCCGACCGATGGGCGCCAAGTGAATATCGAGCTGACCGCAAAAGGTGCCGAAGTGCGCAAGAACGCAAAGGACGCGAAGAGAGCGTGGCTGGAGCAGGCCGTGGCCCGGCTCGATGAGCGCGATCGGCAAACTCTATTCAGCGCAGGCGAAATCATCAAACGCCTGGGGGGATCGTGATTTTGCTTTTAGCCAACAGGTGGAGGGAGCTTTCCCACGCTTGGCGGGCCCTGCGGCATCGCAATTTCAGACTGTTCTTCGCCGGCCAGAGTATCTCGGTCATCGGCACATGGATGACGCGGCTGGCGACAAGCTGGCTGGTCTATAGGTTGACCCATTCGGTCTTGCTGCTGGGTGTCGTGACTTTTTCTGGGCAAATCGTGTCCTTCGCGCTCGGGCCTTTCGCAGGAGTCTGGGTCGAGCGCCTTAACCGGCGCACCCTGCTGATAGGGACGCAGGCCGCGGGTGCGGTGCAGTCGCTTGCCTTGGCCGCCCTCACCTTGGCGCATGTCATCACGATGGGAGAGATTGTCGCTCTCACCATGTTGCAGGGCGTCATCAACGCGTTCGACATGCCGGGACGCCAATCCTTTCTCGTCCAGATGGTCGAGGACCGCGCTGATCTCAGCAACGCCATCGCCTTAAATTCATCGATGGCCACAAGCGCGCGCCTCATCGGCCCGGCCCTTGCCGGATTGGTGATCGGAGCCGTGGGGGAGGGCTGGTGCTTTTTGGTCGATGGGATCAGCTATGTGGCGGTGATCGCCTCCCTGCTGCTGATGCGCATTCAAACCAGGACTATCCGCCCCGAGGCCGGCACGATGCTTAACCAAATGCGCGAGGGCTGGGATTACGTCCGCGCTTTTCGCCCCATCCGCGCCATCCTTTTGCTCTGCGCTCTCCTTAGCCTGATGGGGTATTCCTATACCACACTTCTCCCGGCCTTTGCCGATCAGGTGCTGCACGGTGGACCGCATACCCTCGGCTGGCTTACGGCGGCCTCAGGGGTTGGCGCATCCGTGTCGGCAATTTCCCTG
>Ga0302320_10021614_pt1 | contig 12757 bp, 10 predicted proteins | sample Bog_T0_3_FD_202130 | JGI IMG/M metagenome (GOLD analysis project Ga0302320, IMG submission 202130) | Peat permafrost microbial communities from Stordalen Mire near Abisko, Sweden - Bog_T0_3 | ecosystem: Environmental > Terrestrial > Soil > Wetlands > Peat | place: Sweden: Abisko, Stordalen Mire...
GACCGGTGCGCATCGAACTGTTCGGCGACGAGGTTGAGTCGCTTCGGCGCTTTGATCCCGTTACGCAGCGCTCGGCGACGGGATTGGATGAAGCTGTCCTGCTGCCGCTGACGGAAACTCCGGTGACTGAAGAGTTGCTGGCGACAATCAATGCACGACTCAGCGGAAAACGAGTCACCGGAAGCGAAGAAGCGCTGGAAGATGCGGCGCGGGCGGGCGGAGTAACGGTGTTTCCGGGGTGGGAGTTCTTCGCTCCGGTCGCGGGCGCGGAGAACACGATTTTTGATCTGATGGCAGATGCCGCCGTGCTTCTCGACGAACAGGAGAGGCTGGCCGAAGATCACGATGCCTGGTGGCTGCGAGTGGCTGACGCGCACGAGCGCAGCGGCGTGGGAAACCTGGTGCGTCCGGAAGAACTTTACGTTACGCCAGATGAGTGGCGAGAGCGCGTGGCGCTGACCTGTGGGCTGGACGTGGAGCAACTCGGACTTGCGGCAAGCGATGGCCGTGAGCTGGTGGAGTTCGGTTCACGTCCCACGCCGCGATTTCACGGTGACGTGCCGAAGCTACTGGAGGAAGTGAAGAAGCTCTCCGGAGCAGGTGAGCGCGTATTGCTGGCAGCGGGCTCCATGGGTGAACTGGAGCGGCTGGCGGATATTTTCAACGAGTACCAGGTACCGTACCGGTTGGGTATGCGCTCTAAGGCCGCCGCAGTCAGCGAAGAGGCAACCTACTTCAATGATGAGAGTGCGGCGACCACGCTGATCTATGGCTATGTTCCGGCTGGCATGGCGCTGCCGGACGCGAAGCTCGTGCTGTTTGGCGCAAACGATCTGTTTGATGACTCCGAAGCCGGTGCGCCACGGCAGCCACGGCAGCGCTCCAAGACTTCGGCATTTTTGTCTGACTTCCGCGATCTCGCGGTTGGCGACTACGTGGTGCATGTAGAACACGGCATCGGCCAGTACCAGGGTTTGCGCGAAATTCTGCAGGCGGACGGCTCGAAAACAGAGTTCATGGTGCTGGAATACGCCGAGGGTGCTCGGCTGTATGTTCCGCTGACGCGGCTGGATCTGGTCCAGAAATATCGTTCTGCCGAGGGTGGCCACGTCATCCTCAATCGCCTGGGCACGCAACAGTGGGTAAAAATCAAGGCTCGCGTAAAGAAGGCCATGCAAGACATGGCCGATGAGCTGCTGAAGCTTTACGCGCAACGCAAAACGGCAAACGGGTTTCAGTACTCCGGCGACAGCCAGTTCATGCACGAATTTGAGGACGCTTTTGAATACAACGCCACCGACGACCAGACCGCGGCGGTAGAAGACATCAAACGCGACATGGAAGGACCGCAGCCCATGGATCGCCTCCTCTGCGGCGACGTGGGATACGGCAAAACCGAAGTCGCGATGCGAGCCGCCTACAAGGCGGTTAATGACAGCAAACAGGTTACCGTGCTGGCTCCGACCACGGTGCTTGCCTTTCAGCATTACGAGACATTCAAACGCAGATTCGCGGCCTTTCCGGTGAATATCGAGATGATCTCGCGCTTCCGCACTCCGAAGCAGCAGAAAGAGATTGTGGAGAAGGTCGAAAACGGCAAGGTGGATATCCTCGTGGGCACCCACCGCGTACTCTCCAAGGACATCAAGTTCCCGGATCTCGGACTGGTCATCATCGACGAGGAGCAGCGCTTCGGCGTGCGGCACAAGGAGCGGCTCAAGCAGTTGCGCAAGGAAGTGGATGTGCTGACCATGTCGGCGACCCCGATTCCGCGTACCCTGCACATGTCCATGCTGGGGCTGCGTGACATGAGCGTGATTGAAACGCCTCCCCGCGACCGCCTGGCTATTCAGACCGTCGTGGCGACGTGGGATGAAAAGTTGATTCGCTCCGCGATTGATCAGGAGCTGGAGCGCGGCGGGCAGGTGTATTTCGTCCACAATCGCGTGGAGTCGATTTTTGAGATTGCCGCGAAGCTGCACATCCTGACGCCCAAAGCTCGTATATTAGTGGGCCACGGACAAATGGGCGAGGGCCAGTTAGAGAAAGTGATGCTGGCTTTCATGCGCCACGAGGCTGACATTCTGGTAGCCACGACCATCATTGAAAACGGCCTCGATATTCCGCTCTGCAACACCATCATCATCAACCGCGCAGACCGTCACGGACTAAGCGAGCTCTACCAGCTACGAGGACGCGTGGGGCGCTCAAACCGGCGCTCCTATGCATATCTGCTGGTGCCGCCGGATCGCGAGCTGAATGACCTGGCAAGGCGCAGATTGGCAGCGCTGAAGGAATTCAGCGACCTGGGCGCGGGATTTAAGATCGCAGCGCTTGACCTCGAACTGCGTGGCGCGGGCAACCTGCTGGGCGGCCAGCAAAGCGGACACATCGAAGCCGTAGGCTTTGAGATGTACACCACGATGCTGGAGCAAATGATTCGCGAGTTGAAGGGCGAAAACGTGCAAGAGCCGCTCGATACGGCGCTGAACCTCGGCTTGAACATCCGCATTCCCAATGAATATATCCGCGAGGAGAATCAGCGCCTGCGCATTTACAAACGTGTTGCCGCCGTGGCGGACGAGAAGCAATTGAGCGACGTGGCCAGCGAGCTGCAAGACCGTTATGGAGAGCCTCCCGCAGCGGTGCAGCACCTGCTGCAATATGCGCATCTGCGTCTCGAGTGTCAGCGCCTCGGCGTCGCCAGCATCGAGCGTAAACGCGACCAGGTAAGCGTGAAGTTTACCCAGACTGCCGAAGCCGATCCGCAGAAAATTATGCAACTGGTGGCAAAACACAAGGGCGTGGTGTTTACGCCGCAGGGAATTCTGAAATTCTCATTGAAGGCGGTCCGGCCCGATGAAGTGCTGAATGGGCTGCGTAAACTGCTGGAAGGATTTGAGTCAGAGCCTGCTCGCGCGTGAACCGCTCCACTCCAAGAATAGGAAACCGTAATGATCCCTAAACAGATGAGGTTACGAATGATTCGATTTGCCGCCGCAGGATTGCTGCTGCTTTCGCTCTCCGGGTTTTCCTTTGCGAAGAGCAACGGCAGCAAGGATTTTGATACATTCGTGGATGCGACCTTCGACCAATACCTAAAGGACAATCCGACGCGCGGAACTCAACTCGGATTTCACCAATATGACGCGAAGCTTGAGGACTACTCGCAGAAATCAATCACCGAACAGACCAAGTGGTGCCATGCCACGCTCGCGCGATTAGCGAAAATCGACCACTCAAAACTGAACCAAAAACAGCAGATTGACGCCCGCCTGATCGAGAACTGGCTGCATGCACAATTGCTGGAGTTGGAAGACATTCGCATGTGGCAGCGCAATCCCGACGCTTACTCCAGCAGCATTTCCGGCTCGGCTTTTGTCATCATGAGCCGCAACTACGCATCGCAGGAAGAGCGCTTGCGCTCGCTGGTAGCGCGGGAACGGCAGATGCCAGCGGTTTTTGCCGCCGCTCGCGCCAATCTGAAGAATCCGCCGAAAGTGTACACGGAAGTTGCGATTGAGCAGTTACCCGGAATTTCGAGTTTCTTCGAGAGCGACGTACCCGCTGCATTCAAGGACGTGAAGGACGAAGCGCTGCTTGCGGAGTTTCACGCATCGAACGCCAGGGTGTTGGCCGAACTGAAAAGTTATGCCGAATTTCTGCAGCGCGATATGCTGCCCAGGTCGAATGGCGATTTCCGCATCGGTGCGGCCAACTATGCGCGCAAATTGCAGTATGAAGAGATGGTGGATATTCCGCTGGACAAGTTGCTGGCGATTGGACAGGCCGACCTGTTGCGCAACCAGAAAGAATTCTCCCGGGTTGCAAAGCTGATCGATCCCGCGAAAACTCCCGAGCAAATTCTCGAAGACGCAGAGCAGGATCATCCGTCAGCCGACAAGTTGCTCCAGGCATTTCGCGACAGCCTGGAAGGAGAGCGCCGCTTCATCCTCGAGAAGAAACTGCTGACCATTCCCTCGCCCGTCCTCCCTATTGTGGAAGAGACGCCGCCATTCATGCGCGCATTGACCTCTGCTTCGATGGACACGCCGGGGCCATGGGAAAAAGTGGCGAAGGAAGCGTACTTCAACGTCACCCTGCCTGAGAAAGATTGGTCCGCGGCGCGCACCAAAAGCTGGCTGGAAGGCTTCAATCGCGGAACCATCACGAGCACGTCCATTCACGAGGCGTACCCCGGACATTATGTACAGTACCTGGTGTTGCAGGTTGCGCCGCTCAGCAAGACGCGAAGAATCCTGATCTGTGGGTCCGGCGAAGAGGGTTGGGCACACTACACTGAACAGATGATGCTGGACGAGGGCTATGGCCGCACCGCTGGAGTGGCGGAGGAGAAAGACATCGCGTTCTTGAAGTTGCGTCTTGGGCAGTTGCAGGATGCCCTGCTGCGTAACGCAAGATTTGTGGTGGGCATCGAGATGCACACCGGCAAGATGACTTTTGACGAGGGCGCGAAATTTTTCGAGACCGAGGGACGGCAGACCCACGAAGTTTCCTATCGCGAGACCAAGCGAGGCACCAGCGATCCGACGTATCTTGTGTATACGGTCGGAAAGCTGGAAATCCTAAAGCTGCGTGAGGACTACAAACGGAAGATGGGCGCGAAATTCTCGATACAGGAGTTTCACGACCGCTTTTTGCAACAGGGCGCGCCGCCGGTGAAGATCGCGCGCAGGGCTCTGCTCGGCAATGATTCACCCGCACTCTGACCCAGACTTGAGCGAAGGCTGTGCAGTTGTGAGCGTTGTGAATACAATGATATATCTCCGATATCTCTACCGGGAGAAACGATGAGCATGAAAGTTCGCAAAGCAGTATTCCCGGCCGCAGGCATGGGCACGCGGTTTTTGCCAGCAACCAAGGTCATGCCAAAAGAGATGTTGCCGGTCGTCGATAAGCCAATCATCCAATACGGCGTGGAGGAGGCAATTGCCTCGGGCTGCGACGAGATCATCATCGTGACGGGGCGCGGCAAAGCCGTCATGGAAGACCATTTCGACATCAGCTTCGAGCTCGAGCATTCGCTCGCCAAACGACACAAATCAGAGCTGCTGGAGACTGCGCAGCAGGTGGCGCGAATGGCGCACGTAAGCACTTGCCGGCAGAAGGAACCGCTCGGCCTGGGCCACGCCGTATTGATGGCGCAGCGATTGGTGGGCAATGAGCCGTTTGGCGTGATCCTGCCCGACGATCTCGTGGATTCGCCCGATAAACCGTGCTTGAAACAGTTGATCGATGTCTATGACGAGAAGCAGTGTTCGGTGATAGCGACCCAGATTGTGGAGGGGAAAGCGATTTGCGCATACGGCGTATTGGACGCCAAGGAGGTACCGGGATTCAATGGCCGCCTCTACGAAATTTCTGACATGGTGGAGAAGCCGAAGTTCGAAGAAGCTCCCTCGAATCTGGCGATCATCGGTCGCTACGTGCTCACCCCGCGCATATTCGAGATGATTGAAACGATCACGCCGGGGGCGGGCGGAGAACTCCAATTGACGGACGCACTGAAGAAGCTCTTGAAACACGAAAAAGTCTACGGCTACGTCTTTGAAGGCAAGCGCCACGATGCGGGAGACAAGCTGGGCTTCCTGAAGGCTACCGTCGAGTATGCATTGCAACACGAGGAGTTGGGCCCTGCGTTCAAAGAGTACCTGTTGGCGCTGAACATTGAGAAAGCCTCCCATGGACCGGTGTATTAGCCAGCAACATACGCCCGAGCTGAAAACCGCCCGGGCCGGAAAGGCATCGTAAACAAAATGATCCAATTGCTCGTGAGATGGATTATCAGTGCTGTTCTGCTGCTGGTGGTTGCCCATGTAGTGCCGGGCTTTGAGGTGGATGGCCTTCGCTCCGCATTGATCGCCGCTCTTGTGATCGGACTGGTGAACGCCACTCTTGGAGTTTTCCTGAAGATCGTGACCTTTCCGCTTACGCTGCTCACCCTGGGCCTTTTTATGCTGGTCATCAACGCCCTGATGCTGATGTTCGCTTCGAGTTTTGTGCGCGGATTTATCGTCCACGGCTTCGTTCCGGCATTCTGGGGTGCGTTGCTGCTCTCGCTGCTCGGGATGATCACCAGGTGGCTTACGCCCTCAACGCGCTAGGCGCCGGAGCCTATCCGCGCTGTCCCCTTCGTTTATTCCACCCTCAGGCGATGATTGGGGCCAACTCTGCATCGATACATTAGGCAGACGCGGCGGGGCTTTGTGGGGAGATCTCGATCAGCCGGAACTTGCGCGAGATGCGATGGACCGAGCGCGTAGCGTAGAGCAATTTCATGGGAGGTTGCGTCCCCATTCAAGCTAACAAAACGGCTGGAATGGGCCGCTCGATGTGTCCGCGCGCTATCCGAGCATCTGGCTAAGAAGAAAGTGGATAAGAAGATAGCCGCCACCTATCAGAACGAGCGCGGCGGCTAATAATAATGCAGCATAGAAGACTTCCTGGCCGGGCGCGGGCGGAGTGACGCCGAGGTAGAGCGCGAAGAAGTTGTAAACCGCGGTCTGGAAGAAGTTCCGTTCGGGTTGGGCCTTTGTCATAAGTACGCCCTTTTGCACGCACTCACATCATATCCGCAGCGATGGGAGTAATCACAAACATTTCTGGGTAGCTCCTATGACCACCTACTTGCCCGACGCGATGTGGCGCGGTGCAGTCAATTGGCGTAACCGAGAGAACGTACTTTGCATTACGATGGCAGATACAGGCCACGGCGTGGCGGTTAGGACGCAATCAACTTCATGGACGTTCTCAAGAATCTATTCGAGCGGCACTTCCACTCCGCGGCTTCGCGGGTGCAACCGGTGCAAGGGGGGCTCAGCGGCTCGGGACGCACCATCGTGCGCCTCGCAAATGACCGTTTCAGCGCAATTGGCATTCGCCACGATGTCAAGGAAGAGAATGCCGCGTTTCTGGAATTCTCGCGGCACTTTCGCCGTCACGGCCTCCCAGTGCCGGAGATTTACGCGGAAGATCCCGCCAACGGCGCTTATCTCGAAGAGGATCTTGGAGATACTACGCTGTTCCAGTTTCTCTCCGAGCATCGCACAGGCTCCGAGATTTCTCCCGAGGTGGTCGAAACCTATAGCAAGGTAGTCGAAGCGCTGCCGAGATTCCAGGTGGAAGCCGGACGGGACTTGAATTACAAGGCGTGTTATCCGCGCGCCAGCTTTGACCGGCAGTCGATTGCGTGGGACTTGAATTATTTCAAGTACTACTTTCTTCGCCTCGCCGGAATTCCGTTCAACGAGCAGGCGCTGGAAGAAGATTTCAATCGTCTGACGAAGTTCCTGTTGAGCACCGATCGCAGCTATTTTCTCTATCGCGATTTTCAGTCGCGAAACATCATGTTGCGGGATGGACAGCCATACTTCCTCGACTACCAGGGTGGCCGCCGGGGCGCGCTGCAATACGACATCGCGTCGCTTCTGTTTGACGGCAAGGCAGATCTGCCGCCGGAGCTGCGGCAACAACTACTCGATCATTATCTCGACTCGCTGGATGGATACGTGAAAGTTGAGCGAGAGGAGTTTCTGCGGTACTACTACGCCTATGTTTACGTTCGCATCCTGCAGGCGTTGGGTGCCTACGGATTCCGCGGATTCTACGAACGCAAGGCGCACTTTCTGCAGTCCGTACCGTACGCGCTGAGAAACCTTCGCTGGCTGCTGCACAACGTCGAGCTGCCGGTCGCCTTACCTACGCTGATGGACGCAATCACCGGCATGGTTGGCTCCGAGAAGCTGCAGAGCATTGCGTCCGATGGGGAGGAACTCACGGTTGTGGTCTCCAGTTTTTCGTTCCACCGCGGGCCGCTGCAAGACGAGAGCGGCAACGGCGGAGGATTCGTCTTCGATGCGCGGAGCCTGCCCAATCCGGGGCGTGAAGAGCGCTTCAAAACCCTCACTGGCGCAGACACGCCAGTTGTCGAGTACCTGAATCAGCAGGAGAGCGTACACCAGTTTCTGGCCAATGCGATGGCATTGGTAGACGCCAGCGTGAGCAATTATCAGCGCCGCGGCTTCAAACATCTGATGGTTTCGTTCGGATGCACCGGGGGACAGCATCGCTCGGTTTACCTGGCTGAGCAGGTTGCCAAACGCTTGAGCGGAAGAAGCGGGGTCAAGGTCGTGTTGCAGCATCGCGAACAGGAGAAGTGGATTCGATGAAAGCGATGATTCTGGCTGCCGGACACGGCACGCGCCTGCGCCCTTTGACCGATGACCGTCCAAAGGCGCTGGTAGAGCTACGTGGACGCACCTTGCTGGAAATCGCGCTGCATCGCCTGCGCAGCTTTGGAATCCGTGAAGTGATTGTCAACGTGCATCACCACGCCGGGATGATTGTGGAGTATCTGAGGGCGCACGATCATTTCGGGATGAAGATCGAAATATCGCAGGAAGACGAATTGCTGGATACCGGCGGCGGCCTGAAAAAAGCCAGCCAATTTTTTCTCCGCTACTCCACCGACGAGCCGTTCATTCTCCACAACGTCGACGTCCTGAGCTCGATTGATTTGGGTGAGATGGTTGAGTTCCATCGCTCCCACCATGCGCTGGCAACCTTGGCGGTGCAGCATCGCGAAAGTTCGCGGCGGCTTTTGTTTGACGAACAGGGTCAACTCTGCGGACGGTGGGACGATGAAGTCGAGGAGATCGCGCATCCTGCTCGGCAAATGCATCCACTGGCATTTTGCGGAATACATGTGATCTCGCCGGAAATTTTTGCCCTGATGCACGAGTCGCACGCTTTTCCGATTATTGCCGCATACCTTCGAATGGCGGGCGAGGGAGAGAACATCCAAGCTTTCTGCGCAGACCAGTATTACTGGCGGGATCTTGGCACCCAGGCGAGTCTGGTGCAGGCGGCTCAAGATATGGAGCAGCGGGTCGTAGGACAATAACGCGGGGTGGAAACGTGCGGGCCGGAAGGATGGCCCCCGACGAATGCGACGTAAACCGCGTAGAATAGTGGACATGTCACAACAAAAAGAAGAACGCGCCCGCCAGAAATTTTCCGACAAGATGCGCCAGAAAAGTCTGGCCGCAAAAAACGCAAAGATGGCTGCAAAGAAGGAACCTCAGGCAGCAACTCCCGCACCCGCTCCGGAAGGCAGCAAAAAGGACTGAGCGCCTCTGCCAAGCTAAGTTTGCGTACTGTCTTGCGGGCAACCCTGTGCTGCGTGAGCAGCTCTGGTTAGTTCTCGCCCCAGCCGATTCCAGATTGCCTAATTTGGGCGGCGACCCGCGCCCGGCAAGGCGGAGCGCCTTCGATGGCGTATTTCTAAAGCGGATACGCGTTCTGCCGATTTATACTTAAACCAAGCATGTCCAGCCCCGAATCCAAGAATCCTGCGCCCCGTGTCCCTCCCATCGAGCAGAAGCACGACGTGCTGCCGACTCTGTTTGGGGATGGTTATGGGATCTACGAAGTCCGCAAGGGTTCCTTCGTCTTCTCGTTTGCGCTGAACATCTCCATTCTGGCCCTGTTGATCTGGCTTGGAAGCTGGACGGCTACTCATGTTCCGGAGATCAAGCAGGAGGTTGGACTTTCGGTGGACATCAGCCCGTACACCTTGCCCCCGGCAAAAAGTGCGGCGGGCGGCGGTGGCGGAGGCGGTTCGCATGACGTGAATCCAGCCTCCAAGGGCGCGCTTCCCAAGTTTGCAAAGACCCAGATCGCTCCTCCTACCGTGCTTCCGATGGAGCAGCCCAAACTTGCGGTTGCGCCCACAGTGGTGGTTCCGCCCGATATCAAGTTGCCGCAGGCCGCGCAGATGGGCGATCCGTTGTCCAAGGTTCTCAACACTCCATCGAACGGAGTTGGCGTGGGTGGGGGCATCGGCAGCGGAAGTGGCGGCGGAGTTGGATCGGGGCGTGGTCCGGGAGTTGGTCCCGGCTACGGCGGCGGCATTGGTGGCGGACCTTATCGCGTAGGCGGCGGGGTCAGCCCTCCCAAGGTCGTTTACAGAGTCGAGCCTGAGTTTAGTGAAGAAGGCCGCAAAAATAAGTTGCAGGGCATGGTGCTTTTGCGGGCCATCATCGGCGTCGACGGTAAAGCGCACGACATTAGCGTGCGGCGCTCGCTCGGCATGGGACTCGACGAGAGAGCAATCGAAGCCATGAAACAATGGCGCTTCGAACCGGGCAAAAAAGACGGGCAACCCGTTCCGGTTGAAATCAGCTTTGAAATCAGCTTCCACCTCTACTAGAGAGGTTCCAACAGAAGATATACTCCTTCGTGCCCTACCCTGTCCGCTGTCTTTTTCCTACAGGGCAGGGTATTTTCTCGCGCCAGGACTGCGCATGATCCGCTTGGTGTTGCCTTAATGCAGGCTTGGGCCGGCGATGCTATAGGTGAGGACAGCAAGGACTATGAGGGTAAAGACTACGTAGAGGTAGTCCTTTTGGAGAAAGAAGGCGAAGGCGCAGAAGATCACGCGGGCAACAGGCGTGGCAATCAGCAGCAAGAGACCTAGCTGGACGACGGCGCGTCCACTCAATAGTGATACGCCGTGGAATATCCCGTCGAAGTTACGCAGGGTGGAAAGTTCTCCACGGAATGTGGTGTAGTCGGCGATGACGTGGCCGTTTCGGACGAGGTAGATGATGCCGCCGAGAACGACCACGGCGGCGGAGAGCAGGACTCCAATGCGTAGCAGTTGGCCGATGATGAGCTCGATGCTCTGATCGTCCCAGTCGGAGCGCTTTGGTAGAGCCAGTTTCATAGGCGCCCCGTGAAGCCGTTGAAGATCATTTCAATTCCTAAAACTACAATGACTGCGCCAAAGACCATGCGCAGTGATTTTGTGCGTGCATTTACCAGTACCTTGGCTCCGAGCATAGAACCGGCGCCTGCGCCGAGAACTACTGGCATGGCAAGACCGGGGTCGATATATCCGCGGGCAAGATAGACTCCGGCGCTGGCAGCGGCGGTGACTCCGATCATGAAATTGCTGGTCGTGGTTGAGACCTTAAAGGGGATGCGCATGGCCTGATCCATGGCCAGGACCTTGACGGCCCCGGAGCCGATGCCAAGGAGACCGGAGAGAGTGCCTGCGCCAAACATGAGTCCAAAGCCGAGCGGGATACGGTGGACGGTGTAGTGCTCCTGACCCTTGGAAGTTGGGTAATCGCCATCGAGGTGCAAGACGCGGGAGAGGTGGTCCTGCTTCACGTCTACAGGATGTGGCGGTTGAGGGCGGATGGAAAGGTAGGCAGAGTAGAGGAGGACGAACCCGAAGACGATGGCGATGGTTGCGGTGGAGACATGGGTCGCGATGAGCGCTCCGGCGATGGCTCCCAAGGTGGTGGCGATTTCAAGAAACATTCCGATGCGCATGTTGCTGTAGCCTTCGCGAACATAGGCGGCGGCAGCTCCCGAAGAAGTAGCGATGACGGAGACGAGCGAGGCCCCGATGGCGTACCTCATGTCAACGTGGAAGACGAGCGCAAGCAGAGGGACGATCACTACGCCGCCGCCGAGTCCGGTGAGCGCGCCGAGAAAACCGGCGAGAAACGAGCCGAGCGCGAGCAGGGTAGTGAAAAGGAGAACGGACATTACAGAATTAGTAGATCAGAAAAAATAGGGAGAGCAAGAAGAAATCTGCGGAAGCAGTTTCGATGGAGCTGAATTCCCGAAGGAGGTTATTCAAAAATATCCGCAAGAAAAAGCCTCAGGCGTGAACCTGGGGCTTGGTTTGTTGACAGATTATGAGAACGAAAATTTATGCGCCGATGCCGAGTTTCCGGCGCACGACGCCCACCAATCCCAAGAGACCGCTGCCAAGAAGGATGATGCTGCCTGGTTCAGGAGTTGGCGTGATGGTCGTCGAAAGATAGGCAATATCCCCGTCAGCAGCGTACTCACCAGCCGTCCAGATCCAATTGGCTCCCGAATTGATCAAATTACTGGGATTCGGGTAGGCATAAGTTTCTAAAACGGCAAGCGCTACCGGTATCGTCCAATCGCCAGCGCTGGTACCGGTGCCAATGGCGGCGGTCCAGTCTGTGGTATTGGTGAACAGACTCTGGGTTCCGTTTGAAAACTGGAAGTTGGTGCCAGCCAACGAAAATGCGCCTATAAACGCTTCGGGGCCCGAAATATTCGTCGCGATAATATGAAGATAGTACGTCGTACCCGGCGTTAGAGTAGTCGCAGTAAGGCTGTACGATTGCGTCCAGTCGATGCCGGAACCGATCTCGGTGCCGAGTACGGAATTGCTAGTGCTGATATATGCAGTGAATGCATTGTCAGCAGTAGCGCTGCCGGTAAGCGTGTCTGCATTGGCAGTGATGCATCCAATCACTACGACAAGAACCAACGCAGCGGAAAACCTCTTTAAGAACCTCATCTCGATTCACTTTCTCCCGTGGTAAAGGCAACTGCGCTTCGCCGCGTCCCCCATTGACAGACTCGCCCAGAGACCGACAGCAAGACGCAAACTTTCTCCCGCTATTAAGCCTTGCAATTCTCGTGCCATAGAAAGTGTGTGTGTATTCAATTACTTACAAGCCGACATGATCGCATGCGCAAAATATTGCGGTGAGCGGTGGTAATTGTGAGGACGGCGGGAGGCGAATACATGTGGACGGCTCTCGAAGACGTGCGGGCATGAATCGCTCACCCGGCACCAGTTATCCGCAAAAAAAAGCCCCAGGAGGCGTGAACCTGAGGCTTGGTTTGGTTACAGATTATGAGAACGGAAATTTATGCGCCGATGCCGAGTTTCCGGCGC
>Ga0302320_10021616_pt1 | contig 12755 bp, 8 predicted proteins | sample Bog_T0_3_FD_202130 | JGI IMG/M metagenome (GOLD analysis project Ga0302320, IMG submission 202130) | Peat permafrost microbial communities from Stordalen Mire near Abisko, Sweden - Bog_T0_3 | ecosystem: Environmental > Terrestrial > Soil > Wetlands > Peat | place: Sweden: Abisko, Stordalen Mire...
AGTCTATTGCTTACCGGGAATACGGCTTGACCGCGTAAGCTATGATACAGTATTTTTGCAGGCGTTAAAAAGTTCATTTTCCTCTTGACAGGTTTTTCAGGAAGGCGGTCGAAATGGCGCGAATCCCGGAACACGAGGTCGAACGGCTGAAACGGGAGGTATCGGTGCAGCGGTTGGCCGAGGCGCGGGGCATCAAGTTGCACCGGCACGGTGCCGACCTGTTGGGCCTCTGCCCGTTCCACGACGACCGCAGCCCGTCGCTGGTCATCACTCCGGCGAAGAATCTCTGGCACTGCCTTGGAGCCTGCAACGAGGGCGGCACGGTGATCGACTGGGTAATGAAGGCCAACGGCGTGAGCTTCCGCCATGCCGTCGAGCTTCTCAGAGAGGACCATCTTCCTTTAGTTGCCGATCCGGTCCAGCCGGTCAAGCACGGCACGGTGCGCAAGCTGCCGCCGCCCGTGGCGCGGGACGCGGACGACCGCGAGTTGCTGTTGCAGGTCGTGAGCTACTACAGCGAGACGCTGAAACAGTCGCCGGAGGCAATGCGGTATCTGGAGTCGCGCGGCCTGAAATCTTCCGAGATCATCGACCGCTTCCGGCTTGGCTTCGCCAACCGGACGCTGGGTTATCGCCTGCCGGCGAAGAACCGCGCCGCCGGCGCGGAGATGCGCGGACGTTTGCAAAAGCTGGGCATCTTGCGGGAGAGCGGTCACGAGCACTTCAACGGCTCGCTGGTTATCCCGGTCATCAATCCAGCGGGTGACGTGATGGAGATGTACGGGCGGAAGGTCACGTCGAACCTGCGCGAGGGAACGCCGAACCACCTGTATCTACCGGGCGAGCATCGGGGCGTGTGGAACGAAGAGGCGCTGTCCGCATCGAAAGAAGTCATCCTGTGCGAGGCGCTGATAGATGCCTTGACCTTTTGGGTTGCGGGGTTCCGCAATGTCACGGCGAGTTACGGCGTGAACGGCTTTACAGCGGACCATCGCGCGGCCTTCGCCCAGCACGGCACCGAGCGGGTTTACATCGCATACGACCGCGACGAGGCCGGAAACAGCGCGGCGGCGAAGCTGGCCGAGGATCTGATGCAAATGGGAATCGAGTGCTTCCGTGTGCTCTTCCCGAAAGACATGGACGCGAACGCCTACGCCTTGAAGGTGCAGCCAGCGGCGAAGAGTCTGGGCGTGATGCTGAATAAGGCGGAGTGGCTGGGCAAGGGCCAGCGGCCAGAGCCGCGCGGGTTGGAGCCTATCATCGAGGCCGAGCCGGAGCCAAGCACGGAGCCAGACACGGAGCCACTGCCAGCAGAGACAAAAGCAGCAGCTAAAGAAAAAATCATCGAAGCAACTCCAGAGCCAGCCCCCGCCGCATCCATCCCCGCCGAGATCGAAGAACAGGTTTTTTCCTTAGCCGCCAAACCGGAGCCGATCCCGGAGCCGGTTGCGCCGACCGAGCCGGAGCCAGGCCCAGCAGCGCCCGCGCCGACGATAGATGTTCCCGTCGAGATGCGCGGCGAAGACATCTTCTTGCAGCAGGGCGAGCGGCGTTACCGCATCCGTGGCCTTCACAAGAATCTGAGTTACGAACTGATGAAGGTCAACGTGCTTCTCTCCGGCAAGACAACGCGCGGCGAGTCGGCCTTCCATGTGGACACGCTGGACCTTTACTCAGCGCGGCAACGCAGCGGCTTTACGAAGCAAGCCGCCGAAGAGCTTGGCATCAAGGAAGAGGTGTTGCGCCGCGACCTGGGCCGAGTGCTGATGAAACTGGAGGAGATGCAGGACGCGCAGATCAAACAGGCGCTCGCGCCGAAGGACGAGACGGTCGCAATGACCGACCACGACCAGGCCGAGGCGCTCAAGCTGTTGCGCGATCCGCGCCTGTTGGAGCGGATCGTCGAGGACTTCGCCCGGTGCGGCGTCGTGGGCGAGGAGACCAATAAACTCGTGGGCTATCTGGGCGTGGTCTCGCGGCACTTGGAAGCGCCGCTCGCGGTGATCGTGCAATCGTCATCGGCGGCGGGCAAAAGTTCGCTGATGGAAGCCGTACTCGCGTTCCTGCCCGAAGAGCAGCGCGTTCAATACTCCGCCATGACGGGGCAGTCACTCTTCTACATGGGCGAACAAGACTTGAAACACAAGGTACTGGCCATCGTGGAGGAGGAGGGCGCGCACACAGCGGCCTATGCGTTGAAGCTGTTGCAGTCCGAAGGTGTGCTGACCATCGCCAGCACCGGCAAAGACCCGGCGACGGGCCGCTTGCTGACCCATCAATATAGAGTCGAAGGCCCGGTGATGATCTTCTTGACGACCACGGCCATCGATCTTGACGAGGAAATGTTGAACCGTTGCCTTGTTCTCTCCGTCAATGAAGACCGGGCGCAGACCCAGGCCATCCATCGAGTGCAGCGCGAGGCGCAGACGGTCGAAGGGCTGTTGCGGCGGCGGGACCGCGACGCGGTGCTTGCCGTGCATCGCAACGCACAGCGGCTCTTGAAGCCGGTCCCGGTCGTCAATCCCTACGCGCGGGAACTGACCTTCCACGACTCGCAGACGCGGACCCGGCGCGACCACATGAAGTATCTGACGCTCATCCGCAGCGTTGCGCTGTTGCATCAGTATCAGCGGCCAGCGAAGACAGTCCAGCACAATGGCCGCGCGGTCGAGTATATCGAGGTCACGCTTGATGACATCGCCGTTGCCAACCGGCTCGCGCATGAAATACTAGGCCGCTCGCTGGACGAGTTGCCGCCGCAGACCAGGCGCTTGCTCTTGACCGTGGACGAGATGGTTACAGCCGAGTGCAAGCGGCAGAAGATGGAGCGGTCCGATTATCGCTTCTCCCGGCGCGACGTGCGCGAGGCCACCGGCTGGGGCGATACGCAGTTGAAGACCCACTTGCACCGGCTGGAGGAGTTGGAATACCTGTTGGTTCATCGCGGCGGCCGGGGCCAGAGCATCGTTTACGAGCTGATGTTCACGCGGCCCGCCGACGGCGGAAAGCCGGTACTTGGCGGGCTGATCGACGTTGAAAAGCTGGGCAAAAAATGACTACGACGAAAAGAAGTCGGGGTCGGAGGGCGAGAAGTCGGGGCCAAGTCGGCCCCAAGTCGGCGGGGTGTCGGGTTGCATAAATGCCACTCTTCGCCAATGCTGACGCGGGCTTTATGCGATTCGCCGCGAGAACGCGAAAAAACACATATACGGGGCAAGCAGAAACTCCGCTCCATCGTAACCATGTTCAGAGCAGAAAGGAGGCGCACGAATGGCGCGAATAACCAAAACCCGTAAACCGCAGGCGCTCCCGGAGACGCTGCTGGAATCGCTGATGCTGGACCATCTGCGCACCCTGGCCGTGCAGAACTACTCCATCCACACGGTGCGCAATCGACAGGTCCACATCGGCTTTTTCCTCCAGTGGTGCAAGGAGCGCGGCTTGACCGAGCCGGTCGAGATTACGCGGCCTGTACTGGAGCGGTATCAGCGGCACTTGTTCCACTACCGCAAGAAGAACGGCGAGCCGTTGAGCTTCCGTTCGCAGCACTCGTGCCTGGTCCCGTTGCGCGTCTGGTTCCGATGGATGACCAGGCAGAATCACATCCTGCATAACCCGGCTTCGGAGTTGGAGCTTCCCCGGCTGGGTCGCGCCCTGCCCAAGAACATCTTCTCCGTTCAGGAGGTCGAGCGCATCATGCAACTGTGCGAGATCGAGGAGCCAATCGGCTTGCGCGACCGCGCCATCCTCGAAGTGCTGTACTCGACCGGCCTCCGCCGCATGGAGATGATCGCGCTCAAGCTGTACGACCTCTCGCTCGACCGTGGACTGCTGCTCGTTCGCCTGGGCAAGGGCCAGAAGGACCGATACGTTCCCATCGGCGAGCGAGCGATAGCATGGCTGCAAAAATACATCCAGGAGGGCCGTCCCCTGCTTGCATCGGAGCCGGACGACATGACCGTGTTCCTCACGGCCCAGGGCGAGCCGTTCAGCCGCGATCATCTCAGCTTCGCGGTCAAGGAACGCATCGAGGCGGCGCAGCTGGGAAAGACCGGCTCCTGCCATCTCTTCCGGCACACGATGGCCACGTTGATGCACGAGGGCGGCGCGGACATCCGCTTTATCCAGCAGATGCTCGGTCACGAGGACATCAAGACCACGCAGATTTACACGCAGGTTGCCATCCGAACCCTGCAACAAGTCCACGCCGCAACCCATCCCGGAGCCATGCTCGAAAAGGGCGAGAACCCGGCCACAAAAGCCACAACTCCCGACGCCGAAGCACTCTCCCAGATGCTTGCGGCGGAGGCCGAAGAAGAACGCGAATAACGCGCGCGCAGTTCTTCTTTTAGTAGCTTCTTTAGCTGCTAAAGAGGGGCCGCTTCCGTCCCGGAACCGGCCCCCGATGCGCGATCTGCGCTGCAATCTGCCGCCCTTCCGTCGCGCAATCTGTGTGCAATGTCGCGCACGGTACGCCGCACTTCCGCCGTGCAATCCGTTCGCAATGCTGCGCACAATCCGCCGCACTGCCGCCGTGCAGTCTGTGCGCAATGCCGCGCGCAACCTGCTGCGCAATGCAGCCCTCAAGTCGTACAATCGGATGCAATGGAGTCAGCCCAAATCCCGGCGCTGCACGAACCGCCACTAGCTGCAATGCCGCAGCTAAGAGAAAAACCGCATCTGGGGTTTTCGAGTAAAAATCCTGCACTGCATCAGGTGCATGAAGCCTGCAACTCCACAACTGCATTAGGCTTCCGAGCAGCGTTGCATCTGGAGCGCATCCGATCACGCTATACCGGCAAAGAACGCGACACCGAATCAGGCAACGACTACTTCGGGGCCAGATACTACGCAAGCTCAATGGGCCGGTTCATGTCGCCTGATTGGAGCGCGAAAGTTACGCCTGTACCGTATGCGAAGCTCGACAATCCTCAGAGTTTGAACCTCTATGCGTATGTCAACGATAACCCTATTAGCGGCGTTGATCCAGACGGACATGCGGGATGTAAGGACACCCCCCAACTTTGCGCTGCAATAAGGGATGCCGTGGCTCAAGGGAAGTCCATTGTGGATGGAGCGATTTCTTTCCTTCAAGGCAAGCAGGCGACATTAGCTCTAAAGAGTCCACAGGCGCCTGGCGTAACAGGGGATGCTAAGAAGGCACTTCTTTCTGGACTTGATAGCATGAAGGTTGGTAAAAACACTGTCGGAGGGCTAGCCAAGACACTGCATAACGAGAGCAATGGCCTTTCGGGCGGCGCACCCGGCGCGTTAGTCAAGGGAAAGACCGCTGAGGCAAATGCGATCTTCAATAACGCTGAACTACCAAAACCTCATATGATGGCCCCCTCTACGGGTAGCGCATCACCACAGGACAAGGAGATAATGGAGCAGACCTTTTACAACCGGGCGACCGGTGGTGATGATCCAGTTGAAGGTAGGACCTTCTTTGGAAACAGTGCCCAAGATCTGTCAAGTCGTCCGATTGGCAATAGCCGTCAAACTGTCTACGACCAGTATGGACCATTTACGTGGGGAAGTAATGCCCCACAGTACATCTACATCTACAATGATCCGGAGAAGAAGTGACCATGTTTAAGATTGCGACATCTCTTTTGTTTTTGGCTTGCATTGGCCATCCTGCCTTTTCTCAGGATAGCGGCGTGGAGCTATTGCGGGGCGCTTCACACTGCCTTATCACAGAAAGACAGGACTGGCTTGCAGGGCAAAAGGCAAATTCTAAGGCACTGGATTTTGGATACGTGATCGACAACAAGTCCGAACCTGGGGTAAGCCATATCTATGTTGTGGTTTACACCAACTCAGAGCGATCAAGAGGAAGGGTTTTTGACCTGCTTTATCAACGGAACGCAAGCGGTACACTGTTTGATGTGCAAAATAATGCCAGCTTTGTGAGAGCTGGCAACCGAATAGCCTTTGTCGATCCGCCTTTGGGCGGCACATGGGCACAGACTCATCTTTTATCTGCAATCAGGCAGGCAGGGCACGAAGCTAGCTTCACGCTCAACATCGTAGACCTGACGGCTCCATTTCCGGGTGTCAATTGCAAATCATACGTTGGGAACAAATAACCGGCAGGTGGCCCGGTCATCAGCCCTGAAGAACCATGCTGAGCCATGAGAAGCTGTGGCCCGTTCATCGCAGTTTTATCGCGATGAGCGGGTCTTCCGGTCACAGCCAGCGCCAGCGGAAGCACGGTTAGCCTGACCGGCACGGGCGCGTCGGTCTCGGTCTCCATCGCCGACAACCAATCGGCCACCTTCCCCACGCCCTCGTTCAGCGCCGGCGCGTCCAACATGACGGGCGGCGACTCCGGCAACGGGAACGCCTACGCCTGTCAGGTGGACGGCTACGCGATCGAGCCAATGATGATGCCGGTGTCTCGCTCTCCCCATTTAGCCGGGGATTCTCCCCAAGCCCCCCCTGCCATCGGGCCTACTGCCCCCTCGTGGAGCTGCGTCGAAGCTCGGCAGCCGAGATCCGCCCTCTGCTGCCACCAATGCCCTATCGAGGCCAGCGCGACCGTTCCGCTGGCACCTTTCCGGTTTCTGCCGATCATGCGGATGGCCTTAATTCTCCAGTGTCCACTCTGCCGTGTATGTCCCGATCTTCCCCACAACAGGCGTTCCGATTGAGGCAGCGAATACCGGCACAACGAACGCCCCCATACAAGGAACCAAGCCGGAAGTGCTCGCTTCCAGGTCTTTCCACCTACTGCAACGGTTGACCACCACGCCGGGGCTTTTCGTCCCGGTGCGCGAGGTTCCGGCGGACTTTTTGAGCTGAGGCCCGATCTCCTTTTTGGTCACAATCAACTCGGCCATCATGGAGGCGTCAAGAACGCTCTCGCCCCGCGGCACGGCGCAAACTCTTCCGCTGCGCTTTGCGGATTCCTCTCCCCAGGCAAGCTGTGGTCCCTCTCCGCAAAAGACTTGGCTTGGCACTTGGGAGTTCACTGCGCCCCATGTCCCTCCGGGCAGTATGTCCCGATTCACTCGCGACCAAATTCCAAAAGGAGAAACATCATGTCCAGCTACAAAAACAACGTCCACCTCGAAGGCAACCTCGGCAAAAACGCCGAAAAGAAAACCACCCCGAACGGCGATGTGGTCAACTTCTCGATTGCAGTCAACGAGGTTTGGAAAGACAAGGACGGCACCGCGCACAAGAACACCGATTGGTTCCAGATTCAGGTTTGGGGACCGCTGGCGAAGTTCGCCGCCACCCTCAAGGCCGGGACGCCGGTCATCGTTGAAGGCAAGATCAAGCCTGAGACCTACACGGCAGACGGCGTGGAACACAAGACTTTCTCGATCAAGGCCAACTACATCCGCAAGATCAACTACTCGAAACCGGAAGAAGACGGCGCCGGCACCGCGGCCAAGTCCGCGAAGAAGCGCAAGTAGCACCCGCGCAACCAAAGGCGGCTCTTCGGAGCCGCCTTTACTCTGCCCGCTGAAAGGCCATCCGGCACCCGATCAATGCCTTCGCCATCCTCAGCTTCCGCGTAACCTGGGAATCGAGAATCTCTCCCGGATACTGGGGCGTTTCCCGTTCCCGATTCTGGCCGAGTTTCGACGCAGCGGCTGCCAAGCTCAGGATTGCGGACGGACAAAATACAACTACCAGGGCAACGTCTTCAGCCACTCGTATGCGTGGGCTGCTTTCAGCAGCGATGCGTTGGGGCCTAGATACTTCACGCCTTGTTCATTCTTCCAGACAATGTCCAGCTCTCGTGTTTCAGGAGCAACAATGAAAAAGACTAAAGCGTCATTCCCGGAATGGGGCCGGTCGCCGTAGAACAGAGCGCGTTTTTGAGAGTCCCATGCTATGACGCGATTTCCTGGACCTTGTCCTCCAGTGTCTGCCCGCAGCGCATCCATTTGGTCGCCAGCGGTTCGTTGCTCAAGGTCTTTCAGCCATGGCCGCCAACCGCGTGGAAAACATTGATTGGCTACAATTTCGGAGCAGAGTTGATCTGCCAAATATCCTTGCGGATATCTCTCATACGAAAAGTGGCGACCCGGAATCAGTTCAGCTTCGCCTCTGTCTGGAATTGAAGCCGCTGCGGCATCGCCGAGCTCACTCATGTGTTTCTTGAATCTGCCACCCCAGAAACTCAGCGTGGCCGCACCACTGCGATCCATCCGTTCAATGAGTTGCAGTCCACGCTCCTTCGGCAGTCCGCCCCATGAGTCCGAAGAGATGCACTGAACAGCGTTGTGCTGGGTGGGGTTTCCAAATTTTGTTGTGATGTATTTTAGAAGGCTGTCATAGCGACCGGCGCCGAAGTTGTAATCGACTGTTTCTAATTCACCATCCCAGATGATCAGGCGTAGCTGTTCATCGGAAGCACGAGCGAAGGTGCTGTATTCAAAGCCGTTCCCCTTGTCCTCGCGACCTATTAGACGGAATCCGAGTTGAGAAGCTTGAAGTTCGGCACTTGCGCCCGGCATACCTCCCAGCAAGCCAAACAATCTGAGAGTCGAAAGGGTGATTCCCTCATAACCGATGAATTTGGCAGTTTGGGCGTCTACACCGGATGTGGGCTCCGGGTCCGTTTCAGCGAGTGGCAATGACGCCATCTCCTCGCCATATTCCCGCTTTACGCTCTCCATAGCTTCGGCGTAGGTTTGCTGAGCTTGCCGTATCTCCGCATCGTGCTCTAACCCAATCTGCTTCAGGCTCTTCGGGTGAATCTGCGCTCTCTCGGCTGCGGTCATCGATCTATATTGGTCCAAGGATTCCGAGGTTTCCCGTTCATACTGTTCGGTAGCCCGAGAATAGTTCTCGTTGGATCGCTCCAATGCCGCCACCTCTTCCTGCGTGGCCTGCCGTGATCGATCGAGGAACCTCTGCCTAATCTCTGTAGCGCTTTGAACACGTGTTTGCTCAGGAAGGTGTCGACCAGGTAGAGCGACAGGGTTAGGAGCCGCAGTTGCGGTTACTGAGGCAGTGGCTGAGCGGGAGCCGCTGTCCTGTTTTTCCTTGCTCTCGCAGCCCAAGAAGAAAATCAGCCCGACTAGACAGAAGATTGAGCCTATTGCCCATGCTGTCTTCGACAGATTACTTCTTGACCTGCTGATTCCCGATTCTGAGACCACGGTCCCGCCGCACGAGCAGGATCGCATACCCTCAATAGGCTCGGCACCACGTCGCTTGCATCTCACTCGACCACTCCAAAAATGCGGAATCAGTACGGGAACCGAGAAAGTGATTTGATGGCTTCAGCATTCAAGATGGCAAACCGCCGGCCATCGAGGGTAAGGACTCTTGCATCGGAATCACTTTCTTGCACCCTTGATTTGATTTTGTTGAGGAGAGTTGGCTCTAACCTCCTACCTGAATACGGATACTCCAGTATGAAGGCATAGCTCTCAAACCCAGCCTGCTTGGCGAGATCAAACATTGTTTCCATCAGGAGTCGCTTGTTCGGGGCGTTGGGTTGGATGGCAGTGACGAGACCCTGACTGTTTATGTTCTTCTTGACATCTCGAAGAATTATTTTGAAGGCTGCCTCGGTTGTCTTGGGATTTTCCTGCGGGGATGCCGCATGCACATAAATGCAGAGGCCGACCGAGGCATCCGTGACGGGGCCTTTATAGGAATGGTTTTTACAGCCAGATAGACTTTGAATGATGGTTGACTTACCCGATTTTGGGTATCCAATTACAGCAACGAATTTCTTTTGCAAGGCGTGTTTCTTCTGCAATGTGCAGCCTCCGTTCCGGGTCGTAGCCCACCGCAGTTGGTAAAATCGCGTAGTCCATGCATATGACACTCTAGGATATACCCCGCAGTCTCCTGCAAGGTGGGTGTCTTGGCGAACCTGCCCGTCACAGCCTGGTCTTGGTCGGTCGAAGAAGATGCAACTATATTAGACACAACTAGTTGCATCCGCAATAGAGAGATTGGTCCCCGCATGTCGGCAAGTATCAACCAAAATGACTTCGAGACTGTTTCTCCTTGGGTTTTGGGAGACAGACCAAGTCACTTATTAAGGTACTAAGGCCGCGCCGCGCAAACAGTCCGACGCATTTTCTACTGCATTATTCATTAGGTCGTGGACAACATCGTGATCTTTGAGGTATGTCCAGGATCATAAATGACATGTCTTCAGCACAGGTACTAACTTTTACAAAGATACATATATTACTTTCTACCCGTTCCAGTGAGGGCTCCTGCCCTACGCTCCAGGCGCGCCGCAGTAAAAAACGGCGCGTCTTGCGCTACCCCTCTAGCGGACTTGTGTCCTGTCCGCAACGCCTACCCTTACCGAACAGCAACAGCAAAAGCCTTTCCTAAGGGGCTCTGCCCACTCGCGCCCGCAAGGGGTATCCCCAGTCTTCCGCACTGCGCTGCGCTCCGTTTGTGCAGACCAAGGGGCTTTCCACTCTCGCTGCGCTCCGTTACAAGCCCTGGGAGATTCCCCTCCCCTTGCAGTTGCTACCCCCGCAGGCGTGGGCCTGGGCCAAGGCGTAGTTGTTAGCAACTACACTGCCCCAATTCAAAAGCAACAACAAAGGAGAACCACCCATGAGCAGCACAGCAGCCACCATCAGCCACCCCGTTCAACCGTCCCCCTACCAATCCAAGCAGCGCCAGACGGCAAAGGATGTAATTGCCGAGAACGTAAAAGCCCTCATTGCCCAGCTTGAGGCAGGCAAGAGCGACGCGCTCACCGCGTATCTGGACGCGATGGCCCACTTTCACAACTACAGCTTCGGAAACATTCTGGCCATTGCGCGGCAGAAGCCGACCGCAACGAACGTTGCCGGAATGTACACGTGGAACCAGCTTGGACGCCGCGTGAAGAAAGGCGAGAAAGGCATCCAGATTCTCGCGCCCATGATCGGCGTTCGCCGCAACAAGCAGGAGGAAGCCGAGCAGGACGGAGCCGAGAAGAAGGCCCCCGTCTTGGTTGGATTTCGCGCCGTCTATGTCTTCGATGTTTCGCAGACGGAAGGCACAGACCTGCCGGAGCTTTCGCAGAAGATTACCGGCGACGTGGGAGGCAACCGCGACCGGCTGCTTTCCTATCTTACGGCGCAAAACATCGCTCTCGAATACAAGGATTCTATCGCCCCGGCAATGGGCGTCAGCTATGGCGGCAAGATCGTTCTCCTGCCCGGCCAATCGGAGGCCGAGGAGTTCTCTACGCTGATTCACGAACTGGCGCACGAGATGTTGCACAAGGCCGACCGGCGCACGGCAACAACCAAAGTAGTCAGGGAGACCGAAGCCGAGGCCATCGCCTTCGTAGTCGGCAGGGCCATTGGATTGGAAGGCGGCAGCGCCTCAGCCGATTACATCCAGCTTTACCACGGCAACGCCGCGTTGCTGGCGGAAAGCCTTGAAGTCATCCAGCGCACATCTTCCTTAACACAGAAGTTCTTGAAGCCTTGGCCGCCTTTGAGGGATTCGACCGACCGGTTTCAGCATCCGACGCACTGGCAGAGATGCGCGCTCTTATCGAAGCTACGGATGAACCCAACGCCGAGCAATTCGAACTCGCTAACACCTATGAGACCACGTGGTCACAGTATCGGAGAGATGCCGCTTACGGCGCTCTCGGCAAGATCTTCGAAGACATCTTTCAAGGCGCATACTACGAGGCATACAAAGGCTTGCCTGATCATCAACGGAAAAAGCTGTTAGAGCTTGCAGCGATGACGAGCCGTCCTGGTTTTCAGATCGATTGGATACTATGGGAGTTGATTGATCTATCGGACGCGGAGAGCATTCCCATCTTTCATCGCTTCGCGACACAGCTGGACCAAGACACATCGTGCCCGCAGGAGGTTGTGAGTGCTTTTCTAGCCGCAGTTGAAGGTTGTGCTCGCTTGAGCGATCAGCCTCCAACGATTCCTGAAGACGCGAAGGATGACCGCAGGGCATGGGCCATCGTAGGAGCTATTCTGTTTTGGTGGATGAAAGGCGCTGATCGGGATAGCGCTCTCAATGACATTGCCCACGGATGGGACACGCTTAGAAATGAGCACTCGTCTTCGTTTCCAGACATTCTCCACAACATCAACCACTGTCAGTGGAGAAGAGAAAAGGGCGTCATCAGCCTGTCGAGTTGTTTTCCCGACCGGGTCCGCCCCTTGTTGGAAGATGCCGTGAGAAACAGAGAGAATTTGACCAGCTTGTTTCGCAATGGAGGCTCGACTGATCAGCGTGTCCTGCAAACAGCCATCTTGACGTTAGGAGACGTGGGGAATGAAGGCTCAATACTTGCGCTAAACGACTTGGCAGATGACTCGAAGTTCGGCAGAGACGCTATTCGAGCGATCCAGGCAATCCGGCGTCGATACTAGAGTCGAGCAGCAATGCGATCTGTCGACATTCTCCATAACATGCGGCGGAGATGCGGCCATCGCTGCGATCATTTATCGTTAGCAGTATGAACAGCAGGAACCGACATCGCGTATTGGCCCAGATTCACCTTCGGAAGAATGGGCGACGCACCCGGCTCCTCATGCCCAAGGGACCTGTAGCAGCCAAATTGACTGAAATTGCACAATTGTCCTGCACAGTTCCTACACGGCAAAAATATATGGAGTTATACTCATTTGAATCAGTATTTTCCAAAATCATTCTCACTCGCTCAGGATGACAGCTTTGTGGAGGTGCAATCTTTTGGGCCGAATCAATATGAAGGCATCCCTCCCCGATCTCTTGAGCAAGCCCCTCAGTCCAGAAATCCAGGCAAAAATCAGGCCGGCTTTCTC
>Ga0302320_10021617_pt1 | contig 12755 bp, 10 predicted proteins | sample Bog_T0_3_FD_202130 | JGI IMG/M metagenome (GOLD analysis project Ga0302320, IMG submission 202130) | Peat permafrost microbial communities from Stordalen Mire near Abisko, Sweden - Bog_T0_3 | ecosystem: Environmental > Terrestrial > Soil > Wetlands > Peat | place: Sweden: Abisko, Stordalen Mire...
TCGGAGGACGCGGCCATGCAGGGCTACTTTGACCTGAGCGGGATGCCGCTGCCGCCGGGGGTGACCAGCGCCAGCTACCAGGTGAGCTTTGAGGCGGTGAACCCGCTCTACGTGCGCTTGAACTCGGTTGGGCCCTATAGCGCCGGGCAGGTTGCGCCCTCGGGAACGCTTGTGCCGGTAACGGTCGAAAACCTGGCCGCCGGCGGCGCGCAGACGATCCATGTGACGGTGGCCGACTCGGCGGTGGGCGGCTATCAGGATGCGATTGGAACCCAGGCCGAGCCGCGGCCGATGCCGGCCGGCGGCATGTGGACGGGACGGCTGAGCCAGGTGGGACAGAGCGACTGGTTCAGCTTTCCGGTGCGCGGCAACCGGACCTTTACCGTGGTGACGCAAGCGACGGATGAAAACGGCGTGCCCTCGGAGGTCAAGGCCTTGCCGTCGATCGGCGTGTGGAATGGCTTCGACGCCGTGGGCGCGGCGGCGGCAGGCACGGCTCCGGGGCTGAACGGCAACGCGGCGGGCGAGACCTGGCTGCGCGTCTCAGCAAGCGGCGACGACATTGTGCGGCTGGGCATTGCCGACCTGCGCGGCGACGGGCGGCCGGACTACGCCTACAACGGATGGGTGCTCTATGCCGACACGGTGGCCCCGGCGCGGCTGCCGGCCTCCGGAGGGCCCATCGTGATTCACGGCATGGGCTTCCGCTCCGCCGACACGGTGCTGGTGGGCGGCCAGAAGGCTGTGGTGACCAGCATCTCGCCAAACGAGATTACGGCCATCGCTCCGGCGGCTGCCACCGGGGTGACTGGCTCAGTGGATATTGAAGTGGACGACCTGCCCGTGTTTTATGCGGCGGCGATTGCCACCGGCGCAGTGAGCTACGACGCAGGAACGGGCGACGCGCTGACGCTGGTCGCCGCGCCATCAAACACGGTGCCCATCGACACGCCGATTCCCTACACGGTGACGGCGCTGGGCGCGAATATGGCTCCGGCGGGCGGGGTTACGGTGACTTACACGGTGACCAGCGGAACAGCAACGCTCGGCTGCGGGCAAGCGACCTGCACAGTGACAGCCACGGGCGACGGCCACGCCACCATGAACGTGACCGCGACAAACGGAAGCTGGTCGGTGGTGACGGCATCGCTCAAAAACGGATCGAGCCTGCAGGCGCAGTTTGCCGGAGGAACGCCGCCGACGCTCGGCTCGCTTACTCCGCAACTGTCGCTCGCGGCCGGCGCCACGTTTACCTGGACAGTACAGGCGCTGGCGGTGCTGAACGGCGCGCCCGCCGCGGGGCAGACGGTGACCTGGCAGAGCGCGTCCGCGGGAATCGCCCAGCCTGCGACCAACACGGCAACAACAAACGCGAGCGGCATTGCAGCCATAACTCTTACGGTTGGTCCGTTGAGCGAAGGCCAGACGGCGACCATCAAGGCGTGCCTGAACGGCACCAGCCAGTGCGTAACTTACACGGCATTCGGCGCGCGGCCGGAGTATGCGCTGCTGAACCCGGTCTCGGGCACCGTGCAGAGCATGGCCGCCTCCACGGCTCCCGCGGCGGTGACGCTTCGCCTGCTCGATATGGACGGCAATCCCATGGCCGGGGGCACGGTGACTTTCTATCAGGCGCTCTATGCGTGGGCTCCGCCCTGCTCGGCGCACGCGGTGTGTCCGCCGGGAGCGCTGCTGGCGGCCGAAACTGCGACGGCAACCTCGGCGCTCGACGGAACAGTGACGTTCTCTCCGGCCACACTGCCCGGCGTGGCCACGGATCTAATCGGCCTGGCGGCCTCGGGCAATACGGCCACGGCCGAAGTGGGGATCGAGCAGCATCCGTAAAAGCAGCAAGTTAGCAAGCCAGCGAGTTAGCGAGTCAGCGAGTTAGCAGGTCAGCTTGTTCGCCGCTCGGCCGGTTAATCGAATACTACGGTTTTGTTGCCGTAGCAGAGGATGCGGCGGGAGATGTGCCAGCGGACGGCTCGGGACAGCACCAGCCGCTCCAGATCGCGGCCACGGGCCACCAGATCCTCCACCTGATCGCGGTGGGAGATGCGGGCCACATCCTGCTCGATGATCGGTCCGTCGTCGAGCACGGCAGTGACGTAGTGGCTGGTTGCGCCGATGAGCTTGACGCCGCGCGCATGGGCCGCGTGATAGGGCCGTGCGCCGGTAAAGGCAGGCAAGAACGAGTGGTGCACATTGATGATGGCGGCCGGGAATCGTTCGACAAATGCGGGTGAAAGCACCTGCATGTAGCGCGCCAGCACCACCAGTTCTACACGGTAGCGGGCCAGCAGATCGAGCTGGCGGGCCTCGGCGGCGGAGCGTGTCTCGGCGGTCACGGGCACATGTTCAAAGGGAATGCCGTAGAAGGCGGCCAGACCCGCCACGTCGCGATGGTTGGAGACGATGACGGGAATTTCGCATTCCAGCTCGCCGGTGCGCCAGCGGTGCAGCAGGTCGGCCATGCAGTGCAGATAATGCGAGCAGAAAAGGGCCAGGCGCGGAGGCTGGCTCTCCGAGGTCAGGCTCCACTGCATGTCCAGTTCAGTGGCCAGGGGCGCGAAGGCCGCTTTGAATCCTTCCAGGTCAAAAGGCGCGGAGTGAATGCCGCCGTTGCCGCCGCTCGGGGTTGACCCGTTCAGGTCCCACTCGACGCGCATGAAAAACAATCCCAGCGCATGATCCTGGTGCTGGTCGGCGTGGAGGATGTTCGCTCCCCACTCGTAGAGCAGGCCGGAGACGCGCGCCACCAGGCCCTTGCGATCGGGACAGTTCATCAACAAGACCGCTGAGTTCTTCATCTTCACTCCAGAGTACAGGGGCGGCACGGTTCGAATCCGCACGGCCCTCCACTAGAGTCTGCACCGCAGTATTGGCCGGAGGGAATAGCACTTAAAGGGCGGTCGGGAATCGACGTACCGGGCCAGGCGGACCTCGATTTGGTGCAGCGGTTGCCGCCGTGGCCGGGGATCGTCATCGGGACCTGAAGGAGGCTGGGGTTAAAAAGACGCCGGGGCGAATGCAGCCCCGGCGGTGTGCGTGCAACAAAACATGCGTGCGCTAAAAAGCTACAGAGCAACAGCCGCCTGGTCCGCGTCAGATATGCGGTGTGCGCTGGCTCTCGGAAGAAGCGCTCAGGCGCTGGCGCAGGCTTCCGGCCAGCTCGGCGACGACGCGCAGCTTTTCAGCGGTGGCCGCCGGCACATGCTGGCCCTCAAGGGCAAGCTGCGAGTGCAGCAGCAGGCCGGCGACCGTGGATTTGAGCTCGGTCTCAATGGCCGCCGTGGCAGCCCGGCTGGCCAGCGCCCGCTCCCGCTCGCGGCGGCCGAGGGCGGCGCGGATCTCGCGCACCAGCCGCGCCGCGCCGGAGAGCGCGAAGTTGATCTGCAGGGGGATGGCCAGGCCCGCACGACCCCACAGGGCCTCGGCCGCGGCAGGATCGCACTCGGCCAATGTCTCGTCGACCACTACAGCAAGGAACTCGCGCCGCTTAAGTGCCGCGAGAGCTTCCCTGCGGCCTTCCGCCACTTCCACTTCCATGCCCAGCTGCGCGCCGATAACCTCGGCGCAGTTGCGGGCTCCTTCAATTCCGGTCACCATCAGAATGCTCATCTCGGCTCCTTTAAAGCAGCTTTCAGCTCTTAGCCGTCAGCTTTCAGCTTTATCTTGCTGGGTTCAGGTTCTTGGATAGAAGCTTTCAGCTCTCAGCCGTCAGCTTTCAGCTCTTGCATGCTGGGTTCAGGTTCGGTTCTTGGGTAGAAGCTCTCGGCGAATCGGCTGCGGCTCTGTACGGCCTGAAAGAGAATTCTCCCGCGGCACGAACAGGCTGAAAGCTGATAGCTGAAGGCTGACAGCTTGCTCTACTTGTCCTCGACGGGATCGGCGATGCCGTATTCCTTGAGTTTGCGGTAGAGGGTGGTCTTGCCGATGCCGAGCAACTTGGCGGCCTTCAGCTTGTCGCCGTTCAGGGCGCGGATGGCGCCCAGGATGGCCTCGCGCTCAAGATCGGACAAGGTCCGCACCGCAGGCGCTTCGCCGTCTGCGCTCGCGCCGCCCTCGCCGCCAACATCGAGGGCCGCGCGGCGGGCGTCCAGCCCCTGCTGCTGCAACTGCGTGGGCAGATCGCCCAGGTGGAGAATGGGGCCGGAAGACAGCGCGCAGGCGCGCTCCACGGAGTGCTCAAGCTCGCGCACGTTGCCCGGCCAGTCATAGCGCATCATGGTGCGCAGGGCCTCGTCCGAGAGCGTGAACTTGGTGCCGCGATCGCGGCTGAGTCGGTCAAGAAAGTGCGCGGCCAACAGAGGAATGTCTTCGCGGCGGGCGCGCAGGGGAGGCAGGCGGAGATTCACCACGTTGATGCGGTAGAAGAGGTCCTTGCGGAAGGTCCCCTTTTCGACCATCTCGCCCAGGTCGCGGTTGGTGGCGGCCACGATGCGGGCCTTGATGGGCACGCGGTGGGTTGCGCCGACCGGCCGCACTTCTTTCTCCTGCAGAGCGCGCAGCAGCTTGGCCTGCAGGTCGAGCGTGAGCTCGCCTATCTCGTCGAGAAACACCGTGCCGCCCTCGGCTGAGATCAGCAGGCCGTCTTTCGAGCGGTTGGCGCCGGTGAAGGCTCCCTTGACGTAGCCGAACAGCTCGCTCTCGATCAGCGTCGGCACCAGCGATCCGCAATCGACCGGCAGAAAGGGCTTTTGCGCGTTGGGTCCGTAGGCGTGGATGGTGCGCGCCACCAGCTCCTTGCCGGTGCCGCTCTCGCCCAGCACCAGCACCGGGTGGGTGCTCTGGGCCACTTTGGAGAGAATGCGGTAGAGCTTCTCCATCTCGCCGGAGCGGCCGATCATGGCGCCCAGCCCCTGCGAAAGCCTGAGCCGCTCGCGCAACTGGCGGGTGGAGGCGTCGGTAAGGTGGCTGGATGCGGCGCGGTCAAGCACCGTCGAGAGTTCGTCCACGGCGAAGGGCTTGGTCAGGTAGTCGGATGCGCCGCAGCGCATGGCCTCGACGGCTGCATTGACGCTGCCCGAGGTGGTCATGGCGATGACCGAGGTGGCGGGATAGAGCAGCTTGACCTCGGAGATCAGCTCCAGGCCCTGGTTAGAGCCAGCCGGAAGGTTGACCAGCAGGATATCTGCCGCGCAGCCTCTCAGCTGAGTGCGCGCCTGGTCAAGATCGCCCGTGCTTTCGACCGCGTAGCCGAGGCTGGAGGCAATCTCGGCGCACGCCGAGCGGACCGCTGAGTCCGCATCGACCACCAGAAGGTGCAATCGCGCGGGCTGCTCGGCTATTTGGGGGATATACTCCATGTGCCGGTTTTGAAGAATCGATTCCAACATTGTATTCGCCTCGATTGATTTCTTGAAAATCTCTGGTTGAAAACCCGGTTGTAACGCGAAGGCCGGGATGGCTTATGCCATCCTTACCGGCAGCTCGATCTCAATGCAGGCTCCGCCGCGGGGACGGTTTCCGGCACGGATGCGCCCGCCGGCTCCCTCGACGATGGAACGGACGATCGACAGTCCCAGCCCGCGTGGAGCCGATGCCCAACCGCCCTTGTTTTTGCGCTCGCCGGCGCGGGTGGTGTAGCCGGCCGCGAAGATCTTATCGAGCGAATCGGCGGGGATGCCGGTGCCGCTGTCGGTAACCGTCAGCGACAGGCACTCGCCCTCGGCGGCCGGAAGCTGGCGCAGTTCGATCTGGATACGCCCGCCCGCCGGCATGGCCTCGGAGGCGTTCTTTACCAGGTTCACCAGCACCCTGGTCAGGTCTTCGCCGGTCATCCTCACCGGGCGCGCGCCGCCCTCCACGTCCACGGTCACGTTGACTCCGGGGCCGGCAAGCGCGGCCAGCAGGTTATGGTTGGCCAGCAGCTCGGCGCCAAAGTTGGCCATGAGCGTTGCCGGCATCAGGTCCCAGCCCGACTGGGCCGCGCCGCGTCCGGCTCCTTGCCGGCGGGAATGGGTATCCGCCTTGGGAAGGCCGGGCAGACTACCGGCATTTGCGGCGGTATTGGAATCGAGCGCGACCAGCTTTTCAACCAGCCGGCGGCTGGCCGCAGCCACCAGCCGCAGTTCGGTGCTGTAGTGGGTAAATGGGCCGCCCAGCACGCCCGGTTCTTCAAGCAGATCGCAATAAAGGCCCAGTGCCGTAACCATATTCCGGGCGTCGTGGGCCACCTCGGCCAGTGAATCTCCTCTGCCGGCTGCCGTGGCGAGAGTCTCGACCACCGCCTCGACGCGCTTCCTGTCTACCTGGTTTGTTGACGCCAGTCCCTGTGGTTGCTCCATGATGCGCTCCAATTCTGTTGAGTAGACAGGGATCGGGTAGAGGCAATCGGCGACCAGGCGCCAGCGCCGGAGCGCCGCTTGCCTTTTTGCCGATTTCCGGATTCCCGTTCCTGCTTTCTCTCTGTTTTTCTGTCCTGTTCTAATACACGTGGCGTGCCAAACCAGAACAGTTTTCGTAAGTTCCTGATAAGGGATGGGGTTAAGCCAAAATCCGCAGGATTGCCGGGGACCGGACCCGCCCAGCGGCGTTCCAAAACAGAACTGGGCCGTCCGGCCGCTTCAATCTAAGTTATTCATTATGAAATAGATAAGGCGATATTCCCGTTTCAGCTCCGCTTTTGGTACGAATTCCCGATCCGGAACGCTCTGGCAGGCTTCCCGTCGCGACCCGCCGCTTCCTGAGTGGAACGCGCGCGTCGGAGGGCCGTAATCGTGCGCTCCGCGCTCTGGGCAGGGGACCGCCGCGCTCTCGTACAATCGCCCTATGGATGCATCCACTTCTTTCTTCCGTCCCGGCAGCCGCAGGCCGGATCAGCTTCGCCCGCTTACGCTCGCTCCTGGATTTGTACAGACAGCCGAAGGCTCGGTGCTGGTGACCTTTGGCAACACCCGCGTGCTGGCCAACGCCACCATTGAGCAGGGGGTTCCTGGCTGGCTGCGCAACACGGGCCGCGGCTGGGTCACGGCGGAGTACGCGATGCTGCCCCGCTCCACGGTGACCCGCACGCCGCGGGAGAGCGAGCGCGGCAAGATCGGCGGGCGCACTCACGAGATTCAGCGGTTGATCGGCCGCAGCCTGCGCTCGGCCGTGGACATGGCGGCCCTGGGCGAGCGCACCGTGATTCTGGACTGCGACGTGATCCAGGCCGACGGCGGCACGCGCACGGCGGCCATTACCGGCGCGGCCGTGGCCCTGGGTATCGCGCTCCATGCGCTGGTGAAGGCGGGAACGCTCAAGAAGTCGCCGCTGAAGCAGCTCGTGGCGGCCACCTCGGTGGGTATTGTGGACGGCGCCCTGCTGCTCGATCTCTGCTACGAGGAAGACTCCTCGGCCCAGGTGGACATGAACGTGGTGATGACCGAGGACGGCGGCCTGATCGAAACCCAGGCCACGGCGGAGAAGGGTTCTTACTCGCGCAGCCAGCTCAACGGACTGCTGGATCTGGCCGAGGCCGGGATCGGGGAGATCTTCAAGGCGCAGCGCGCGGCGCTGGGCGAGGCGTCTGCCGGCCTTTAGAGCGAGCCGTCAACCTTCGCCGCGCCGTTGCAGGCCTCAATTTGTCCCCCACTTGCTTCTGGACTGTTTCCGACGAATCCGGCTATAGTGATTCATCGCCGCCGGACATCCGGCCCGTTCCGTACGGCAAGAGCCACGACGAGGTCAGCAGATGAAGATTACCGACACCATTGCAACGGTCCTGAACAACAAGCCTGAGTCGAAGGTTCTTTCGATCGCGCCGGAGCAGACCGTCTACGAGGCCCTTCAGCTGATGTCCCGGCACGACATCGGGGCGCTGCTGGTCATCTCGGGCCAGCGCCTGCTGGGCATCCTCTCCGAGCGCGACTATGCGCGCAAGGGCGTGCTCATGGGGCACCTTTCGAAGGAAACGCGGGTGAGCGAGATCATGACCAGCCCGGTGGTTTCCGTCAGCCCGCAACACACCGTGGACGAATGCATGACGCTGATGACCCAGCAGCACTTCCGCCATCTGCCCGTGCTTGAGGGCGATACCGTGGTGGGACTGATCTCGATCGGCGACATGGTGAAGTGGGTCATCTCCGGCCAGGCGCACACCATCCAGGCGCTGGAGACTTACATCTCGGGCGCCTATCCGGCGTAAGCGCTTGTGCTAGCCCATTTTTTTTGAAAGAGAGCCCCTTCAACGCGATGCGGAGCGAATGTTCCGCCGGGCATAAGGTGCGGGTGCGCGGTGCGGCATTTAGGATAGAGACATCGAACCGATCCCTCCGTGGACAGCTCGCACGGACAAGGCAATGAGATCGCCGCCACTTGAAGAAAGCGCCCCGGCGATGGACAAACTGGACTTTTTCTTTATGCCTAGGAATCGAACCCTGAGGAGATTCTTTGCCGGCGGGCTGGTAGCATTTCCCTGCCCTTTGCTGGCAAAGAGACACAAGCGATGCATCGCACATTCATAGCAATCACCACGGCGATTTTATCTTTCCTACTGCCCGTCTGCGTTGCGCAGATGCCTTCGACGAGCGCCCCGGCAACGGGTCAGGCTGTACAGTTAGTCGGCGGGCCGGCAGCCGCTGCCGATGACGCTCTGCCGCCCCCCGTTTCACCCATGCTTCAGCCTGCGCTCGACACCGTGCGCCGCACGCTAAGCGGCCTGCGCGTGGACAAGTGGAAGCGGGGGAGCGTCCGCGACGAGGCGAGCCAGAACATCGACGGGATTCAGCGCGACATTACTGTCAACCTGCCGCCCCTTGAGCGCGATGCCGACGCCGCGCCCGGAAGCCTGAGCAAGATGCTGCCGGTGGCGCGCAATGTGGGCGCTCTCTACGACGTGCTGCTGCGTGTGGAAGAAGGGGCGCGGGTGAGCGCGCCCGACGAACAGGTGGGCCCGCTGCAGCAGGCGCTGGCCGCCTTGAGCAGCGCGCGCCTGGCGCTGAGCGACCGCATGCAAAGCTCGGCGGAGACGGCGGAGAGGCAGATGACCGATCTGCGCACATCCATCAAGGTGGAGACGGAGAGACGCGCGGCAGCGTCTGCGCAGGTAGCGGTGCCCTGCGTGCCTGCTCCGGCCAAGAAGACAGCGAAGAAGGCGGCAAAGCCGCTGGCGAAGAAGCCTGCGGCAGCCACTGCGCCCGCGGCAAACAACCCACCGCAAGCCAGCCACTAATGTTCTTTCCCAAACAGTCCGCATCAAAACAATTGTTGTCATCCTGAGCGAAAGGGGCCCCAAACGCCTTTCAGTTTGGGGGTGGTGAGTCGAAGGATCTGCGGTTGTTCTTCAACGCACTTCGGAGACAACACACGAGAGCGTGAAGAGAATCAGTCGCCTTCGAGGGCGGCGAGGATCTGCGGAGCGAGCTGGCTTACGCTGCCCGCGCCCAGGGTCATGATCAAATCGCCCTTTTGGGCCCGCGCGGCGACCGCTGCAACGGCCGAGGGAAAGTCGGGAACAAAGCCAACCTGCGGGCCTTTGATTCTGCCGGCCAGCAGCTCCGCTGTGACGCCGGGGATGGGCTCCTCGCTGGCCGCGTAGATGGGCAGAACGGTGACCGTGTCGGCGTCAACGAACGCCGTGCCGAACTGGTCAAGCAGATCGAGAGTCCGGGTGTACCGGTGCGGCTGGAAGAGGACGTGGATCTTCTTGTGGCCGCATTCGCGCGCGGCGGCGAGCGTGGCGCGTACCTCGGTGGGATGGTGGCCGTAGTCGTCGACGACCGTGACCCCTCGCGCCGTGCCGCGCAGCTGAAAGCGCCGGTCGACGCCGCGAAAGTGGCCGAGGCCCTCGGCGATCTTGTCCTCGGGAACTTCAAGCTGACGCGCGATGGCGATGGCCGCGGTGGCGTTCAGAACGTTGTGGCGGCCGGGCACGTGCAGCTCAAAGGGACCGAGCGGCCCTGAAGCAGTATGCACCAGGAAGCGCGCAAAGCGCGGATTGCCTTCCGGCGCCTGGACGGCGGAGAGAAACTCGAGGCGGTAGTCGGCCTCGGGCGATTCGCCGTAGGTGAAGATGCGGCGGCGCACGCGGGGCAGAATGCCTTTAAGCAGAGCGTTGTCGATGCAGGCCGTCACCGAGCCGTAAAACGGCACGCGGTTAATGAAGTCCACATAGGCGCGCTCTACGTCCGCCATGTCGCTGTAGCAGTCCATGTGTTCGCGGTCAAGGTTGGTGACTACGGCAAGGATGGGCGAGAGCTTGAGGAACGAGCGGTCGCTCTCGTCGGCCTCGGCCACAAGGTATTGCGTAGTGCCCAGGCGCGCGTTCGAGCCGAGCGCATCCACGCGGCCTCCGACGACGACGGTGGGATCGAGGCCGCCAGCCGTGAGCACGCTGGCCACCATGGAGGTAGTGGTGGTTTTGCCGTGCATGCCGGCAATGGCGATGCCGTACTTCAGCCGCATAAGCTCGGCCAGCATCTCCGCGCGCTGGATGACGGGGATTTTACGCGCGTGCGCCTCGAGCACCTCGGGATTGGCAGGGCTGACGGCGGAACTTGTGACGACCACCGTGGCTCCGGCAATGTTGGCGGCGTTGTGGCCCTCGTAGATGGTTGCGCCAAGCCGCACCAGCCGGTCGGTGATGGGCCCGCGGCGAAGGTCGGAGCCGGAGACTTTCATGCCGAGGCTGAGCAGGATCTCGGCGATGCCGCTCATGCCGATGCCGCCGATGCCGATGAAGTGCGCGTGCTGAGAGGTTGCGAACATGGAAGGTGAAACTCCACTTTAACAGCGCGGAGCGGACGGTGAACAGTTGCCGTGGATTCAAAGAGACTCGTCGATTGAAGGTCTCGCACATTTGCCACTACGTCTCTGACCGCTTGATTTTGTACCAGGATCGGGTGCCCCAGGTCTCGATTTTGAGACCTGGGAAGCATGAACTCAATGAAACTTCTTCATCCTGTCAGAAACCTGGCGCGATGAGATTGCGGCACGCGTGAAGCGCCCTTACCGCTGACCAATCCACCGCACCTCAGACCGATTGCGCACTTTTGCCAGCGCCTCTAAACCCCATCCTCACAGAAAGTTGCGGAGCTATATTTTCAGGCGCAAGGCGCAACCTTTCCGCGAGCCGGTGTTTGCATAGGACATGAGCGGCACGCCGGGAGGCAGCAAGAGACAAGCCTCAAACCGGAACGAGCCGGGCTGAAGATCGAGCTTCAAGAATACGAGGACGGTCTGAGGGCGAGACGGAGGATTTATGACAGGCATGAAGACGTTGATGTTGGGAGTGGCACTTGCAGCGGTCGCCGCAGGCCTGGGAGCAACCAGCGCGCAGGCGGCAGAGTTCAGACTTGTTGTGCGCGGACCGGTGGCTTACGTTCCGCCTTGCCCCGGCCCAGGATATTTTTGGATCGCCGGCTACAATGACGGCGGCTATTGGGTGCCGGGCCGCTGGGAGTTTCGCGGACCCGTTGTGCGCGACCGTTTCTATGGCCACGATTTTGACCGGGACCGCGCCTTCGACAGGGATCGTGCCTTCGGTCGGGATAGAGGCTTCGACCGCGACCACCAGCGCGACGATTTCCGCAGGTAACTGACTTTCTATTTTGCTGCGCTTGAGGAGCGGCCTCTTCATTTTGGAGAGGCCGCATTTTTGTTGGTGCGGCCAAAGCGATGCAGGCGGAGTTTGATACCGATTCGATCCTTGGCTCATCTAAGCAGAGGAAGGGTTATGGGATAGCAGGACGCTCCTCGAACCCAAACAGCGCTGAGGGAAGCGGAGGGGATTCGGCAAGAAGAGAGCAAGCGCGGCAGGGAGCGGCAATTATTCTAGGGCTCCCCCAATAAACAGCGGCGAAGACCGCAACTAACGCGCAAAAATGTTGTTTGACAGTACAGAAGCCGGATGGGCGAAGAACCCCGAAAGCCGGCAGGTGCTGAACGGAGGTCGCCTCCGGTTCCCAAACTCCGCAAAGCGGATCGGGCAGCACGAGGAGGATGTTATGCGGAAACTCCGCTTAGTCATGTTTGCGATGCTGTTTGCTCTCCCCTTCGCCCTCAAGGCGAACGCCCAGGTCGCGGTTGGAGTGGGCGTTGGCCCGGCGGTGGTTGCCGATCCCGATGGCTACGATTACGGTCCTCCGGCGTGCGACTGGGGCTATTACCCCTATGCCCCGTATGCTTGCGCGCCGTATGGTTATTACGGCCCGACCTGGTTTACGGGCGGCGTGTTTATCGGCGCAGGTCCGTGGTACGGATGGGGCTGGCACCACGGCTACGGCTACGGCCGGGGTGGCTACGGATACCGCGGCGGGTACGGCTATCGCGGCGGATATGCCTACGGCGGACGCGCTCCCTATGCGGGCGGTCGTGTAGCGGCCGGCGGTGGGGCACGCGGCTACGCAGGCGGTGCGGGACGCGCTTACGGCGGGTACAGCGGTGGGGCACGAGCCGGCGGCGGTTACAGCGGCGGTGGGCGCGCCAGCGGCGGATTCAGCGGCGGCGGACATGCCGGCGGTGGGTTTAGCGGCGGCTTCCATGGCGGAGGCGGTGGCGGTGGCTTCCACGGCGGTGGAGGTGGTGGACACCGGTAAGTTCTCGGAATTCTGACAAAAGCCCGTCTGCTTCGGCAGGCGGGCTTTTGTGTGGGCCGATCTAAGAAACCTCTGAATAAGTCGCGTAGCGTCAGGGCACGGCTTCAGCCGTGCCGTAAAAGGCCAATAAAATCGCGGCCCTGAGGGGAATGTCTCATTTCTGAGATTGCTGGTTCTTCATAGCTTCCCTAACAAGTCAATCATTCTCATTCCTATTCACTTTTTCTATCAAAG
>Ga0302320_10021619_pt1 | contig 12755 bp, 12 predicted proteins | sample Bog_T0_3_FD_202130 | JGI IMG/M metagenome (GOLD analysis project Ga0302320, IMG submission 202130) | Peat permafrost microbial communities from Stordalen Mire near Abisko, Sweden - Bog_T0_3 | ecosystem: Environmental > Terrestrial > Soil > Wetlands > Peat | place: Sweden: Abisko, Stordalen Mire...
CGCTGAAATCAAATTTTTCATAAAATTTCATAAAAAAATTTAATAATAACTGGAAATTATTCTTTCCTAATAAATTCCTCATTAAAAAGATAAAAAATAGCATTTTTTAAAAATTTTCTTCCTAAAAAATTCATTAAGGCAATTTTTTCTTATTATAAATATAAAACTGAAATCCCAAAATGTCAAAGAAAAAAGAGGCATCTCATGATGATGACAATCTCGATGATTTCATCGAAGACATCGATAATCTCCTTCCTCAAAATCCCCCAAAAAAACCATCGATCTCCAAGCCTTCTAACATCGAAGATGAATTCTTTGAAGAATTCATTGAAGAGCCTCTTTCTGACACTGACAAGCCCTCTCCCCAAATTACCCAAGTAAATCCTCATTTTTCAGAATAAATCAATTGATTTCCTTAAGTTTCTTTTAGAAACCCGACCAAAAATCATCAATGTCAGATTTAAAATCCTTATTAAAAGAACCTCCAAAACATAATAAAGAAACCCATGAAGAGGATTATTATCACAATGATTTCGAATCTGAAGGCTATATAAGTCCCAAAGCCAACAACCAGTTTGTGGCTGATACTTATAATTATAATGAAGATTTTGAAAATGAAACTCCTAAAAATGTGCCAATAATAAAAGAGAACTTGCAAAAAGTCAAAAGCCAACCGGATTTCCTATCAAAACCCCAAAATCTCATTAATAAGTCACTAAATATCAACAAAACACCTTCCCCACTTAATAGAAAGCTTTCAGTAATGGATATGAAAAGCAAGTTCAGTAAATTCAATGAAAAATATCAAAAAACTCCCATTTTTTTTTATAGATGCTGTGTTGAAACATCATCTAGCGAAATTCGAATCCAATACCACTGAAACTCCGATGTCAATAGTCCAAGAAAACCGGATTTTATTAAAATTAGTCAAGGATTTCAACGCAATCATTTCCCAAGAAATTGACAAAAACCTGCCCAAAATCCAAGTTAAAGTTGATTTCCTCCATCCTGAAAGCAACCCTTTCAAAACTCTGGATTCGGATTTATTAAACAATTGTAAAATTTTACAAACTCTAAAAGAGGAACTCCAAAAATTGACAATAAGAAAGGAGGAAATCACATATAGACATTATTTCCTTGAGTTAAAGAATCAAGTCGATGAAACGAAAACAACCATTAAAAAGTTCAAGCAGGAAATCCATAGATTCGGGTTTGAGATCCAACAAGATGGAAAGAAATTGAATGAAATTGAGAATTTCTGCCAAGGAATCCCTGAAAGCCTTATAAAATGCCAGAAAATAGAGGAAGAAATGGCGGTAAACGAGGTGAAAGTCAAGAGTTTACGAGAAAAAACTCAGGAAAATCAAAGATTTACACAGGAAAACGAGAAGAAAGAACGAGAAGCACAGGAAAACCTGGAAGAAATCACAAAGAAAGCCAATGAAATGGGGATAAATTTAGAGAATGAGGGATTAGAGAGAAGGTATCGAGGATTAAAGAGAAAGATTGGACAATTAGAGAAAGATAACGAATTTTTAAAGAAAAGAAATGAGAAAATCAATGAGATTTGGTCGAAGGAAATGGAGGATATCAGGAGCGTCTTGGAAAATAGAGAAAGTAGATCTGAGATGGTTGAAAAAGGGATTGCGATTGAAAGCGAGATCATTGAGAAATTGAATGAAAAAGGCGAATTTGATGATGAAATTTATAATAAGATTAATAGTTTAAAGGAATTTGGAGGGGTCGCCTTGTTAGGAGATAGGATAATGAATAGATATGATAGTAAAAACATCAGTTTTATTGAAGAAACAAGAAAGAAATTAGCTGGGAATCTTTCCTTTATTTCTAATAAAGCGGAAAATGAGAAAAAGAAATATGTGAACTCCTCATTGGAGTTGTCAAAGAAGGAGGATTTTTTAAAGAAGGAAATTAAGGAGATGAATGATGATTTAAAGGAAAGTAGTCGTTTTAATGGCAAAGAGAGCAAAAACGAGAGTTTACAAGAGGATTTGAATAGAAAAAAAATTGGTTTACTGAACAAAAACAAAAATAACATTATTTATCAAGAGGATTTTGAGAAAGTTCAAGAAAAAATCGAAAATGTCAAAGAAATTGAGCCAGTTGTTAAAGGAAACCCTTTCAAATTCAACTTCAAAAAGGGAAAAAACAGCGAAAGCGATACTCTGCTTTATAATAATAATAATAATTCAAGTAAAAATGAAAGTTTTATTGATAAAAAGAAAGAACCTAATGAAAATGACCCTTCCGACATTAAAACCTACAATTTTAAGAAAACCAAAGAAATTGGAGGTTTATATAAATCAATGGATGGTGAATTACAACAACAAAAACCTGAATTAAAAAAAGAAACAACTCAAGATAACAACAATAAAAATACGTTTTTTGAGGTTAAAAAAGAGTCTGAACCTGTCCTGAAAACATTTAATTTCGGTAGAACGAAGGAAAATGCTGATATAAACAAATTTAATAATGATATAAATTTGGAGAAACAGAAAGAGTTAGAAATTAAAAATGATCATAATAATGAAACAATAATAAATAAGTCTGCAACTTTCAACAAATCCAAACAAATTAATGAAAATGATCAAGAAAACATCAATAAAACATCAGTAAACACTATAACAGAGCAACCAAATAATGGGAAAACCTTTAATTTCATGAAAAATAAAGACAATTCTAATTTAAGACTTCCCTCAGAAAATCCGCAGATAAACAACATTCAACAACTTCCTTCAAATTCCAATCAAATTCAAGATGCCAAATTAAATTCCATTGAAAAACCAAAAGATTTTAATAATAATGATCCCCAAATCATTAATAATCCAACACAAACAAAAAGACCAAGAAATATTTTCAACATTAATGAAAACGAAGAAAAAACATCACAATTTGGAAAAATCATGGAAATTCCGGAAATCAAGGATTCGCAGGAAATCAAAGATTCTAATCAGGAAACCAAAAATCCTTTTAAGGAAATCAAAGAAGTGGAGAAGGGAGAACTTCTCAAAGAAAATAATAAAAAAACACCTTCTTGGCTTATGGATAATGCTGAAGAAAAGCCAATTGAAAATGTTGTTCAACCAAAGACTCTAAAGAAAAAAATACAAGATCCTTTTGAAAGTAATAAGATAGAAGAAGATTTTGACTTTGGAGAGAAGAAAGAAGAAAAAAAGGGACTCAGCTTGAACATTAATAAAAAAGAATCAGAAAAGACTAATTTCAATCATAATAATGACTTTTTTAAGGATTTCGATTTATAAACTTGAGAGACTTTTTTTTATCAATAATATTTCAAAAATTTGTATAAAAAAATAAAATTAATTTTAATTTTATTAACACCTCTCATCACTATAAAGACCTCATAAAATTTATTTTTTATTATCAGAATAAAAATTTATTTATTTGCAAAATGTTCAAGTTTTTCCTTATTATCCTTTCCGTTTTCCTATGTCTTTCCAATTGTCACTTCCTCAATTTCCTCGTTGACGAACAGGTGACCCAAAAAGTTTGGGATCATCATATCCAATCTTGGACAAGTCAAGACCTTGATGCAATCCTTTCAGATTATGATGAAGCCGCATTTGTAATTGTTAACAATAAAGTCTTCGAAGGACATAATCAAATTAGATCTGTCTTCACTCAATTGTTCGAACTTTTCAGCCATGGAAACAATGTAATTCACCCAGCCATCGTGAAGGCCCAGACTATTTATATCACTTGGCGATTCACTCCTGATGGATTGGGAAGTTTTGTAGGAACTGATAGTTTCGTGGTCACTGATGGAAAGATCCAAGCACAAAACATTGCTTCTGAACTTTATGAGACGTTCCCTATTAAATAAATTTAATTTTTAGAAGAAAAAACGAAACATTTAATTTAATTAAAGAAATAAAAACAAATTTTTAAGTTTTGAATGAAATTCGGAAAATAATTAAAAAACACATGTTTCGAAATAATTAAAAAAGAGAAATTTCTTCCGAATTTAAATAATTTTTATGATTTATAATAAATTCTTAGGATTTTAAAAGGCTATTTTCAGCTTGTTTAAAAATTTTTCTTTTTCTGGATAGAAAATTAACCAATAATCTGTATTGCAAATGAACAAAATTTTCAAAATCACTTCTATTTTTTCAAATCTTGATATGTACGGCCATAAAGTGGATCTATATATCCATTCCCAATCAAGAGTGAAATCGAAATTCGGAGCCTGTTTCAGCATTTTAATCATATCTCTTTGTCTTTATTTATTTATTGTGAACTTAATTGCATGGTCCAACAACCAAAATCTCGAAATAATTTCTTCTCATCAGAGTTTAAGTGCCAATGAATTAGCTCTTAAAAATCAAAGTTTCAATTATACATTTGATTATTCAAATTATAACATCTATTTTGGTTTGACTGCCACTTTTCCCAATGGAACCATGATCAATTGGCAACAACCAAAGAGCATTTCTGTTACAAGATAATTCAGGCCTAAGCAATTATGATGAAACATCCCAATGGACTATTTGCTTAAATAGAAGTCTAGATATGGGTTTATTCACGGATGAAGCCAATTTAGTGATAAATCAAACTATCATCACTTATAAAATAATGAAATGTGAGAATTCTACTGAAAACAATAATTCATGTGCTTCGGATCTAGAAATTGAAGATATTCTGAAATATATTCAAGTTCAAGCGACAGTGCCGAAATCTGTCTATGATTTTAATAATTTGAAAAACCCTAGAAAAAGAACTTATGATTATCAATATTATCATTTGGATTTCAGCTTGTTGAAATGGTATTCAGGAACTTTGATTCCAGTCTATTTGGAAACAGATCATGGGATAATTTCTTGATGAATATGTCTTAGATTCAATTGATTTTAATGTTGAGAGTCTTCAATATGAAATAATGACATTGATAAAATCAAATTGATCTTGTTCGATGAAGAGATTTATTTGAATTACTTCCCAAGCCTGGAATTACGACGAAATCCAAAGAAAAATCGACACGTTTGACGATGGACACAATTTTGCCTTCAAAAAAAATAGCTGCTGTTAAAAGGATTAAGAAAAACTACAGCTTGTTTTTTAATGGAGATCCTTTGAATAAAAGAATGCTGAAAATTATAGATCCTGGTTTAAAGCTGGAGTTAGAAAAGTTAAAAGGGAAATCACATTGAAAGTTCCAAAAAATATAGAAGATTATTTTACATCAAATTTCATTTAAGTCTTTGCAACGACAATCAATCCACAGGAGATTAGATCAACTTTTCTGATAAATTTGAAGAATTTTTTCTTTCGAAAAGTAAATTTTTATCAGATGTTTTTTGAATTTGCTAATAATTTTTATTAGTCTAAAGATAAAGTCGCCAATAAATCGCATTTTAAAATGAACTTCAAAAATATGAAAACAAAGCAACAAACATTGCAAAATAATTTAAATGAAATGGCAGGGAAATAAAAGCCAAAGTTTTTTTTCCAAATTCCAATAATAAATACTTCAAATAATGTTTTAAAAGACTAATTTTTTATTCTAAATCAAAAAAACTTTGTTTGATTTTTTTTTTTTCAAAAGAATTTTTAAATGGTTTTTTTTTAAATCTGATCGAAATATTAAAAGTTTAGACTTGCATCTCCAAGAAAATACCAATTTCCTTCTTTTTTTCAGAAACATAACTAGAAGCTTTCAGTTACTTTCTTCATTTCAAAGGATCCTGGCTTTTTTTCTCTTCCAATGTAGTTCTAAACTTTTTCTAACCTTTTATTTTTCGGCTAAATAATCTTCGAGGTTCTTCATCATAACCTCGACATTTTCAGGAGTGACGAACCCATCTCCGTTTAATTTGGAATGGATTTTTTTGGATTTGCCATCGGCCCGGGTCACCGTGATCTCGAAACAACCCGTTCTTCCACCGATAGGCTGTCCTATGACTTTGGCAGAAGGATACTTGTTAGTGACAGCTTTCTGGGCGAACATGTATTTGGAAGTGAAGCCTCATGAATTACAATATTCAATGGCAACTGAAAATGCGCTTTCGCTTTGCATGATTTTTGTGTTTTTTGAAAAAGGACTTGTTTTTTGAAGATTTTTTGTGAAAAAATTAAAATGTTATTATAATTTGAAAAAATGCTAGCAGTTCTTGAAGAATTTATAAAAGTAGTTTTATTAATAAAATCCCTAGAAATTATTAAAAAATGCTTTGAATTTCTTTTCGTTGCCTATCTAAATTAAAAAATGTTATGACATAAAAGCAAAAAACAAAAATGAACAATATTTATTCAAATTAAACATTTCTCATATAAATGAAGCCATATTTTATATAATAATAACTTAAAAACTTTTTGCAAAGAAAAAAAGAAAAATGGAAAATAAAAGCATTTTTTCTTTTTTCCATTCGAAATCACTTTTAAGCAAACTTTAAAAATCTCATAAAAAATCTCTAAATTTAAAAGCCTCTTTATTTTTGTTATAAATGTTCAATCAAACGAGTGAAGAGTTTTTCAATGAAAAGATGGAAGATGATGATTTTCCAGCCGAATTTTTTCTCCAGCCCGAAACCTCACACGTCCCTTCGCTTCCACAGCCCGATCCATCAAATCATTTCAACTTATTTCTAGAAAACGATCATTTTTCAATGGATTTGTCCGCAGTAAAGAATCTGAAATCCCAGATAATTAACAGTGATCTCCTGATAGAAAACAACGAAAGACTCAAGAAGAAGTTGCAGGAGCTTGAATTCGAAAACAAGGAGCTCAAATTAATTAGTATAAAGAGTAGAGAACAAGATCATCAAAAGGTTTTGTCTATGGAAAGCAAGCTAAAAGCTGCTGAAATGATTAATATGCAATTCAAAGAGCAACTCGCCCTTTCCAAGGAAAATGCCCCTCAAATCAATAATTTCGTGAAGGAAATGAAGGATAAAGTCAAGGCTTTGGAGAAAACCTTGAAAGTGAGGGACGATGAAATCAGGAGAAGAGATGAGGAAATGAGGCAAAAAGATGGAATTATCGAGGATTTGAAACGTCATTTGGGGATGAAAGAACAAGAGCTCAAGATTCTAAGAGATCAAAAGAATGATAATATTAATAAGGGTTCTTTCCAGAAAAAAGAGGATGAAGGTATTAAATTAAGGAAACTCATGATCGGAGTAAAGAAAAGACTCAGAAAGCTGAGAAGTCGGTTTTTAAGGAGTGAAATCGGAATCAAGGAGAATATCAAGGGGAATAAAAAAGAAAATGAGGATATTAAGGAGGAATTCGAAAGTTATAAGAATGAAATGACGAAGATCAGGGAAACTCAGGAAGAAAGTTTCAAGGCGAAATTTGAAAAATTTAAAGAGGAGATTTTGACGGTCTTTCCTGAGAAAATTTTGGATGTTTTACAAAACCCTGAAATGAAGAATAAAATCAAGGAAATGTTCCCTTCTACTCCAGCAAAAATGGATATTGAACATGAAGAAATAGGCTTAAAAGAAGAATCCATTAAAATCACGCAGAATAACGATCAAAATCTAGATAACAAGCCTTTATTAGAAAACAAACCAGAAATACAGAATGAAGGACAAGAAATTTCCCTTGAAAAATTAGATTCAAATCCTTTGAAAATAGAGGAAACTCCAGTTTTCAAGCCTGCGAAGAAAAACACGACAAAAAAACAGAAACTCCAAGAAGCCATTAAAAATTACAAGCCTTTAGATGAAAAAGCCAATAAAACGACCCCAGAGAAAAAAACAGTTGACCCGACAGACCCACTACTTCCAATGTCAATTCTGGAGAATTCCTTTGATTCAGGCTCGAAAATCCGAAAAGTTCCAAAGAAATCAACTTCTATTTCTAAGGATTTTGATGAGCTTCTGCTTCAAAACCCCCCTCAACCCAAAGACCTCCTCAAAGCGATTTTCCCCTTCTATTTCAAAAAGTCTTTTGTACAGGCCAAATCTATAAATGAATCTTATTCTAAACCCATTTTCGCAATAATAACTCAAATCTCTGCTGTGATAACTCCTCAGAATCTCCTTGAAATTTTGCAAGAGGCATCTCCTAATTTCGAGCCTTTTGAAGTCAGTTTGTCTTTTGAGGAATTCCTTTCAGATCTAAGCCAAATCACTGAAGATATGTCTTTTGTGAGACTTTTGGAAGGAGTTAGAGAGTCCTTAAAGACGCCTTATGTCGTTCAATGGAAATGGATGATGAAAACGAGGAATCAAAAATATCTCAATGAGGACAAAAAGGCTTCTTTTATTGATTTTTTCTTAAAAACGTCCTCTTCAAATTATTTCGATAAATTCCTCCAAGATTTAAATGAAGACCCTTTTGAAAAAGATAATAATTTCAAGATTTTACAAAGCATGAGTCCTATTTCTTTTCAATTAAATAATGATTTCCTTGACCTTATCACTGTGAATTTGTTGAAAGGTTATCAAAAAAAAGAGCAAAATAATGAAAATCTGAGGTTTCTTTATGATCTAATTACTCAGAAATTCTACCTTCCAAGAACTGAGACATTATTAAATTTGATTTATTCGATAATTTTGTTAAGTCCCAAGACTTTGCAAGATGTTGAAAATAAAGATGCAATGAAGACTTATGATATTTTATGGATATTACAAATCGGGGTTTCACAGATATGGACTCCTCCTTATGGTCCATTGACTTTACAGGCCATAAGATTGGCGATTGTGGACATTTGCAATAATTGGAAAATATTAAATAGAGCCTCACAAAATCAATATCTTCATCTCGAATTTCAAAGGAAAACATTGTTTATATTGTTAAGACTTTATGAACTTCTGGAAAAAGGACAAAGTTCTGATGTGCTTTTTGGGCTTTTTAATTATGAAAGCATCTGTGAAAGTTTCCAAGAAGGACTTTCTGATAAAAAACGAGGAATGGCTATTCAAAATATCTCAGGATTGCCAAATAACCCAATGAACAACAATAAAGCCATTATTAACCCAAATAAGCCTTTAAATAAAACTGATGATTGGCCTTGGTTTAGAGGTTTGAATTTAGACCCAGTTTCATTAAGTTCTCTCCTTACGAACAATTTGATTAACATTTTGGATAAAAGCTTATTTTATTGGGATGGGTTAATTGTGAATAACACAGTGAATCTTCGTGGAGTTTTAGATTTAAATGATATTTTAGCGACTATGGGGGTTTATATGGGTCATCAAGGTTTTTTTATGACAGGGCTATTACAGAAGAATTTGTTAGGTTTTGTTTATAATAAGAAATATGATCAGACATTCCAAAGGACTTTTAGCCTTTTGAGTTTAAGTATGATGTGTAAAAATAACGGGGAGAAAGAAATTATTGAGTTATTATTGGCCATTTTACAAGAAAGAGTGTCTAATATAAGAGTTGGACAAATGGATAAAGTTGCTGCCTTATATTGTCTTTGGAAAAGGTTTAATGCGAATATCAAGGATCTGATTGAAGAGAATAGAGCTAATTTGAATCCTTTTATATTGGATATGATGAATTACCTCGCTTTTAATAAGAATTCACGTTGATAAATTAAATAAAGATGGAACTTTTTTAATTTAGACTAATTTATTAAAAGTCTTGGAAAAAACAGATTTTTAAATTTCCTGCTTTGATTTTAGATTTATTTTATTCCAATAATTCATTAAATTATTTATTTTTCATACAAAATGGCAAATCTTCTACGTTAATATTAAAATCTAATTTCTTTTCCTCAAAAACCTCTTTCTTCTCAATTTTCTTTTCAGTTTTTGCCACCTCTTCATACTCTTCTTCTTCTAAATCCAATGCTATTTCTTCATTATTCCCCAATAAAAGTGGCTCTTTTTTATCAATTTCATTCTCGTCCATATAATAAAAGAAACCTTCAAATTTTTCTCTTTTAATTCCTAAAATCTCCAAAATTTTGGCTGTTTGGGGATTGAGGGCGACTTTTCTTCCGGGTAAATCTTGTCTTTTGTTGGAAAAAGCTTCTTTTCTGATTTTCAAGTTAAGTTGCATGATTTTTTCTTTATTTTTCTTCGAATTTTCCTCGAAATTTCTAAATTCTTCAGTCTTTCTCCATGGGGTTTCTGCTAAACTGTAGGGATTTTCTTTGGAATAATCAAAAAAACGCGTTTTCCCTTTCATTTTTTCATAAAATTCATCAATGCAACTCAGGATTCCAAGCCATTCAGCATCATAAAAGATCTCAATTTCTTGATTAGAGACGTTGATTTCTTCATTTATGTTAGTTTTTTGAGATAAATTGCTGCTTTCTAATTCCCCCTTTGCTCCTCTTTTCAAACTCAAAACCTGTAGAAACTCTCTTCTAGGCAAACATTTATCCAACGCCAGGAAAAAAGTTCCCTTATTTTCATTTTTTTTCTCTTTATTAATATAAAAAGCAGGGAATTTGGTATGCAAATGAGCTGAAAACCAGAATTTCCTATTTAAAATATGGAATTTTAAACAAAAAAATAAATTACGGGCTTTTTTTCTCAAGAAAATATCTCAAAGCTGGACTCCCGAGCCTTTTTGCGTTGATATCATCAAGAAAATGACGTTTTCTCTTTATTAGTCCAGGTAAATCCCCGAAGGTTTCAATTCCGCAAGGCCAATCATGACTCAAAAAGACATCGAGATTTTCTTGTATCTAAAATATTAAAAAAAGAAATATATTTAAATTGTTAATTTTCTGATAACCAATCCCAGCTTTAAAATTTCCATCTCTCTGGTGTGATAAACGCTTCTTTTCACAAACCCATCAAATGGCATTTTATTCAAATTCCGACATACAAAAAAGTCTTTTTCATGGAATATGCCAGAAATCCCTCCTAATTTGAATTCCAGGTCCCCCTTTTTTATTCTTATGACCCCTGAATGACCTAAATAGTAGATATTTTCAGCAACCCAACCACCGAAATAAAGCTCTTGCAAATAATTCGAAGCCTCATGATTCCCACCAATGAAAATTGTGAGGTATGGAGCCTTTTTTTCTCCGGAATAATAAAGAGGAAAATCACCCATTTGCAAATATTTAGCAGGGCATGCCATATTTTGGAGATCATGAGGGTCTCGTATGCTTTGGAAATCTCCACAAATGAGCAAGATGTCTAGCTTAAAATTGTAGATCTGCTCTAAATGAGAAATGGTTTGGTAAAGTGTTGTTAATTCTCCATGGAGACATCCTTCTATTGCAACCTATCTAATATTTTAATTTAAGGCTTTCTTCTTAAATTATTACGTTCATTTTTTAGCAAAAACTAATTTTTTAAAAACCTATCAATATTTTGGAAAAAAAGTAGCTTTTTTTTATTAATTCTCGCTTTTTAGTTCCTTTATATTTTATGTGGAAAAATAATGTTAAGATTTTTCAAAAAGCTTTGGATTTGCAACTTTATCTACGTTTGTGTCTTTATCTTTTTCTTTTCTTTTTAAAGCTGCTGAAGCATAACAAAATCTATATTGATCTAATATATCGATACAATTGCGATAATTTCTTTTTTTAGTTTGAACACATTCAACATATGCTTCATAATGTTTATGACAATCGAGCTCATCAACTGCTTTATCAATTATTTCTGACAGATTTTCTTTTTTTTTATTTGAAAAAGGCCACATCTTTTTTATCAGAAAAAGTTTTTCATTTATGAAATTATTTTTTTCATTTTAATTTTTCTCTTTATTATTATAACAATGTAAATTTTGATTAAATGAAGAACCCATTTACAAGAAATAGTTTAAATTTCAATTAAATAAGAAAATTATATGCAACTAAAATAGGATATTATTTTTATTTATATTTTCGTTTTATATTAAAAAATAATTTTCTTAATTTTTGTTTCAATAATAATTTGATGCAAATTGCTTCAAATCTAATCTTTTTGAAATACTAAATTAAAAAAAAATTAAAAATTTTTTTATATATAAAAAAAAATCGGATTTTGCAAAATAAAATTGTTGTATTTTCTGTTTTATAATATTTTCATTTTGATTTTTTCTATATTTAATACAGGCTAAGAGTTACATTTTACCTTAAATAAACCTTTTACAAGAAATAGTTTTAACAACTAAAAAGAGATATTATTTCTACTAAAATTTATTTTTAATTCTCATTCCATTTTTATTTTAAATTAATTATTTGGAAGAACCATCATACAATTGTATATTACATTTTCTGCAATGTCCCTAGTTAGAGATTTTTCCGGATCGAAAAATCTGTATTCATAATTTCCTGGATTGAGTATCCGAGAATAAGAAAAAATAAAAAAAGAAAATTCCAGACTTCTTAATCATGGCATGTTTTCTTTTGTTCAAATCCGAAATAATACATAACTCCACCTTTTTTCCACCATATTTCCTATATTATAATTTTAATAGAAAAAAAGCCGTTAATTTTTTTTAAACCATTCAAAACTGACCAGGGTTTTGGTGATAGAATTGGATTTTTGTTGATTCAGATATTCTTTCATTGCTAATATCATTATATGCATTTGTTTTTGATGTGGCAGCATCCTTTCCTCGGCAACTAATATCTTTTTCTTAATCTTTTCTAGAATTACCAAAATTTTTTCTAGAAGATTCAGAATAATTTTTATTTGATTTTCCTTCATTTGTTCTTGAATTTTATTGCTTCGTGATTTTCAAGCATATTTTCTATTATTTTTGAGAATTTTTCTTTATTTTCTTCTTGATTTTCCTGCATTGTTTCTTGATTTTCTTCCATCATTTTGTGGACTTCTTCTTGGTATTTCATCATTATTTTTTGATTTTCCAGC
>Ga0302320_10021620_pt1 | contig 12755 bp, 8 predicted proteins | sample Bog_T0_3_FD_202130 | JGI IMG/M metagenome (GOLD analysis project Ga0302320, IMG submission 202130) | Peat permafrost microbial communities from Stordalen Mire near Abisko, Sweden - Bog_T0_3 | ecosystem: Environmental > Terrestrial > Soil > Wetlands > Peat | place: Sweden: Abisko, Stordalen Mire...
AGTCTACAACCGACCCATACGCAATGCGATCGTGAACGTTGCCCAGCGCGCCCGCAAACACCAGCGCCAGGGCAACAGTCGTCAGCGTAAACCGGCTGCCCAGACGAATCATGGCGCCCAGCACCACAAGCGCTGCCAGCAACGAAAAGCTGATCAGCACCCAGCGCACCGTGTGCGGCGACGCCGAGTCGGCAAACAGCGAAAACGCCGCGCCATCATTCGTCCAATGGGTGATGCGCAAAACGCGCGGAATAATCGGAATCGCTCCGCCCATCTCGACATGTCGGTCGACCCAGATTTTGCTCATCCGGTCGGCAATCAGCACGAGTGCGGAAATACCAAGCAGCCATGGCAGCCTTCGCGGCGCTGTCCAGCTCACAGCTCTGGCCTCGCAACGCCCATCTCCGTCAGCGCACTCTGGCAGCGAGTGCACACATTCTCCCAGATGCCGTAGCCGCTCACCTCAGGCATGAAATTCCAGCAGCGCGCGCACTTGGCGCCGCTCGCCCGCAACACCTTCACCGCGAGTTCCGCACCTTCCACCACATTCACCGCGGAAACGTTGATGATCTCCTTCAACCCAGCCGCGTGTCGTCTCAGCAATTCGAGTTGGTTTCCCGCGGCCGCAATCTCAAGCTCCGCTTCCAGCGCCTTGCCAATCGTCTTGGACTGCCTTGCATCCTCCAGCACGCGCATCGCCTCATCGCGCACTGCGAAGATCTGCTTCCACTCGTCCAACAGCGCCGCTGGCTCTTCCGAAAAAACCTCTTCCGGCTTCGGAAACAGCGCCAAATGCACGCTGGCTTCGCGCCCCTTCACTTGCGGCAAATATTCCCACACCTCATCCGCCGTGAAACTCACAATCGGCGCAAGCAGCCGCACCAGTGTCTCGGCTATCGTCCACAACACCGTCTGCGCAGACCGCCGTTCCTCGCTCGTCGGCGCAAAGGTGTACATGCGATCCTTCAGCACGTCCAGATAAAACGAGCTCAGATCCACAACCGCAAACTCATTCGCCGCCTGGTAGACGCGATGAAATTCAAATCCCTCGTACCAGCCAAGAATGTTCTCCGTCAGCTCGCGCGTGCGCGCCAGCATGTAGCGATCCAGCGGCAACAAATCTTTCTCCGCCACCCGATCCATTTCTGGAGAGAACCCATTCAGATTCCCCAGCAGAAACCGAAACGTATTGCGCAGCTTGCGATAGAGTTCCGCACAGCGCTGCATCAGGTTTTCGCTCGCCGCCATGTCTTCGCGGAAATCAACCGAAGCAACCCATAGCCGCACGATCTCCCCGCCCATCCGGTTCGCAATGTCCACCGGATCCACGCCGTTGCCCAGCGATTTCGACATCGCTCGCCCCTGCTCATCCAGCGTCCAGCCCGCCGTCGTCACGTGCGAATAAGGCGCCCGCCCGCGCAGCGCAACGCTCGTCAGCAGGGAAGAGTGGAACCACCCGCGATGCTGGTCGCCGCCCTCGAGATAAAGCACCTTCGTCGGCTTGCCGTCCTGAAATTCCTTGTATGCGCCCTTCAGTTCGTCATCCGATTCGCAAACCGCAAACCAGCTCGTTCCCGAGTCGAACCACACATCCAGAATGTCCGTCTCTTTTCTGAACTGCTTGCCACCGCAGTGCGCGCACGTCACCCCATCCGGCAGCATCCGCGCCACGTCCGCCGTGTGCCACGCCTCCGCGCCTTCGGTCTCAAACAGCTTCACAATCTTCGCGTTCAACGCCGCATCCATGATGGGCTTTTCGCATCCCTCGCACAGAAACACCGCGATCGGCACACCCCAGATGCGCTGCCGGCTGATGCACCAGTCCGGCCGTGTCGCAATCATGTTCGTGATGCGTTCCTTGCCCCACGCCGGATCCCACACCACCTTGTCGATCTCTTCCATCGCAAGCTGGCGAAACGTCGTCTCCGTTCCGTCCGCACGCTTCATCGCCGTCTCGAGCGAGATGAACCATTGCTCCGTCGCGCGAAAAATCACCGGGTGATGGCAGCGCCAGCAATGCGGATACGAGTGCTCCAGCGGAGCCCCCGCCAGCAGCGCGCCGCGCTCCTCAAGCATCGCCACAATCACCGGATTCGCCGCCCAAACCTTCAATCCATCAAACGCCGGTGGCGCCGTGTTCGGCCACACACTCGGGTCGTAGTGGATATGCCCGCTCGCATCCACGCGGCAAGTCAAATCCAGTCCATACCGTTGCCCGGTATAAAAATCGTCCGCTCCATGCGCAGGCGCCGTATGCACAGCGCCCGTGCCCGTGTCCGCAGTCACGTACGTCGCTAGAACTCCCAGAATGCTGCGCTCCAGAAACGGATGTTGAAACGTCGCCCGCTCCAGCACCGCTCCCTTGAAGCGCGCAATCTCCTTCGTCGCGCCCAGCTTGCATGCCGCAGCCACCTGCTCCGCCAGCGATGCCGCAACAATATAAACCGGCGCGTCCGCATCGTCTCCGGTCGCCAGCGCCACGTACTCAAAGTCCGGATGGAACGCCACGGCCAGCGACGCTGGAAGCGTCCATGGAGTCGTCGTCCAGATGATCGTCGAAACCGCGCGTCCCGCCAGCGCAGGCGCAATCGCCGCCGCATCTGAAGTCAGCTTGTAGCGCACATACACACTCGGGCTCGTGTGCACCTCGTACTCAACTTCCGCTTCCGCCAGCGCCGTGCGGTCGTGGATGCACCAGTACACCGGCTTCAGTCCGCGGTAAATGAACCCCTTCTCAAGAAAGCCGTAAAACGCCTCCAGCGTTTTCGCCTCGTAGTCGCGGGACATCGTCTTGTATGGCTTATCCCACCGCCCCAGGCAGCCAATCCGCTCAAACTGCGACGTCTGCAGATCGACATATTTCTGCGCGTACTCCCGGCAAGCCTCCAGCACCGCCGGAACCGGCATCTCCAGCTTCTTCCGCCCCAGCTTCTCGTCTACTTTGATCTCGATCGGCAACCCGTGGCAGTCATATCCCGGCACATAGGGCGCATCAAACCCCGCCATCGTCTTCGACTTCACCACAAAATCTTTCAGACCCTTGTTCAGCGCGTGGCCCAGATGAATCGGTCCATTCGCATACGGCGGACCGTCGTGCAGCAGATACGCAGGACGGCCCTTGCCGGCCTTCCGAAGTTCCGCATAGAGTCCAAGAGACGCCCAGCGCTCTAGGCGAAGCGGCTCATTTTGCGGTAAATTGGCCTTCATCGGAAAACTGGTCTGGGGCAGGGTAAGGGTCGCCTTTAACTCCGGCGTTGGGGGCATCGTCACTCCATCAGTTGGTGCAAACTTGTTCATTTACCAGTGTAAATGGGGCGGACCCCGTTAGTAATTTTGACCCTCCACAACAATTCCGGGTAACAAACCGGGCCGACCAAGCGTCTTACCGTTTATGGGAGCCATCGATAGGTTTAACTATGAAACCTTGGAGAGGGAACCAGAGGAAAAAGTGGCCTCCAACTCCGAGACAAGTGCCGGGCCGCTCAAGCATAATGGATCATTGGCAGTTGACGTGGGAAAGCTCCCAGCAGAGCGAGCAGCCATAAGTCCCGGAGCAAACGGTACCGCACCCAATATGGCAAACAACATACTCTTGCAGACAGATACGGACTCCCAACCGGCCACGCTCCTGGGCGATGACGACGGCTTGCTGGCTGCACTGACAGGCAAGGCTCTCGAGGAGCAGCCCATCTGGGTCGGCCTGTGGGAAAGCATCCAGGACGTCTTCTTCCCCAAGAAGCTGCCACCGCTTGTTCTCACCTCCACGCCCATTCCTGTGCCCGATCGGATGGCTGTCAAGGCCAACCCTGTCGCCATAGGCATCTCCACGACGATCAATCTCGCCATCCTGCTCGTCGTCTTGTTCTTCGTCGGCAAAAAGATTATTGAAACCGTCAACAAGCCCCTGAGTAGCGTGTCCATCGACGTAGGCGACTACAACGCGCCCAAAGACGTCCACAGGATGGGCGGCGGTGGCGGCGGCGGTGACCGCAGCGTCATCGAGGCAAGCAAGGGCAAGCTCCCCAAGATCGCCAAGGACCCCGTCGTTCCACCCATGGTCCAAACCTTCGACAAGCCTAAGATTGCCATGCCGGCAGCGATCGACGTGCAGAAGGACATCAAGCTTCCCGACAATCCTGATCTCCAGAACATCGGTATGAAGTCCGGCGTCAACGTCGTCCTCTCCAACGGAACTGGTTCCGGAGGCGGCATGGGCTCTGGTTCCGGCGGTGGCATGGGTTCCGGCAACGGCATCGGCTACGGCCCAGGCTCAGGCTGGAACACCGGCGGCGGTCTCGCGCAGGTCGGCGGTCGCGTCTCGGCTCCCGTCCCCCTCTTCGAACCCGAAGCCGAATTCTCTGACGAAGCCCGCCGCGCCAAGTATCAGGGCGTTTGCCTAGTAGCCCTCATCGTCGACGCGCAGGGCAACCCCCAGAACGTCCGCGTCATTCGCCCCCTCGGCATGGGCCTTGACGAAAAGGCTCTCGAAGCGGTCCGCAAATACAAATTCAAACCCGCCATGCGAGATGGCAAAACTCCCGTCGCCGTCCCCGTCAACGTCGAGGTCAACTTCCGCCTTTACTGATCGCGACAGGGAGCAGGGAATTGAAAAGCGGAGCTCCCTGGGCTCCGCTTTTGCTGTTTCCAAAAGACGCCGGGTCTCCCGGGTGCCTCGCTTTTGGGCACCCGGGAAGCAGGGAATTTCGCCAAAACCGTACGGACCCACATCTCAAAACCTGCGCTGGCTACCTGAAAAAACCAGTTCCCTTGGCTATACCACTCAGGTGGGATTGTCGCTCTTTAGTTAATTCCTTAGTGTGAACCTCACGTAGACATCAATCCAGGATTTGCCGATAGTACTGGGTCGGCCTCTCACAAGCTTCGTACGAAGCACTTTGGGAGAACTTTGGGCGTCGTCCCATTGGCGATACGTGTAGATTCTCGCGGCCGTATGGCCCATTTCGAAGGAGAAAGCATGAAGTTCAGAACTGTGGCCCTCATCGCGGGCCTGCTGCTGGCAGGATACTCAACCGTCGCCCTCATCAATACCAATCTGACCAGCGCCAAAGCCCAGGTCGTTCCTACCAAGATCGTCAACGATCAGGTTGCCGAATACAACGTCGCCGTCAAGGCAGGTTCCAAAACCGACCGGTGCGTGCAGGCCGGCTTTGTCGCCTCGGCCTATAACCAGACCAGGGACGAAGCGAATTACCAGAAGTGGGTCAGCATTCGCCATCAGGAATGCCAGGCCGCTGGCTTACCTCAGTAACCTTCCGCTGGCCTGAAAAAAGCCTCACATCCCACAAAGCCAAAGGCCCCGCTCGCGGGGCCTGTTTTCCGTTCCAGAAACCAGGGAAAGCTTGCGCCATGGAGCATATATCTCTAATGAAATGCACTATTTAAAGCGAATATTTTAGGCGCAAAATCGAAAGAGTTTTCGACCGTTTTCTCCACACAAAAATTTGTTTAACCTCTTGATTCTCCTCAAAAAAGTATTCCTTCCGTGACCGCCAGAGGTTACTCTAGTTCTGTTGAGTAGATGGCTGGGGAAGTCGTTCAACCACGCCCGTAAGCAAGACACTCACTATGCAAGTTCCTGGCGAACAGGTTCCCGAATGCGCTGTTTGCCCGAACGTCGAACTTCGCAGCTCACGGCAGTATGGAGATCGAGCCATGATCGGCGCGCGCTGGCTGGAAACCAAGCCCAATATTCTTAGCATTCGACCCGTCGACTCCGATCCTCAGCACTTCCAGGAACTGGAAATGCCCGCGGATGTCCCCTCTGGCGGTGCCAATCCTCCCGTCCTCTCAGAGGCAGAGGAACGTTTTCAGTGGATCATCCGCAGCGCTGCAATTATCTCCATGCTCCTGGCCATGACCGTACTCAATCAGACCAACGTCATGGTCCCCAAGCGAATCAGGACGGCAGGGCCCCTCAATGTGAATCTTCCGAGAGTGGGCTCCCCCAACACCATCGTTCTTGAGCCGGTTCCAGCTCCCACAGTGGAGGCTCCCCAGCCCCAAATCCAGACCAGGCCGGTATCCCGGCCATCGCAGCATGTCATTCCCAACTTGCCCGCTGCTCCGCAGCCCGATTCTGGCCTGATGCTGGAAATGCCCGGCCCTTCGTCTCAACCCGCTCCCCTGGCAGAGCTCGCCCATCCCGATGTGCCTTTGCCTATCCATCCAAGCGTATCCGGCAGCGTCGGCCCCGACGCAACCAACGCGACTTTCAAGGGGCTGCACAGTCCGAAGGAATCGGCGCATAAAGTCATCAAGCCCGCCAACATCGGTAACGGTATCAAATCTGGATCGCTCGTTGGTACCGATCGCAGAGTCGTTCCCGCCAGCATCCCAGGCCAGATCGGATCCATGAAAACGGGGAACTATGGAAAGGTTGCGCCGGTCGCTATCCCGTCCACGGCAGGCACAGGCGCAAAAGAAATCAACGGAAAAGTCGGAAACGTAAAAATCCCCGGCGTCACCCCGACCGTCCCCGTGACTCCAAAATTGCCCGTAGCTCCAGCCACCAGCAAGGTGGGCCTGCTGTCCAAGGCTCCAATCCAGCTCGGAGCGGACGACGGAAACTGACCGCCTTTCCCTTAGGTCGCAGAAGATCATAGCGCCGATCTCCAGATCGGCTGTCTTGAGGGCCTTCAGGCCTCAGGTGTTTAGGCCAGACTTTGTATGCTGTGTTGTTGTGCGGCGGAGTTCTTACTGCCAGTAAAGAACTCGGTCCGCGCTCTGTTTTGAAAGGGCACGGATTTATCCGTGCCGCACAATGCCGAGAAAACCAACGGGCTTCGGCCCCTGAGAGAAAGCCCACCGGAATCTGCGCTAATTGTCCTGCTTGTTTGTCGCTGTTGACCGGCGCGAGAGCATCTCCAGATTCGCAGGCGCGGGAGCAACAGGCCGTTTCGAGGCAATCGTCAGCCGAGTCTGCCCCGGAATGCCAGCCGAAGCCACCTTCTTTGCACCCTCAGCCGGCGGAACAGCCACCGTCCCGCTTGGAATTCCCGCCGAGCCCACCGCTCCACGAGCGCTCACCAGTCCGGTTCCTGCTGTCGCCGGTATTCCCACCGTCTCGATGCTTCCCTTGGTCTTCGCAGCACCGGAAACCGGCCGAATTCGTTCGCCTATTCCAGTCGAACCCACCTGTTTCTTCGCTCTCTGCGTCTGCAGTCGTACGCTCTTCACAGCCGCGGTCGTGGCAGGCAGAGCCGTCGAGGCAGCAAGGGCAGTTGTGGCAGGCGGAGGAACCACCGGCACAGAAGCACTGGCATGGTGCTCGGCCGCGCCCGAAGGATCAGGCATGATCGTCATCAGCCCCGGCTCGCTGTTGGTCTGCGGCTTCGCCGCGACCACTGCTTTGCTCGATTTTGCGCCATGCTTTCCGGATGCCACTTCGACTGGCTTGGCAGCCCGCGCCGCTGGTTTCGCACTTGTCACGTTGGCTGGCTTCGTTGACATGGCCGTCAACGTAGGTGGGGTTGGCTTCTTCTCGGCAGTTGGAGCAACGGAACTGTGCGCAGTTTGGGTCGGTGCCGTCGACTGGCTCTTCGCCGGCGTCGCTGCTACCGTCTTTACCGGCGCGGTCACGGCGGGCGCTGGAGTGCTGCTTGCCGTTGCTACCGGTACTTGTGTCGGCTTCGCTTCCAGGTCAACCGTCTTCAGGTCGGCAGCCTGCTTCACAGCTGGTGAGGGGTTCGTTGCCGCCGAAGAAGCAGTCGTCTGCACCGTGGCCGGAGCCTTGGCCGAGCGTCCGGTTTCCATCACGATCAGGAATGTTCCCGCGAGAATGACCGATGCCAGAGCAATGCTGGTAAGCAGTGTGTTGGAGCGGCCTTCCGGCTCGAGAAGAAGTCCAAAACTCGACTTCTCGAGCGAATAGGTCATCGGCATTACTTCGACTTCAGCTTCTTGTACCAGGGGAGTTTCCACTACAGCTTCTTGTACGAGGGGAGTCACGGCTATACATCTCCAGGAAGGCATTTTTATGAAGAATCACTGGGAGAAAACTAGAGCCCGCCCCGAGTATCGTGTTTCCGGGGAAGCCCAGTGTAGCGCAGGATGTGGAAAAATCAATGAAAACTTGACCTGCGAGGGAAGTCTAACGTAATGCGATTCGGTACTTTGGAGACCGACTCGTGATTCCTTAAGTGGTATAAGTCCCTTAAGTTGCTGCTCAAAAAGCAACTTAAGGGATAGTTCGAACGTGGAATGGACCTAAGGCTGGGTTGAATGAGTGGCAAACCACTTGCTTGCCCGGTCCTGCACTTGGAACAGTTGTTCCTGAGAAAGCTTCTGCGCCGCCTGATCGCGGGACTTCGCAATCTTCACTTCCGTATCCCCGGAACTGCTCGCCGCAGCCAGATCCAGCCAGAAGTACGCTTGTCCATAATCTTGCGGAACCTTATGACCTGTTTCATAAATCAGGCCAAGATCGTATTGGGCCTTTGCCAATCCCTGGTCCGCAGCCTTCCTGAACCAGCTAGCAGCCTGGGCGGGATCTTGCGGCACGCCATGACCATCCAGGTAAAGCTGTCCAAGACTTGCCTGTGCTTCGGCGTTCCCTTGATCGGCTGCCTTCCGGAACCAGGTAGCGGCCTGCGAGTAGTTCTTGGCAACTCCATGTCCCTCGGCAAACATCTCTCCCAGCTTCACCTGTGCAAACGCGTTCCCTTGAGCAGCGGCTTTTTTGTAGAGCGCAGCCGCCTGTGCGGCGTCCTTTGGAACCCCATGAGAGTCCTCATACAACTTCGCCAATTGCAGTTCCGCATCCGGCTGGCCCTGTTCGGCTGCCTTCTTGAACCAGACCGCCGCCTGGGCATTGTCCTGGGGAACGCCGTGTCCCGTCATGTAGAAGGTGCCCAGGTTCATCGCCGCATTGGTGTTGCCCTGTTCCGCTGCCTTGCGATACCAGTTTGCAGCCTGCACGTAATCCTGCGTAACGCCGTGCCCTTCCTTGTAATCGAATGCAAGGTTCAGTTCCGCGTCGGCATTTCCCTGGTCGGCCGCCTTCCGGTACCAGTTTGCCGCTTCTGCCGGATCCATTTCCACGCCGTGACCGTTGTCGTACAGCACGCCTAGATGGTCTTGCGCATCTGCGTTCCCTTGTTCGGCTGCCTTGCGGTACCAGTTCGCCGCTTGCGTATAGTCCTTGGCCACTCCGTGGCCTTCCAGGTAGTACTTGCCAAGATTCACCTGCGCTTGCAGATTTCCCTGTTCCCCAGCCTTCGTGTACCACGTCACGGCCTGCGTATAGTCTTGCGGAACGCCCTGTCCGTTCTCGTAGAAACCAGCAAGGTTGATCTGCGCAATCGCCAGTCCCTGGTCGGCGGCCTTCCGAATCCATCCGGCGGCCTGCGCGTAATCCTGCGGCACGCCGTGGCCAAAGTGGTAAAGCACACCCAGGTTGAACTTCGCCGTGGCATCGCCTTGGTCGGCGGCCTTCTTGTCCCAGTAGATGGCCTGCGAATAGTCCTGCGGCACGCCGTGGCCGTAGTCATACAGAACCGCCAGCGCCGTCTGTCCATCGGCATTGCCTTGTTCGGCTGCCTTGCGGAACCATACCGCGGCCTGCGCGTAGTCCAGCGGCACGGACTTGCCCGAACCATAGGCATAGCCCACCAGAAACTCCGACGCGGCGTCGCCTGCGGTTGCCTTGGCCAGTAGGGCCGTGTCAATGCCCTTGATCTCCTGCGCCATGGTCTGGCCGGGAATCAAGGCAGTGGAAAACGTCGTTGCAAGTGCTAGAGCCAGTACGAGCTTTGGGGATTTCATAGTGTGTCGCCTGCTGGGAGAAATGGGCCTTCCAGGCCCGGTCAGTCGTGTTTACAAGGTGGCCAATCCACTCCGCAAAGTTGTAAGCCCTTGCCTCAGCCCTCGCGTTGCGGCGACCCTTCGATCAATCTGTAACCTCTTCTCGTTTCGGTGTCGCAAAATCGAGAAAAATACACCTGAGGGCAGATTCGCTAAATTATACCCCGCTTCTTGATCCATGCAAGAGTTACTGATGTTGCAACTACTTGAAGATAAACATCACTTCGCACTATTGGCCAGTCGCTCGCTCCGAAAGATGAGACTGCTCCGTTGCCCCAACTTGCACAAAATCTTGGGCAAATCATGCCGGCTTCGCCGAAAAGAGACAATGCCGGTTAAGCAAAACCCTGATCATGGAAATGGTTGATTGCAGCAGAAAAAGTCTAATCGAAGGCCGCAAAGAAAAGCTCGTTCGTCGTCTGTAAGGATTACGTCCGGAGGGATTTGTACAACCCAATCCTTGGTTCGCATCCTGAAATAGTTAATGACCTGATATTAGCATCAGGAAGAAAGTTTTGAACCATCTGCTCAAAGCGCGAGCCGACATTTTGCGCAGATTTCCGAGAACAAGAAAGTTTGGTAATATAAGCAAGTCAACAGTGTGCGCCCGTAGCTCAGCTGGATAGAGTATTTGGCTACGAACCAAAGGGTCGGGAGTTCGAATCTCTCCGGGCGCACCATTTGACTCCCACAACCGAAAATACGACGATAATGGGACGCGGCTTTGCCGTTCTTTGGGATTCCTGCTGTGGTTTGCGCCCTTTGCTCACCTGGATAGAGCGTCTGGCTACGAACCAGAAGGCCGGGAGTTCGAATCTCTCAGGGCGCACCAGTTCATCCCCCCGGCATGTGTTCCAATGATCTAGGACCCGGATTCGCAGAATTCTGCACTCGTAGCTCAGCTGGATAGAGCATCACGCTTCGAACGTGAGGGTCGGGGGTTCGAACCCCTCCGAGTGCACCACTCCTCCTGCAATCCGCCGTGCCTCAGGCCGCTGGCGGTGTCGGAACCGCAACCGGCGCGGGCGAAACCAAAGCCAACTGCTCCTCAATCTCAAGCCCCGTCTGCTTCATCAGCCGCGTCACCGTCGCCGCGTTCAAACGCGTTGCGTCAAACTCCACATGAAGCGTCTTCGCACCTGCATCGAGACTGACCCGGCGAATCCCGTACACGTCCCGGGTGCCAGCCAGCGCCATCGCCACAGTCTCCGTCGGAGGCGTGGCATAGCGAAAAAGAATGTCGACCGTGGTCATGCCTCAAATCATAGCAAAATCGCGCAGCTAGCATCGCTGTGTCAGAGGAGCACTGTAGTACTTCGGTGCTGATCCATTCAAGAAATCAGGCATCTCGAGCCGCGAAGGCACTCTCAAAAGTTCACAATAGTAGAAAGTTCATTGGGGGGCACTATGCAGCGCATTTTGAGTGGCGTCCTATGGATGGTTGCGGGCATGTTGAGCGTGATCCAGCCCGGCTTTCTTCGGGCGCAGAGCGGCGGCACTGCGAATGCTCCCCCGAAGGTCACAGCCTATTGCTCGAATCAGGGCTCACTCGATGAAACCTGTTTTCGCAATGCGTTGGCAGCCTTGGCCTCAACAGGTGCAAAGCTTTTGGTCCCGTCAGGCACCTATCGTTTAGGCTCACTCGCCATCGCCAACTCGAACGTTACGTTCGCTTGCGAATCTGGCGCGATCCTCCAGCCCACAGCATCGTCCAACGGCATTCGTATCACGGGCAACAATGTTGTTCTTGACGCATGCACCTTCGATCTCGCAAACATCAAGTCAGCTCCAGGCATATCCGTCACAAAAGCGTCCGGATTTGTCCTGCAAAATGGCGCAATCATTCACATCGGCAATCAGTCGGGCCTGCAACTGAATCAGACTTCGAATGCAGTGATTGAAACGAATGGCTTTGCCACGGACGGGGCCGGCGATGCGGTTTTGGCCTATGGGCCCACGGCCAACATCCGCATCTCCAACAATCGTGGTGTTGGATCGATTGGTGTGGAGTCGGCGAGAAATGCGCATGGCATAAGCCGCGGCGTTGTGTTTTCCGGAAATCTGTTGCAGCCGCTGCCGGGCAACACGATTCTCACGACAGGCGATTTCACTGACGGCTACGGTCCCGCGAGCCCCATCACCCAGATTACGGTCACAGGCAATACATGCAACATCGTCGCTGCGAGCGCCGCAACCGCGCCATTCGGCTGCTACTCGCTGGTCAATAGCGAAGGTCTCACCTTTACCAACAACACAATGAATGCCGTGGGTCAGTATGTCGACGACTCTTTGGTTGAGATGGGGACGGCGGATGCGACCGTTTCGAACAATACTTTCCGCGCCGGGAAAGACCCCGGTGAGCAGAAGTACGACGACATCGTGATCTACAGTGCGAACGTCGCCTTATTGAACAACACGTTCCTTGGAACCAGTGCGCATGGAGACGCTATTCGAATTTATCCGCAGAGTAATGCCGATGGTATCTCAATTACGGGTGGAAGCATCACAGCGGATAACCCCCCTGGCGCGCGACCCCAGAGCAACGGCATTGCGGTTGCCTGCAACCAGAATCGCCTCTCCCTCCGCGTCACCGGAATTACTGGCGGAGGCTCACGCGGTCCGGTCGCCTCTGCGGCTATCATCCAATTCCCAGGAAAGAACGCGCCCGTCGGCGCCGGAATCAGCACGGCATCGAACGTTCCCGTCACGGGCGGATCGGGAACGGGGCTCATGCTCAACATCCTGAGCGTCGATACGCGCGGCGGCGTCGCCTCTCTCGGAGTTTCACCGGGCCACGCAGGCACGAACTACACGATGGGCGAGGTAGTTTACCTGCCGGTGAGTGGCTCCCAAGTCGCGGCAGAGGCAAAGGGGATCGAAATTAGCGGAGTGACCATCTCCGGCGCGTTCCTCCATGCCGTCGATATTCAAAG
>Ga0302320_10021623_pt1 | contig 12754 bp, 9 predicted proteins | sample Bog_T0_3_FD_202130 | JGI IMG/M metagenome (GOLD analysis project Ga0302320, IMG submission 202130) | Peat permafrost microbial communities from Stordalen Mire near Abisko, Sweden - Bog_T0_3 | ecosystem: Environmental > Terrestrial > Soil > Wetlands > Peat | place: Sweden: Abisko, Stordalen Mire...
ACGGAACGAAAAGACAGTAGGTGGAATCGACCGTGCCTTTGACATCACTCATACCGTAGATGAGGGAGAAAAGACTCATCTTATGCACCCAATGGCTCGTGCTATAGGGCACGACAGCAGTGATGAGAACCAGAAAGGCCGTCGCACACGCCAGCGGAATCCACCATCGATGCAAGTTATTGGTAGTCAAGCGCTCCATCGTACCCAAGAGTACGCTTTTCCTTAACCCTTGGCAAGTTTCAAGGGTGCAATGTGACCGACCGAAAGCGCAGGAAAACTCCGTTGGCCCGGCCCAAATTCCCTGTTCTCGCCGCAACAGCGCCATCTTTATGCGGCAATCATTCAGCGTGACCCTCGCGTGCTTTTCCGACAGCCTCTAACTCGTCTCCTTATGAAAGTGCTGGTCTTTGCCCATATCCCGCCACCGCATCATGGGCAAAGCTACATGGTGAAGATGTTGCTGGAGAATCTGGGGAAAGCGGAACCGGGGACGGATGAACTCATCCTTTACCACGTCAACGCGCAGCTTTCCGAAACCATGGACGATGTGGGTTCATGGCGGTTGGGGAAGTTGTTTCTGCTTCTGCGCTACATTCTGCAGGCGTGGGCGCTGCGCTGGGAACACTCGCCGGACGCCCTGTATTATGTCCCTGCACCGGCGAAAAGAAGCGCTGTTTACCGGGACTGGCTCGTTCTGCTGCTGGTGGCACCCTTTTTCCGCGTTCGCATTTTTCACTGGCATTCGATTGGGTTGGGGCAGTGGGTTACTGAGAGCGCGACGCAAGGCTGGCGGCGGCGCCGGGAAGCGGCGATCACGCGCTGGCTTTTGTCGGAGAATGAGCTTTCGGTGGTTCTCGATGACTATGGCCGGCGCGATGTCGAAACCTTTTCGCCGCGACGCGTTGCCGTGGTGCCGAACGGGATTCCCGATCCGTGTCCCGATTTTGAGTCGTCACTCCTGCGGGAGCGGCTGCGGCGTCGGGGGGATCGCATGGAACCGCGCGCAGGGCAGCCACCGCCCTTTGAATTGCTTTACCTGGCCCACGCGACGCGGACCAAGGGACTTTTCGATACGGTGGATGCGGTCGCGGCGGCAAATGCGCGGCTGGCGGCGGAGAAAAGCCTGGAGCGGATTCGGCTGACGGTGGCGGGCGCTTTTGTCGACCGCGAGGAAGAGGCGGCCTTCCGGGAACGTTTGCAGCGGGATGATCTGGCGCTGGCGACGGAGGATGGGCCGGAGCGCGCCGTGGTCTATGCGGGGTATGTTGAGCCGAAGGAAAAGGACCGGTTGCTGAGAACGTGCGACGCGCTTTGTTTTGCCAGCCACTTTCCGAACGAAGGCCAGCCGGTTTCGATTATCGAAGCGCTCGCCTACGGAATGCCGGTGCTGTTGTCGCGCTGGCGGGGACTGCCGGGAATGGTCCCCTCACCGCTGGCCCATCTGGCGGAACCGCGCGATGCAGCCTCGGTGGCGCAGGCCCTGCCGCTGCTGTTCGATGAAGGGCGTTTCGCGGAGTTTCGGCAGGTGTTTCTCGATCGCTATTCGCTGGCGAGTCATTGCCGCGGGATGCGAGAGGCCATTCTGTCGGTCGACCCGCTCAAAGGGGGGGATTAGGCGCGCTGGACGGTCAGCGGGCGGCGGGTTTGGCTTCGGGAGGAATAACGGAATCGATTTGCGAAGGCAGGTCAAGGACATCAAAAGCGGTGATCAACACGCGACTGGGACCGGAGCCGAGGCATGTCAGCCGGGCTTTCATTTTTTCATTGTTGACGGGCCGGACTTCGAGTTCATGGACGCGATTGCTTTCGTCGCCAAAAATTTCGATGTAATAGCGCATGGCCTTGCCTTCCTGAATGTCGGTCATGAGGAAGTCGACGTAACGCAGGCCGGCGAGCTGGCTCGCCTTCCGGTTAAACATCTGCGCGAGCGCCTCGTTGGCGTAGGTGATGTAGCCGGTGGCGTCGGAGATGACAATCGGCGCGGGCAATTTGGCGAGGATATCCTGAACGTGGAGGAGGATGCGGCTGGTATTTGTCCGGTAATGGGCCAGGTAAATGGACAAGGCACAGACAACCAAAAAGCTGCCGATACGCAGGAGGATTGAGAAAACGGGATGTGAAACAGGGTGGACATAGACCTGAACATAATCCATGTGGTCGATCAGGGCGTAGGCCGTTAAAACGGTATACAAAGTTGAGGTGCCGATGACGAGCGCGACGCTTTGGCGCAGCGAAAGCGCCATGAGGATTATCGCCAAAAGGAAAGGAGTGCAGATCGTCGATTTATCGAGTGGATCGATGATTAACGCGACGACTATGCCGACAAGAAGCAACCCAAATAACTTGGCGTAAAAAGACAGATTCATGCGCATCTCTAACTATTTAAATAGAGACAATGCCATGATTGCATTCATTGTCACGACCTAGCCGTGACCGATTTACCGCTCGCCGGATCGAGGCCAGCGGAATCCCAGGTGGCGGGCATGAAGCAGCAGCCGACTTTCCGGGCTGGCAAGCGTATACACACTGGTCGATACGGCCCGGGGCCAGTAGGCCCCCCTGAAGAGCTTGGTCAGGCGATGCCGGATCACAAAATAGGGGCGCAGCCAGAGGCTCGTGGAGGAGGTCTCCTGTTGCCAGACTTCTGACTCATTAAAAGCGAGGCTCGTCTGCCCCAGGTTTTGGTCGGTGATGGTGAAGACCGATAGCGGTTCGTTCATGACCGCCATGGGTATGCGTGCCTTGAGCATATCGGCGACCCAGACGGCATCGGCAATCGCTTTCCAGCGCGTGTCGAGATCGAAACCGCGATCAAGAACGGAGCGGCGGACAAAAGTGGCGCACGAAAGCACGTTGAGGTGCGAGGCCTGGATGTGCCGCAGGTTGGGGAAAACGGTCCGGCGGTAGGAGAGGAGGTTGCCGCTGTTGCCGATGAGAAGGGCGTCGCCGAAGAGCGCATCGATATCGGGATGCGTTTCGAAAAAGCGGGCGACCTTGGCCAGGCTTCCGGGCAGGTACTGCTCGTCGCTGTTGAGCCAGCAGACGATGTCGCCGGTGGCGCGGGCAAAACCACGGTTGATGGCGTCGTACATACCGGTGTCGCATTCGACAAACAACCTGGCGTTGGATTTTTTCGTGACCCATTCTTCCAATTCAGGACCAGATTGAGCGTCCTGGATGATGTGCTCGACATTGACGCCCTGCTGGTCCGCAACGGAGGCGACGCAGAGCTTGAGCCAAGGGAGCTGTTTGTAGCTGGGGGTGACGACCGAGATCTTGAGGGAACTGCTGGCGCCATGATCACCTTGAACCTCGACATTGGCGGAGCTGGAGGGAGCGAAGGTCTTGCCGCGCCAGACGCGATAGCGTCGAAGCGCGCTCAAGGGGAAGAAGCCATAAATCAACGGCGTGAATTGCTCCGAAATCAAGCAGGCGACGCGATACTCAAAGCGGTCCGCAAGTACCTCGAGAAAACCGGGTTTCCCGCCATCGGCGCGCGGCCAGTAACGCACGGTTTGCAATTTATCTCCGAAAAGTCCCCGCCAACGGGCAAAGTAATGGGGCACTTTGTTCTGCATCGGATCGACCCGCATCGTGTCCTGCCGATCCGAACGCTCGAGATGGCCCGACTTCGCCTTGATGTGATGTTCTCCCACCGGGAACATGCTGCAGTCGGCGTGATCGAGTTGCAGCATCCCGGGGTCGAACGGTATTTCCAGAAATTCGCAGATTTGTTTGAGCCAGTTTTCCGGGTCTTCGACCAGGCTTTCGTAACAAAGATCGAAAACCGCCGCGCCCTTGGCGCGCAAGGCGAGGACATCGGACTGCATCTGCTCGAAACCGACGAGCGCGCGGAGCGGAAAAGTGGGGCTGCTGAAAAAATAATGTTTCTTGCCGGCGGCGATGATGCTGGAGATGACGTTGGTGGGATTTCTCCAGATCACGACGAACTTTGCGTCAGGAAACCTCCGGGCCATGGCGGGCAGACAGTTATAGTAAGTGGGCGATTTTTCGCCGATGTACTCCTTGTCGCCGCCGTACTCGCGGTAGAGGGTAAGGGCGGTTTCCTTCGTGCTGCGGATGTTCTTCCACGAGGGCTGGGGGACGAGATGATGCCGGCGACAGGCAGCATTAAGGAAGTCGAGGCGCTCCCACCATTTCTGGCCGGTGCGGATCGCGACCGCGACCATCGACTGACTGAGGAGATCGGCTTCGTAGAGCAGCTTGATTTTCGGATGCAGGTTGAGAAAGCTGTAGAGAAGCGAAGTTCCCGAGCGCGCAAACCCGACGATGAAAAGCTGGCGTTGGGAGGGCTGATTCATAGAACAGGGCGGGGGGAGATCGAAGGCCATTTCCAACCCAGGGTCAACTGCGCAAAATCGCGGCGCACGGGAAAGGAGTCGGGAGTATACCATGCGGAGGCAAGCTGCTGCTCCTGATACGCGCCCTGCTGCCATTTATCCAGGAGGTGGCGCGCCAGCACGAGCGGTTTAGCGAGGCGAATCAGCGGGGAGAATCCCTCACGCCAGCGCCGGCGCTCGGCGTGGACGTTCTGGTGAAGGCTCAGGTTCGCCCCGGTCATGGCAAAGACGGCGACTGGTTCCTGCAATACGGCCATGCGATAGCCGCGGTCGAGAAGGGCAAGAATCCAGGCTTTGTCGCCGATGATTTTCCAGACCGGGTCAAAGAGCACGCCGTCATCGACGACTTTACGGCGAAAGAAAGTGCTGCAGGTGAGCACACCCAGGGGGCGCAGGAGGGTGTGCCAGCGTCGGGGCAGAACAACGCGCCGGTAGGCCAGGGGCATCAGCGACGGATCGGCGATAATGGAATCGCCAAAGAGGACGTCGACCTCAGGATGCACAGCGAAGTAGGCGGCCACGCGGCAGAGCGCGCCGGGAAGGTATTGCTCGTCGCAATTGAGGTAGGCGCAGACTCCGCCGGTCGAGTGCCGAAGGCCGCGGTTGATGGCATCGTACATGCCCTGGTCGGATTCGGTGATCAATCGGGCGCGGGGAGACCCGGCCACGACGGCCCGGACCGCCTCGCCGGAGCAGTTGTCCTGGATGATATGCTCCAGTTCACAGTCTACCTGTTGGTCCGCCACGGAAGCGAGACAGAGCCGAAGCCACTCGGGCTGCTTAAAACTGGGCGTGACGATGGAAAACTTCATAAACTGAACCGTAGCGGTCCCAGAAACGAACCCACCAGGCAAGAAATGAAGGGGAACGGTAATCGCCCCCGCTACCGGAGTCTATCCCATAATCGGCAACAGTCGGGTGACGAGGCCGTGAAACCAAACTATTTTATTGCTTAAAAAGGTCGGAGAAATACCCTCGCTACCATCATGAGCATCCAAAAGAAAATCGTCGTCTGCGGTGCAGGCGGATTCATCGGCGGGCATCTCGTCGCCGATCTTCGGCAGCAGGGCCACCAAATTCGCGCGGTTGATATCAAGCCTCTGGATGAGTGGTACCAGAAGTTTTCCGACGTTGAGAACCTGGTGCTCGACCTGAGCGGAAAGGAGGCGTGCGAAAAGGCTGTCGAAGGATGCGGGCAGGTTTACAGCCTCGCCGCCGACATGGGTGGAATGGGCTTCATCGAGAATAACCGGGCTCTCTGCATGCTCACCGTTTTGATCAACACGCATTTGCTCATGGCGGCGAAAAAATTTGGGGTGGAACGCTTTTTTTACTCCTCATCAGCCTGCGTTTACGCCGCCGGCAAGCAACGCGACCCGAATGTCACCGCGCTGAAGGAAGAAGACGCCTATCCCGCCGAGGCGGAGGACGGCTACGGTTGGGAAAAGTTGTTCAGCGAGCGGATGTGCCGCCATTTCACGGAGGACTTCGGCCTGATTACCCGCGTGGCCCGCTTTCATAATGTCTACGGTCCGCTCGGGACCTACGACGGTGGCCGGGAAAAAGCCCCGGCGGCGATCTGCCGGAAGGTGATCCAGTGCAAGCTGAGCGGCAAGCACGAGATCGAGATTTGGGGCGACGGGCACCAGACGCGCAGCTTCATGTACATCGACGATTGCGTGAAGGGCGTCCAGATGATCATGCACAGTGAAAACGTCACGATGCCGATCAATCTCGGCAGCAATGAAATGGTGACGATCAACCAGCTCGTCGATCTCGCCGAGGGATTCGCGGGATTGACCCTCAAGCGCAACTACAACCTGAAAGCGCCGAAGGGAGTCAACGGCCGCAACAGCGACAACACGCTGATCAAAAAGCTGCTCAGCTGGGAACCGTCGATCGCGCTGAAGGCCGGTCTGGAAAAGACCTATCGTTGGATCCACGACGACATGACGAACAAGGGCAAGGGCTTGTTCACCAAATAAGCCCGCGCCTTGTCGCTGCGCTGGTCGGAATGCCTGCCGTGGTGCGAAAGCACCGGGAAAGTCGATGCCATGCCGTTGGCGCAGGATCGCAACGTCACATACCGCCCGCGTAAATATCATCATAAGTTCTGCTACGCCATCGTGTTATTTTTTGTCTGAAAATGATCTCGATCACGCCGCGAAATTTCGGGAAAGTTTCCCCCGGTTTGGACGGTCGATAAGAAAACATCATGGACATTCACATCCTGCTGGACGGCGAACAGCTCGGGCCCTTTTCGGAAACGCAGGTACGGAAGTATCTGGGTGAAGGTCTCATTTCGCCTTCCGACCTCGCGAGTTATGAGGGCGCGCCGGACTGGCAGTCGCTCGACCGCATTCTCGCCAAACTTTCCCCGCCCGACCCCGAGGCAGAAGACGACGAGGCCTTGCCCGTGACGCCTGACGTGGCCCCAGCCGATGCGCCGCCTGCGTCGTCCGCCGCGGAAATACCCTTTAACATGCATAACGAAGCCCCCGAAACACTCGAACAGCCTCCGCCCGGTCTCACAGCCGGGCCCGCAGCCGAGACAGAACCACCACCGCCCCTGACCGCCACGCAGAAGACGAAACGCAAACTTGGCAAAATTGTCATCCAGCCGATTCTTCCGTTGGAACCCTCCCCGCTGGATACAGCCGCACCACTCGCGCGGAAAAAGCCAAAGACGGGGAAGACGCAACTGACGATGGAACCCTTGCGCCCGACGACGGCGCTGCCGCCAGTTGCATCGTTCGCCGCGCGCGAAAAGAAATCGGCCAGGCAGGGGACGGGACAACTCGCCTTTCGCGGATTTTCCGAGAAGCCAAGCTCACCGCCCACGCCCGTTTCGAATGACGCCTCGACAATGCCGGAACCTTCCGCCACGCCGACCGCTCCTGCGCCGCTCCTGCCGGCGAAAAAGAAACGTGCCGCCGCCAAGGCCTCATCGCGGCGGATGCCGCTCGGCCTTATTATCGGCGGCGCGGCGCTGGCGTTGTTCCTGATCGGTCTCGTGGTTGCCGTACTTTATTATTTCTACGCCTGGCAAGCGACGCCCCCGGCCAATCCGGTGAATGCGCCGCCACCCGTGATTCAGCCGCAAACGCAGAGTCCGGCGCCGGTCCCAACCGCGCCGACGACAGCTTCCGAATACACCGCCCGCGGAGTCACGCGCCAGTCCGCGGGCGATCTCGATGGGGCCCTCGCCGACTTTACGCAGGCCGTGGCCCTCGATCCGAAAAATACCGATGCCCTTTATCACCGCGGCGTCATCCTGGCGGCGAAGGGCGACCTCAATGGCGCCCTCGCCGACTACAATCAGGTTCTCGATCTCGACTCGAAATACGCCGATGCCTACAGCAACCGCGGATTTGTCAAACAGGCCAAGGGCGATCTCGACGGCGCCCTCGCCGATTACAGCCAGGCACTTCTTCTCAACCCAAAAATTTCCGCCGCCTATTACAATCAGGGATTGATCCAATATCAAAAAGGTTACTTCGACGCGGCCATCGCCGATTACGATCATGCGCTCGCAATCGATCCCAAAATGGCGCAGGCCTACTACAACCGCGGCAACGCGAAAAATGCCGAAGGCAATCTCGATGGGGCGATCGCTGACTATACCCAAGCCGTGACGCTGAACCCGAAGCTGGCCGCCGCCTACGTCAAACGGGGTTTTGCGCGGCAAACCAAGAACGACACGGATGGGGCGCTGGATGATTATGCCCAGGCCATCACGCTCAATCCCAACATGGCCGTCGCCTATTATAATCGCGCCGTGATCAAAGCGCAAAAGGGCGACCTTGAAGGGGCGATCGACGACAATACGCAGGCGGTCACGCTCGATCCGAAAAACGGGTCGCCCTACTATAACCGGGGCATGGCCCGGTTTGGCACAGGCGATCTCGCCGGCGCACAGACCGACCTGGCGAAGTTTTGCGAGCTAATGCCGAGGGATGCCGGGACGGATAATGCGCGCATTTATCTTTGGTTGGTTTCCACCCAGCAGGATCCGCAGGGCGATGCGGACGCGGTGCTATCGAGGGAGGTGCTGAACGACTGGAATAGTCCTCCGGAGGACCTCACTTCAAAAATCGCGGCGTTTCTCCTCGGCCATATCCGCGAAGGCGAATTGATCGCGAATGCGGCATCGCCCGACCCGAATCTCGACCCTCCGCAATTTTGCAAGATTTGGTACTTCACCGGGATGAAGCGGCTGCTCGCCGGCGACATGAAGACCGCGATCTCCTATTTCAACAAGTCGCTGGGAACGGGTCAGACCAGCCTGTGCGAATACGTCTTTGCCCAAGCCGAGTTGAAAGCGCTGGGACAGAAGGACGCCGCTTCCGCCCAGGTGCAGCCGAGTCAATAAAGAACCCCGCCGCAAGCAGTGGGGTATTGCGGAATTGGCAAAGACTAACGCCGCAAGCACGGGGCATTGATCCTTACTGCCCTCCGCAGGAATAAAAGCCCTGCTAGTTGAGGACGGCTTTCGCTTTGGGGGCGGCCTTGGGCTTGGGCGGCAGCTTCGTCTTTTCGGGCTTGGGCGCTTTCGCCGGGTCAAAGGCCTGGATCTCGATGACGATGTCCTTGTTGATCCAGACCGGATCAGGAGCGTCGTCCTTCAGCTCCTGAATTTGGAGGAAGCCCATCGCGTCCACGCCCGTCAGGCGGAAAAGATAGGGGACGCCGGGACTGAACTTGTCCTTGGCCGCCTCGTTGAATTTGATGGAGACACTCTGGTGAATGAGATGTAGTAAGCTCATGGCGAAGTAGAACTCTAAGGCTGGGCGCGGGTGGGGGAAAGTAAATTTGAGGGGCGCTAATGCACTTATAAGACTCCATGCTTCGAGGCGTACTCAGAGCTGGTTAAGCCTTCGTCCCAAATCACGAAGATTGCGGTAGGTCAGCGGCCCATGGGTGCCGGGCTCCCACGGAATTTCGAGGTGCGAAACGGTGTCCTTGAGCAAGTCGCGCAGACGCTGCCGGTGCTCTTCCATTTTTGCGATTGTTTTTGCCCGGATATAAGCAGCATCCGGCGCGCGGGCAATGAGATTGGCCACGCCCTTCCGAACCGCTTCGGGGTCGTCGTCAACGAACTCGGTGTATTCGGGATCGAAAAAGACGTCGCGTCCCCCTGCGTTGCGGGTGGTGACGACGGGCAGCCCGCAGAGCAGATACTCGATGCTGCCAAACATGGCGCCCTCTTTGGCGGAAAGGCAGAGGCCGACGCGGCTTTGGTTGTCGAAACGGGCCACATCGGAGGCGGAGCCTTTGTTGATGTCGCGGTGCGCGTCGACGAGCCACGCGGCGTGAGCAAGCGCGGCGCGAACCTGAAGTTCATATTCGCTCTGGTAAGTGCCACCGAAGCGATAGGTGATCAGGGCGAGTGATTCCACCTTCGACGCAAGCAGATGCCGTTTGTATGGCGCCATGACGGCGTTATAGATGGCGTCGTATTTTTTAGGAGCATTCGCATCGATGCTGAAGTAGTTCTCGTTCACAAAACAGTTGTGGTTGCAGAAAATGGCCTCCACGCCCTGGGCGCGGAAAAGATCGACGGTGAAGAGTTCGTTGCAAAGCATGACGATGCGATGCTTCGGATGGCGTTTGAGCGTTTTCCGGAAATGCCGCGACATCGTCACGATATCCTCCGGCTGAAGCGCCCAGGCAAAAAGATAGAGGAGAATAAGCGGGCGGCCCGCCATGACGTCATGGATCACGTAGCGATCGGGGCCGGGGCGGTTCGGCCCCCAAGTGACGTAAACGACGGCGGGCTTCGAGGAGAAGATGTGGGAGTGGGCGGACTCCCATTCCCGGCGCTCTCGCCAGGCACCCAGGATGTTTCTTGGAAGAAACGGCCGGAGCTTGTCCTTTAAGCGTTGGAGCATATATGCGGCGTGTGAGCGTGGTCAGATTCGGTGATAAATTTCCTCGTAGGCATTCATCATTCGCTCGCTCGTGTAATTACGGACGTTCTTGTAACCAAGATCAATCATCGTCTGGCGAAACGCAAGCTCGCGGAGACGCTCGATGTCGCGGGCGATATCGCCGTAGGCATCGGGCGGGTGAATCAACGCTCCAGGCCCGGCGACTTCGGGTACGGAAGTGCGGTCACTGCAGATGAGCGGGCATCCGGCGGCCTGGGCCTCGAGGACGGGCCAGCCGAATCCCTCCGAGTACGACATAAAGATCAGGCAATGGGCGGCGTTATAGAGCGCCAACAAGGTGTCGTTGTCGGGGTAAGCGATCCCGCAAAGGCGTTCCTCCAAGCCAAGGGAGCGCGCCAGGGTTTGTTCTTCAGCGGTTGGCGGATCGCCGGCAAAGACGATCTGGCCGGGCCACGTGTCCTTGATTCGCGCCACAGACAAAAGCAGGGCGTCACGGTTTTTGCGCAGCAATCCTGACCCGACATGGAGGATAAAGCCGTTGAATGGAAGTGTGATCCCGGCTTGGGCGAGCCGCTGCATGGTCTCTTCCCGGGGCAAGGAATGAAAGGGCTGGTTGAGGCAGAGAGGCACGACTTGGGAGCGCTTCGCCATGGCCGGGCTGGAGAGGCGAATCAGGTCCGACTCGGTGGCGCGGGAAACGCACGCGACGAAGGTCGCCCGGCCGATGCCGCGGAGAATCGCGGCCTGGAGAAGCCTGCCTGTGCCGGTCGTCGGGCAATAGGTGTCTTCTCCCAGAGCGCCCCGGACGGCCAGGAGATCATGGCAGGTCACCAGAACCGGAAACCAGCGCCGGGCCAGCGCCGCGTAAACCGCATTGGCGTGGTCGCAAATGTGGACCACAATTTTGCGGCCCCGATATTTTCGTTTAATCCGCGAAAGCCGCCAGGCGAGCCCGGGTGGGAATAAGATGTACTTGTCGACGTAGCCGAGCCATTTGGCCAGCCATCCCTCGGAAACATGACCACCGAGCCATTTGCACGGAGAGATTGATTCAACGCAATATCCCGCAGAATTCAGCTGGTCGTAAATGAGGTCCCGGAACCGGAGCATGCTTTCCTGGCGGCCCGGCGGATAATTTCCGATCAGGACAACCACGGGTTTATCTGAGGCCGGAGACGTATTCATAGCAGGCGGAATCAGTCGACCGGATCGGCGGCGTGGGGATGATCCGGTTCGTGTTCGCCGTGCTCGTGGTGCTCATCGCCCTCGCCATGTTCATCGTGCTCGTGCTCCTCTTCGTCCCACGGTTCTTCGCAGGCGGCGAGCGTGAGCCCGCCGCCAAATATGGCGAAGCCGAGCGTGGCGGGCACTCCCCACTGGCCGTTAAGAATGAGCAGGCCGCAGGCGGCAAAAATAAGCAGCGGAAGAATGTTGCCGTGCCGGAGGGCCTGGTAGGCGCTATGGCCAACCGAGACCGTGAGAGCGACACGAAAAATGCAGAGGAGCAGCCCGAAGATCGGCCCGCACTCGAAGATGAGACGGCCCCATTCGTCCTCGGGTCCGATGAATCCGCGGCTGCCGAAGAGCATTCCCGCGGCGGCGTTGGTGCCAATGCCTAGGCCGTTTCCGAAAAGGGGCGACTCATCCATCTGCTCAAGAGGGACCAGCATCGTGCCCACAAAACGGCCGACAAAACCCTCCGCTCCGTTTTCCTGGGCGCCGACGTCTTCAAAACGCTGGGTGAGCTGCTCGCTGCCCTTTTCGAAAACGGATGTGGTCGAAAGCACGGCGACGGCGAACATCACCAGCACCGCGGCAATCGCAATGCCGAAGCCACCCTTCCCCCGCACGATGACGCAAGCCACCGCCGCCACGGCGACCAAGCCGACCATGACGAGGCAACTGCGGCTGCCGGAACAAGCCGTGGCAATCATAACCGTTCCGGTGACGATGGTTAGCAGCCAGATTTTATAGGTGCGCACCTGGATGAATCCGTAAAACAGGAAGGCCGCGACGAGGGAATAAAACGCGACGAGTCCGGTGATGAAACTGAAAGTGGCGGACGGGCGCACGGTGCCGTAGTGCGTCGCCAGCGTGCCCTTGTTCAGGAGACTGTCAGGGGGCGAACGGAATTGCAGGACGACGAGGATGGCGCAGGGAATGGAGACGTAGAAGAGGAACTTGCCCATGGCGATGACGTCGTCGCGATTGAGAATCTGGGGGATGAGGAAAAGGAGCGGGATTTGCAGGAAGTCGGTGCGCAGGCCGTAGATCGTGATCAATAGGTTGCCCGAGCCGAAAAGGGAGAGGAAGGTGGTCGCCACGGCCAGCACGAGATTGGGCATGAAAAAAGAGCTGCGGAAGGAGAGCCGCTGATGCACGGCCTGGAGATAAATCCACATGACCAGCGGATCGCGGATGACCAGGAGCGGCGCGTCGAGCGAGGGGAGAATCCACTTGCGCACGGCACCCTCAAAGATGAGCAGCACGAGGTAAAGCCAG
>Ga0302320_10021624_pt1 | contig 12753 bp, 9 predicted proteins | sample Bog_T0_3_FD_202130 | JGI IMG/M metagenome (GOLD analysis project Ga0302320, IMG submission 202130) | Peat permafrost microbial communities from Stordalen Mire near Abisko, Sweden - Bog_T0_3 | ecosystem: Environmental > Terrestrial > Soil > Wetlands > Peat | place: Sweden: Abisko, Stordalen Mire...
GTCATGAGGGATGCTCCTGTCTTGGTGAAGGTTGCGAACCCCTCATCTCAAGACAGGACGCCCCATGGCGCTATCCTATTTGCCGTGCTGCCAGCCGCGGCGCCCTACCGCGCGAGCGGTTTCGTCCATTGGCGCGAAGCGGTCGTTCGCCGATATTCCTATCCGGCGTTGGTTGATGTTGCGTGGTGCGCGCGGATCGAGCCTTCTTCAGCGGCGGCGTGGGAGATAGGGCTGCCGATGCGGTTTTGATGGCCACAAGAATCATTAAACGTTGCTCTGATCTGACACGTTTACGAGGTGACCGAGACGGTCACGTCCATGCTTAGAAAATTATCGCTCACGCCAAAGTAGCTGCCGGACACCGGCGTGCACTGGCTAATATCGCGAGCAACAGCAACGGGGATCAGATTGCGGCCACCGACGCTTCGGTTAGTTGGGTCGAAGGTGATCCAGCCCGCACCCGGTACAAACACCTCGGCCCAAGCGTGGGTCGAGCCCGCCTCGGCCGAACCCACGAGGTCGTGGTCCGGATCGTGCAAATAGCCCGAGACTAGGCGGGCACCGAAGCCGAGCTTGCGCGCGGCTTCGGTAAACAACACGGCGAAGTCGCGGCACGAGCCCCAGCCGCGGTCAAGAGTCTCGCTGGGCGATTGGGTCCCCTCAACTTCACGGCTCTGATACTGGACGCGTTGCGCAACACCGGCGTTGAGGTCCTTGAGCAGAGACAGCGTATCGGTAGGATTGCTTCGTACGAAACCTCTTGCCCATTTCTGCAACCGTTCGGCTGGATCCGGATATTGCGCGACGGTCAATGCACCAAGGTCAGTCCATTCGTCATCGGAGTAGCGGAATGGGTATGAGAGGGCCGATGCCGCGATGTCGAAAACCGGCCAAGCCGCTGCATTGAGCAAAATATCGCTTACGCTGTCAATAACGAGCGTAGAGGCCAAGCCCGAGAACGCGGCCACAGCGACAGCATTGCCGAACACATCATTTGCCCATGTCATCGCGGCGAACGGCGCGATCGACAACACATGTGACATAAGGCGTAATTCGCGACTTTCTCGAGGGCGAAGCATTAAGCGGTGCGGAGCAAGGCTCACCAATTGTCTGAAACGATAGATGGTTTTGTGTTGAATTCGTAGCGCAGTCAAAATCAGCTCCCGCATGTTTTGATACGTCATAGTGAGACCATGTGATCGACGGCCTCGATATTCACGTCAACCGAAAAACTGCCTTGAAAAGATAGGCAATCTACATCGGCAAATTTCTGCCCTTATTTGATATAAGTAACTGTAATATATTATCTATTTCTATAGTACCATCGGCAGGAAACCCTGCTTTCCAACAATCTAGAGGCGTTGCCAAGATCGGCAACTAACTTCGGCAAGATTCAGTACAAAAACTTCTTAAAATCATGATATTGCTTGCTATATTTAAACAAGAGATCGGCAGAAAATGCTTGAAGCACCGGCGAGAATCGAACCCTGTCTGTTCGAGGACGATGTTCCACGTGTCCTTGCCGATCTCGCCGTAGAGATCCAACGCGAGTCCGCCACCGTAGGAAACGGGTTGAACCAGGACAGCCTGGCCGAGCTCGCGGATCTCGTCCGAATGATGAACAGCTACTACTCAAACCTCATTGAAGGACACAACACGCGCCCCCTGGACATTGAAAAGGCATTGGCCGGCGCCCAGATCGAGCCCGAAAAAAGACCCCTTGCGCTGGAGGCGAAGGCGCACGTCGAGGTGCAGCGGGCGATCGACATCGCGCATATGACGAACAAGCTGCCCATACCCGTCTCGACGACGTTCATATTATGGGTTCACAAGTCATTCTACGACGAGATGCCTGCTGAATTCCGGGTGACGAAGCGGCAGGACGGAAGCGAGATTCCCATCGTCCCGGGCAAGTTCAGGTCGTCGCCAGAAGAGGATATCGCCGTCGGCCGGCACGTGCCTCCTTCCTCAAGCGTGGTCCAAATATTCATGGACTACTTCGAAAAGCGCTTCACCGCAGCAGAAGGAAAGGCGAGCCTTGGGATCATCGCCATAGCAACAGCGCATCATCGCCTGAACTACATCCATCCATTCGTCGACGGCAACGGGCGGGTCAGCCGGCTGATGTCGCACGCCATGGGCTTGCGCGCAGGCATCGGCGGTTCGGGCCTTTGGTCCATCTCAAGGGGACTGGCCCGAGGCCTCAGGGACCGCGGCGAATACAAACGCTACATGGACAGTGCTGACAGTCCCAGACGCGGGGACCGCGATGGTCGCGGAAACCTCTCCGAAGCGGCCCTCATCGAGTTTTCGGAATGGTTTCTGAGTGTCATGCTGGACCAGATAAGGTTCAGCAAGGCCGTATTCCAATTCGACAAGATCCAGGAGCGCTACAAGGACCTTCTCGCCGACCTAAAGCTCGAAACCCGTGCGATCGATCTGGTCATGTCGATCTTCAAGTTCGGAGAAATGGAACGCGGAGACGCCTCCCACGTCTTGAGGATGCCCGAGCGGACCGCCCGCACGGTAGTGTCGAAGCTGACCCAGCAGGGATTCCTGAAGTCAAGCACTCCGAAAGGGCCGGTCCGTGTTGCTTTCCCCCTGGAGTACCGCGAGCGCCTTTTTCCGAACCTGTTCGCCGAAGGAAAAATCGAGGCGCCCGAACCGCCGGCACTGCAGTTCGGGCGCTGAATAAGGCGGAGGCTTGAATCGAAGCAACCGTCGCGAAGAACTCCGACGCTGAAGATTGAAAGGCCCTCACTTTTAAGGTAACGGGGCGCAATCAAAAGCTGCCGAATTGCGCGCCAATTTCGACGAGTAGCGGCTTTCTTACGGTAACGGACCTCAATGATTTCAACGACCGAGCCCAGACTACGAATCTAGGGGGCAGGAGTTCGAATCTCTTCGGGTGTCAATCGGCGTTGGATTGGGACCCCTTATCGGCATCCAAAAGGGACCCCTTTGAACGGCGAGTTCGGCCGGTAGCGCTCGCACCGTCGGAGCTGGCCGGGGTTGCGGAGACGGTGCGAGCGCGGGCTGTTTGATCATCATCGCGGCTTTTGAAGCGCCAGGAGTCATTGCCGGTCTCAACGATGTCGCAGTGATGTGTGAGGCGGTCGAGCAAGGCTGTCGTCATTTTGGCGTCGCCGAACACGCTGGGCCATTCACCGAAGGCGAGGTTCGTGGTGACGACGATGGAGGTGCGTTCATAGAGCCTGCTGACGAGGTGGAACAGGAGCTGTCCGCCGGCTTGGGCGAAGGGCAGATAACCAAGCTCATCGAGGACGATGAAGTCCATGCGGGTCAGATGATCGGCGAGCCGTCCTTGGCGGCCATTTCGGGTCTCGGTCTCGAGCCGGTTGACGAGATCGACGACGTTGTAGAACCGACCACGAGCGCCTGACCGAATGCAGCTGCGGGCGATGGCGATGGCAATATGGGTTTTGCCGGTGCCGGTCCCGCCGACGAGCACAGCATTGCGCTGCTGGGCGATGAAGCCGCCGCCGGCGAGGTCGTTGACGAGTGTTTGATTGATTGGCGTACCATCGAAGTGGAAGTCATTGAGGTCCTTGGCGAGCGGCAGCTTGGCGATGGTGAGCTGGTATTTGATCGAGCGCGCCTGCTTCTCGCTGACTTCCGCGTTAAGCAGATCGCCGACGATGCGCTGGGGCTCATGCTGGCGTTTGACGGCGGTCGCCATGATCTCATCGTAAGCGGCCTTCATGCCATAGAGCTTGAGTTCGCCCATAAGGTCGAAGAGTTGAGTGCGTTCCATCAGATTGTTCTCCTGAGGTTGTCGTAACGGGCACAGTCGGCAATGGGCGCGTGTCTCAGCGTCAGCGCGGCCGGGGTGAGGATCGTAGCCGGTGGGCCGGGATCACGCTGACGGGCGAGTATGTTGAGGACGACATCGGCGGAGTGGACACCGTGGGCGATCGCCTCGGCGCAGGCGACTTCGACCGCAGGCAGTCCGTCGGTGAGCACCGCGGTGAGGATATCGACCATCTGCCGATTGCCATCATGGGCGCCAGCGAGCTTGCGCCGCACACGCTCCATCGCTGCCGGCAGCACCCAGTCCTTGAAGGGAGCGCCATTACGCAAGGCGCCGGGCTTACGAGCGAGCACGGGCACGTAATGCCAGGGGTCGAACATCGTATCGCCGCGGCCGAACGAGCGAGGATGCTCGGCGACGATCCGGCCGTCCTGCCGGATCACGATGCGGTCGGCATAGGCGTGAACATCGACGGGCCTTCCGACCGCGCTCGCCGCCACCGAGTATTTGTTGTTGTCGAAGCGTACCAGGCAGGTCTTCGAGACCGATGCAGGCACTGCGTGGAACCCATCGAACCGGCCGGCATAGGGAACGAGCATCGGCCGCTCCGCCTCGAACACTTCCCAGATCGTCCGGTCCGTGAACTCCGGATTGCGATGTGCTCTGGCGTAGGCAATGCATTTATCCAGCAGCCAGGCGTTCAACTCATCATAGTTTTTGAACCGTAACCGCGGCGTGAAGAAGCGCTCACGGACCAGCCCGACCTGGTTCTCGACCTGTCCCTTCTCCCAGCCCGACGCCGGGGTGCAGGCGACCGGATCGACGAGGTAATGGCTGCACATCTGCAGGAACCGTCGATTGTAGAGACGCTCCTTGCCGACGAGGATGGTCGTCACCGCCGTCTTCATGTTGTCGTAGATGCCGCGCTGGCAGGTGCCCTTGAACAGAGCGAATGCCCGGTCGTGGGCGTCGAACACCATCTCCTGCGTCTCGCGCGGATAGGCGTGCACGAACAGCATGCGGCTATGGCAGAGCCGGACGTGCGCCACCTTCACGGTCACCGTTACGCCGTTCAGCAGGACGACCTCGTGGCTCCAGTCGAACTGGTAGGCTTCACCTGGCGCGAAGCTCAGCGGCACATAGGCCGCGGCCGTCGTGGCGCCCCGCTCCTTGCTCCACCGTCGGGCGTAGCGCCGTACGGCATCGTAGCCCCCGGCATAACCGTAGCCACGCAGTTCCTCGAATAGGCGGATCAGCGTCAGGCGCTCCCGCGACGCCTTACCTTCATTCGCAACCAGCAACTGATCGAGCTTGTCGCTCCAGGGCCCGATCCTCGGAAGCGGCTGCGCTTCCCGCTCGTAGCGGAACTCAGTCGCCTCCGAACGGATGACCTTCCGCACCACCTTCCGGGAAACACCGAGATCACGGCATATCGCCTTGATAGGCTGACCGTGAACAAAATACGCGCGACGGATCTTAGCAATCGTCTCCACGACCAGCATTCCAATCTCGGCTCCCATGAAAATGGAAGCCAGTGTAGACCCTCAGTGCCGGGGTCCCGATTGGATGCCGATCACCCCGAAAACGGGGTCCTTATTCCATGCCGAAACACAAGCGGTGACAGATTCGTGTCGCCCAGTTGATCCAGGCTGGCAACAATGAGATCTGCATCGGTATCCGAGGTCGAAGTTGCGGCGCTGCAGCCGGCGCTCCGCAGCAGCAGCACTAGTCGATCTGCAGCGGAATGCAGCTGCTCAAGCGACAGATCAGGAGCCGTCCGTACGATCAGGCCAATCCCGTCGGGCGCTCCGAGCCATCGGTTCGCCTGACCAGATACAGCGCCAGCGACTGTCGTGTCCTGCTGGCGATGCGGCACATCCAATAGAATCGCATCTTCATCCCTGACGCCAATTCGATGCACGGACGCGCCGCCTGCAGCAAACGCGTCCATAAGTTCGTGAGCGACCGTGCTGGCATCGTCGACGACAACTACATCGAACCGGCGTCCGCTTTGAACAATTTCCGCGATTTCCTCTCGGTTCTTGGCTCGGACGATCGAGGTTGGCCAATCTGTGAGGTCGTGATGTTCTGCGTACGTCGTAAGGTCCAGCAGCAGATCGAGCACTTCTGCATTGTAGGTCGATGCGGGTTCCTTGGCGGGCGCCTTGTGCTCGCTGGCTTTTTCAATCCTGCTTTCAAAATCCTGAGGTGCGTTGAGGGGGTCGCCAAAGCCGGTCTGTGAGAATAACGCGCGCAGTTGCCGGAGTTCGCCGGCCGCCCTTTCGCGCGGGCCACTTTCGCTTCCTTTTTCGAGGATGCCCGCAGCATCCTCGATCGGTGCGGATTCGAAGCGTTGTCCGAGCGTTCTTGGAAGCGACGCGCGAATTCTTTCGAGAAGACCGGGCAATTGCCGGGCGGCATACCGCGCTTCGCGGATTCTCTGGACGAAGGATCCAGGGTTCGTTTCCTGTTTGTAGCCGCTATCGTCACTTCGGGCAGTGAAGCTGCCAACCGGTCGATTTCCGTGCTGGTTCAGTTGCTGTTCAAGCGCTGCGCTGTCGTGCTGGTAGTCGCGCAATGCAGTATCGAAGGCACGGATCGCGGAGGCGGAACCTTGGTCCGGACGCATGCGCATAAAGAAGCCGATAGCTTTCGCGCCGTCCGAATCTGGATTTGTGCCCAGTGCTGCCTTCAGACTTCCATGCTTCCGGACGAGCGCAATGGCGTCGTTCATTATTCTCGACATCCAGACAGCATGCTGATGGCACTCGGCCAGTGTCTTGTCTGGAGAGCCGGGCCGTCGGAGGTCACCGACGATCGCGGCGATTGCCTGCTCTTCCTTCTGCTCGCTGCGATGGGAGAGAATTTTGAGAAGCGCAGACTCGAAAGTGGCGTCGTCGGCCAGGATGAGCTTGAGGACCTGCTCATTGGCAGGTACCTCAATTGCCGCGCCGGCGAGCAGTTCCTTCAGGTCGTGAAAACTCCGACCGGCCCTTCCGTTGCCGGTCCACAACTCATCGGCAAGCCGCGATGCGTCCTGAACGGCCAGGGAGGCCAAGTCGAACGCCTCGGGCGCGATCGATTGATTGGCGATACTTTCTTCTATCTCATCGGCGTTGAGCTTGTATCGTTCGGATAGCTCGCGGGTTCGGCGCAACAAGCGCACGGCGGTTTTGGCAGCTACAGGATCAGTCTTGGCACGTGCTTCAATAAGGTCTGAAGGGAAGATCAGTCTGGCGCTGGCATTTGGGCTCGAGGCCTCGCTTCGACTGTTCAGTTGTGCTCGTTCGGCCAGAACTTGGTGCATTCGTTCGAGCGTTTGAAACGCGACCGGTCGGTCTAGTAATGGGTCGCTTCCAACGAGGAGACATGATCGACCATTCCGGGCCGTCTGGGCTGCTATCGCATTTGCGAGAGTGGACTTGCCAGCGCCACGCATGCCGCCGACTTGGATCGACCCGCCCGCGGATTTACGCAGTGCAAACGACTGGACGGGATCCAGGGTGATCATGATGTACCCAAACGCCCGTCAGTTTTCATCGATTTTTGCATTTCGCCCCCACTGGCTTTTCCGCGTACCAGTTGTGGTCCAGTTTACACACGCGCAGAAAAACACCAAGACGCGGAACGGTTGGTTTCGCCGATCGGAAAGCATCCGAGCAGGGCCGGGAACGGTTCGGCGCCGAAAATGTCGGCCGGTAGCTAGATTTTTTGCTCAACTCGACGAAAAAAACCGGCTTGGATTTTTCTCACGACACTACACCAGAAAATAGAGATGGCGTAAGAATATCCTTTAGTGTCAATTAGATAGCTGTCTGAAGTCGTTCTTCATAAGGAAAATCGAATCGTTCTTAGAGCGAAATCGAATCGTTCTTCCGTTGTCCGCACACCGATGGTCGGCTGGTGGGCCCGGCAGGACTCGAACCTGCAACCAGACCGTTATGAGCGGCCGGCTCTAACCATTGAGCTACAGGCCCCGCCGCGAGCGGCCATATCGGGCGGCCGGCAACGGTGCCGGCATCGTTTACAGGGATGGCCGCGATCGGGCAATGGCGGCCTCAATCGACCGAAACCCCGGCGAATTCGACCACCTTGCGCCATTTCTCGGTTTCGTCCGATATCAGCCGGCCGAACTCGGCCGGCGTCATCGGCTTCGGGATGCCGCCGACGGCGCTCAGCCGCTCGACCAGCTTGGGATCCCTCAGGGCCTCGCCAACCGCCTTGTTGAGGGTATCGACGATCTCGGGCGGCGTGCCCCGGGGCGCGGAGATACCGTAGAAGCCGACCGATTCGAACCCCGGCACGGTCTCGGCGATGGCGGGAACGTCCGGCACCCCCGGCCAGCGCTGCGGCGAGGTGACGCCGAGCGCGCGCACCGTGCCGCCGCGCGACTGTTCCAGCGCCGACGGCAGGTTGTCGAAGATCAGCTGCACCTTGTTGGAAATGATGTCGGGAAAGGCGATCGCCGACCCGCGATAGGGCACGTGCACCATGTCGCATTTGGTCATCGCCTTGAACAGCTCCGCCGACATGTGCACCGAGGTGCCGTTGCCCGACGAGGCATAGGAGATCTTGCCCGGATTGGCCCTGCAATAGTCGATGAACTCCTGGACGGTCTTCGCCGGCATGGCGTTGGAGACCACCAGCATGTTGGTCAGTTGCATGATGCTGGCGACCGGCACGGTGTCGCGGATGAAATCGTAGCTCAGATGCTTGTAGAGCGAGGTCGAGATCGCGTTGTTGGGCGCGACGAACAACAGCGTATAGCCGTCCGCCGCGGAGTTGACCGCGGTGGCGGCGGCGAGGTTGCCGCCGGAGCCGGCGCGGTTCTCGACGACGAATTGCTGGCCGAAATGCTCCGACAGCCACTGGCTCATGATCCGCGCCACGATGTCGACCGGGCCGCCGGCGGAGAATCCGATCAGCCAGCGCACCGGATGGTTGGGATAGCTGTCCGCGGCGGCAGCCGGCGCGATGCCGGCGGCGAGACTTGCAAGACAGGCCAGGCCGTAACAGGCGCTACGCCAAAATCGCATCATGGGGCTTCCCTTGTTGTTCTTGACGTTGCCGCATCCAAAGTTTCCGAGCATGGCTACTCCACCGAGACGCCTGCGAACGCGACCACCTTGCGCCATTTCCCGGTCTCGTCCGCGATCAGTTTGCCGTATCCGGCCGGCGTCATCGGCTTCGGGACGCCGCCGATCGCCGCGAACCGCGCGATCAGCTTCGGGTCCTTCAGCACGTCGTTCACCGCCTTGTTGAGCAGTTCGACGATCTCCGGCGGCGTGCCCCTGGGCGCGGACATGCCGTAGAACACCGATGCCTCGTATCCCGGCACCGTCTCGGCGATGGCGGGAACGTCGGGCAGACTGGGCCAGCGCTGCGACGAGCTGACGCCGAGCGCGCGCAGATTGCCGCCGCGCGCCTGCTCCATCGCCGTGGGCAGGTTGTCGAAGATCATCTGCACCTTGTTGGAGATGACGTCGGGAAAGGCCGCCGCCGATCCGCGGTAGGGCACATGGATCATGTCGCATTGGGTCATCGCCTTGAACAGCTCCGCCGACATGTGCACCGAGGTGCCGTTTCCCGACGAGGCGAAGGAGATCTTGCCGGGATTGGCCTTGCAGTAGTCGATCAGCTCCCGCACGGTCCTGACCGGCATCGCGTTCGACACCACCAGCAGGTTGGGCACCTGCGTGAAGCTCGCCACCGGCACGGTGTCGCGGATGAAATCGAACGGCAGGTTCTTGTAGAGCGAGGCCGAGATCGCGTTGTTGGCGCCGCTGAACAGCAGCGTATAGCCGTCCGGCGGCGAGGCGATCGCGGCCGCGGTGGCGATGTTGCCGCCAGAGCCGGCCCGGTTCTCGACCACGAATTGCTGGCCGAAATGCTCCGACAGCGCCTGGCTCATGATGCGCGCGACGACGTCGACCGGACCGCCGGCGGCAAAGCCGATCAGCCAGCGCACCGGACGGTCCGGATAGTTCGCGGCGGCCGATGACGCGATGCCGCCGGCCAGGCTTGCCAGGCAAGCCAGACCAACCAGACCCGCGCGCCGAAATGCGATCATGGTCTCTCCCGATATTTTTTCGTTGTCGTCGAATGCCGCGCCGACAGCGCAGGCTTTTCACGCCTGTTGCGGTCATGCTTTCATAAAATCCCGACTTTGCCTACAAGGTGATTTGCGCAATGATCCGCCGGTTGCATCGGGGGGAGACGAAGATGAACCTCGCATGTATCGTTTGCGCCGGCATTCTGCTGCTGGCGGGCGGCGCCGCGGCGCAGGAGGGAGACAAGGTCATTCCAAAGCCCACGATCAGCCTGGGAACCGCGACGCCTGGCGGCGGCTTCCCGCTCTTTGGCGACACCTTCGCGCAAGTCATGAACGAGGCCGATCCGGCGCTTGTCATTGTCACGCGCAACACCAAGGGCAGCAACGAGAACATTCCGCTGCTGGAGAAGGGCGAGCTCGACATCGCGCTGGTCGCGGGCGAGCCGTCCTTTGAGGCCTTCATGGGCATCGGCCGGCCGGCGACACGCCTGAAGATCCTGACCGCGATGTATTCCAGCCCCGGCATGTTCGTGGTGCGCGCGGACAGCCGCTACCATAGCATCCGCGATCTCGTCGGCCAGCGGATCGCGTTCGGCGCGCGCGGCTCCGGGCTGCCGATCCTGTCGCGCTATATGCTCGACGGGCTCGGGCTGAAGCAGGACGAGGACTTTCAATCGGTCTATCTCGACCACGCCGGCGACGGTCCGGGGATGGTGCTGGACGGAAAGGTTGCCGCCCTCTGGGGCGCCGGCATCGGCTGGCCCGGATTCGCCGCCGTGGCGAAAAGCCCCGGCGGCGGGCGCTTCATTGCCCCCGATGCGCAGGAGATCGCGCGGATCAGCGCCAGGCACAGCTATCTCAAGCCGCTGACGGTGCCGGCCGGCAGCTATCCGGGCCAGGATGCGCCGATCCATTCGATGGGCTCGTGGAGTTTTGTGCTCGCGCGCGAGAACCTGCCGGACGACGTCGCCTACCGGCTGGCGAAGACGCTGCACGGCATCGAAGCCGCGTTCTGCAACAGACTGGCGCAGGCCTGCGAGACCACGGCGGCGAACACCGTCGCAGCTGCTCCGAATCTGGAGCTGATTCACCCCGGCGTGCTGAAATATTTCCGAGAGATCGGAGCAGTGAAGTAAGGCGCAATTCCATCCACCGTCATTGCGAGCGCAGCGAAGCAATCCATCTCTCCCCACGCCGCGGCATGGATTGCTTCGCTTCGCTCGCAATGACGTGGTGAGGCCGAGATTCAATTTTCCATCAGCCAAATGACAAGACTCCGCATTCTCGCGGCACGAAGTGCCCGAGGTCTGCTCGAATTTTCGCCCCCGTGAAGAGAAGAGGGCGCAGGGAAGACCGGATGCGCGCTGCACCCGCGGTCTCGTGTGCAAAACTACACAAAAGAAAACGCACACGAGCATACAGGTCCAGCGGAGAACACCCGGCCTTCCCTGCGCAATGGTTTACGGCTTATAACGTGCTCTTCCCGGCGAACGGCTTGCTTGCCGCCGTCGCCCCCGGGAAGCTTCCCGGGAACTTGACACCAGCACCGCGGTGCCAGAACCACACGCCTTGCCGTCCGCGAGACCTTGCGTTCGTCCTTCGCAAGGCCCGCGTCCACCGCATCCCACCGCGCGTGTCGTGACGTGCGCAACGCCCCTCTCTTCGGGTGAGACGGGCGAACCAGTAGCGCTGATTTGCCCGGCGCGTTAAGCGAAATATTTTTGATTCCGGGTCTTGACATTATTTCTGAAAATCAGAAGTGATTTGCTCGTCGGGTTGATTTGTCGCAGCCGAAATGGGTAGTTTGTCGTTGCGGGCGAGGCGACGCAATCCATGACGCCGCCGGTGACAGGCTCCGCGAGCTGTCCGCCGTAGCTCATCGAGCGATCCGAGTAACGAACAGCCGAAACCATGATCGAGGCAAAACTTGAGTGATAATAGGTTCGAAGTACTTCCAGGATTGTTGGGGTCAGGCCCCCCAGCGATACCATTTCCGACCAACAATTCCGGCGCGAGTGAGGGGTTCATAGTTCGCTTTTGGCCCTCTTCGTCGGAAGCATGGATAGGAAATTTTAGGCGCGGAGACACCGGCCATGATGCGGTTTATCTTCATCCAGATGGTAAGAGAGTGGTCGTAATTGCGGGCGGAGCCGACTATCTGGTTCGTCCTGAAGCCAAGCGCCTTGAGGGATGCGCAACTGACAATATTTCCTACTCGCGTCAGATTCCCGATCTGCGGATATTGGTGTTTGGAGACAATACGGGTTTTTGGGCTGAAGACGAAGTCGGAAGGAGGTGGACCACATCTCAAACATTTTGGGACGGCATCGAAGTGGCAAAACTTTGCAAAACTGTTCTGATGGGGCGATGCTACTCAGTACTTGATGAAATGTGGCACGAATTCAAACTTGATCTTGTAACGGGGGATATCGTTGAGGCCGGTTTGCGTCGGATCCAGGCGATCAACCGCGTTAGTTTGTAGGATGGATAGAGCGAAGCGAAACCCATCGGGCAAAGCCGCGATATGCGATGGGTTTCGCAAGGGCTCAACCCATCCTACGCGCTAGCCAAATGCAACTGCGGAGGATGCGCCATTGCGGCGCGGCATAACGCTTTTGTGTTTCATCCCATTGAACGCCGATCAATCAGGCTGGACCTATCTTCAGGTAGGTGACGCTTTCGAGGCACTTTCGATTTTCTGTCGGTCACGTCATGAAGATTGTCAGGATAGTTGTTCCTACGGCATTTGTAATCTTCCTGATTGGCTATACGAAGGAGCTCCGGCACTTGATGAATGAAGGTGGGTGGGTGGAATTGGCCGTCGTGCTCATCTGCTTCGGCGGAATACTCATGTGTTACGGCGTGGTATTGATGCCAATCACCTCAAAAGTCCGCGCAGTGGCAACGTACGTCACAAACGATGTTGCGC
>Ga0302320_10021627_pt1 | contig 12753 bp, 12 predicted proteins | sample Bog_T0_3_FD_202130 | JGI IMG/M metagenome (GOLD analysis project Ga0302320, IMG submission 202130) | Peat permafrost microbial communities from Stordalen Mire near Abisko, Sweden - Bog_T0_3 | ecosystem: Environmental > Terrestrial > Soil > Wetlands > Peat | place: Sweden: Abisko, Stordalen Mire...
TCAAAACGCCGCCGGGGCTGTGCCCGGACCATGGGATTCTTGGCTGGTGTGGCGCGGATTGAAAACACTGAAGGTGCGGATGCGCGAACACTCCGCCAGCGCGCTGCATTTGGCGCAGGTTTTGGAAAAACACCCGGCGGTCAGCCGCGTTTATTATCCCGGCCTGCCCAGTCATCCGCAGCACGAGCTGGCGAAACGCCAGATGCGCGATTTCGGCGGCATGATCAGCTTTGAACTCAAGGACGGTTTTCCCGCTGTCGAACGACTGGTGTCGCGCCTGAAATTATTCGTGCTCGCGGAAAGCCTCGGCGGCGTGGAATCGCTGCTCTGCTATCCGCCGCGCATGACCCACGCCTCACTCTCGCCGGAGGAACGCGCCCGGCGCGGCATCCATGACAACCTTGTCCGGCTTTCCGTGGGCCTGGAAAACGCCTCGGATTTGGAGGCCGATTTGATCGCCGCGCTGAAGGAATAAATCCATTGCCAAAAACCAGCCAACGAACGAGCCGATTTATGTGGCCTGCGTCTGCCGGACTTTGCTCTCCAGCCAGAGACGTTGTAGCCGCTCGACAGTCAGTGGCGCAAATGGAATTTCCTCCGCTTGAATCAATTCAGTTTTCGAGGGGGACACTGCACAAAATTAATCGTTTTAATGGCAATCAATGTAGGAGCATTGCCAATAAATGGCGAGCCTCAGTGGTGAAACGGCATCAATATAATACCAGCAGAGTCGTTGTTTGAATGTGACATAATATGCCAACTAATTCTTTAGCCAATCAGCCGAAAATTACTTGGGCCTTCCGGGTTTCCGACCGGATTCAAGCCGAGTTGGATGAATTTCAATACGTGGTGGAGCAGTTCAAGTCCGGCGCAATCAACGAAGGCCAGTTCCGCATCGTCCGCGTCCCGGCCGGGGTTTATGAGCAGCGCGAAAACGGCACTTACATGCTGCGCGTCCGCTTTCCCGCCGGCGGGGTGACGCCGCCGCATTTGCGGCGGCTGGGCGAAGTCTCGGCGAAATTCGGCAACGGACTTTTGCACATCACCACGCGCCAGGAATTTCAAATCCACCGCGTGCCGCTGGATTCAATTATTCCCGCGCTGCGCTCGCTCGCCAAGGCCGGGCTGTCCACGAAAGGCGGCGGCGGCAACACCGTTCGCAACATCACGGCCTGCGTGGATTCCGGTGTCTGCCGCGATGAGGTCTTTGACGTGACGCCGTATGCCGTGGCCACAACGGAACGGCTTCTGGCCGATCCGCTTTCGCTCCAGTTGCCGCGCAAATACAAAATCGCCTTTGCCGCGTGCAACCGGGATTGTTCCGGCGCCACCGTGCATGATGTCGGCTTTGTTGCCCGCAAGCAAAACGGCGTGGACGGTTTTGCGGTTTATGTCGCGGGCGGCATGGGCGGCAAGAGCCGGCTGTCTAGTTTGCTGCACGAATTTATTCCGGCGTCCGACACGTTTGTTGTGGCCGAAGCCATCAAGCGCGTGTTCGACAAAAATGGCGATCGCAAAAACAAGCATCTCGCGCGGCTGCGTTTTCTCGTCGAGAAAGTCGGGTTGCCGGCGTTCCGCGAATTGTATGAAAAGGAACTGGCCGCGTTGCGCGCCAGCCATCCCGCGCCGCTGCAATTGCGTCCGCTGCCGCAACTCACGAGCGCGCCGGAAAATGGCGAAGTCAAAACTGATTCCGCTGAATTCAGCCGCTGGTTCGCGCACAACGTCGCGCCGCAGAAGCAGCCGGGATTTTTCCTCGTGCAAATTCCGCTGACACTCGGCGACATTCCCGCCAGCAAAACCGCCGCGCTCGCCGACATTCTGGCGGCGCATGGCGACAATATTCTGTGGGCGACGCAATCGCAGAACGCCGGGCTGCGTTGGATCACAACGGCGGAATTGCCGGTGTTGCATCGGAAGCTCGCGTCGCTCGGCCTGGCCGAACCCGAAGCGCCGGTGCTGCGGAATCTCGTCGCGTGCGCCGGGACTTCGACCTGCCGGCTCGGCATCTGTCTTTCGCGCGGGCTTGCCAAGGCGGTGCGGAGCGAATTGAGTGCGAGTGAACTGGACCTCGAGAGTCTCGGAAATTTCTCGATCCACATCAGCGGCTGCCCGAATTCCTGCGGTCGTCACCCGATCGGCAACATCGGTTTTTCCGGCGCAGCACGGCGCGTCGGCGGAAACCTCGTCCCATTTTACGCCGTGCAACTCGGCGGACGATTGGCCGAAGGAAAATCGCGCTTCGGCACAAACGTCGGTGCGGTGCCAGCGAAGAACGCACCGGCGTTTGTCCGCGACTTGCTCGCAGCGTGGAAGAAATCCCCCGACACGGCCGATTTCCACCAGTTTGTGGACAACGGCGGCGGGAAAATTGCCGGTGAAATTCTGGCGCGGCATCAGGAAGTCCTGCCCATCGCCAGCCGGAAGGAATTTTATTACGACTGGGACGCCAACGAATTGTTTTCGCTGGCCGGTCGCGGCCAGGGCGAATGCAGCGCGGGCGTTTTCGATTTGATCGAAGTGGACCTCGCCAACGCGCGTGAGTCACAAGAGGCCGGACGGTTTTACGCGGCGGCGCTCGCAGCGGCGCGGGCGTTGCTCGTCGTCCAGCGAGCGCAGCCGAAGAGCGACGTGGAAACGTTCACGCTGTTCCAAAAGCATTTCATCGAAGCCGGGCTGGTGGATGCCGCGCTCACTGCCGTCATCGCGGCGGGCGCCCGCGCCGCCGCCGCAGTGAATCCGGCGGAGAAATTCGACGGGCTGCCCGCCGACGTCGCTGCGCTGGTGGCGTCGGTGCGCTTGCTGCACGAAAACCTGGATTCGTCATTGCGGTTCAAGACGGCAGCCAAATAGATTTGCGGCGCGTAACGGTTCAAACCGGCACCCGCTTGTTTCTAAATCGAAAAACAAACAGCCGACTGACCGGACAACCGGAGGTTCGCGTGAATGGAAAGCATATTCACTGTGAGCATCACGAGTTATTACGGAATTGAAAAACACGTTGGCAACACGCCGCTGATCCGGCTGCGCCGCCTTTCGGAACTGACCGGCTGCGAAATTCTGGGCAAGGCGGAATTCATGAACCCCGGCGGTTCGGTTAAAGACCGCGCCGCGCTGGGCATCATCACCGATGCGGAAGCGAAGGGATTACTGAAACCCGGCGATACCATCGTGGAAGGCACGGCGGGCAACACCGGCATTGGACTCGCGGTGATCGGTCACGCAAAAGGCCATCGCACGGCGATCGTTATCAACGAAACACAGTCGCCGGAAAAAATCACTTTGCTCCGCACTCTTGGCGCGGAAGTCATAACCGTGCCGGAGAAGCCTTACAGCAATCCTGGCAATTACAATCGTGTTGCCCAGCGTCTTGCGGAAGAAAATGGCTGGTTCTGGGCGAACCAGTTTGACAACACCGCCAATCGCCTGGCGCATTACCGCACGACTGGCCCGGAAATCTGGAGCCAGACAAATGGCGAAGTCACCGCATTCGTTTCCGCCGTGGGCACGGGCGGCACGCTGGCCGGCACAGCGCTATATTTGAAGGAACGCAATTCAAAGGTCGCCGCTGTCTGCGCCGATCCGTTCGGCGCGGCGATGTGGTCGTGGTTCACCCACGGCAACACTGACACAAAAGACGGTGATTCCTTCGCCGAAGGCATCGGTCAGATGCGTGTGACGAAGAATTTGGAGGGCATCGTGGTTGACCGCGCGTATCGCATCCAAGATCAGCCGGCGCTCACCATCGTTTATCAGCTCCTGCGCGAGGAAGGTTTGTTCCTCGGACTGTCTTCCGGCATCAACCTCGCGGGCGCGGTGCGCTTCGCCCAGGAGCGCGGGCCGGGCCAGATTATTGTGACGTTGTTGTGCGACTCCGGTTTGAAATACCAGTCCAAGCTGTTTAATCCAACCTGGCTCAAAGATAACAATCTCGATCCCAACCTTCCCATTGAATCCATCCTCACTTGAAACAATTATGGCCAAGCAATCCCAACGCTACTGGCTCACCTTCCCTGCGGAACGCGCCAAGCGCCCGCTGATTTGGGAGTTGAGCAAAAAATTTGACCTCGTCTTCGACATCCGCAGCGCCAACGTCACCGACAAGGTTGGCATCATAGCCTTGGAACTCACGGGCGATGAGAAAATCCTTGCCGCCGCCGTGAAATGGTTGCGGAAGAACCGCGTTGAGGTTGATCCCATCGAATTGGACGTGGTCGAAGGCTGAATCCAATGCGAGGGCTTGCTTGGCAAATCCAAAATGGTCGAAGCATCATGGAAAACCAAAATTGGGCGGCAAGGGGGGGCTTGAAATTATTTAAAAAAAGATTTGACAGAAACGGTGCTTTCAGTAATATACGATAAATGCAGTCGTTAATGCGATATAAAATTGTATGTCTGTTTGAAGATAATGGTTAGCAGCCTGATTTTTATTTGCCATAAATAACGACTTGTTTAATCGTGTATTAAATATCTTTTTTATATGAGTGTGATTCAACAGAAGCCGCCGGTGAATGGCAGCAGCGATTTGAAATGGCTGGAGATCGTTACCCAGAATGTCGAGTCGCTGCGCTACGGCGTGGTGGAGATTATTATCCACGATGCCCGCGTGACTCAAATTGAAAAAACTGAACGGGTGCGATTGGACAACGCGGCGCACCGTCCCGAATTTATCTCATAAGAACAACCAAACAATACGGCGGCTGACCGGACAACTGGAAGAGCATATGAAAACCAAGCATTTAATATGTCTGTCTCACAGAATCCAGTTCAACGCGTTTCGCCTGCGACTCAAGCAGGATTGATACACCTTCTTTTGCAGTGCCGTTTTGATTTCCAGCACAGGTATTGGAACCTGCCGGCTTCTGATGCCGGATCGGGCGACAGCCTCAATTTCTCAACCGGTCGGGAAGCGCTTTTGCCGCTGCTCAACGCCGTCATCTCTGACTTTTCCGACACAGCGCTGGGAGGTGCAAATATCTCGAAGTCCACAACCCGCCTGCGTGGCCGAAGCCATTTGAATACGACCCACAATGTGCACTCCGGCACGGCGAAGGCTCGCCGGGTTGAAACCCGGCAATCGTTTCAGCGGCCTTTGTATGAAATCAGAAAAATACAAGTAAGATGCGACTGAAATATTCATTTCCAGCCGGTTTTCAAACCAAAGGAGCCGGGGTGCGGGTGGCGGATCTTCTCCGCCGTCCGCACCCCAAAATCCACAACCATATTTAGAAACATGAAAACACAAATCCAAACCAAGTCAGAACAGAACAGCGCCGCCGATCCGGCCGCCAGACGCACCAGCGGTTTGCGCCCAATGCCGCCAAAGCTGTTGAACACTGTTACCAGCAGCGAAAAATCCGCGAACAGTTGCGGCGGCTGGACTGGGCGCTCAACGTGGAGGACGAGTTGTTTGCCTGACACTTTGCCCATCCTCCGGGGCAAACGGGTTTTCGGCGTCGAACACCGTGTGCGCGCCGGAAACCCGCACCATTTTTATGAAGCAAAAAATACAACTTAGATATGAACCGGCACCAAGTAATTAACGCGCGAAAAGAAGCGCCGCTCGACTGGATTATTAAACGCCAAACCTAACAACAACGGCACCGACCGGACGGCTGGAGGTTCCATAAATACAAACAACCAAAAACACGACTGATTATTTATGAAACAAACAAATCGTTCCAACCGTTCCAAATCCGCAACCCGCATCGCCGTCCTCGGTCTGACGGCTTTGGCCGCCACCTCCACCCATGCCACGGACGGTTATTTTGACTATGGCTATGGCGTCCAGGCCAAGGGCATTGGCGGCGCCGGGGTTGCCTTTCCGCAAGACGCCCTCGCTCCGGCTTCGAATCCCGCCGGCGCGGCCTTCCTCGACAATCGTTTTGACGCCGGCCTCACCTATTTCCGGCCAGACCGCTACGCTTCGCTGGGAACCACCGAGTATAATGGCAATGGCAATCAAAACTTCTACGTCCCCGAAATCGGTTACAAACATTCACTTTCCACCAATCTGGTCTTCGACCTCGCCGTTTACGGCAATGGCGGCATGAACACCGATTACACAACGCCTGTCCCCGGTTTTGGCACCACATCTGCCGGCGTGGATCTCGATCAGGTTTTCATCGCGCCCGCTTTCGCCTACAAACTGAATGATAACCATGCCATCGGCATTGATCCCATTTTTGCCGTTCAACGCATCAAGGTGCATGGTTTGGAAAACTTCGGCGTGTTCGGCAGCAGCGGCTACGACTACTCCTACGGCGGCGGCGTGCGCATCGGTTACACCGGCAAGTGGACCGATTGGCTGACCGTGGGCGCCACGTATCAGAGCCGGATTTTCACCACCCCGTTCAACGACTATAAAAATCTTTTCGCCGAGCAGGGATCGTTCGACATTCCCTCCAACTTTGCCGTGGGCATTGCGGTCAAGCCGCAAAAGCAAGTCACCTTTGCGCTGGACGTTGAACACATTTTTTTCAGCGAGGTGAAGGCGGTAGGCAACGGTTTGTCGGCGGCGACTTTCGCGAGCGGCTTGGGTTCGAATAACGGTCCGGGCTTTGGCTGGCGCGATGTCACCGCCGTTAAAACCGGCATCGCCTATGATGCGACCGAGAACCTGACCCTGCGCGTCGGCTATAACTACAGCACGCAGCCGATTCCCGACAATCAGACCTATTTCAACGTCCTCGCGCCAGCCGTGGTGCAGCACCATGTGACCGCAGGTCTTACCTGGCGGTTTAACAAGAATTGGGAGGCAAGCGCCTTCTATGCCCACGCCTTCGAGCAGCATGTGAATGGCAGCGGCAATTTTTTTGGCCCGCCCACCAATGCCAATCTGAAGATGAGCCAGGACAGTGTTGGCATCGCCATCGGCTGGATTCTTTAACAACCATTTTTTCCTAGGAAACTTATGTCAAATCAGACGAAGACGATTGTGGCCGCCGAAGCTTCGGCGGTGGCTGGCAGCGGACGTGGAACCTTGGTGGATGTGCGGACGCCGGCGGAATTTCGTGAGGTTCATGCCCAGGGTGCGCAGCTTGTGCCGCTGGATGTCTTGGATCGCCGGGCGGTGGAAGCGGCACGCGGAACGAATGCCGGTCCGGTGTATTTGCTGTGCGCCTCGGGCATCCGCGCTACCAAGGCGGCGGAAAAACTTCGTAACGCCGGACTCGACGAGGTGGTCGTGGTCGAAGGCGGCACGAACGCCTGGGCCGCCGCCGGATTGCCGGTGATTCGCGGTCGCAAAACCATTTCCATCGAGCGCCAGGTCCGCATCGGGGCTGGCACGTTCGTGCTGGCTGGCACGGCGCTGGGCCGTTTTATCCATCCTGCTTTTTATCTGCTGGCTGCCTTTGTCGGCGCGGGGCTGGTCTTTGCCGGGGTTACTGACATTTGTGGGTTGGCCATCGTGCTGGCCAAGGCACCGTGGAATCGCTCTGGAAAGAAATAGTGGAGCCTATCAACGAAGAAAACACCACTGAACTAAAAATTAATATGCGAGCGTTCAAACCTGCCCAACTCATTTCCTCCCCGTTAAATGCGGAATCATTGAGCGATCAACCCAACGCAACCCAGCGGTTGTTGCAACCATTATTGGATTTGGTGGAGAATTCAGACTACTTGATTGGCGGTTCAGTCGGGCAGTTTCTGGTTGAACAAAACCTGTTTCAGATCCCACGATTCATCTTCATGGGGCCGACCGGTGGTGGTGACACCATCCGCCTGGGAATATTTGCCGGACTTCACGGCGATGATCCGGAGGGAGCGGAGGCTCTGGTAGAACTTTTACAGGAACTTGAAGTTGCTCCACAAGTGGCCAGAGGCTTCCACATTTATGCCTATCCCATTTGCAACCCAATTCGTTTTGCGGCACGCACCCGAAGCAATGCTGCCGGCGATGATTTGGCGGGGCAATTCTGGAGCGGATCTTCCCAACCCGAAGTATATTATTTGGAACGGGAGCTGGGCGTTCTTCGTTTTCATGGGGTCATTTCTCTACAAACGAAGAATCATTCCGGCGGCTTTCTGGTGGATACCAATAGCGCCATTTTGAACCGGGCGCTGGCACAACCGGCGATACAGGCCACGCAGCGATTCCTGCCAGGCAGCATCTTGAAAACAGAATCCGACACCGGCTCGCTTCACGCGTTACCCAAGTCATCTTTGCCGGACTTTCTCACGGTTACGGATGAATTGGATCCGTCTCCTTTTGAACTCCATATTGGCATACCGAAACACGCACCCCGGCCTTCCAAGATTCACGGAACGGTCGGCGCTCTGAAATCAATTCTGGATTCATACCGCAGCCTGTTGTCCATTGGTCAAAACCTGTAAACCAACACTTTGAACCATGAAAAAAATTGAAGCGATCATCAAGCCTTTCAAAGTTGAAGAAGTCAAAGACGCCCTGAATGAACTTGGCATTGAAGGCATGACCATCACCGAAGTGAAGGGTTTTGGCCGGCAAAAAGGCCACACGGAAATCTATCGTGGCAGTGAATACACCGTGGAATTTCTGCCGAAAATTAAAATCGAAATTGTGGTGGCCGACCATCTTGAAGAGCAGGCAGTCAATGTCATCATCCGGGCGGCAAGGACCGGCAAAATCGGCGACGGCAAAATTTTTGTCTGGCCGATCGCCGTAGCCCACCGCATTCGCACCGGTGAACGCGACGATAAGGCGCTGTAGTTGATAAAAGCCATTGCGCAACGGCGCATTTTTCAGTCTGCTGTCTCCGGGCAGGATCGCTGTCCACCATTTTGTGGCGCGTCAAAATTCACGTTGCCGGAACATGTTAAGAGTCACCGTCACCTGAACGCCGATTCATATTATGCCAGCGACCGCGACCAGACTTGCAAGATTTTCTGAATCTGTGATCCGGGCTATGACCCGGCTTGCCAATCAGCACAGCGCAATCAATCTCGCGCAAGGCTTTCCTGATTTCGATCCGCCGGAGGAATTGCTGGCCGCGCTCGAACGCGCCACGCGCGGGCCGCATCATCAATATGCCGTCACCTGGGGTGCGCCGCGTTTTCGCCAGGCGCTCGCGCGGAAAATTTCACGTTTCACCGGCCTGGCCGTTGATCCCGACCAGCATCTCGTCGTCACCTGCGGCAGCACCGAGGCGATGATGGTCGCCATGATGACCGCGTGCAATCCCGGCGACAAGGTCATTGTCTTCTCGCCGTTCTACGAAAATTATGCCGCCGATGCGATTCTGTCCGGCGCGGAACCGATTTACGTTCCGCTGCACGCGCCGGATTTTAATTTTGATTCCGCCGAACTCGCCCACGCGTTCGCGCAAAAACCAAAAGCCATCATCGTCTGCAATCCGTCCAATCCTACCGGCAAGGTATTTTCGCGCGCCGAACTTTCGGAAATCCTGAAACTTGCGGAACAGCACGACGTCTTTGTCATCACCGACGAACCTTACGAACACATCGTCTATGCGCCGCGCGAGCATATTTATTGCGCGGCACTGCCCGGCGCGTTTGCGCGCGTCATCACCTGCAACTCGCTTTCCAAAACCTATTCCATCACCGGCTGGCGGCTTGGCTATGTTCACGCCGCGCCGGAAATCATCGCGCAAGCGCGCAAGGTGCATGATTTTCTGACGGTCGGCGCTGCGGCACCGTTGCAGGAAGCCGCCGTCGCCGGACTGGAATTGCCGGACAATTATTACGCCGGCTTGCGCGAACTCTATTCGCAAAAGCGCGATGTATTTCTAAGCTACCTGCGCCGAACCGGTTTGCCCTTCACCGAACCGCAAGGCGCTTATTATGTGATGCTCGACATTTCATCGCTTGGTTTTGCGCGCGACATCGAAGCGGCGGAATGGTTTGTCCGCGAAGTTGGCGTGGCCGGCGTGCCCGGCTCCAGTTTTTTCCGCGAACCGGAAAATCGTTTCATCCGTTTTCACTTCGCGAAAAAAGAGGAAACGCTGCACGCCGCCGGCGAACGGCTCCTGAAATTGGCGGATTCATCATGGCTGGCGCGGACGAAAAGTGCGGCAGCGTGAAGGAAGTCGGATGAACTACGCAACGTGGATTCGTCGCAATGGTTTTATCCTGGGACTGATTCTGGCCGTGGTGCTGGCGTTTCTATTTCCGACGCCAGGCTCGCGCAACGGCTTTTTGCATCCCGAATTGGCGAACAATGTCGGGATCGCGGCGATCCTGTTTTTACAAGGTTTGTCACTGGCATTTGAGAAGCTCAAAAACGGCGCGGGCAACTGGAAGCTGCACGTCATCATTCAAAGCTTCACGTTCATTGTTTTCCCGATCGTCGGGATTTTTTTATTCTTCACCATGCCGTTGTTTTGGGCGGCGGAACCGCCGGGCATTCGCCAGGGATTGCTATATTTGTGTGTCCTTCCTTCCACGATTTCGACTTCGGTGGTATTGACCGCCGTGGCGCAGGGCAATGTTGCCGGGGCCTTGTTCAACGCGGCGTTGTCGAACATCATCGGCGTGGTGCTGACGCCGTTGCTGGTGCATGTATTGATGAAGACCACCGGCCAGTCCGCGCCGCTGGGACCGTTGATGTTGAAAATCATGCTGCTCACGCTGCTGCCTTTTTTCATCGGCATGAGCTTGCGGAGATTTGTCAGAAAGTGGGTGGAACATCATAAAGCCTGGATCGCCCGAATTAGCAATACGGTCATCGTCTTCATCGTTTACAGCGCGTTTTGTGATTCGTTCGTGGAAAAAATCTGGCAACAGCACGGCGCGGCGACGACGGCCAAATTATTTTTGTGCGTCTCATTGCTGTTCACCGGCATGTCGCTGTTAATTTATTGGACGTGCCGGGCGCTGCGATTGAATCGTGAAGACCGTATCACGGCGTATTTTTGTTCCGTCAAAAAGACCCTGGCCATGGGTGTGCCGCTGGCCGTGTTGATTTTCGGTTCGCGCAGCGACGTTCCGCTGATTTTGCTGCCGCTGATGTTTTATCATCCACTGCAAATCTTCATCAACGGTTTGCTGGCCAATCATTGGAGAAATGAGATTGACGTGGCAACCTAAAGCCCAAATCTTCAACCCACCAAAGCTATGATTATCGGCGTTCCAAAAGAGATCAAAAAACAGGAATATCGCGTCGCCTTGCTGCCTTCGGCGGCCTATCAACTGACCAAGCACGATCACAAAGTTGTTGTTGAACGTGGAGCTGGAATTGGTTCTGGATTCGCTGATGAGGAATATGTCCGTGCCGGGGCAATGCTGGTGGATGACCACGCCGCCGTGTTTGAACAGGCGGAATTAATTGTGAAGGTGAAGGAACCGCAGCCGGCGGAAGTTTCACTGCTTCTTCCCGGCCAGATTCTCTTCACTTATCTGCATCTCGCAGCGGATAAAACGCTGACCGAGGCGCTCGCAAAATCCGGCGTGACTGGCATTGCCTACGAAACCATCGAGGTGAACCGGCGGCTGCCGTTGCTGGAGCCGATGAGCGAAATCGCCGGGCGCATGAGCGTGCTGGTCGGCGGCTATTTTCTGGCGAAACATTATGGCGGCAGCGGCACGCTGCTCGGCGGCGTGCCCGGCGTGCTGGCGGGCAAGGTCGTGGTGCTCGGCGGCGGCTCGGCGGGCATCAACGCCGCGCGCATGGCCACCGGCCTTGGTGCCGATGTGACGATTCTGGAAGTGGACATCGAGCGGATGCGCTATCTCGACATCACGTTGAGCATGGCGCACACGCTTTATTCCGACGAATCCCATCTGCTGCAAATGTTGCCACAAACGGATTTGCTGATCGGCGCGGTGCTGGTGCCGGGAGCCAAGGCGCCAAAGTTGATTCGCCGCGAGATGCTCAAACTCATGCGTCCCGGCAGCGTGCTGGTGGACATCGCCATTGATCAGGGCGGTTGCGCGGACACGTCCCGACCCACCACGCATGAAAATCCGGTATTTGTCGAGGAAGGCGTGACGCACTATTGCGTGGCCAACATGCCGGGTGCCTACTCCCGCACCGCCACCCAGGCGCTGACCAACGCCACGAATCGTTACATTGAGATGCTGGCGGATTATGGTCTCGCCGAAGCCTGTCAGCGACAACCGGCATTGGTCGGCGGCATCAACGTGATGTGCGGCAAAATCACGAATCAAGTTGTCGCCGCCGCGCACGGGCTGCCGTGGACGCCGCCGACATTTTGATGGCATTCATTCTCGCCATCCTGACAAAACGGTTCGTTTTTTTGAATCGGCCAGGTCTGTCCGAACAAGGAAATTTGCATAGACATTGGTATTGACAGGGCTGCCAACGCATTTAGGATTTGAATCAAGGTAGGCGACAACGCCACTCTATAATTGTTCCGAACATCACGGTGCCCACCGGTCAACTGGAAGCTCCATGAAACTGAAAGTATATTCATGTCGGGTTGTATCCAGGCTCCGGTGAGACCGGAAGTTTTAGTTGCTGCTTCGGCGTTTTCACGCGCGAAGCCGCTTCCTTTTTCCCGGCGCACAAACCACGTTGAATTTTTCCATCCAAACGAAACGAAACGAAACGAAACGAAATTAAATTATGAGCAAAGAAAACGAAATCCACTTGAGTTTGAGCGCCGCCGCTGCGCGCAACCTCGCCACCGCCACCGTAACAGTCCCGCAATACACCGAGATCACCCCCCGCTGGCTGCACAAATTGCTGCCGTGGGTGGACGTGGACGGCGGCGTCTATCGCGTCAACCGCGTCGCCAAGGCGGCGAAGGGAAAACCCGCGAATGAATTCGGCGAGGCCAAAGTGGAGCTGCT
>Ga0302320_10021628_pt1 | contig 12753 bp, 13 predicted proteins | sample Bog_T0_3_FD_202130 | JGI IMG/M metagenome (GOLD analysis project Ga0302320, IMG submission 202130) | Peat permafrost microbial communities from Stordalen Mire near Abisko, Sweden - Bog_T0_3 | ecosystem: Environmental > Terrestrial > Soil > Wetlands > Peat | place: Sweden: Abisko, Stordalen Mire...
ACAGTCCGAGTGTCCGCAGACAATCAGATGCCGCACGCGAAGTACCGCTACCGCATATTCAATGGTGGCTGAAACGCCGCCCGCCGGCTCTCCGGCCCGCGGAATCACATTGCCGGCGTTGCGGCAGATGAACAGGTCTCCTGGCTGCGTTTGCAGAATCAGGTCCGGCACGATGCGCGAGTCGGCGCAGGTGACAAACAGGGTCTCCGGCGCTTGCCCTTCTGCCAGAAGGTGGAACTGGTCGCGTCTGCCCGGAAATGCCTCCGCCAGAAACCTCTTGTGCCCCTCAATCAACCTGTCCATCGAGCCTCCACTCTTCTATCCTGCTCTGCCCAGCCTATCCTAACCGTCGTACCTGTGGGCCGGGCTGATATTTTGGTGCGAGACGATTTCGCACATATTGAACCACTGGAGATTCAAATCGATGAACCTGCTTCGAGGACTTTCAGCATTCGCGGCTTTCTTATTTCTTCCGCTCACCACTGTCGTCCATGCGCAGTCAGTCAACGCAATCGACCCCGCGCTCAAGGGCAGGGTTGATCGCATCGCGGAGCAGGTTCTGGAGCAGACGGGGGTTCCTTCGGCCTCGGTCTCAATCGTCCAGCGGGGCAAACTTGTCTACTCCCATGCCTACGGTTATGCACACCTCGCGGGCGACGGCAAACCGGGTGTCGAAGCCACTGCGGATATGCGTTATTCCATCGGGTCGATCTCGAAGCAATTCACCGCCGCGGCGATTCTGCTGCTGCAGGAGGATGGCAAGCTTTCGCTCGACGACGCGGTTGGCAAGTACATTCCCGGCCTCACACGCGGAAATGAGGTCACGATCCGGCAGATCCTTTCGCACACTTCCGGCTATCAGGATTATTGGCCGGAGGACTACGTGATGACCCCCATGTTGCACGCGGAGAGTGCACAGCAAATTCTCGATACATGGGCCAAGAAGCCGCTCGACTTTGAGCCTGGAACGCAGTGGCAATACTCGAACACAAACTTTGTCATCGCGGGCCGCATCGTCGAAACCGTAACCGGCGCGCCGCTGATGGACATGCTTGTGAACCGGATTTTTCGACCGCTGGAAATGCAGTCAGTTTGGAATTCGGACGAGGCAAAGCTTACTTCAGTGGATGCGACGGCTTACTATCGCCACGCTCTTGGTCCCCTGCGAGTGGCGCCAAAAGAGGGCCGCGGCTGGATGTTTGCAGCGGGCGAACTGGCCATGACCGCGCACGACCTGGCGCTCTGGGATGAGAGCCTCATTGCGCAGTCGGTGCTGAAGCCGGAGAGCTACAAGCAGATGTTTACCGAGGTCAAGCTGAAGGACGGCAAAGGCACGCACTACGGCCTGGGCGTGGAAGTGATGGATCGCGGCGGGCACCGGTCGATTGAGCACAGCGGCGAGGTTTCCGGCTTTGTCTCGGATAACGAAGTTTTGGTCGATGACCGCGTGGCAGTGGCAGTACTCACGAATCAGGATGCGGTGGGGGCTGCCTCGACGATCGCGCGCCTGGTCGCTCCGGCGGTGCTTAATGCGCCGCTCACCGCGCCTGAACAGCAGGCTATCGATATCTTCCACGGGCTGCAGAAAGGAACCATCGACCGCTCGCTGCTGGCGCCGAATCTAAGCGACTACTTCACGCCTGAGGCTCTTGCGGATTTCCAGGCCAGCCTGTCTCCGCTGGGTGAGCCGCTGACCTTTCACCAGGCCGGTGAGCAGCTTCGCGGCGGCATGACGTTTCGCGCCTTCCAGATTGCTTATCCTGGAAAGCGGTTGACGCTGACTACTTACACCTATCCGGATGGAAAGCTGGAGCAGTATCTGATTGCGCTCGCTGAATAACCACCTGCGGTGGGGCAGACGGCGCTTCCGCGCCAGAAGAGTTCTTGGCATCCAAACCACCGCAGGACCGCGATACACTTGTAGTTGACTATGTTTGAAAATCTTACAGACAAACTTCAGCGTGCCTTCAAGACCCTTCGCGGGCAGGGTACGCTCACGGAAGAAAATATTGCGGAAGCTCTGCGCGAAATTCGCGTGGCGCTGCTTGAGGCGGACGTCAACCTTAACGTGGCTCGCGACCTGATCGAGCAGATTCGGGTGAAGGCCGTTGGCACCGAGGTGCTGACTGCTCTGTCGCCATCTGAGCAGGTGATCAAGATCGTTCGCGACGAGCTGATCGCGCTGCTGGGCAAAGATACGGCGCGGTTCAAATTTGCCTCGCAGCCGCCTACGGTGATTCTGATGGCGGGCTTGCAGGGGTCGGGTAAAACCACTACCTCCGGCAAGCTGGCGGCATGGCTGAAAAAGGGCGGTCATCGGCCGATGCTGGTCTCTGTCGACGTGTATCGGCCGGCAGCGCGGGAGCAGCTCAAGATTGTTGCGAAATCCATCGAGGCGAAGCTCTACGAGGGCGATCTGAAGGGCGAAACGGCGGGTCCAGACCTCGTGGTTCGGCTGGCCAAGGAAGCGCTGCGCGAGGCTCGGATTATGGGCTGCGACACGCTGATCGTGGATACCGCTGGGCGACTGCATATTGACGAGGAGTTGATGACGGAGATGGAGCGGCTGAAGAAGCTGCTGAATCCGTCGGAGATTCTGTTTATCGCGGACGCCATGACCGGGCAGGACGCGGTTAATTCAGCGCAGGATTTCCATACGCGGCTGGGGCTGACGGGCGTGATCCTGACGAAGATGGATGGCGATGCGCGAGGCGGCGCGGCGCTGTCGATTCGGCACGTGACGGGGCAGCCGATCAAGTTTATTGGCGTGGGCGAAAAGCCGGATGCATTCGAGCCGTTTCATCCGGATCGCATTGTCGGGCGGATTCTGGGGATGGGCGACATGATGTCGCTGATTGAAAAGGCTGAGTCGACGCTGGACCGGAAGAAGTCAGAAGAATTTGCGAAGAAGGCGTTGCTCGGGGACGGGTTTACGCTGGAGGATTTTCGCGACCAGTTGCGGCAGATCAAGAAGATGGGATCGATGGAGAGCATACTGAAGATGCTGCCTTCGGTGGGGCCGTTCGCAGGCTTGCAGCAAGCTTCAAAGCAGGTGGATGAGAAGCAATTCGTGCGCCTCGAAGCCATCATCAACTCCATGACCCCCATAGAGCGCCGCAATCACGAGATCATCTCCGGCACGCGGCGAAAGCGGATCGCCAAGGGCAGCGGCACAGAAGTACAGGACGTCAACAACCTGCTCCGCCAATACGCGCAGATGGCCAAGATGTTCAAGCAGATGGGCAAGGGCGGCCTCGGCGCGAAGATGATGCGCGGCGGTCTCGGCGCCATGGGCATGGGCGGAAAACAAAGATTTGGGCGGTAGAGTTGGTGGATAGGACTTCCGATTTTTTGGAAGGAGGGCGCGGTGAGGAAGCTGACGGTTACGAACTTCTCGGTGATCAAGGAAGCTGAGTTGGAGTTCGGGAAGATCACTGTCCTCATCGGGCCGCAATCGAGTGGAAAGAGCTTGCTATGCAAGCTAGTGTTCTTCTTTTCGCAGGTTATTCCAGAGATCGATTATTCAACGCTCGTGTTCGACAAATCTTTAGATGCTTTTCGGATTTTGCTTTTGCACGAGTTTAACGAAAGGTTTCCGAAGGACACTTGGATTGGACAAGCATTTCAGATTGCATACAAATCTACCCAATTCGATGTGACGGTTGAGTACGTAGGTGCAAGTGCCCATCCTAGTTTTGAGTTTAATAGTGAATTTCCCAAAAGATATGGGAAACCCGTTCAAATTAGTTCAGTCCCAACAGGAACGATGAACGCCATCGACTCTCGGTGGATAGATGAACGAATTGTCGATGGTCCGCTTCGGCAAGAGCACTCAGTTTACATTCCGACAGGGAGAGCCTTTTTTTCGACACCCAATAGGGGATTTGCATCTTTTTCTGGGAAGAACCTAGATTGGATTACACAGCGATTCTCAACAGAGATCGACTTCAGCTACCGCAATCTGATCGAATCCTCGGATACAGATAACCACCTGTTGATTGACTTCTGGAAGCAAGCTGCGAGGATTCTTGGAGGAGCCGTTGTCGACATGGGCGGTTTACCGTATTTCAAACATTTTGAAAGCAACCGGGAATTGCCATTTGAACTTCAATCATCCGGCACACTCGAGCTCCTGCCGCTACTCAATCCTCTCGGCAACCGCGTTGCTCATGCGAAATACCCCAAGATTCCAACTGCCCAATTACCTCAATTTGGAACGATTTTCGTTGAGGAGCCTGAATCCAGCGTCTTCCCGAAGACTCAGTACGAATTGGTGCGTCTCTTCACGTGGCTCGCGAACGAGCCAGCGCTCAATAATTCGTTAGCAATCACCACCCACAGCCCCTATATCCTCACAGCATTTAACACCCTGATTGAGGCGTGGCGGGTTGGAAACAAACAGGGCAAACGCAAGCAGGTTGCAGCCCTCATCCCGGAGAAATATTGGGTAAACGAAAACGACTTCGCAGCATACGCCATCCACGACGGCGTTCTGACCTCCATCTTTTCCAATGAGAAAGAGGGTAAGGAAGGCAGCGGGCTTATTGATGGTGATTACCTGGACAGTGTCTCCGATCAACTAGGCGGCCAATTCGACAAGTTGTTGGACATCGAATATGCCAATTGATCGCAGCAAACTCCCAACCTATATCCGGATAGCGCCCCGCGGAGAATGGATTGTTATCAAGGAAAACAAGAGGAGCGCCAGATTTCGCAAAGCTGACCGGGATGAAGTCCTGATCGTTCATGTGGATGGCGGCCTGATTACTTCAGGGGAACGGGCGGATTACATCATCGCGCACCCGAAGGTTCTCGATGTGATTGTGGAGTTGAAAGGGAGCGATGTATCAAAGGCAGTCAATCAGATTCGCGCGACCCGGCCTGTTTGGTTATTCCACGAGTTGGCGGGCGAGCAAATCGGAGCGCTAGTCGTTCGCGGCCAGGGCGTTCATCCGAAGACGACAGCAAGTATCGACCGCTGGAAGAGAGAGTTCCGGAAGACTTTCAAAATGAAATTACAGGTTGAGACGCGCAATCGAGATTATGAATTTAGCGAATTTCTCTTACCGGAGTCACTCCGTGCCTAACATCACCAGCCTGCAGGACCAACTCGACGAGATCACCTCCAACACGCGGCACCTGGTGCAGGCGGAGAGGCTGGCTGTTGGGGAGCGGGCTGTGGAGGAACTATTCAACTCCGGCATTGAGGAGCGGATTCTGCCGGTCGGGGCGATTGCGCCGGAGTTTGCGCTGAAGGATGCGAGTGGACGGCTCGTTCGCAGCGAAGATTTGTTAGCGCTGGGGCCGCTGGTGATCAAGTTCTTTCGCGGGCGTTGGTGTTCGTATTGCGTGACGGAGTTGGAGGCGTGGCGCGACCTCTATGGCACACTGCGGGAGCGCGAGGCGCTAATGGTTGCGATTGGGCCGCAGATCGCGCGGCAAAGCGACTTCATGGCGGGGCAGCATGGGCTTCCCTTCCCTGTGCTGCATGATCCCGGCAATGTGTTGGCGGAGAAGTTTGGGCTGGTTTACACTGTTCCCGATTATCATCGAGCCTACTATCTTTCCATCCTGGTGAATATCCCGTTCGTGAATGGCGAAGGTAGTTGGAAATTGGCGATCCCCGCAACTTACGTGATTGGAAAAGATCGCAAGGTTCTCTTTGCTGAGGCTCATGCAGATTTCCGCGTGCGGCCCGAGCCGGAAGAGGCGCTGGCTGCGGCGTTTGCGCATCACGGAAGGTAGCGCTCTATTTTTGCGCATACCGTAAATTCAATATCGCGATCTGATAGCAGCTGGTATCGGGATATGGAAGAGACACGATGTCCGCGGGAAGCTTCTTGGGTTCGAGCAGGCGCCAGGCCTGAGGGGCCTGCCACGGATCGTAACCGGCATCATGCATAAGGGCAAGGGCGATGCGGAGCCGCTCCTCTTGCATGGCGATCTCGGCATTGCCGCCGACTACGCCACTCGTCGCCAGCATCGCAGAACCTAGACCAGGGACAAAGGCTCCGGCAACTTCACCGGCTATCTCAGCGCCCCAGGCCGCTCGATTCATCGTTACTTGCTTCGCGGCCTGCCGCTGCAAATTGTAGGCCACACCGTCTGCAAGCACTGCAGCAAGCTGGTCGTCGCTCTTGAGACGCTCCACAACTTGGTTCGGAATCAGAACCGCGCCGTCGAGGAGGCAAACATCCGTCCTCGTCTTCGCATCGTCGACCGCAAAGAAGCGGAAGTGGATCTTGGACGGGTTGTCGTCGGCCATCGCGCGCTGGTAGGCGGGCACAATGGCCATGCCGATGCGATGCACACGCTGCTGCAGCGGCTGGTCTGCGGGAATCGTGTGCCAGCGGCCCAGACCAACCTTTACCTGCTCGTCCTGCTGGAGGGACGCGCCATCGTCTGAAAGATCGGGGGTACCGGTAGTCTGGCTGGTCATGGCATTGCCATTCGCGCCGGCGGGACGGGTTTTGACCGTGGCGATCTCAAGATCTTTAACAGCCTTGAATTTTGTCGGTTTGGCGGGCATGAACTGAGCCTTGGTGGCTTCGAGAACTCCATCTCTGTTCCGTTTGCCGGTGAAATGAATCCACAACCGGCTCACCTGATCTTCGCCCGTATTGCAGGTTGAGAATCCCGAGTTGATACTCACTCCGATTCGGATACTTCAGGGAGTCCAAATCTTGCGGTAACACTTTGGGCGCCAGCAATCGCCATGCTTCTGGCGCCTGCCATGGGTCGTAGCCTGCGTCGTCGAGCATGGCAAGCGCGAGCCTCTGCCGCTGCTCCAGCCTCTCCATCTCCGCTCTTACAAAGGACGCTTCAACCTCAAGTGGCAACACGAACAGCGGTGAAATCGCGATCACCCCGGCGTCCTCCGCTACGCCCACTGCTAACTGTCCTGCGGTTTGGCGAGGCTGCCTAGACGCCTGGTGTTGCAGTTCATTGACCACGCATTCTGCCAGCACCGCCGCCAGTTGGCTGTCGCTCTTGAGCCGCTCCACTGATTTCCTCGAAATCAGAATCAGTCCTCCGTGCAGATCGCAACCATCCAGGCACAGATTTGCGTCGTCAATCGCGTAGAAGCGGAAGGCGATTTTGAAACGGCTGCCATCGGGCATAGCCTTTTGATATGCGGGAACAACCTCCGCTCCCGCGTGCATCACACGCTCCTGCAAGGCTGTATCCGCCGGAAGCGCGTGCGGCTTGCCCAGCAGCCCGAAATTCACGTTGCCATCTCGATGCTGCGTCAGGTCCGGCGCTTCAAAATGCATCTCCACGGTCTCCGCGTCGGGAGTGGCTTTGGTCGCTTTCAAGTTGCCCACGAAAAAACTCACGGCACTCGCATCCAGCACACCATCCTTGGTGCGCTTTGCCTGGTACCGCAGCCACGTGTTTACACCCACGTCGGAAAGCGTCTTGAGATCGCCGTGGAAACTGCATTTTGTGAAGGAAGAAATGCGAATGAGATATCCGTCCGCGCGAAACACCGGTTGCGGCCCAGCCGACGCAACTTTATCGATAACTCCCACACCGACCAGAGGCTGGTCCCAGTCATCGCGAAAGACGACCGTCTTAGCCGTCGCTGTGCGCGTGCGTCTGTCGAAAGGCCCCTCAACAAAAACGTACGCACCAACCTGCGCGGCATCTCGCAGAGGACCGTCAAGGCCGCTCTTTTTTTCTCCGAACAGGCGATAGCCGGTCGAAGGCGAAATCGTCACATTTGTTCCGTTGATTTCGAACCCGCCAGATGGGTGCGTCGCCGTAATGTAGCCTTCCACCGCAACGCCGCGCTCCTGCTGCCCCGCGGCGCCCGGCAAAAAGATACCCATGGACACCAAACAAACTGTGCAGCCCATCAACGCCGAAAGAAATGAATTGGGAGCACCCCGAAAAAGTCTCAGGCCGGATAGCGCCACGGATCATCTCCTGTCTTGGATTCGAGACCAGTATAGTGGAGGCCTTTGGACATCGGGACAAATGATTCCTCATAAAGTTAGTCTCGGCAAATTGCTTCGGCTTCTTCGAGACTAACTCCTCGCAGAAGAAATACCTTGCTGCGTGATAACTCGCCGCTAACTAACTCGACCTTGTTTTTGGCTATGCCAAGGGTCTCTGCCAGAAATGCGATCAGGGCGGCGTTGGCCTTGCCTTCGACTGGCGGCGCTTGGATGGCGATCTTGAGTTGAGTTGCTGCGCCTTCGCCGTAGACGCCGAGGATGGCTGTCTTTTTTGCGCCGGGCTGGGGGCGGACTGCTATCGTCACTCCGGCTGCAACGGCGCGCAGCATTACTCCTCACCAGTCCAGGGTTGGCGCTTGCCGAAGAGGGCTGTGCCTACGCGGATGCGGGTTGCGCCTTCTTCAATGGCTAATGGGAAATCGCCGCTCATGCCCATGGATAGGACTTCGAGCGCAATGCGAGGATGCGCGGCGGCCCACTTGTCTCGCCATGAACGCAGGCTATGAAAACAGGCTCGCGTGATGTCCTCCGCTACACCCCAAGGCGCGATGGTCATCAGGCCTTGCGGGTTCAAATGCTGGAAGTCCGGAAGACGTTCGAGCAGTTGCGCGGCTTCGGTGGAATCGGGGTCGAGACCGGCCTTGGTCTCCTCAGGGCTTAGTTTGACTTCGATCAGGATGGGCAGGCGCTTGCCCAGCTTCGCCGCTGCCTCGTTCAATCGCTCGGCAAGGCGCAGGGAGTCTACGGAATCGATGGCATCAAATAGTTCGGTTGCCCGCGTGGCTTTATTCGATTGCAGGTGGCCGATCAGGTGGACCCGAAGCGGTCCAGTCGAAACCTGCCGCAAACCTTCCAATTCCGGTGCCTTGGCCGCGAATTCCTGCACACGGTTCTCGCCAAACAGGCACGACCCGAGAGCAGCGGCCTCGGCAATCGTAGCCGCAGGATAGGTCTTCGAAACGGCCATCAACTCAACTTCGCCGCGGGGGCGCGCGGCTTTCCGGCAAGCAGCGGCAATTGCATTTTCGAGCCGTTCAAGATTCTCTCTGATCGCTGTCATTGGGTTACTGTTCCCGTCAAATTTGCTACTGCAACCCCGTTCATTCCGCGGGCTTCTAATTGATACATGTGGACAGTTATTCTTCTCATTTGCTCGAACATCTTCATGACCTTTGCCTGGTACGGTCACTTGAAATTCAAGCAGGAGGCGCTCTGGAAGGTCATCCTCGTCAGCTGGGGAATCGCCTTTTTCGAGTACCTGCTACAGGTTCCGGCTAATCGAATCGGATCTGCCCGCTTCTCGCCCGTCCAGCTCAAAGTGATCCAGGAAGTGATTACCTTGACGGTCTTCGGTGTGTTCACGACGTTTTATTTCGGCAGCCACCTGCGTTGGAATCATGGCGCTGCCGCTGTGTGCCTGGTCGCGGCTGCGTTCTTCGTATTTCACTCCTGGTAGGCGCTATGAACAGGGTTGGTTGAGGGCTGAGGTTTCCCGCCCTTGCGATAGAAAGAAATCGCAAGAACGGGGCACGGAGCATCTTGTGGCGGATGCGGGCTCAAACCCCAGGCGCGTCCACTTCAGTGGCCGCGCTCTTCGAGGTATTTCTCCGCTTCCAAAGCCGCCATGCAGCCTGATCCTGCCGCAGTGATTGCCTGCCTATAGCGACGGTCCTGCACATCGCCACAGGCAAATACTCCGGGAATCACTGTCCCTCCGAAAGTTGTAAGGACATTGCCTGTGGTCTTGATGTAGCCATCCTCATCGAGATCCATCTGACCGGCAAACATCTTGGCATTCGGCTCGTGACCAATACCGAGAAACAGACCGCTGATGGTGAGATGTTCCTCAACTCCGGTCTTTACATCCTTGAGCCGGAGCCCCTTGACGTCTTTCTCCTCAACGCCGAGGACTTCAACGACCGTGGTGTTGGTGCGGAGTTCGATATTGGGATGTGCGATGGCACGCTCGAGCATGATCTTGGAAGCTCGGAAAGCATCTCTGCGGTGGAGCAGCGTTACCTTGCTGGCGAATCGCGTCAGAAATAACGCTTCCTCCATTGCCGAGTCGCCGCCGCCTACGACTGCGATCTCCTTGCCGCGGAAGAAGAAGCCGTCGCATGTGGCACAGCTTGAAACGCCGTGACCAATCAGAGCCTGTTCGCTCGGCAACCCCAGCCAGCGCGCACTGGCGCCAGAGGCGATAATCAGCGTCCGGGTGTGAATTTCGCCTGCCGACGTGTGCAGCTTGATGGGATGAGTGCCTAGCTCGACACGAGTTAAATGCGCAAGCTGAAAGGTGGCGCCGAAACGCTCCGCCTGCTTCTTCATGTTCTCTATCAGCTCAGGGCCCTGGATGCCGTCGGGCCAGCCGGGGAAGTTTTCCACCAGCGTGGTGATGGAGAGCTGCCCTCCGGGCTCGTGGCCCTCGAGGACGAGCGGTTTCAATCCAGCGCGTGCGGTGTAGATGGCCGCCGTTAGCCCGGCACAACCGGAGCCAAGAATTACTGTGTCGCGAATTTCCGTCATAAAGGGTTCCAACTGCATTTTAGATGATTCCTGCGCCGAGCCGATTCAGCCCTTCAAGTCAACGCAAGGAAGCGGCCAGCAACGCAGGCCTGTCCGAGGCCAGCTTCACGATGAGTTCGCCGAACAACGTATTGGCCCAGGCAAACCAGGGGCGCGTAAAGCTGGCCGCGTCGTCCTTCTTGAACGACTCGTGCATAAAGCCGGTGCCGGCCGTCGTGTCGCGCAGCCAGCGCAGACACTGGCGGATCTCTGGGTCGTTGGTTGAAGTGAGGGCGCGATAGGTGATCGACATGGGCCAGATGGTGTCGATTCCCTCGTGCGGGCTGCCAACCCCCTCGGCCGCCTTGCCGCGACTGAAGTAGGGATTGCTATCGCTGAGGGCAAACCGGCGCGTGCGCTGATAAAGAGCGTCCTCCGCAGCGCAGGATTCGAGATACGACAGGGTCACGAGGCCGGGCGCGTCGGCGTCGTCGATCATGAGCGCGTTGCCGTAGCCGTCGACTTCATAGGCCCAGATTTCTCCGAATTGAGAGTGATGAGTTTTGCCATATTGCTGAACCGCGCGATCGACTTCGGAAGCGAGAGCCTCTGATTCAGCGGCTAGCTTGGGGTCGTCGAGCACACGGTTGGCGAGTTCGGCAAGTTTGCGCAGGCAGACGACGGCGAACATGTTTGCAGGCACGAAAAGAGGGTAGATGCATGCGTCGTCCGAGGGGCGAAAAATGGAAAAGATCATGCCGACAGGGAGCGCAGGATTGCCGAATCCGCCGAGAGGCACGGAATCGCTGGGGCCGAGCGACTCGCGTTGAAACGAATAAGGCCCTGGGTCGTGCTTGCGTTGTTGCTCGCGGAACGTGCGGACGATGGTCCAGGCGGCTTGCTTGAAGGTCGAGTCGAATGGGCGGGTGTCGCCGGTGGCCTGACAATATCCGTGCGCCAGCCGGAGTGGGTAACAGAGCGAATCGATCTCCCATTTGCGTTCGGCAACGCCGGGATGGTGGTCGGTTTTGTCGTTCACGGCCCAGCTGAGTGGCGCAGCTGTGGAGTCGCGCATAAAGGCGTTTGCATAGGGGTCGAGAAGAATCATGCGGGCCTGGCGGCGGATTACGCCTTCAAGAAGCTCGCGAAGCTTTGTGTCCTCTTTGGCGAACGAAAGATAGGGCCATACCTGGGCCGAGGAGTCGCGCAGCCACATGGCATCGATGTCGCCGGTGACGATGTAAGTATCCGGCTTGCCCTCGAACGTGGCAGGGAAGACTGTCGTGTCGAGCGTGTTGGGGAAGCAGTTTTCAAAGATGGTGGCAAGCGCTTTGTCGCCGATATTTCGCTGGATTTGAGGAATTAGCGCTTCGACGGCTGTGCTGCTGAAATGGCGATCTGCTTTTGCAGCGCGTGCGTGAGGTAGCTCCGCAGCGAACGCTGGAATACTGCCCCAATCGGCCTGCGTGACGACCAACGCTGCTGTTGCGGCTTTCAAGCATTCCCGGCGGCTAATATTGACCATTGCACATCTCCCTTTTTGGAATCGCCTTAGCAAGCGTAGCGCCTTTGACTTTATGATGTCTGTTATGGCCAATCTGACGCTTGTCTACGGACTCCGGCTCCTGCCTGAAGGCGAAGTCACTGAAATCCAGGACGCAACCCTCAAACTGGCCAATGGCCATGAGGCGCATGTCACGATGCACATGATCGAGGGGTCACGCGAAGAGATCGAAGCGCAACTGAAACGAAGCCTGGACGCTTTTTTCGATTTCTACCCGGAAATCTGAGGGCGGCTCGCTCGATGCAGCGGATAATCGCAGTCCGTGTGGCGCTCCGCGGTCAAAGCGCCACAGCGAAAGCTATAACTCATGTTGGATCCCAAGACGCTAAACTTTAATCTTTGATAACTGCTTGGAGTTAATTACCGTTTGACTGTGCAGTTATCGAATTTATTCATTGGATTGGGTTTGATTTTTGTGACTGAGAACAATTCAACCTGCGCGAGCAATTCAATTAGATTGCAATAAACTCCAAAGTTTCAAAAAGACTCTGTAGATGGTCTCAGTTTGCCTCGGAAGGCCGATGAGTGGCTTGTAGCCGCCTCGAAGGCGCGAGGTAACCTGAACACTTCGAGACGACACATCAGTGTCTATCTGGAGTTGCGACGTTGTTCCATTTTCGTCTTGCAAATCTGCGGCGGATGGCAATCGCTCTAATCGGCATCCTGCCGATGTTGGCGCCTGCCTGTGCGTCGGCCGGCGGGCCAAAATATGTGGCTGGCATC
>Ga0302320_10021629_pt1 | contig 12753 bp, 13 predicted proteins | sample Bog_T0_3_FD_202130 | JGI IMG/M metagenome (GOLD analysis project Ga0302320, IMG submission 202130) | Peat permafrost microbial communities from Stordalen Mire near Abisko, Sweden - Bog_T0_3 | ecosystem: Environmental > Terrestrial > Soil > Wetlands > Peat | place: Sweden: Abisko, Stordalen Mire...
CTCAGCTCAATATATCTCACTTTCTTCTTAAAATTTTTATATTCCAAATCTTTGGCAAAAGCTTTGGCCTGGATTTCCTGCATCTTCATGCAATCGACCTCTGATTCATAATTGAGTTGCCAACCCTCATCGGTTTTTTCCTCTTCTTTCTTTAATTTTATCAACATTTTCTCCTCATTTTCAACATTTTCAACACTTTTAGATAAGAGAAAGATATCAGAAGCTGTAAAAGGACATGAATTTTGACTGTTTCTAAATAATTGATGACCGAAAACCCCAGTCCAATCAATTCTTTGCTTGGGATCTAAGGTCAACATTTCTCTTAATAAACCCTTCGTTTCTTCAGAAACATTAATACCTTCTAAAAACTCCAATTTCCATTCTTTAATATTCATCCAGGATTCATTAATCCTCCCATTATCTTTAAAAGGCACTCGGCCAAATAACAGCTCATAAAGACAAATTCCCAATGACCATATGTCCACTTTATAATCATAAAGCTCAGATTTTGATACATCAGGAGCTTTATATGCTTGAGTGCCCACATTAGAATCACTGACTTGGGCTTCTTTAGCAAAGCCAAAATCTGCTAATTTTACTATCCCCTCATTCATTAAGATATTAGAAAGCTTGAGATCACGATGCATGATTTTTTGGGTATAAAGCTCATGATATCCATTCAAAAGCTGCTTGAAAATATCTATCGCTTCAGATTCGCTTAATCTGCCTCCCTTTTTCTCTAAATATTTGAGCAGGTTACCATCTTTGCAATATTCCATGACAAGATAATAGTTATTGGGGGTTTCGAGGAATTCATAGAAACGAATGATATTTTGATGACGGCATTTCTTTAAAGTGTTAACTTCAGAACGAATGCCTGGGATCCATCCTGGATTATGAATGAGGAAATGTTTTGGGAAAACTTTGATGGCTTTATAGGTATTATTGTCTTCCAGATCCACGACTTTATAGACTTCGAAGTTGGAACGGTCGATGAGTTGGAATTGACGATATGATTTGACTTTTTTATTTTCGAACGAGTTTTTTTCTTGCATCATTTGCGTGAGTCAATTTTATAATAATTTTATGGATATGAATTATGTTTTTAATGACAAAAAACAACGCAAAATACAAAAAGTACATAATTCATTGAAAAAAAAACTAATTTAACTTATTAAATGTCTGCTGAAGTTCTGATCCTCCCTATTCGAAAAACCCTCTATCCCGCCTTCTTCTTCAATAAAATTCTGATTAATTTCACACAAAAATCAATAAAAAGTTACGCATGCTCTTCCTCTTATCCAAAGGGGTTTTCAACACATCTTGTGGTGATGACATTATTCTATTTCCCTCATAAGCATTCAGGTTAGCACCAATTCTCCTTCCTATGGATTCATCATATTTCCTTTGATCCATCCTTCTCATATCAAATTTCCCTGCTGGATTTTGATTATCAGCTCGAGTTTGATTACAAACTCCCCAGCCTAAAAACAGACAAACAACACAAATTATAATCAGCATAAAATCTTTGAAAGTGTATGATTCTTGAATGGTTCCAATTGCCTTCTTGGACACTTCGACCTCAGATGAGGGGTCGTAAATAAGGACAATGGATTCTGTTTGATTCGTGAGGAGATTATGGAGGTAAATAAACCCTTCGATCATACGGTAGTTAGGAGGGACTGTAATGTTCAGCAGAAAGTCATTTTTTTCTGGTGTCTAATAAAAACAAATTTTCATAATATAAATGAGAAATTAAAGACATATTTGGTCTTGAGAGATTTGGCAATCAGATCATTGGTAGTTCTTATATCTAAGTCATAAGGAGTCATGATATTCAGAGAAATGGCGTTATATTTTTTATTGAGATTTATCTATAAAAAGAAAAATGTTTAGCTCTGAAATCAAATTCTATATGAAGATACCTTTTTGCTAGTTTCTGGTATTTTGAAAGCCCAATAGATCTCAAAATCAAATTTCCATTGAAAATGAAAGGAGTTCTCACGATTTGAAGCCAAATTCACTAGCAGAGTCATGGAATTTGGAACTTTCACATCATTCGGATAGGTTTTCTTCAGTACAACCACACAAAACAACTGATGTTTCTTTTCAGCAGAATCTAAATGGATTTCATGTTTCACGAAAATCCAATCCTCTTGCAAAGTTTCACAAAAGAACTTCAAATTATTGTTGATGGGTCCCTTCTCATTAAAGATTTCTTCTATTTCATAATCATCACTGAAGGCTCTCACTAGGATTTTATATTCCTCTTTATAATATTTCGAACTAACGATGTTCGTGACCACAATTGGTGCTTTATTATCCAAAATCCATTTATTGACCCGAAAAACGTTTATTTTTGTGGTATATTGTATAGTTTCCTTATAAAGGACCATGGCAGTCCCTTCCCGTAAGGCAATTGCTTTTCCAGTGATTTGATTCAATTCTATTATGGAATTATCATTGGTGAACCATTTTTCTTTGTTTCCATTTTTATGTAACACATTGAATTGGACATGACCCCCTTCATGGACATAGACTGGAGAGGCTGGAGTGATGATGGAATCCACTATGATGAGGAACATATCAAAGACATAAGGGTTGGTTTCGAGAGATAAAGTGCAAAGAGTCGCTCCAATCATTTTCCCACGGATGGATAATATGGAATTATCTTCATTGAGCCTCAGGTCTATGATTTTAGTGTTGGATAGATGGACCTGAATCTTGATATTTCTGATGTCTAGGAGAGAATATAATACCGAAAGAGAAAATTTTCTAGTTACTTGAGGGAAATAATCTGCCATAATAATCTAGATAATGAATTTTTAGATCTGAGGTCGCTTCAATTGGCATTTTGAGCAACTGTATAAATAAAAGTTATATTGGAAAATGTGATAGAAAGTACTTTATAAGAGTTTTCAATGAAAATTGAGAAAATATTGGTTGTTAGCACATTAACATAGATTGTTTCATCTTCTAAAGATTGCGTGGAGTCTTCTTCTGCTATAATTATGGTTGATTTTCCTCTTTTCTCGCCAGTTTTAATTAGCCCATTCATCGTAACTTCAATAGAACCAGTGTCTTCACATCCCATTTTTATCTTATGCTAAAACAAATATTTTCTAATTAATAAAAAATCTTCATAATAAATGAACTTTCTCTAAATCCTTATTAAATTTCAATTGGAATTCAGTTTTGGGTGGTAAAATCAACAAAGAATTGATATTTTCTGGTTTTCTGATGAAACTCGGAGTCGCAGAAGTCAAATAATCTAAAATTCTGATTTTTTCTATTAGGTTTTTCTCTTGCTTCTGGAAAGGATTTGGATAATTGAATTTAACCAATAAATTGATTTCCGCCAACCCGATTCCAATTGCAGTGGCATTGATGCCGATATGGAAATTTTCCAATACTTTTTTATCATAATTTGCTAATTTTGGATTGGCCAGAAAGTTCTAAAATTATATAAATTTTTATCTAAACCATCTATCAAGAAAATACTTCTATATTTGGCACTGAAATATCAAGGATTTGCCGATTTTGTGAAGTCCAGAAAAATTCAAAAGGACAAATGCTAGCAGTGAACATCATATTATTGAATTTCACTAATATGTAAAAATCTCTTTTTATCTAAATAATTTAAAAAGTATTACTTAAGGCCAACAATCTGAATGTAGCTCCGAAATATACCCTTCTTTCAGGGAACCCTAGAATTTCAATATGATTAACAAGTTCTATCCTGAGATTCACCTCATAAACAGATAAAATAATGTTTGATTCCTTTTGCACCAATTCAAAGAAAATCCTCCCGTTACCCACCCCCTGGCCTTCAACCAGGAATAGATTTTGCTCTTGTTTTGTGAGTTTTATCATATTTTCTTGAGACACTCTTGTTCGCAGCTCGATATTACTGGTGATTTTGGCTTTTTCAGAAGGACCTCCTATGACCTCCATATGACAATTGCAACCTGGGGCTAATAATAGATTATTTGGAATGGTGTTGAGCTTATCATAGACATAGACCTCCGCTTCATTGCTTATAGGTTTCAAAAGCATTTTTGTATCATTTTTGACAAAATTTTCAAAATAGACGATAAATCTATAGGATCCGGATTTGAGTCCCTGGGCTAGAAATTGGTTAGAATTCGTTGATTTGGAAATTTTGAATAAATCGCGTTGGTTAATTTCTGTGAAGGAAAGGACATCAAGTGAAAAATTGATGAGGTTCATTTGTGAAATTGGAATTAGGTTGTCATATGAATCATAGAGTGAAATTTCAACTTTAGTATAATCTGATTCCTGTAAAATAGCCGGTGATAGATCTATCTTGGCCTTATTAATTTGAACTATGAAGATGAAACAAGTGCTTATTCTTGATTTGACCATTTTTTCATCATATATTTCTATCTTTAATGTGCCCAAAGCTTTAGGCATCACTCTGAAGCTATCGCTTTGATTAGTTATGATATGGGCAAGGGAAGTGTCATTTGGATGGAGTTTAAAAGAGCCTGAACCAAAGAAAAGATTTACTTCAAGAGAATTGTCTGGATGGTAGTATAGGGTATATCTTGTGGATTCGGATTCTATATTATAACCCACTGTCAAGAGAAGATCATCAGAAACTTCATGGAAGGAAAGAGAGGCAGAATTGTATGAGGAGGAATGGACTTGAATCAAAAGGTCTCCCGTATATGTGAAAATTCGGATGTGAGAGAATTCGTCCAGACTGGAAACACATATATCAGAGGAAATATCGAAAGATCTAAGGAAAATTGATAAATTAAGAAAGAAATATAAATTTTTTTATGAACGAGTGAGTATAAAACTAAAATTAATAACAAAATAAAAAATACGTGCTATTTTCAAAAACTGCATCCTTATGTTTCGTCATTGTCCATTTCACATCCAAGCTCGAAAAGTTATAAAACGCATTATTCAATACATCAAAAGCGATGACCTGAAAATCATACGTATCCAAATTTTTCACGTAAATATTGGGGAAACTTTGTAATTTCGCGCTGTTAAAATCATAGATCGGTTGATCTTCTCTCAGTAAAAATATTAGGAAACTCTTCGGAATTTTGCATGAAACAATGACTGAAATTGATGCGTTCACAGGGCTGATCAATCGATGATCCTGTTCATTCCAGGCATTAAAATTTACGATGAATTTTTCATCAAAATCGTGAAATTTTGAACATGTAATCAAAAAATTCTTTCTATTTTTCATCGAAGGACTGATTGAGGCTTTTTCCATTGCCAATTCATTCGTAATTAGATAGGAGCTTTCTTTTAAAATTGAAGATTTTTCCTGTAATGTCCTTTTTTCCTCCATTTGATTAGGACCTATATATAAGATTTCCTATAAATTCACTTAAGAGAAAAAACCTCCTTGAAACGACCACAAAAGGGAACTACCATAGCTTAAAATGACTTCATATTTGTTTTTTTGATGATGAGCGGCTTTGAAAACAGGGTTGATAAGAGTGAATCTATTATAAATGAGCAATCTCAAGTCATCAGAATTAATCGCCACATCTGCTTCTGAAACAACCTAAGAAAAATATATAAAAATACGTCTATTTTATTAATAAATTACATGTATCATCTGATCACCAGTATCATTTTTGATTTGGAGCATGGCCCTATTACAAACCCCAAAATTCCTATAATAATTGAACAAATTATTCAATTGGCCATCAGTTATATCTTCATCCAGAACATGATGTAGATAGTCAGTGTATTTGCTCTGATTTTGTTGATGTTGTTCTAGGTTCTCCTTAAAAAATATGTTGGCTAGATCAGAATGGATAGTTTGGAGAAGCTCATCGTAGCTATAATTTGTCTGGGAAAATTCAAACAATGGATTGATTTCTCGAGTCTTCACAACAAAGTTCAAGGAGGAACAATTGGAGAAAGGGAATTGGTCTTCAGAAAAAGCCATGATGTCCAAATTGGCATTAGAATTTGTGAATGATTCCTAATAAATTTGGTAAAATATAATAATATAAATTAATTTATCAATAAAGAAAATAACTTTTATTGATTCAGGAAATTTGATTCGATTTATTGCAGAGATTTTTACTTCGATTTTATCGAGATTTTTCCAATTTTTGCGATCATGAACTTCTAAAATCTAAAAAAAATCGATCAAATTTGTTATTTTCTTAGAAAAACCGTGGTGCCGAGACTTTTAGGGGAAATCATCCCATTGGTATCTATGGTAAGAATCTTGTTGCTTTGTGAGAGGAACTCATAAAAACCTGAGCCTCCAATCCCTTTTATGAAATAGTTTTGTTGGTTTTTTGCCAAAGAACCTGCCAATTTTGGTTAAAAATGAAGAAAGCTATACAAATTTACTTATATATGGTAAAACTATCATTTTGGACAAAGTAAAAAGGGAAATTTGGGTGATAATTGAAAGAGATTTTTCAATTTCTATGGTTCTTCTGAAACAAATAGTGAAATTTTTAGAACAAAAGAAAGAAGATTTTTTATAAAATGAGAAAATTTACGTCGGAATATATTTTTTTGTGGGTTGTGAAACAATGGAAACTTCAACTAATTTCGAAGAAAATGAAGTTTTTTCAATTTTAGTAAGAGGTTTAATTAAAATTTCATGATTTCTATGATCTAAAATTGAAAACAAAGCAGTATTGAAATTGAACTATTTAAATTTAACTTAATTGTTTAATTTATAAAAAATTACTGTAATTTTAGCATCTTTTGTTATATGCAATTTGTTCTTAAACTGATCATAAACCACGGCTCTGACATAATAAATCTTTCCTTTGATGAGATTCCAATTGTTATCAAAAGTAATTGTCTTCACAGGCTTATAATAATTCAAATTTATTCCATGATTTTCCCAGAAATTATCTTATTTTCCATATTTTAAAAATTATGAAAGTATAAAAATTACCATTGTTGTCAAATTCACATATTTCTAAGTCCATATACCAAGGCTCCACAACATGAATCGAAGAATGAGCTGAATTATTGGAAATTCCTAAAAGTATTTTAACACACAAACAGACAATTATCAAAAGAAATACTTATGTCATTGACTATCACTTCTGTGATTCCAGCTTGATCATTTGCTATAAAAACTCCAGTATTTTTTATGATTCCAAACGTCACAACATCATTTTTCCAGTTGTAATTGTTGTTTGGCAACACGATTTCTTAAAAATCAACAACAAAATTCAAATTTGAACACAATTCAAAACGTTACTTTCCAAAGACATCAAATGGTTGTCGTTTCGGATTATTGCCAACTCAAAGTTCACAGTTGTTTTCGGTAGGATGTAGATATTATTCTCTGGCCAGATCATAAATCTCTCTATGATGATCAATGAAACCACATCAGTCACATGTTCATAACCCTTCTCATTGAGAGAGATATGAACCTTTACATAACCAGTCCTCAAGCCTCTGACCAAAATGATGTCAGATTGGAAATGTTGATTTTCCATTTTTTTTCTAATCTCAGTTGATTTGATAAATGAATCCTTTGAATCATAACGTAAATGAATATATAAATAAATGTTGAACCTTTGTAGGGAGAAACTCTAAAATGTTGTCTTTTTGTTCTATTTTCCAATGAAATCTAAGCCCTTCCAATGTGGAGAAAACATTCTCATCAGGATCATACCCCAACACTTCCAACACTTGGACATCCCCGACATCAATGGTTCTCAACTTCGTCAGGATTTCGATCTTATGGATTTTCGAAATCTTTGATTCAACCTTGAAGACATCCCCTGAATCTATTTGTTTTTATTAATTTTAGCATTTTAATAACAAAAAAACCTTTGTCTTTTGCGGTGATCCAGATAATATTATCATATGGCTTATTACTGGAGAGAGCCACAATAGCTTGTGAATGACAGGTGTCTATTGCAAGAGAAGGAGGCCGAATTTGGAGATATTCGGGTCTGGAAGACTGCCATTCATAACATCCATTATAAGCAATTAGAGGGAATTCAATGGATCGGGAATCAATATCATCATTGATTAAAGGGAAGAGGAGATTCAAATTGTTGATTTTTTTGATGGTTTTGTCTTCGAGAGGTTGGGAGAAGGAAAGAAGTAGGAGGAAAAAAAGAAAGGATAACATTGATGGGCTTTTTTTTTTGATTTTGTTTTAGGATAATTTCAAAAATTGAAAATCGCTCCAAATTTTAAATTTTAGAAGTGTGTTAGGCTAGCTTAAAAAGAAATTTATAGATGCTTTTGATGAATAATATAAAAACTATAAAAACTGAATATTTTTTGATTCCTTGCTTTTGTTTTTTTAAAAAATATTATTTTAATTTCTAAAATATTATATTCCTATTTCTATTTTTTGTGCAATTTTTTCCTCTTCCAATTCATTTTCTCCGTTTAATTTTACAGATGGTTTTCTGAACTCGAACTAAACATTTTCTTTAGAATAAAAATTCTATATTTATTTCATGCCTCGCAAAAACTTGACGCACTCACACGAAACCTGAACTTTTGTCCAACGTGCGTTTCTTTATATTTTTCCAATTTTTCCCATAAATTTTCGCCTAGTAAAAAATTTCACCAAGGCAAAAATCAACCAATTTACCAGAAATCACCCATTTTTTTTCTTCCTCTGAAAATTCGATCCTTTTTTTTAAAACAATAAATCATAACATTTCCAAAATTAAATTTTTACCTATAATTAGAAAATGAATTCATTGAACTATCAAATCTGATATCAAATCCAATTTGTTTTCCGATGGCATATTTGAGTTGGCAAGGTGCAATTAAAATACTAAGTAATTTTGGTTTCATAATTCTAACTAAAAAAAAAAATTCTACTAGAATCCTTTATTTTCTTTGAATGGAGTCTCAAACATTAACTTCAAAACATGAAAATTTTGTTTCATCAAATCATGCAAAGGTCCTTTTTCTTATATATTATATATAAATTTCTTTTTTTTTAATTTTATATATGATTTGTCAAAAAAAAATGTTATCTAAAATTATATTACCTGCTCGATTCAGACAATCACAATCTCTTCCGCATTCGGCTATGAGTCTGGCAAGTGGTTCATATAAAATTTTTGTGTCTTTGTCTTGTCCATGCAAAAAATTAATAAGATTTTTCAAATCTTCGAATTTTTCAAGTTTGGAAGAAAGGATTAGATCATCTCCGAGGTAAAACAACCCATTTTTTTCATTTCTGATTTCTCGCAATTCAAATTGGTTTTCTATCTGCAAAAAAGTTCCAAGATCGCTTATATCCACCAAATAAAAATCATATTCTATCATTATTTTTTTTATTTCACTAGTATGAAAATTTACCTAGAAATGAAAATATTTTCAGAAGTGGGTTTTCTGGCAGATTTTCGAATCGACTTGCTTCCGAAAATAAATTATTACTTGATAAAAATTAAATGTGTTACTTTTTGAATGAGTAAGTCTTTCAATTTCTTGAAAAATCCATTTCTCTCCGGAAAAAACTAATTTCATTTTATAATTTCATTCAAAAAATAAAAATAATACAATTCTTCGCCACTAAATAACAATGAAAATAATCTATTTTCATGTCATTATTGGGTAATATAATTTGATTTTTTGGGTCTGTTCCAATCGAAATTTTTTCTTCAAGAGATTTGTCTAATTTGGGAAATGATTGCGGCCCATATTTATCTAGACACACTATCTCTCTTAAGCAATTTATTTTGAACTCGAATTTTTGGTGATCTTTAGTGCTAAATTTCAAGCTAATGTAATTTTGAGAGGTGTCGAATTCTTTTAGGAAACTTTCAAAATGATTAAAATGAATTTTTTTAATTACCAAGTTTTTTTTTTTGAAGTTCGACTTCTTTAATTTTTTCTTATTACATAATTTTCGTAATTTATGAGATAAAGAAATATGGAAATGAAAAAAAAAACCTTTTTGAGTAATATTTTTTTTTTCCTCCTCTTTTTCATCTTCTTTTTTATTTTCTACTAAACCCAAAAATTAAAATAAATTTAACTATAAAGAGGACAGATTGATATAGGAGCATCTCGTTTATTTTCATATTTTGCTAAAACCAAAAATTAAAATCAATTTAAGATTAAAGAGAACTGATGGCTATAGGAGTGTCATTTTCGTCCACATCTACTATTTCGTGAACCATTCCGAACATTTGTTCATTATCATCAGCAAAATCCATGAAATTTTTTTTTTTAATTTCTTTATATAGAATATTAAATTAATTTTTGCGAATTTAAATTCCTTAGTAAAATTTTTTGTTAATTTTTTTTTTTTAGTTTAGGAAGCGTCCGTCCTTATTTTTATTTCTTTCTCTAGAATATTAAAAATTACTGTTCTGCGAATTTAAATTTCATAGTAAAATTTTCTTTAATAATTATTCTCTTATTTATCATATTTCTCTTCATTTGAAAATGGTTGGGACGTCATTTCTCTTCAATCCTTTCAAAGCGATTAATTTCTCAATGTCCGCATTGGTGGCTTCTTCATAGAACTTCCTAAAATTCTCAACAAATTTATCTTTATTCATCGCCAACAATTTTAAAATGTTCTCACTTTTCACCATGGTTTTATTCACGAAATTAGTGAAACTGCTGATTGCCTTATCATTTTCCCCCTTTGACAATTGAATCAAATCAGTTTTGATTTCGAAAATGTCCAATTGCAGTTGTTGTAATCCGAGGTCTCCGATTTTTTTGCATTTATAGATGTTATTAATGAATTTGTTATTGATCAACACCACGATTTTGTTCAGATAAAATAAGAAATACATATCGCTGAGGTAATTCTTCACATTCTTAAGATGCTTCTCCAATAGAATCTTGATGCCTTTAACATAATCTGAAATGTCTCCCACTTTTTCCAATTTTTCCCAATTGATCTTCAACATATTCCCAAATTCCACTTCCAATCTATTATCCAAGGATAAGAGAAGATGTTCAATGCCTTTATTTAATAATCCAACAAATAATTCTTCTTCGAAATTCAATTCGATTTTATCATTGAAAGGACTTTCAAGACTTTGTTTTATCGAATCACATAGTCCAGGCAATGTATCCTTGCAATATTCCGCAGTGTTTATGATGAAACAAAGCATCGATTCGAACCCTTGTTCATCTCCTTTGCCTCCTTTCATGAACTCCTTCATGATTTTATCCGCTAATTGATCAGTATAAAGTTTAAGCGCCTTTTTTATCACTCTATAAATATCAAACATTGTTTGGCTTCTGGAGTATTGACTGGCTCTCTTCAACACCGTCTTAATATAATTGAACAAATATAATGATGAGTTCAAGACCTTCAAATCACTGGAATAATCAATGTCATCATTAATTAATGACTTCCTGATATTATCAAGCAACTCTTGTTCCTCCTTATCCACATAAGGTCTCAAATAAGGCTCAAAACTATCAGAGATCGAGCCTTTGAACTTCGGCAACATCGTGATCACGAATTCCACTTTGACCCTTTTCTCTCCTCCTTTATAATTCAGTTTCATAAACCCATCTTTCTTATCTTCTTCGGTGCTATATTTCTGATATTCCTGCAAATACACACTATATTGTTTCTTCATATCTTCTTGAACCTTGGCTTCGAATTTCAAAGTACTTTGTAAGGCCTTCATCAACACCGCAACATCAGTATCACTACTCATGGCCTTTTTCTCCAACATATTCGTAATTTGTATCCTTGTGATCCCACAGAACTCATATATTATATTACAAGTCATCCCCCAATACTCTGGAAAGACTGTGGCATTCGGTCCTTCAAAATCCTTCAAACTTCGCAAAAGCCAACCATATCTTCTTTCAGTGTTCTCAAGACTGGAATTCTCTGCAGTCTGAAATGTCTCACCATATGGCTTTAAAATCAATCCACAGATCTTTCGCACAATGTCGTTTTTAAAACTTGGCCCGAGAACTTCTACTGCCTCACAGGCCTCAGATAAACTTTGAGGCTTCAAAGTGCTTGAACCTTTGGTGAAAGTTATGAAATCCTCTTCCAATTGCAATTTCAACTCACGAATGATCGCCTCTTTCTCTTTATATAACTCCATAATTTGAGCGACATTTTCGTATTTCTTGAAATAAGATGACAACTCATCAAAGGCACTCAATAGATTAGCCACTTCTTTATATTTCCGCATTTCACAATATTCACGCAACTTGTCAATCGCTGTCAACATCATGATGAATTTCTTCAAAGCGGTAATAGAAAAAGTCAGGTTTTTCTTCGCAATGTCCAAAGATTTGATATCCTTGCACATTTCATATACCAAACTTTCCGATTTCTCAGCCTTTTCCTTTATTGTCGAAACCTCAGATATTATTGAGGCTGTTGTTGTGTTCGATTTGACAATTTCATTTTGAAGCTCAGTATTTAAGAGGGCATGTTCATGAATTGATGAAATTAGCTCGTTATTCAGCTCAGAGAGCTCCTTTTTCAAGGTGTCGATTTCAGAATCAAGAGAAACGAGGGAATTTTCGTCAGGGAACTTGGAGTTTATGTAGGATATGGGATCGAATTCACGAGAGTCAAAGGATGTTTTGTCGATGCTGGTGTTTTTGATGAGGCTTTTTTGACTCATTGGGAAGTTTTTGGGGGTTTAATTAATTTCGAAATTTAATTCAATGTGATGAAATCTTTAATTTGGTTTGAAAAAATTATGTTTTCACTATTGTTTGATTTTTTTTTTTTCAGTTTCTTTTTATTTAATTATGCAGGCAAACGTTTTATTTTGTTTTTAAGTTTCCAATAAT